>Ga0210394_10004957_pt1 | contig 15181 bp, 14 predicted proteins | sample IncBWC12MmetaG_FD_160121 | JGI IMG/M metagenome (GOLD analysis project Ga0210394, IMG submission 160121) | Forest soil microbial communities from Barre Woods Harvard Forest LTER site, Petersham, Massachusetts, United States - Inc-BW-C-12-M | ecosystem: Environmental > Terrestrial > Soil >... | reverse complement strand
GCGCCGCTCGGCGGCGACCAGATGTGCTACAGCAAGGACTCAAGCGGCTGGAAAATTACCGGCTATCTCGGCGGCGCGAGCCAGTAGACAGATTTATCGCGCCGAGAGCACGACACAAGGCACCATGATACTACTCCCGCAAATCCTACCCCTGCATGCGCTGAAGCCGCGATCACGCATTCGGGTATTGAAACGTCGCGGCGGCGGGAACAGAGTACGACCATGACTTGGCTGGGATTGAAGCGAGGACGGCGTAGCTTGGTGGCGTTGATCGGCGCGGCGATGCTGTGCGCCGTGTCGGTGAGCGTGCCGGCGCAGCCGGTCTTTCAGTATCCGGAGACGATGAAAGACGTCGATCCCGGCATCGACCACGGCAATACCGACGCCGCCCTGCCCGATGAATTCAAGAAGCAGCGGGTGTTTTATCGCTCGCAGCAGCCGCCCGGCACCATCATCATCGATACGTCGGAGCGCCATCTCTATCTGATCCAGAACGAGACCACCGCCATCCGCTACGGCATCGGCGTCGGCCGCGACGGCTTCACTTGGCAGGGCCTGTTGCAGATTTCGCGCAAGGCGGAATGGCCGGATTGGCATCCGCCGCCGGAGATGATCGAGCGTCAGCCTTATCTGCCGCGCTTCATGGCCGGCGGCCCCGGCAACCCGCTCGGCGCCCGCGCCATGTATCTCGGCAACACCGTCTACCGCATCCACGGCACCAACGCGCCGGAGACCATCGGGCAAGCGGTGTCGTCAGGCTGCTTCCGCCTGGTCAACGACGACGTCATCGATCTGTTCGACCGGGTGAATGTCGGCACCCACGTCATCGTGCGGCAGAACTAAATCGCAGAAAAATTCCCTCGCCCCTTACAGGAGAGGACAGATCGCGCGCAGCGCGATCAGGTGAGGGCTCGTGGCCCGCGCATGCGGACAGGCCCTCACCCGCGCGCCTGCGGCGCGCGTACGCCTCTCCCGCAAGGGGAGAGGCGAAGATTTACTGCGCGCGCTGAGCGGCCGTGCTTACCGACTGCGCGGTCTGACCGAACAAAATCGCGCGTTCTTCCGCGGTGCGGATGCCGCCCTGGCCGGGATTGATCTTGGGCGTCCACTCGTAGGCCTTGACCACCGCCGGCCGCGCTTTGATGGCTTCGAACCAGCGCCGCAGGTTCGGGAAGTCGGACAGTTTCTGGCCCTGGTGCTCCCACGGCACGATCCACGGATAGCTCGCCATGTCGGCGATCGAATAATCGCCGGCGAGATAGGGCCGGTCGGCGAGCCTTCTATCCATCACGCCGTAGAGCCGGTTCACTTCGTTGCGATAACGGTCCATCGCGTATTGCAATTTCTCCACCGCGTAATTGTTGAAGTGGTTGTTCTGCCCGGCCATCGGGCCGAGATTGCCCATCTGCCAGAACAGCCATTGGAGGACCTCGGTGCGACCGCGAATAACCTTGGCGATGAATTTTCCGGTCTTGTCGGCGAGATAGAGCAGGATGGCGCCGGACTCGAACACCGCGATCGGCTTGCCGCCGCCGGCCGGATCGTGATCGACAATGGCGGGGATGCGGTTGTTCGGCGACACCGCCAGAAACTCCGCCTTGAACTGCTCACCTTTGCCGATATTGACCGGGATGAGCTTGTACGGCAGCCCGGCTTCCTCGAGAAAAATCGTGATTTTGTGGCCGTTCGGCGTGGTCCAGTAATGTACGTCGATCATGACAAGCCTTTACGTGATGATGGTGGTGACGGGCCCAATCTAGCGTTCGCCTAGCGAATATTTAACCCCTGCGGGCGCATTTGTGTCCCTCGTGTCCAGCACCCCTGCCTATGCGACGCCCGGCGCACTGACCGCCCCCGCGACGACAAATTTTTTCGTCGCCGCGGTCATCCTTGGCCTGTTCGTTCTGTCGGCAGGGCTGAGCGCGGAACGCAAAGGCATCACGGCCGGTTTCGACGAGGTGGCCCACGCCTCCTATGTGGCGCATATCCAGCACAGCGGCGATGCCTGGCCGGATCTGAACTCGATGCGGCTCATCGATCCGCAAAGCTTCCAGTTCACCGCCACTGCCAATTATCTCAATCATCCGCCGCCGTTCTATGACCTGCTCGCGGTTTTGGGACCGCGGCTCGAGGGTCGGCCGCAGGCACTGCTGGCGCATCGCCTGATCGATATCGCCATCGCATCGCTCGGCTTTGCCGCGCTGCTCGGCCTCGGCGTCGCCGCGCGTTTTCCGCGTCACGAATTCTACGCCTTCGCCGTGCCGCTGGCGTGCATCCCCGTGCTGGTGCCGATCGCCGGCGCGGTCAACGACGACAATCTGGCGTTTCTCGGCGGCGCCGTGGCGACGCTCGGCGCCTGGCAGCTCGTTGCGAACCCCCTCCCTACCCTCCCCCGCGAGCGGGGGAGGGTAGGGAGTGGGGCTTGGCTGGCGGTCGCGCTGTTCGGTTTGATCGCGGCGAGCTGGGCGAAGCTGACCGGACTCCTGCTTATCGGCGCGATGCTCGGCGCCGTCATCGCTTATTTGCTGTGGCGGCAGCGATTGAGTTGGAGCCTATTGGTGCCGATCGCACTCGCGTTTGCGCTCGCCGCTGCGCCATACATTATCTACGCCGTGCAATATGGCAGCCCGACGCCGCAGACACCTGCGCAGATCGCGCTGCTGCAAGACGGCGCCCGCACCGCCGGCTGGGCCGACCTGCCGCGCAAATCCTTTCCCGCCTACATCGTTTATTTCGTCATCACCTTCGTCGCCGACTGGATGCCGGCGCTCGGCGACCGCAATGTCTTGCAATACTCCATGCTGGCGATTCCGGTGGCGGCGCTCGGCTGCGCACTCGCCGGCATCGCGCTGTCGCTGCGCCGGCTGTGGCGCCGGCAGGACAGCGCGCTCGACGTCGTCGTCATCGCCGGAACAATCGCGCTCGTCGCGACTTTCGCGATCCACGTCACCTACAGCTACGGCCGGCATCTCGCCACCGGATGGCTGATGGACGCCTATCCGCGCTATTACCTGCCGCTCGCTGCCATCGTGCCGCTGGCCGGGCTGTCGCTGCTCGCCGCCACCGACGCACCGCGCTGGCGCGCCGCGCTGCTGGCGTTTCTGATCGCCGGCCCCGCGATCTTCCGCGTGTTCGGCGCGCCGCTCGGCTAAGCTTCAACGCCGCGACGATCGTGCTAGGCTGATGCCGCCGCAATGGCGCAGCATGTCGCGAGGAGCGAGCCAGGCATGGCCCCGGTGGCCCCCTTCAAACGCCAGATGCACCTCGGCGTGTTCTGGCTCGGCGCCGGCAATCATTCCGCCGGCTGGCGCTATGAGGGCGCCTGGAGCAGCAATTCCAGCTGGCCGCTGGTCGCCGCCGGCGCGCAAATCGCCGAGCGCGGCAAATTCGACCTGTTCTTCATTTCCGATTCGCTGGTCATGGACCCCGGCGATCATCCCGCCTTCGTGTCGCGCTTCGAGCCGACAACGCTGATCGCCGCCTTGGCGGTGGCGACGCGTCACGTCGGGCTCGGCGCCACGGTGTCGACCAGCTTCAGCGAGCCGTTCGACGTGGCGCGCACGTTCATGACGCTGCACAACATATCCGGCGGCCGCGTCGCTTGGAACATCGTCACCAGCTCCCATAACGCCGCGGCGGCGAATTTCAGCAAGGAGCGTTTGCCGGAGCACGACCTGCGCTATGAGATCGCCGGCGAATTCGTCGACGTGGTGAAGGGACTCTGGGACACCTGGGACGACGGCGCCATCGTCGCCGACCGGTCGACCGGCGTCTTCCTCGACAAATCCAAGGTGCGCGCACTCGATCACCAGGGGCGATTTTTCTCGGTCAAAGGGCCGCTCAACATTGCGCCCGGGCCGTACGGCCATCCGCTCCTCATCCAGGCCGGCGGCTCGGCGCCCGGACAGGAGCTGTCGGCGCGCACCGCCGATCTGGTGTTCTCGGTGGTCAGCGGCGACAAAGCCGCGGCCAAGACCGCCTATGACGACTTGAAGCGGCGCGTCGTCAAACACGGGCGCGCGCCGGACAGCCTGCCGATCCTGCCGGGCGTCATGCCGATCATCGGCGACACGGACGCAGAGGCCAAGGACCAGCTCGACACGCTGCAAGGCTGGCTGTCGTCGACCAATGCGCTGAGCCTGGTGTCGCAGCGGCTCGGTCACGACATTTCCGGCTATCCGCTCGACGGCCCGATCCCCGACCTGCCGGCCACCACCAATCGCGGCCAGGCGTTCTCGAAGACGCTGCTCGACATGGCGCGCCGCGAAAACATGACACTGCGCGACCTCTACAACATCACCGCCGCGGCGCGCGGGCACTGGGTGATATGCGGCACGGCGCAGCGCATCGCCGACATTTTCGAGGAGTGGTTCTGCGGCGGACTGGCCGACGGCTTCATCATCATGCCGGCCTACTTCCCGGGCGCCTTTGACGATTTCGTCGACAAGGTCGTGCCGGAACTGCAACGCCGCGGTCTCTATCGCAAGGATTATTCCGGGCCCACGCTGCGCGGCCATCTCGGCCAGGGCGCGCAGTCGCCGGCGGCGACAGCGCCGCGCGGGCGCGCCGCCTCAGCTTCGTAATCGCACAAACGTAAATCGTCAGGGAGCCGAAAAAGCATGATCACCGAAATCGCCCAGATCGACGTCAAACCCGGCATGGAAGCCGAGTTCGAGACCGGCGTGAAAAACGCCGCACCGGTGTTCCAGCGCGCCAAAGGCTGCCACGGCCTGGAACTGCAGCGCTCCATTGAGAAGCCCGCCCGCTACCGGCTGTTCGTCAAATGGGCGACGGTCGAGAACCACACCGTCGACTTTCGCGGCTCGGCGGACTTCCAGGAATGGCGCAAGCACGTCGCCCACTGTTTTGCTTCACCGCCGGAGGTGGAGCACGTCAATCAGGTGCTGCGAGCATTTTAGGCCTGCGTTTCCCGGATGCGGTGCAGCGCGAAGCGGTGCACCGCTGATCCGGGATCGCTCTGGACTCAACGTGCGTAACGATCCCGGGTCTGCAGCGCATCACTTCGTGCTGCGCTGCGCCCGGGAAACGGTGCGTGATGTTACGCCCTTACCCGTTCCACATTGGCGATCCGGTTCGGCACGCCGAATTCGCGGCGGCAGACTTCGGCGAGCGCGGCGACGCCGGCGCGAATTGCTTCGTGGGACGGATTGGCGAAGCACAATCGCGTGCGGCTCTTGCCGTAAGCTTTGTCGGTGGTCCATTCGGGGCCCGGATTGATGGCGACGCCCGCGGCCAGCGCCGGCTGATACAATTTCAGCGTATCGACTTCGTCCGGCAGCTTGACCCAGAGGAAGATGCCGCCCTTCGGGTCTTCGAATTCGGCCGCGGTGCCGAACTGCTCGTTGAGCGCGTCCATCAGGGTTTCGAGCTTCTTGCGCAGGCCGCGCGTCAATGCCGGCACGTGGGTGTCGAAATGCGCCGGGCAGAATTCGCCCAAAACCATCTGCTCCAGCGCGCCGGAGCCGGCGTCGGTCTTGATCGCCAGCATGCGCGCGATGAGGCTCCAGTCGGCGACGATGTAGCCGACGCGCAGCGCCGGCGCGATCGATTTCGAGAACGAGCCGATATGGATGACGCCGCCATGCCGGCTCAGCGCGTGCAGCGCCGGCGGCCGCTGGCCGTCCCAGATCAGGTCGGAATAGCAGTCGTCCTCAAAAATCGGCACGCCGTGCTGTTCGGCGAGCCGCAGCAAGTCGAGCCGGCGCGCTTCGCTCAAAATCGTACCGGTCGGATTTTGCACGGTCGGGACGGTGTAGATGTATTTCGGCCGGATGCCGCGGCGCTTGAGATCGTCGAGCGCCGTGGCCAGCGCGTCGATGCGCATGCCTTCGCCGTCGAGCGGAATGCCGACGGCATTGACGCCGAGCCGGGTCCAGCGATTGAGCGCGCCCTGATAGGTCTCGGCCTCGGTGACGATCGTGTCGCCGCGCGTGAGCAGGATGCCATTGACCAGGTCGAGCGCTTGCAGTGAGCCCGAGGTGATCAAGATTTCATCGGCGGCGCAGGTGATGCCGGCGGTGCGCTTGAGTTTTTGCGCCAAGAACTCGCGCAGGCGGCGGTAGCCTTGCGGCCCGCTTTCGAGGCCATAGGTCGCCAGCGTCCGGCCCTCGCGCGTCAGCACGTCGTTGGCCGCCTTGACGATCGAATCGAGCGGAACCTGCTCACCGTCATTATGGCCGCCGGTAAAATTGTATTTCGGGAAGCCGTTGAATTTGACGGCCGGCGGCGGCAGTCCCGGAGCCAGCAGCGGCGCGAAGTCGAGCGCGGTCATTGATTGTCCTTTGGGCGTTGTCCTCAAGGCTTCGATGCTAGAACAGCGGCACTTTTCACGCCACCGGACTCGACCCATATTGGGGCTATGGCGAAACGCCCCGACCGCGATCCGGCAAAGCACTCGAAAAAGGACCCGGCCAAGCCGACCCGCGCCAAGGCAGCGCGGCCGGACTCGTCTCCGCTCGACCCGGCGCTGGCGGACCTGCTCAATCCTGCGATCGGCGAAGGCCGCGCTGGGATGGGCTCGCAGACCGGTTTGCAGCAGCCGCCGGACAATTCGTTCGACCGCCGCGCTGATTTCTCCGCTGCACACCGGGCGCGCAAATCAACACAAGGAAAATCAGCCGAAGGGTTGGGCGAGCGGCCGCAGACCGGCTACGTCGCCAAAGGAGGGCCGGCCGGGATCGATCCGGAGCTGGCCGACGCGCTCGGCTATGGCGACAGCGATCCGACCAAGCCGCTGACCGGCGAGCCGCCGGAAGGTCGCGACGAGCTTGCCGACATTTTCCAGTCGCAGCGCGAGAAGCGGCATCGCCCCAACATTCAGCCGGTGACGCTCGGCGTCACCGCATCGATGCAGGCGCTGGAGCATTTGCTGCGCGAAGGCCGCGAGGAATTCCGCGCCCGCGACGGCGCCACCCAAATCTGGACGCCGCACCGGCCGCCGCGGCCGGACAAATCCGAAGGCGGGCGGCGTTTTGTCATCAAGGCAGATTTCGATCCCAAGGGCGACCAGCCGACGGCGATCGCCGACCTGGTCGAAGGCGTAAAACGCAACGACCGCACCCAGGTGCTGCTGGGCGTCACCGGCTCGGGCAAAACCTTCACCGTCGCCAAGGTGATCGAAGCGACGCAGCGCCCTGCCCTCATCCTGGCGCCGAACAAGACGCTGGCGGCGCAGCTCTACGGCGAGTTCAGAAATTTCTTTCCCGACAACGCCGTCGAATATTTCGTGTCGTATTACGACTACTACCAGCCGGAAGCCTATATCCCGCGCACCGACACCTATATCGAGAAGGACTCTTCGATCAACGAGCAGATCGACCGCATGCGCCACTCCGCGACCCGGGCGCTGCTCGAGCGCGACGACGTCATCATCGTGGCTTCCGTGTCGTGCATCTACGGCATCGGCTCGGTCGAGACCTATTCGGCGATGACGTTCTCGATCAAGCGCGGCGCGCAGCTCAATCAGCGCCAGCTGCTCGCCGATCTCGTCGCGCTGCAATACAAGCGCACCGCCGGCGATTTCTATCGCGGCTCGTTCCGCGTGCGCGGCGACGCCATCGAGATTTTCCCGGCGCACTATGAGGATCGCGCCTGGCGGGTGTCGCTGTTCGGCGACGAGGTGGAAGCGATCCACGAATTCGATCCGCTCACCGGGCAAAAAACCGACGAGCTGGAATTCGTCAAGATCTACGCCAACTCGCATTACGTGACGCCGCGGCCGACGCTGCTGCAGGCGCTATCCGGCATAAAGCTCGAATTGCGCGAGCGGCTCAATCAGCTCCATGCCGCGGGGCGGCTCCTTGAAGCGCAGCGGCTCGAGCAGCGCACGCTCTACGATCTGGAAATGATGGAGGCCACCGGCGCCTGCGCCGGCATCGAGAACTATTCGCGCTATCTCACCGGCCGAAAACCCGGCGAGCCGCCGCCGACGCTGTTCGAGTATGTGCCCGACAATGCGCTGGTCTTCGTCGACGAGAGCCACGTCACCGTGCCGCAGCTCGGCGGCATGTATCGCGGCGACTTCCGCCGCAAGGCGACGCTCGCCGAATACGGCTTCCGCCTGCCGTCGTGCATGGACAATAGGCCGCTGCGCTTCGAGGAATGGGACGCGATGCGGCCGCAGACCACCGCCGTGTCGGCGACGCCGGGGCCGTGGGAGCTCAACGAATCCGGCGGCGTGTTCGCCGAGCAGGTGATCCGCCCGACCGGGCTGATCGATCCGCCGGTCGACGTGCGGCCGGCGCGGCTGCAGGTCGACGACTTGGTCGGCGAGGTGCGCGCGGTGGCGCAGCAGGGCTATCGCGCGCTGATCACCGTGCTGACCAAGCGCATGGCCGAGGATTTGACCGAATACCTGCACGAGCAGGGCATTCGCGTGCGCTACATGCATTCCGATATCGACACCATTGAACGCATCGAAATTATTCGCGACCTCCGCCTTGGCGCGTTCGACGCGCTGGTCGGCATCAACCTGTTGCGCGAGGGCCTCGATATTCCGGAATGCGCGCTGGTCGCCATTCTCGACGCCGACAAGGAAGGATTCTTGCGCAGCGAGACCTCGCTGGTGCAGACCATCGGCCGCGCCGCGCGCAACATCGACGGCCGCGTCATTCTCTACGCCGACACCATCACCGGCTCGATGGAACGCGCCATGGCCGAGACATCGCGCCGGCGCGAAAAGCAGACCGCCTACAACACCGCAAACGGCATCACGCCGGAAAGCGTGCGCAAGGGAATTTCCGACATTCTCGACAGCGTCTACGAGCGCGACCACGTGCTGATCGGCACCGGCACCGGCGCCGGCGCCGAGGGCGAATTCGCCGACGCCGCCACCATCGGTCACAATTTCCAAGCGGTGATCGGCGACCTCGAAACCCGCATGCGCACCGCCGCCGCCGACCTCGACTTCGAAGAAGCCGCCCGGCTGCGCGACGAGATCAAGCGCTTACGCACGACAGAGTTGGCGGTGACCGACGACCCGACGGCGAAATTCTTGCCCTCTCCCCTTGCGGGAGAGGGCGGCCGCGCGGAGCGCGGCCGGGTGAGGGCCGCGCGCCCGCACAAGCCGGCGCTCAACGAAATGGGCATCGCGCTGCACCACGAAGTCGCCCCGCATCGCGCCGGCGCACCGCGCAAGCCAAACCTCGACGAAATGGGCCCGGGCGTCGAATCCATCCCCGGCAAACGCGACCCCTCCGGCCCGCGCTCGACGCTGGGAAAACCCGGCATGCACGGCGGCTTCAAGCCAAGACGGCGCTGATCTTCTGACTTTCCCCCTCCCCCTTGTGGGGAGGGCGGGGTGGGGGTCGGGAGGGGAAGTCGCAAGCGTCGACAAATGTGCGTCACCTCCCGACCCCCACCCCCAACCCCTCCCCACAAGGGGGAGGGGAACATGCACGGCGAATGCGCTAGATTGCGCCATCCACTTTCGAATCATTCACCGCGAACCCGGAGGACGCCATGGCGAAAGGCCAGATGCGCAGCAACAAGGAAAAGAAGAAACCGAAGCAGGACAAGAACAAGCAGAAAGGCGCCCCCGCCCCCTCGCCGTTCGCCGGCATGCACAGCCAGGCGAACCCGAACGCATACGGGAAGAAGTCGTAAGCCGGCGCGGCGCGCCGCGGCAAACACCCTCCCCTGCAGGGGGAGGGTCGACGCGCGAACCGCGTCGGGGTGGGGTTGTGTAACATCCCCGTGATCGCGCTGATGATTGGCGCGACAGGTCTCGTCCTCTGCGTGGCGGCGCGCGGGCTTCCGTGTCGCCGCCATCGCGTGTGAGGCGCGTTTCTCGCCGAATTGCTGATTTGGCTCCCGGGATTTGTCCTTCGAAAGGCGGCCAGTGAGCGGAGTCCTAATTTTTTGCTCGCGCATCCGCTGCACTTGACAATAATACAATCACTTGAGCTAAATCCCGCGCCCAATTGGTTTAGTCAATGTTCGCGACACTGCAGCAGATCTCGCATAGTATCTCGGCGCGGCGCCCATGGATGTGGACGCTTTATCTGATTCCGTTTAGCCGAGAATTCTATAAATGTTCATCTGATGATCTGAGGCAGGCTTGGATAGAATTAATTGTAATGACTTTTTTCTCTACGATGCCACTTTGGATCATGACAATTCTAGGCCCAATAATTTTTCAGACTAATGTAAGCTTTACGGACCAGCTGCTCAGCACGATAAAGGGCCTCACCGCCCCCGCTTCAACTTCGTCGTAAACGACATCCCGCCCGCCCCGCAGCAGGGGCAGCTCATGGCGATGAGGATGCTTTGCTTCTGCTCATCGTCGAGGTCGGCGCGATCGAACATGGCGGCGGTTTGTTGCTGGAACAGGTCGTGGAGCGTCAGGTTGCTGGCGATGATGCGGTCGTCGGGGGCGAGCGCGGTGTCCTCCTCGGCCGGCGGAGCGGCGGGTTTTCGTGGTGGCTTTCGTTTCGCTGGTTTCGACATTACGCGGTCCGCAAATCATCCATGCGAAGCCTTTCTTCTCCCTCTCCCCAGCGGGGAGAGGGAAGGGTGAGGGGCGCGGACCTCTCGGTCGGAGCCCCCTCACCCCAACCCTCTCCCCGCTGGGGAGAGGGAGTTCGCCTGCGCAAGCCCGCGCGCGAAAATAATCTCACTTCGCCGCCTTCTTCATATAGCCGGTGATAAAACTGCGCATCTCGGGCGAGATCGTCAGGCGGTCGCGCACCGTCTGGTCGAGATTGGCGCCGACTTCATAGTGCGGCACGAACTGGATCGCGGTCATGGCGTCGGCTGCGTAGTCGGCGTCGTCGTTGAGCGCGATGAGCGCCTGGCGCAACGCCGCGACCGCGGCCGGCGGCGAATCCGGCGGCATGGCGACGAGGCGGAGCATCTGCGCGTCGACGGCGAGATTGGTCTTGTAGGCGTCCCACAGCTCGCCCGACGGCGTGCCGCCTTTGACGGCCTTGTAGAACTCGGGGAACGTCATGATGCCCTTCCCCGCCATCGCCTTAAGCGGCGCAAATCCCTTGCCGTTGTAGGTGGCGTCGTACCACAGCGGCATCACCGCGCCGGTCTTCACCAGGCTCGGCTCGACGACGCTGAAATAGCCTGGCGTCGATTCCGAATGCACGTTGATCTCGCCGTTCTGCAAAGCGAGCCGCGCGGTGTTGCTGGAGCGATAGCCGGTGACGTAGCGGTATTGCAGGCCGAGCATGTCGAAGGTCAGGCGCTCCAGCAAATCCTTCGACGAATCGGCGCCGAGGCCGCCGACCACGAGGCCTTCCGCCTTCATCAGGTCGGCCGCCGTCTTGATGCCGGGCGGCGTGTCGGCGCGCATGTAATAGACCGCGTTGCCGGGCTGCGCGCCGACGAAGGCGTAAGACGCGAACGGCACGCGGAACGCACTGGGATCGATCACCGCATTCCACGCCGTGCCGGTGAGATAGCCGAACATGGTGCCGTCCTTCGGCCCGACCTCGCCCAGATAGGCGGCGCCGACCATGCCGCTGGCGCCGTCCTTGTTCTGCACCACGATGAGCGGATTGCCGCCGATGTGCTTGACGATGTGCTTGGCCAAGAGACGGCCTTCGACGTCGGTCGGCCCGCCGGGCGCGAAGTTGATCAGGAGCGTCAGCCGCTTGCCCTGGTAGAACGGCTCCTCAGCGCGCGCCGTGGTGGCGCCGAGCGCGAGCGCAGCGGCAATGATGATATGGTGCATCCGTTGCATGGCGTTATCATCGGCCTTCGCCGATGACGAAGCAATCGACCATGGTTGCGCTGTTCGCCTGCTGGTTGGCATGGCTTGGCCTGTCGCCGGCAGCGGCCGATTCGATCGCCGATTTCTTCGGCGGCCGCACGGTGACGCTGATCGTCTCCACCAGTTCGGCCGGCGGTTACGACACTTTGGCCCGTGCGATCGCCCGCCATATCGGCACGCATATTCCCGGCCATCCCACCGTCATCGTGCGCAACATGCCGGGCGCCGGCGGGCTCACCGCGACCAATTATCTCTATGCCGCCGCCGAGCACGACGGCTCGGTGCTCGGCCTCGTGCAGAACAATCCGCCGTTCGAGCCGCTGTTCGGTACGCCGGAAGCGCGGTTCGATCCGCGGCAGTTCAACTGGCTCGGCACGCCGAGCGTCGAGACCGCGATGGTGCTGGTCTGGAAAACGGTGCCGGTTTTCACGGTCGACGATCTGCGCGCGCGCGAAACCGTCATGGGCGCGTCCGGCGCCAATTCGACGCCGGCGTTTTTTGCGCGCCTGTTCAACGCCACGCTGGGCACCAAGATGAAAGTCATTCCCGGCTATCCCGGGCAGAACGACGCGTTGGTCGCCATGGAGCGCGGCGAGCTCGACGGCTATCCGAGCGTATTCTACAGCGCGCTGTCGTCGACGCGGCCGACCTGGCTCGCCGACGGCACCGCGCGCGCGGTCGTGCAATACGGTCCCGCCAAGCTGCCGCAACTCGCTCGCGTGCCGTTCGTCCCCGATCTGGTGAGCGGCGCCGACAAGCTTCTGTTGGACGCGGCGTTCGCGCCGCTGTCGATCGGCCGGCCGCTGCTGATGCCGCCGGGCGTGCCCGCCGAGCGCGTCGCGGCGCTGCGCCAGGCGCTGGCCGAGACTTTCGCCGATCCGGAATTTTTGGCCGAGAGCGACAAGATCGGCTTGTCGCTCAACGATCCGCGCAGCGGCGAGGAGCTGCTGCGCGTCATCGAGCGCGCTTACGCCATGCCGCCGGAGATTGTCGATCGGCTGCGCAAGCTGAACAGGGATCAGTAATCAGGGGTTCAGGTATCAGGAGGCAGGTATCAGGGATCAGAAAAGACGGAGTTCTGATCCCTGATTCCTGATGCCTGATCCCTCACCTGGCCAGCGCATCGGCGCCGGCTTTGGCGACTTGGGCGTCCTGCGACGACAGCGCACCGGACACGCCGATGGCGCCGATGATCTTGCCGTCGACGATGACCGGGACGCCGCCTTCGAGCGGCGTGATGTCCTTGAGCGCCAAAAGCCGCATGCCGGCGCCGCCGGCGGCGATGGCGTCGTCGAGCGCCTTGCTCGGGCGCTTGAATTCGAGCGCGGTGCGCGCCTTGCCTTCGGACACGGCGGTCGCCGATAGCTGGGCGTTGTCGACCCTGTGGAACATGATCATGTTGCCGCCGCTGTCGAGGATGGTGATGGCGACCTGCCAGGAGTTCTTCGCCGCCTCGAGCTCCGCCGCCGCCATGGCGCGCTTGGCCTGGTCCAGCGTAATCGGCGGCCCGTACGGCAGCGTCGTGGCCGATGGCGCCGCGGGCGCTTGGGCCAGGACTGGACCGATTGCCGTTCCGGCCGAGAGGGCGAATGCGCAGGCCAGCGCGAGCATCCGAAGCATCTGGAAAGCCTCCTCAAACAGCGCCGCCGCCGCGACACGCGAGCGGCACAATAAAGTGCAAAACCTGAAGGTGGAAGGTCCAGGGATCGGGGATCAGGGATCAGACCCTGGTTGCCTATTCTTGATCCCTGATCCCTGATCCCTGATGCCTGAAAACGTGATCGCGCCGCCCGGTGCGTCGCCAGCGCACAACGCTTATATTTGCCGCACTGACCAGGAGGCGCCGCATGTTTTCATTCCGCAAGAAGCTCGAAATCCCGTCTGCCGATGAAGCTTTGCCGGGCCGCGCGACCGCCATTCCCACCGCCCGGACCCATTTCATCAACGGCCATGCGCTCAAGGGCCCCTATCCCGATGGGCTCGCCATGGCGATGTTCGGGCTCGGCTGTTTTTGGGGCGCCGAGCGCAAGTTCTGGGAGCTCGGCGATGGGGTCTATGTCACCGCGGCCGGCTATGCCGGCGGCCTGACGCCGAACCCGACCTATGAGGAAGTCTGCAGCGGCCGCACCGGACACAACGAAGTCGTGCTCGTGGTCTACGACCCGAAAAAGATTTCCTACGAGCGCCTGCTCAAGACGTTCTGGGAAAGCCACGACCCGACCCAAGGCATGCGCCAGGGCGGCGACGTCGGCACCCAATACCGCTCGGGCATCTACACGTTCACGCCGGAGCAGCGCGCGGCGGCCGAAGCGTCGAAGGCGGCTTATGCCAAGGCGCTGGGCGCCGAACGGATGGGGCCGATCACCACCGAAATCCGCGATGCTCCGCCATTCTATTTCGCCGAGGACTATCACCAGCAATACCTGGCGAAGAATCCCCACGGCTATTGCGGCCTCGGCGGCACCGGCGTGAGCTGCCCGATCGGCACAGGGGTGGCGGCCTAAACCGCAAATAGCTTATAGAGTCGCTTGTTTCCCGGGCGCAGCGCAGCACGAAGTGGTGCGCTGCAGACCCGGGATCGTTACAAACTCGGAGTCTTCTACGATCCCGGATCAGCGGTGCACCACTTCGTGCTGCACCGCGTCCGGGAAACGTCGGAAATGGGTGAGATCCATGCCTTGGCCGAACGGACGCTACATCCAGGCGTCGATTTTTTTCAGCCGCTGGCTGCTGGCGCCGTTCCTGCTTGGCCTATTGCTGTGCCTGTTGTTGCTGCTCTACCGGTTTTTCGCCGATCTGTTCGTGCTGGTCATCCAGCTTCCGCAGATGAACTGGCACGATCTCGTCACCAATGTGCTCAACCTGGTCGATCTGGCGCTGACCGCCAATTTGATCCTCATCGTCATCTTTTCCTCTTACGAAAACTTCATCCGCCGCATCGATCCCGCCGAGCATCCGGACTGGCCCGAGGGCTTGACGCAAGTCGATTTCGGCGAGCTCAAGCAGAAGCTGCTCGGCTCGATCGTCGGCATCGCCGCTGTCGACGCACTGGCCTGGTATTTCGATCTGGAAAAAGAGCCCGAGACGGCGAAGCTCATCTGGGTGCTGGCGTTCCCGCTCACCTTCGCCGCCTGCATGCTGATCCTGGCCATTTCCGACCGCCTTGGCCGCCGCAGCGACAAGGGCTGAATCGACAGCCGGACTGTCGCATTTTCGCCCCGCGCTGCGACATTTTCCCAAGTCTTTCCATCCGGTTAGGGATTATTAACCTTAACCGGCGTTAATCGGCCGCAACGTTCGTTCGAACGGGGTCGGAATTTAAGCGTATGCGGGTCATCCGCTCTTCCTTGCTGTTATTGGCCGTGGCAGTCGCCGCGGCAGGCTGCGCATCGCAGCCGGTCGCCTATGTGCAGATGCCGCCTCCTGGCCAACCTAGCATCG
>Ga0210394_10004956_pt1 | contig 15182 bp, 9 predicted proteins | sample IncBWC12MmetaG_FD_160121 | JGI IMG/M metagenome (GOLD analysis project Ga0210394, IMG submission 160121) | Forest soil microbial communities from Barre Woods Harvard Forest LTER site, Petersham, Massachusetts, United States - Inc-BW-C-12-M | ecosystem: Environmental > Terrestrial > Soil >... | reverse complement strand
CCATCACTTCCGTTCGTCCCGATTTGCGCGAAGAGATAGCCGCACGCGGCAATCTCGAAATGTCTGTGATTGGCCGCCTTATCGCGAGCGCAACTTTGTCTCAGGCCCAGGCTGAGATTGTCGTAATTGCTCAGCGCCTGGAACAGAAGTATCCGGATTCAAATCGAGATCTCGGAGTGAGGCTCGTACCCTTGCAAGAAGCCGAGGTGGGAAAGTTCCGATCGGCTCTACTCGTCCTGATGGGATCGGCTGTTCTTGTGCTGTTGATTGCCTGCGCAAACATCGGCACCCTGCTTCTCTCGCGCGCCGCCGAGCGACGGCCAGAAATTGCTATTCGGTCCGCGATAGGAGCCACGCGGCGCAGAATCATCGCGCAATTGCTAACCGAGAACCTGCTGCTGGCGGTTGCCGGAGGCGCACTCGGAGCGCTTCTTGCTTTCTCGTTTATGGGTGTCTTGGTTGCTTGGGCGCCGAAGGAAATCCCCAGAATATCCACCGCCCATATCGATCTGCCGGTGCTCATGTTTAGCGGGCTGGCCTCGGTGTTGGCCGGTGTCCTCTTTGGTCTCGCGCCGGCTTGGCTGATTTCGCAAGGGGATCTCAATACGTCTCTGAAACAGACCGGGCGAGGTCTAGAAGTTCCCAGACCTCTGACCCAAATCATGGTGGTTGCTGAATTTGCGATGTCCCTGGTTTTGCTCGCGGCTGCTGGCTTGTTGGGAAAGAGCCTGCTGCTCTTAGACCAGGTTGATCCAGGTTTCCGCTCCTATCATTTGCTGACGGTCGAGGTCTACCGGCCCATGTTCGACGGGAGTGCCGATGCCAATTGGAGGAATTGGACAGGCTTTTATCAACAGCTACTCGCCCGCATTCAAGCGCTGCCGGGAGTGGATTCCGCGGGTGCTACGCTAGCGTTGCCCATTCAGGGCCGCGTTTGGAACGCCAGCTTTAAAATCGACGGTCGCCCAATCGGGCGTTTATCTGAACAGCCACAAGCCGACGTACGCATCGTCTCCAACAATTATTTCGACGTAATGAAAATTCCTCTTCGAAGCGGCCGTTATTTCTCCACGTATGACACCAAAGATTCGCCTCACGTCTCAGTCGTTAACGAAGCTCTTGCCCACCTCTACTGGCCCAACGAAAACGCCGTCGGCCGATTTATCGAGCTGGGCGCATTTGGCGCCGGCCGTTGTGAGATCGTGGGTGTTGTTGCGGACATTCGGCAGACGAGCTTGAGCGATGAACCCGCTGCGGGCATCTATATTCCCTTTACCCAGGAATCCATGCCTTGGCAGACGTTGGTGGTTCGCACAAAGAACGACCCGATGGGCAGTGCGGCGCTAATTCGACACGAAGTCGCAGCGCTCGACCCACAGCAGCCGGTATCCCTGATGGCCACGATGGATGAGCTGATGGATGCTTCTACGGCACAACCTCGATTTCGCACTTTTCTTATTGGGAGCTTTGCAGGCATTGCCTTGGTGCTTTCGGCGATCGGAATTTACGGCGTGATGGCCTATACCGTTAGCCGCCGCACACGCGAGATTGGCGTCCGAATGGCGCTGGGAGCACGCCCCGCAGACATCCTCAGGCTAATTCTCGGTGAAAGCCTGACTCTGACGTTGCTGGGGGTCTTGTTGGGTCTCGTCGGAGCATACGCGGTAACGCGGGTAATGAATAGCCTGCTCTTCGGAGTTGCCAGCACTGATCCGTTCACTTTTGCCAGTGTCACACTGCTCCTCTGTTCTGTGGCATTACTCGCGAGCTACATTCCCGCTCGTCGCGCCTCCCGTGTCGATCCCCTGGTGGCTCTGCATTTCGATTGAGCTTGGCCGTTCGGTTTCCGCGGGTCCTCTCTCCGGATGTGCTTGGGTTAATCAAGCGGTTAACAATCATTCGACGGCAACGCGGACGCCGAAGTACCTCAGCTCCGACAACGATCGCTCTATCGGTTCCACCAATGGCAAGCCAATCTGTGGTCGATGGCAACCACACTGTCGGGCCCTCTGCGCGACACCGGTGGCTGCCTGATTTCTCAAAGATTCATGCTCGCTGCGGTATCCGGTCGACCTCTGCAAAAGCCTCTTCCGGTGTTCGCGTTCTCCGTTGCGGCGCGTTTCGCGGCTCCCGATCGTTTCACTGCCGCCGAATCAATTCGCCAGAGACAGGTTGACATCACCTTGATTCGGGCATATAGGTCGATTTTCTAGGTATCATCATCACAGAAGCGAACCTTGGCCGATTGGCCGATCCTCGGCTAAACTTTAGGAGAGCCTCTCATGAAGTCCCGTTTACGCGGCGTACCACTGCTATTCACTTTAATCGTTGCGCCGGTTCTGGCGCATTTCGGCTCGGTTGTTGGCGCCAGTATCGAGAGCCCCACCTGCGAATTGATCCGGCCGAACGTATACCGGCTCAATTTTCATGTTTTGCCGGAAACCGGTCCCGTAGAAGTTTTTGCCAGCTCGCGCCCCGATCAGCTCGATTCCCCTAAACCGCTCCTTACGATTCACAAGACCCCCGCGGAAGTCTCCGTCCCTGATCTCCCCGGCCGTGTCTACTTTCATCTCAAGCCCGCCGCCGGATCCGCGCGCGTCGTCTCCGTCCGCAGGCTTCCCCTTGAAGGCGCTAAAAACTTCCGAGACCTCGGAGGTTACCGCGCGTCCGACGGCCGTTACGTCCGGTGGGGTATGGTCTACCGTTCAAATCACCTGGTGAATCTGACCCCAAGAGACTCCGACTATCTCAACCGCTTGGGAATTCGTCTGGTCTGCGATGTCCGCTCGGATGGCGAACGCGCACGGGCTCCCGATCATTGGACGGGAAATGCGCCGGAATTCTTCTCTGTCCCCATTGGCTCCAATTTGATTACCACGCCAACTGCCGACGATCTGAAACATAGGATTGCTTCCATCAACTCCGAGACCAAAGACTCCGTTCGCACCTATGACTACGCCATTGAATACGCCGGACAATATGCGAAAATCCTCCGCCGCATTGCTGCTGGCGATCTCCCCGCCGTCGAGCACTGCACTGCGGGCAAGGACCGCACCGGCGTCTTTAGCGCTATTCTTCTCACCGCACTGGGTGTCCCGCGCGACATCGTTGTCCAGGACTACCTGCTGTCCAACGAATACCTGCTAGCCCCGGACACAATCGCAACCACGACTGCCGATCTTCAGCGCGCCTTCGGCCTCGCCGAGCCACCGGACGTCTCCACCGTCAGAACCATCATGACCGCGAGACCCGAGACCCTCGAAACCACCCTTGACAAAATCAGCAAAACCTATGGCTCCTTCGCCAATTATCTGCGGGACGGACTGAAGCTTTCCGATTCGGAAGTGGCCGCGATCCGCCAACGTCTTCTTGAACCTTAGCGTGGGCCTAGCGCGGGTACCGCGGGCGCGGGCGGCTATCTCCCCTGTAAAGCTGGCTCCTCAGATTGGGCGTAAGCAATCATTCTGAAACAGCCCGCATAAGCGACTCTCTTGCGTCCCGGTCTGTACGGAGGTATGGGCGGATAACGGGAGACACGTCAAGGTCTTGTCATCTCGGTGATGGTGGCGAGGCACAGGCACCAGGCCTTAAACGATGGTGGTGGGGCGCCGGCCAGTTCTATTGGGGAGGCTGTACGAGTGGCGGCGTGAGATCCGGATGATCTCGCAAATACTGCTCCAAGGGCTCGTTGCGCATTACGACTCGGAATCCTCGGCGCGTATTCACATTGATGGTTCTCGGCAAATCCATTTCCTCGAGGCCGATCACTTGCTCGACAGATTTCGTGCCACTCTCATCGAGCATGGTGAAATGTATCTGGTTGTCGACGAACCAGTAGTCGTTCACGTCATACACCGTACCGTCCTGCAGATAGAGCTGCACTAGCGGGCGCCCGTCTAGGTTGTACACGTAAACCGGACTCGCGTACGTTAGGGGCGGGGCGAGATAATGTTCAAAAGCATGCCAAGAAAGGAACAAATCGTCGCAGCCGAACTCCCAGCCCCAGACCGGACCGCAGTGCAGCCACCAAGAAGAGTCGAAGCCCTCCCAAAAATTGCGAAACGGCGCACGGATGAAGAAAGACCGGCGAAAAATTAGAGGGGAGCGCTCCGGGAATCCACCGCGGAAGGGCAAAAACATTGCGCGTGAAGCCGGTGCAACAACGACACGCGGCGGGCCTACACGCACCCCAGTTCTGAAGTGTCCGCCCCCGCCAACGTGGCCGACGTGTTGCGCTAACGCAATAGAGGTTTGAAACCAAGCGCAAGCCAGCACGCAGGCGGCAACCATCAAGATTTTTCGTAGAGTTGAAAAACGGAGCACAACGAAAGACATATGGTCACCCTCCTTGCAGCATCGACGCAGAGCTGCGAGGATCGCGCGAGTGCGCTATGGGCAAGTCTAATACTTTGGGGCATGAATTGCATCCTGGAGTCGCGGCAAGCGAATATCACTCGTCGCGCATCGCGTCGACCCATGGGGAGACGGATAGGGGTGACGGGTGAACTGAGCCGATTTCGACAGAGCAAATTGGAGAAATTATCCGCGCCTTCGGAGCAGGAACTGTCTCACGCCCGGCTCTTCGGCCAGGCCAATCGCGCGGTCGAAAGCGTCCGCGGCCTCGATCTTTCCCTAGCCGTCGCAACAGATGAGCGCGTACTGCCCAGAGGGCTGCGAACCTCAGGACTTGACCTACATGAGAATGAGGGTCTCAAGCGGTACTGCACCCAGGGCATTCCCCCCTGCAAAATTGCTGCGTTGGCCGGATTGTATGGTCCTGCTTCCCTAGATAGTTTAGCGTCAGGCGACAAGGGCCACGAATGCGGGAGCTCCGGCCCGCGGTCCAGGCTGCAAGATATGTTTGGCCGCACCCTCCTCCGCTGCTCTGTTCGACCTAACTTGGTTTATCGACATGTCGCGACGACTTGAACAACACGAACTTCACCGGCCAAATTACCCGGCACAACTTTGCCTGGCCCGCCTGGAAGGCCCACCGCACGACTGTGGGGCAATGATACGGGCAGGTTTCGGCAAGCACTATTTTCTGCATGTCACGTTGAAGCTACACCGACTTAATCAGTTTTCTTTCTCCCCGCCCATCCCTGGGCAGAAGGTTCACTAGGAGCTCGCCGTGTGCACGCAACCGCTGGTTCTTGATTCGACTCTACGCAGTTCGGAAGCCCTGGAATTCGAGGAGGCGCTGCGCGCAAAGATCGTCAGGCAGGAGGTTGCGGTACAGGCGATGGTGAACCTGTACCAGATGTTCCTTGCCGGCTTGAACTCTCCAGAGCACCCGATAGGGAGTCTATTGTTCCTCGGTCCCACGGGGTCCGGAAAGACTCGTATCGTGGAAGCCGCCGCGGAGATTTTGTTTGGGGACCCCCGCGTGATAATCAAGGTTGACTGCGGCGAATTCCAGCATTCGCATGAAATCTCCAAGCTGGTCGGGTCACCCCCGGGATATCTGGGCCACCGCGAAACGCATGCGCTGATCACCCAGGAAGCACTCGCCGCGAGCCATACGGACAAGTTGAAGCTCAGCTTTCTGCTGTTCGACGAAATTGAAAAGGCCAACGATGCTCTGTGGCAACTCCTTTTAGGCATGTTGGACAGGGCCACCTTAACCCTGGGTGATAACCGTCGTGTGGACCTATCGCAGACGGTGATCTTCATGACCTCCAATCTGGGAGCCGGAGAAATCACAGAGTTGATGCACGGGGGAATGGGTTTCATCAAGCCCGATGACAAACCAATATCGAATCTTAACGAGAAAGTAGAACGCACTGCGGTAGAAGCGGCGCGCAGAAAGTTTTCGCCGGAGTTTATGAACCGCCTCGACAAAATAGTGGTGTTTCATCCCTTGAATCATGAGCAACTCGCGGAAGTGCTCGAGATCGAGTTAGGACAATTACAGCGGAGGATTTTGGAGACACACAACGGACGGTTTTTGTTTCGGATCACCGACGCGGGCCGCGATTTTCTCTTATCCGAGGGCACGGACCAGCGCTACGGAGCTCGCCATCTTAAGCGAGCTATCGAGCGCCACGTGGTTTTCCCTTTGGCGAATCTTTTGGCTACTGGACAAGTGAAAGCAGGCGACATGCTCTGCATTGACTGGGACCCGCGCGTGGGACGCTTGGTGTTCTGGAAAGAAGACGAATCGTCCCACCGGACATTGCCGCCGCCACAGCTAATCTCGACTCCGACACGCAAAGCTGCTGGAGCCGGTGGCCGCTCTGCGGAAGTAACCTCCTCCACCAAGGCGCGAAGTGCCTGAAACAATAAATATGCCAGGTGCTGGGGCGTATCAAGCAGATCACCAGCCCCGAAATTGATTAGACTTCGCCATGTAGCGACTTGGCACTATCCGAGCGGCTTGGTTCAGAGTGAATACCTGGTTGCCGCCTAACAAGGTAAAGTCAGACTTCAACGCTCAAGTATCATCGGCGCAGACATTGACACTGTTGTGCATCGGCACGCGCCGCCTGTCAGACCACAACCTAGCCTTCCTAGCTATTTATTTCACGACGAACCGGGCTTCACCGACCCAGTCATCTATATGGCTATCATTAGGCGCGGGATGAAAAGTCTTCGCGACAATTCGATAAGTGCCCGTGTCCTTATATGTGTGCGACAACCCTGGTCCACAATCAGCTCCGATGGGACCGGCTGGCGATCCCAAGCCGTCGCCCCATTGTACGGAATAGCTACAGCCCACCCATTTGCTGTACTTGCCTTTGCCGAGGTCGGTCAGATTTTTCGGACCGGTAATCCGCACGGAGCCGGACGTGTCGCCCGCCACTACAGAAAGCTCAGTTTTTTCTGCGGGAGCAGCGGACGATATCGGAAACAACGTCAGCAAGGCGAATGCGAACTTTATTAGCATCATGGCACGGCCCCCCTCTCCGTTTACTTTTACCTATCGCAGTGCTGGTACAAGAGCAAGTCTCTTAATCAAGGTAAGTGCGGGTCGGATCGCTTCCTGAGTTGACCACCCATCCGGAACTTCGCACTTTGTTTTTCAGAACACTGTTGTCGTTGTTTCTTCAGCAGCGCAGGCCAATTCACGGGGAAGCGATCCCCTTTGATTCGCTCGGACAGCGTTGGCCCTTCGACGAGTTCCATGACCAGAGCGCGGGCGCCATTCGATTCTTCCAGTCCATAAAGCGATGCGATGTCGGGATGATTGAGCGAGGCAAGGACTTTGGCCTCGCTCGAAGCGAACCATGCGGTCGGCATCGCGGGCGAACGCTTCCGGCAGGACTTTCAGTGCCACTTCACGGTCAAGGCGCGAGTCCCGCGCGCGATACACCTCACCCATCCCTCCCGCGCCAATCCCGCACAAGATCTCGTAGGGTCCCAAACGGACTCTAGAAGACAACGGCATTTGACGATTCTACAACGACTGTAGCTGACAACGCTCCAAGTACCATCAAAGGCAATTCGCCGCCATGGGCTATATCCCGAGGCTCGCAGGCTTCGGAACGGGGCCCACTGAACGAACCTGAGAGTACAATTGCCCGCGACGAGTCGCCAAGGCTTTACTGATATTTCAGATATTTCCGTGCCTTCAACTGACCGGCTCAATGACGCAAAGGCGCCAGCAGGACATTCCTGCCGGCGCCTTGTTACACGGATGAGGTAGTTAGACTGCCTTAGCGATCCTGATCACCACCTTAATGATGTCCATCGTCATGGTGATCAAAGTCGAACAAATCGAACAAATCGCCGATGGCCGGCATGTTGCGCGGCACGTAAGAGCGGTCGTTCTGAACGGGATTGGGCAGGTTATCGCGACTGCGGTCGCTGAGCGTAGTATCGAGCATCCAGTTCCGTTCGACGAACTTCACGAAAGAGGAGTGCTCGCTATAGACGTGGCTGATATGGCCGCCCGTCGAGAAGGGAGAAACGGCAATCATCGGAATGCGTGGGCCCGTCCCGAAGAAATCTACCGGCTGGATAAAGCCTGAGTCGTAGTAGCCGCCGCCCTCGTCGACAGTAACGAAGATCGCGGTCTCAGCCCACTGCTTCGGGTTGCTCTGCGCAAGTTCAATGATGTTTTTGGCAAAGGCCTCGAAGAGAATCCACTTCGAGGAAGCGGGGTGGCCGTCCATTACGCCGTCCGGCTTCACATAGGAGACCGCCGGTAGGGTGCCGTCTACAAGGTCGGTGAAGAGATCGGTGACGTCGCGCATGTGATCCGCAACCATGCTCGGATAGTTCGCCTGATACTCGAATGGGTTGCAGATGTTGCAATAGAGCCCGTCTAATGGGCTGCCCGTTCCACTAGCGTTGAAACTGCCGCCATAATATTTCCAGGGAATATTGTTGGCGCTCAGCACATCGCCGATGCTCTTCTGCATCGTCTGGGGAACGATGAGACCGGACTGCGGCGTTCCTTTAGGGGTGAAGGCAGGATTGACGTTGACGGCCTGCCAATACTGGCCGGGGCCGCACTTCGTCTCCACAGCATAGGGCAGCGCATTCAGATAATTTGTGATCGCTGCGATGCCCGGCTGGCTCGGGTCGGAACAATTGAACCATTGTGCTCGCTGGGTATAGAGGTTGAGCGTCCCAGGGACTGGATCGGGATTATATATGTTCTTCGCGGCTGGCGTTGCGGGATTGCCGTTACCGTCGCTGAAGAAGATCTGATCGGCAAAGCCGAGCGGCTGGCTGTCTGGGCCGGTGCCGCCAAGCACGGGCTGGTGATAGTTGTCGCTCATCGTGTATTTGTCGGCGAGCGACTTCAGCAACGGCGCGTCGCCGTTCTGCATGTTGAAAAAGGCCATCGTCTGTCCGGTATCATGCGGCGTGCCGCCCGGCGGCGTACTGTAGGTTGTCGTAACCGCCGACTGAAGATCATGGAGACAACCGGTCGGGTTGTCCTTCGATACGTGCTCTGCGTCGATCGCGCAATCCACCTGCTGGACCATTTGAAAGTACTGATGGATTGTGTCGCCGGTATAGGCGTCGAACGGCATGTCCGGACCCGTCAGCTGGAACGGCCCCGGCAAGAGGTTGTTGACGTTGGTAATGCGGGTATCCGGACCCTCGGTGAAGGGCAGTCCGGTGCCCCCGGTTCCGAGGAGGAATTGATCCTGGGGCGGCAAACCCGGATCGCCGCCCGGCAGCAGGCTGGCAGCGGGTGGATTTTGCACGCCACCCACATCGGGCGCCGGCAACGTCGAGTAGAGTTCCTTGTTTGCCAGATCCACGCTATTGAAGAATTTGCCACCATTGGCAGCGGACACGATCTTGTATTGGTGCGCCTTAGCGAAATTCGGGCCCGGCGTGCCATCGGCATTGATAATGCCGTCGGACAGAAGGTTCAACACACTCTCTCTCTCGTGTTTTGGCACATAAGTGGCGAAAAGATGATCGAAACTGCGATTCTCGCCGACGATGATGATGACGTGCTTGATCGGACTTGCGGTCTTGATCTTATGGCTCTCGTTATCTAGATCGTCTCCTGCTCGCGCCGGCGCGCCAAGCCCAAAAAACGATGTAGCGAACACGAGCACGCAAGCAGTAGCTTGCTCTCGCCATTTTCTTCGCTCACTGCGATGCATAGTTTCCTCCAAGTTGAAGTCGACGTTGAACTGGGCTCTGTGGAGGGTCAACCAGCAACGTCACGCGCGCATTAACGTGGAATATCAATTTGGCGAATCTTCCTTGCGAGACCATGGAGAGAACGAGGCGCCGACTCCGGCGTTTAGAACAACACGAAGTGAAGCTCGGAGGACCGCGTGTGCAAGTTCTTCAGCCCCCCTCGTTCTGGGTGGGCTGTAGCGACCCGGAAACGATGACGCGAATCGGGTCTACTCGGATCACTTCCGGCTTGGCGGTCATCCAAACTCAATTGGCGTGAAGCGACACGGGAGCAACTTCTCGAAGCGGAACTTCTCGTTCTCGGGCCTATAAAGGATTAGGGTTGAGCTTCACAGGACGGGAAATGACCGCGCCACGGAGAATGACCGTCGATATCCGGGCCGTGTTGTGAATGTCATCGAGAGGATTTCCATCTAGAAGCACCAAGTCCGCGAGTTTTCCAGGCTCGACGGTACCGAGAGTGTTGAGTTTTCCGAGAAACAACGCCGGATTGTAAGTAGCTGTTTGAAGCGCCTGCATTGGAGTGAGGCCAGCGTCGACCATAAGGGCTAGTTCATCGTGGATGGTGCCGTTCTTGGCCCCTGGCGCAAGATCAGTCCCAGCAAGCAGGCCTACACCAGCTTTCTGCATCAAAGGTATGAGTTCAGTCAACTTGCGAAGCAAGCCGTCGGCCCAAATAAGATCTTCAGAGGTGTATTGCGTTTCATCATCGCTCCACAGCGTGTGAAGCACGGCAAGCGTTGGACATTGCCACGTGTTGTTTTTCCGAAAGAGAGCGATGAGCGCAGCGGCCTTTTCAGCATCATAGCTTTCTACCACTACCCGGGTGAATCGAGACCGCATGTTTTCGGTCGTTGGCGCTTCTTTTTGCACCAGCGCGCTTAGAATTTTATGGTACATATCGACTTCCTGAGCGTGTAGCTCCGACTCGCGCGAGGAAGCCCCGACGAGTACTCCCCAAAAGCGTCCTCCCAAGTGCTCGATACTATGTTGACCTAAGTCGGAGGCTTCTTCGGGAAGGACCGTGGGCGGAATATGTCCCACAAAAGAAATGTGATTGAGCCGGGCTTCCTTTCCAACTGCAACGTAGATGTCGTGCGGGATTGCATCCTGTACCTTAATGAAGTCTACACCCCGTCTCTTGAGTTCTTGTACCGTCCGCCTGGCCGCTGCGGCATCTTTGACGGAGATAAACATCGGCATTTGGAATGGCAAGGGACCTTGGATGATAGGCCCTGCGATGACGAGATGAGGACCAAGGATCGTCCCGTCATCCGTCTCACGACGAAGACGGACAACATCGTCGAGAGGTGACCCCATGTCCCGCAGGCCGGTGATGCCCTCTCCCAGATATTCAGAAAGAGCGCGCTTGCCCTCGTCGAAAGCTCCGAGGTGAACGTGCATATTCCAAAGACCAGGGATCAGATACTTGCCGTGCGCTTCTAGAACTCTAGCGTTTGGAGGAACTTTCATCTCGCTTGCCGAGGCGATCGTGGCAATGCGTCCATCGGAGATGAGAATCGACATGCCGGACAAAGGCGGATGTCCCGCACAGTCGATGACCGCCACATCGCGAATCAGAAGGGTCTTCGCCGGTGGCTGTTGGGCATAGGAGGCTAATGGAGTAAGTACGGTGATGGCTATGGTGCCGAGGGTTCGAAGCTTCATGAGTACCCATACGAAGATTTGCATCCAGTTGTTCCCCGCAACTTAGAACCAAGAGGTTGCTATGGTTCTCTGCAATTGACCGGGAACTCGTCACAACTCCTGCGAAACGGCGTGGTGGGAAATAGCGCATGCCTTGTCGCGTAGTGTTTATTGATGAAAATTGCGGGCGGTTGCTGATTCAGCCCGAGTCACGGGGCATCGTCAGAGGTACGTTCCTGGAGGTTAGGCACAGTTTCCGGCAGGCTGACGATGATTGACATTCGAGTTGTAGCTGCTCGAATGATCGCGGGCCTAGCTTTTTGTTCTCGGCGGTAGCGCCCTTCAGCTAGCGCTTTGGAAAACTTCCGGCGACGGATATCTACCTGCGAAATACGGACCATCTTCTAGCCATCGGCAAATCTAGGGTCGTTCACTCATGGCGAAGCGCGACTGACGGCTCGATCCGCGCCGCGCGCCAGGCAGGGAAACATGCAGAGAATATCGCGGCGATCAGAAGGGCGCCGAGCACACTTATCCAGGTCACCGCATCAGTAAGCTCCACGCCAAACAACTGACTTCGCATCGCTAGCCCCGCGATAACCGCACCCAAAGTACCCACGACGAGACCTGACGCGACCACGATCCCGCCGCGCGCGAGAATCAGTCGCACAACTTGGGACTGCATCGCGCCGAGTGCAAGCCGTATGGCGATCTCGCGGCGGCGAAGCTCCACTAGATGGGCGAGCGAAGCATGCAAGCCGACGACCGCGAGCACCAGGCCCGTGATCGCCAGTCCATTCAGCAGGAACGCGACAAAACGCCGCAGCTTCAAAGACGCGGCGACGCGCTCATCCATGGGCTGCACATCGTACAACGCGACGCCAGGATCGAACTTGGCGATGGCCCTGCGCACCGCCACTGTGGGGTCCACGTCGCTCTTCGTACGCAGCACCAGGTACGTTGATTCGGTCCGTTCTTGCATCTCAGGATAGTAGACTTCCGGTTGGTGAGGTCCGCCCAAGTCACGATTGCGCACGCTGCCAACCACACCGATGATGCGGGCCGGGGTGCCCGCTCCTCCGCTTCCGATGAGTTTCCCGACCGGTTCCTCTCCCGGAAAGTAGCGGTTCGCCAATTCTTCATCGATCACGGCAACTAGAGGCGACCCGGCCCGATCGCGACTCGTAAACGTACGGCCTCGCAACAGCGGAATCCCGATCGCTTCGAAGTAGCCGGGGAAGGTGATGCCGATCTGCGCTTCCGGAGGTGGATTCCTCTTCGGCCGCTCCGGCAATTGCAATTCTTCGGTCCAGACTCCACTCGGATTGAACGGAATCGCGTTAGCGCCCGAGGCTGCTTCGACTCCGGGTAAAGATGCCAACTCTCCTAGCAGTGGCTCGAAGAACCTCGTGTTCCAACTCTGATCAGCGACGTAGCTCCGGCTCGGCAGATCAATTGCTCCGGTCCAAATGTGAAGCTGCTCGAACCCCGCCGGTGCGCGCGTCAAATTCAAGAAGCTGCGGCTCAACTCCGTGGCCGTAAAAATCAGGGCGACGGCCAAGGCGATCTGAGCAGCCACAATTCCGTTCCGCCAGCCGCCACCCCTTGTTGACGTGCGCGTTGCCCCGCCTTTCAATGCTTGTTCAATGGGCAGTGCCGCGGTGAGCAGCGCCGGGAGCAGTCCCGCGCAGATCGTGCTCATCAGCGCCAGCGCCAGTGCGAAAAGCAGAGTCCAACTCTGAACTGGTGTGGGCTGCGCGAGTGGTCCGTAGAGATTGACGAGGTGAACTGCCCACATCGCGAAAAGAAAGCCCAAGATGCAACCCGAAAAAACCAGAACGCTTGTTTCGGTTAGCATTTGCCGGACAATCCGATATTTCGTAGCCCCAATTGCCATTCTCACGGCGACTTCGCTATTCCGTGCGGTCGCTCGAATTAACAGCAAACCGCCCACATTGATGCAGGCAATCAGCAAAACCGAAAGTGCAGCGCCAAATGCTAGGTAGAGCCAGCGCCGGATCGCTTCAGTTTGTTCTTCGCCAAGCTGCCGGGTGGTGAAATGCCAGCCGTCGCTTCTCGGATAGAACGATGGGAAAGCCGATGCCAATTCGTCGCCGATCGCTTGCAGTGCCGATTTCGTTCTTTGCGGAGTCGCATCCGGAGAAAGCCGCACAACCATATGCAGCCATTTCTCCAGCCGTCCCCCCTGGATCGTAAACTCACTCTGCTTCACAGCGACGGGAATCCAGAGCTGAGTTTCGTGCGAGGGAAACTGGAAGCTACGCGGCATGACACCGACCACCGTGAAGGGCGCTCCGTTCAAATAGATGATGCGACCGAGCACACTAGGATCGGCACCGAAAGCACTGCGCCATAAACCGTCGCTGAGGAGTGTGGTCCCAACTGCTCCATATTGATCTTCTGCTTCGGAGAATGTTCGGCCCAACTGCGGGTTCACTCCGAGAACATCAAAGAGCGTCGCGGAAGCGTTCACAACGTTGATATGCCGTGCATCGTCCAGACCGGTCAGCGTCAGATCGTTCCAGTAGAAGATACCGGCGCTCGCAAACACATCTTTGTGTCGCTTGATTTCGGCGTAGTCAAAAGCAGAGACGCCTCCCACCGAAACTTGGTTTTGGGGAAAGAAGTTGTGGACAAATAAGAGCCGTTGCGCATCTGGGTACGGCAGAGGCTTGAGTAGGGCCTGATAAAGGACGCTGAAGACCGCCGTCGAAGCTCCGATCCCAAGCCCTAGAACGATCGCGGCAATAAGGGCGAACCCTGGCTGTTTCCGAATTTGCCGGAAGGCAAAGCGCAGATCGTGGATGAGATTCGTGGAGAACTGCCCCATGGCGTTCGTCTCGGCTCTAATATATCTTCGCGAAGTCTGATTCGGCCAATTTTTACCTTTCCCCATCGGAGGGCCGATGCTCGAATGCCCGAACCCCGCACAGACAACAGAATCCAACCATTATCTAACGCGCAGAAGGAAAAGGGCTTGTAGGCCCTTGCCACTGATGTCGGGGTCCGCCATCATCTCGCTGCCCTGCTTTTGGTCCCTTTTTCGCCATTCATCCTCGCTCAAGAGCTTCAGCGCGGGAAGCTTCTTCTTTTCCAACTCCGGGTTCGCGGCGGCCACTTCCCTCTCGACCGCAGCGTCGAAATCAGCCTCAACTGCGTCCAGTTCCTTCTTCAGAGTAGCCAGCTGTGCTACCTGCGACTCCGTGGGCCTGCCGGCGTAGCCGTTGACGCCGCCATAGACCTCCAGGATTTTCTCTCGCAGCTTGATTTCGCCGGTGAAGCCGCCTTCCCTCGTCGCAGCGAGCTTTTTCTGTGTAGCGGCGAGCGAATCGCGTAACGCTTCGAGGCGCTTGCGCAACATATCATCGATGGGGAGCTTGCCGGCGCGGTCGAGCGCCTGGGCGCCCAGATCGGTGACGGCGTCCACGATGTAGGCGATGTGTTCGACCAGGTGATAGCCCTCAACGGCGGTCTTGTGCTGTTCCGCGCGGTCGGCGGCGGTGTGCTTGGCGCGTGGGTCGGGAATGACGTGGACCTCTAGAGAGGTTGTCTCTTTCCCTCGCGTGACTTTCACCGTGTAGGTCCCGTCGGGAACGTGCGGCCCAATAAATGTGTAGGGGTCGGGCACGAGCGAGGTGGCTGGCGGGGTCTTCGGCGGCTTCATCCTCATGCTCCACTCCAGTACGTTTAGGCCCTTGCGCCGGGAGGTGGACAGTTCCTCGACAAGGTCGCCCTTGCTGTCGTAGACGCCGGCCTTGAATTCGCCCACGAGCATGCGTTTTTTCAGGTAGTACACGATCCGGGCGGCGTCCCGGCCGGAATCGCCGGTGAACTCGCCGTCGCCGTCGGAGCGCTGCTCAAAGGTGTTCAGTGTCTCCACGCCGCTCCGGCTGGGCAGCATG
>Ga0210394_10004955_pt1 | contig 15185 bp, 12 predicted proteins | sample IncBWC12MmetaG_FD_160121 | JGI IMG/M metagenome (GOLD analysis project Ga0210394, IMG submission 160121) | Forest soil microbial communities from Barre Woods Harvard Forest LTER site, Petersham, Massachusetts, United States - Inc-BW-C-12-M | ecosystem: Environmental > Terrestrial > Soil >... | reverse complement strand
TCCTTCCTGCTGCAGGCGCAGGCATCGGGTGCGCAGGTGCTGGGCCTGGCGAATGCCGGCACCGACTTCAGCAACTCCCTGAAGGCCGCCAACGAATTCGGGATCACCCGGACGATGAAGCCGGCGGCGCTGCTCGCCTTCCTCACCGACATCCACAGCCTGGGTCTCAACACCGCACAGGGGCTCTACCTGACCACGGGCTGGTACTGGGACCTGAACCCCGACACCCGCGCGTACGCCAAGCGCTATTTTGGCAAGATGAACCGACAGCCGACCATGGATCAGGCTGGCATCTACTCGGCCACCACGACCTACCTGAAGGCTGTCAAGGCAGTGGGGAGCACGGATTCCGACAAGGTCATGGCGGAACTGAAGAGAATGAAGATCAACGACATGTTTGCCAGCGGCGGGTACATCCGCGCGGACGGCGTGATGATCCACGACATGTACGTGATGCAGGTCAAGTCGCCGCAGGAATCCAAGTACCCGTGGGACTACTACAAGGTGCTGAAGAAGATGAACGGCGAGGAGGCGTTCGGGCCCATCACGGGTCTTTGCCCGCTCGCCAGCAAGTAGCCACGCGAGCCTGCGCGGGTAGCGAGCCGGGGCGCGGCCCGCTCTCCTGAAGCAGCGCTGCCGTCCGTCCCAGAGGACTCCGTGAGCGAAATCCTCGGCATTCCCGTCACAGTCATACCCGGGCAGCTGATGCTCGGTCTGGTGAACGGATCGTTCTACGCCCTGCTCAGCCTCGGGCTCGCGGTGATATTCGGCCTGATGGGCGTCGTCAACTTCGCCCACGGCGCCTTCTATACCCTGGGTGCGTTCGCCGCTCTCCTCGGGCTGCAGTGGTTCGGAGTCAACTACTGGGCCGCGCTGGTGCTCGCGCCGCTGCTGGTCGGCCTGCTCGGTATCGTCGTGGAACGGCTGTTGCTGCGCCGTCTCTACAGGCTCGACCCGCTGTACGGTCTGCTCATGACCTTCGGCCTTGCGCTCATCGTCGAAGGCTCGTTGCATCAGGTCTTCGGCTCCACGGGGCAGTCTTATCCGGTGCCCGCGGCGCTCGCGGGAGCGATCGATCTCGGCTTCATGATGCTGCCGCTCTACCGTGCCTGGGTGATCGTCGCCTCGCTGGTGGTCTGCTTCGGCACCTGGTTCGTCATCGAACGTACCCGCCTGGGGGCGACCCTGCGTGCCGCCACCGAGAACGCGCCGCTCCTGCAGGCCTTCGGTGTCAACGTGCCGCTTCTGATGGCCGCGACCTACGGCGGCGGCGTGGCGCTGGCTGCGCTCGCGGGCGTGCTGGCGGCCCCGGTAGTGCTGGTGAACTCGCACATGGGCACCTCGCTCGTGATCGTCGTATTTGCGGTGGTGGTGATCGGGGGGATGGGGTCGATCCTCGGTGCCATTGTCAGCGGACTTGCCTTGGGGCTGGTCGAGGGCTTCACGAAAGTCATCTACCCCGAAGCATCGAACATCGTCGTTTTCATCATCATGGCGCTGGTGCTGATCCTGCGGCCCGCGGGCCTGTTCGGGAAGGAATAGCGTCGTGCGCAGTACCGGACTGTTCTACGCGCTCGCCGCCCTGTTCGCGCTGTGCGCGCCAATGCTGGGGATCTACCCGGTATTCATGATGCAGCTGCTGTGCTTCGCGATGTTCGCGTGCGCTTACAACCTGCTGCTCGGCTTCGGCCGCATGCTGTCGTTCGGGCACGCGGCGTTTTTTGGATCCGCGGCGTACGCGACCTCGTGGCTGGTCACCACGCAGGCCTGGGGACCGGCGGCGGCCATCCTGGCCGGGGTCGTGGTCTCGGCGGTTCTCGGCCTGGCGATCGGCGCACTCGCGATCCGCCGCCACGGCATCTATTTCGCCATGATCACACTCGCACTGGCGCAACTGGTGTATTTCGTGTGCCTGGAGGCGCCGTTCACCGGCGGCGAGAACGGGCTGCAGGGTGTCCCACGGGGGAGCCTGCTCGGCGTGCTGCCGCTGAGGTCCGACCTGGCCATGTACTACCTGGTGCTCGCCGTGTTCTTTGCGGTATTCGTGTTCATCCGACGCGTGGTCCACTCTCCGTTTGGCCAGGTGCTGAAAGCCATACGCGACAACGAGTCTCGCGCCATCTCCCTCGGCTACGACATCAGTCGCTACAAGCTGGTCGCGTTCGTGCTGTCCGCGGCGCTCGCGGGGCTCGCCGGCTCACTGAAGGCCCTGGTACTGGGCTTCGTGACGCTTTCGGATGTCCAGCAGTCGACCTCCGGGGAGGTCATCCTGATGACGCTGCTGGGCGGCACCGGGACCTTCTTTGGCCCGATAGTGGGCGCGGCGGTGGTCGTCACCTTGCAGCAGTACCTCTCTGACATCGTCGGGGGCTGGGTGACCGCCATCATCGGTGCAATCTTCGTTGCCTGCGTGTTGTCGTTCCGCCGCGGCATCGTCGGTGAGCTGGCGGCGCTGCGGCTGCGCCGCTGAAACGCGCCGCGGATGCCGCCGTGTGACAGCCGGCCTTCGTCACCGATGGCGATACCGTGGAATTGCACGCGAGATAGCGCTATAACAACGGCCCGCGCCGATCAAGGAGCCACAATGCCAACCACAATTCGCAAGGTCAACTACGCCTACGTCACGGTGGCGAGCAAACCCGGGGAAGCGGCTCGTATCCTCGAAGCGCTGCGTGGCGCGAACGTCAATCTGCTCGCGTTCTCCGGGTTTCCGCAGGGGCGCAACAAGGCGCAGGTCGACGTCGTAACCGACAATATCGATGGCCTGAAGGCGGCCGCAGCACGGCACAAGTGGAAATTGAGCCGCACCAAGCGCGCCTTTCTCGCGCAGGGAACGGACGAGGTTGGAGCCGCGATCCCGCCGCTCGCCAAGGTTGCGGCGGCGAAAATCAACGTGATTGCGGCTGACGCCATCGCGGCGGGAGAAGGCCGGTTCGGCCTGCTCTTCTGGGTCGAGTCTCGCCACTACAATCGCGCCGCGAAACTGCTCGAAGCGCTGTAAGCGCGCGCCCACCATCCCTACCAGGAATTGATGCATTCAACGCCTTCAGACACCACATCTGACACGCGCGCTGGGCGTACGCGACGTCGCGCTCTTCATGGTGACCGCCGGCTGCAGCGTGCAGTGGGCCACCTCGGCCGCCGCCGCCGGGCCAAGCTCGCTGCTGGTGTGGGTTTTCGGCGGTCTGGCGATGTTCCTGCCGCTATCGGTGTGCGTGGTATTCCTGTCGTCGCGCTATCCCGACGAGGGCGGCTTATACGTCTGGAGTAAGCGTGCCTTCGGACCATTCGCCGGCTTCATGACCGGCTGGACGTACTGGACCTCCAATCTGCCGTTCCTCACCAGCCTGTTGTACTTCGCGGCCGGCAGCGCGTTGTTCTGGTCGGGCCATCGCGATACGGCGGCGAGCGCCTCGCCGACCTATTTCATCTGCTTCTCGATCGCCGCCCTGGGCGTCGCGGTCGCGCTCAACGTGCGCGGGCTGGCGAGCGCGAAATGGCTCAATAGCGCGGGCGCGATTGCGCGCTGGCTGGAGACGATCGTTCTTGTCGTGCTCGGACTTGCGATCTGGCGGCGCTTCGGGACCGCGACCCCCATCACCCGACAGACGATCCTCCCGGGTTTGCGCCTCACAGACACCGTTTTCTGGGCGACGATAGCCTTCGCCTGGACTGGCCCGGAGGCCGCCTCGTTCATGGGTGGAGAGATCCGCGATCCGCGACGCACCGTGCCGAGGGCGCTCGCGATTGCCGCGCCCATGATCGCGGGGATCTACATTCTCAGCACCGCCAGCGTGCTGGTTTCCATTGCCCCGGAGCAAACCAACGCGCTGTACGGTTTGATGGAAGCGATCAGCAGTGACGCGGCGCGCCTCAACCTGTTGTGGCTGATCCCGCTCGCCGCGGTATTCGTCGTCCTCGATCGTCTTGGAAGCGTCGGCGTATGGCTCGGCGCCGTCGCACGCATACCGTTTGTCGCCGGACTCGACCACCACCTGCCGAGAAGTTTCGCCCGGCTTCATCCGCGCCATGGCTCGCCCACCGTCGCCATCTGGACGCAGGCCGTCATCATAGCTGTGTTCGCCATCCTCGGTCAGGCGGGGACATCGGTCCACGGCGCCTATACCGTGGTGGTCGAGATGATGGTGGTCGCCACGATGCTGCCGTTCGTGCCGCTCTTTGGGGCCGCGATCAAGCTGTCGGCGGGCGCCCCGGTGCCCGGGGAGGTGCGGATTCCCGGCGGCCGGTATACGGTCGTGGTGATGGCAACGATCGGTCTGGCGACGACGCTGGGCGCGATGGCGATCGCGTTCGTGCCGTCCGCGGATGAACACCACCCGGCCATTGCGGTGCTCAAGGTCGCCGGCATGACGCTGACGCTGTTGCTGGCCGGCGCCGCGATCTATCTGGTGGGAAACGCGCGCGCGCGGCGCTCGAGATAGAGCGTTCTGATGTCATTCAGCATGACTTGCGGCTGCAGGTAGGCGAGCGAATAGATTTCCCGCACCCTGCCGCGATCATCGATGAGGAAGACCTTCAGCATGTGATGCAGCGCCCGGGTCGCTCGCCCACTGTCGTCCACCTCCACGCTGACATCCTGGCCGAAGTCATCGAGCACCGGCAGCAGCGCCGCCACCGACCGCGCCGTGAGAAATCGCCATTCAAATCGTGAGTCCGCCGCGAAATCCGTGGCATAGCGCGCCAGGGCATCCGGCGTGTCGGTGCCGGGATCACAACTGATGCCGACGAATCGAACCGCACGCGCCAGCTCCCGATCCTGCACGATCCGATCGCGAAGCAGTGTCAGCGTTTGATGCGCAAAAGGGCACCCGAGCGGGTCCACGCAGTAAGTGTAGAAAAACGTCAGCAGTGTAATTTTGCCCTGGGTCAGGGCGCTCAGTCGTACCGGACGGGCGCGTTCGTCGAGTAACGTCGCCTCCTCGACGGACTGAATCGCCGGCAGCTGATAGGTGCCCGGCGCCAGCGGAGCGAATTCCATCCGCGGTGCGCTCGCCGGACTCACGTCCACGGCTGCGTGTGCGCTGGCGAGAATCACCAGGCAGGCCGCCACGCGCCTCGAGAAGCGGAGCATGGCGTTCTACTACCGGGCAAGTGCTGCCAGCGCGCGCGACTGGTTGGCCTTGGCGGTAAATTTCATGTGATGAGGCCGCCCCAATTTCGCCTTGGTGAAGTCAACCTCGAACGCCGGCGTCAGCGCATGACCGTCCCAGTTGAAGGCGCGCAGGAACTGCTCGTTGTCCGCCCCCTTCTTGTCCCAGTGCGCCAGCAGGCTCGAGGTCATGTACACCCGCTTGCCGTCCCAGCTCTGCGAGATCATGTTGACTTGAGTGCCGATGCGCCTCTGATAGGTCTCCTTGGGATGTTCCGGATCGGTGAGATCAAAATAGTGCGTGGTGCCATCCATGAACGTGTTGACCCACAGCCCTTGGCCCGCTGCCGTAATTGAGATATCGACGGGCAGCGGAACCTGCGCCGGGTTGCCAATCGTTCCCACCTCCCTGGCACTCCACGCACCGCCCTCGCCTTGCTTGATGAGCCATAACTTCGATGTCAATGCGGAGGCCGTGATCGCCCAGTTCTGGCCGGGGGCGAGCGACCAGCGGATCTCCAGAGGCGCCCCCGGCACGCTCAGCACCTGAGTTGGCTGCATGGACTTAAGGTTCCACACGACCACCGTGCTGCCAAAATGCTTCATCGCCTCGGCATCCTTGATCAGGTCTCCCAGCTCACGCATGTAATTTTGCCAACCGGCGAAACTCGACGTCAGCAGAACGTTTTTGGCCGGATTGATCGCTATGTCGTAACCGTAGCCGTCGCCCTTCACCCCGCCGAGCGAAACGGTGGGCATGTCATAGCTGGCGATGAGCGCGCCTTTGTTGTTGTACAGCGCCATCCCGGTGACGCCGCCCTTGTCGGCGGTGTTGGAGAGGTTGCCGATCAGCATCCGTCCGGGCAGCGCATAGAAAGTATGTGGGCCGACGAATTTGCTCTTGGCCGGCAGATCCGTGATCGCGCGGATCAACTTCGGCTTGGACGGATTGGTGCCGACGTCGAAGACATAGATCTTGCTGTCATCCAGTCCTCCCGCCCACAGGAACTTGCGATCATCGGTGAACCCCATGTGATGCGCTTCGCCGCGCCCACCGACGGATACGCTCCCAACGACCTTGCCGTAGCTCTTCGACACTGGGTTGGCATCGACCGTGACGAGTTTGTCGGACCCGTCGCCCAGGCCTTCCACCCCGAGGGTCCAGACGTGAACGAAATCCTCCTGGCCCTTGATGAGGTTACTGATATAGGGCGAGTTACAGGTTTCGTCCGCGAGTGCGTTCGGTGCTGCAGCACCAAAGCACAGGCACACAATCGACAAAACAATCGCACACTGCGATGACTGCCGCATACGCCGGCCCTCGGTTGTTGGTGCGGGGGCGCGCCGAGTCCGTGCCCCGACCGCGCCCCCGGCTTTCCCGATCGCCCCCTAACGGATTGGCGCCATCAGATGCTGATAGGGGGTACCCGCCCACATGACGTAGGGGCTCTTGGTGTCCGGATCCGCGCTCTTGGGATAGGTGTCATAGAAGCTGGCATCGGCGCCAACGATCATCACGTGCGGCCCGGTCTTGATCCAATGGTTGCTGGCAGTCGGCTTGGCAGCGTACGGGTCCGTATTGCTGGCGTCAGTGCCACCGGCCAGCATGTACATGAATCCGATTTTTCCTGCCGGCGGAGTCTTGTGGTTCACCCACGCATCAATCCAGTCCCCGGCATTCTTGTCCCAGCACATGGGGTCAGGGCCGGGTGTTGCGGGATTGTCGGGCATGCACGTGAAGCCGTTGGTCCCTTTGCGCAGCGTGCGCATCCCGCCCTTCGGGTCGGGAGCCACGATGGTGGCGTTTTCGGCGACCTTCTTGGGCGCCGCTGTCATGGCGCTCGCGATCAGCTCCTCATCCGTCGGGGCCGCCTTGGCAGCCTTGGCGCTCGCGGCATGGTGCATCGCGGGAGCCTCGGCGGCAGGTGGATCGGCCGCCCAGGCCGACACCCCCAAACCAAGGATTGCGGCGCCGCAGACCAAATGAATTGATTTGCTCATTGAACCCCCTCCCGCGGTTGCGTTTCGGCCCCGTATCTGACTCCTTTCTCACAGGTACTGCAATACACCTGAGCCGGACAACCTGCGCCCATCTCAAGGCTCGGCGAGTCTCCAAAAGGAGTGGGCGCTGGTTTAAGCTGATCAGGCCGGAACCGCCGGCCGACCGCCAAGAACAGGGGCAACGAACATGGTCGCGAGCAACGCCGCCACTCTTTCCGAGCTGGAACACGCAATTCAACTCAGGCGTGCCATCATCGCCGCCACGGTCGGCACCGCCATCGAGTGGTACGATTTCTTTCTGTACAGCGTGGTGACCGGACTCGTGTTCGCCCAGCTGTACTTCCCGAAGTCGGATCCGCTGGTCGGCACGCTCGAGGCATTCACCATCTATGCCGTCGGCTTCGTGGCGCGGCCCATTGGGGCTGCAATCTTCGGACATTTCGGCGATCGCATCGGCCGCAAGTCGACGCTGATCGCGACGCTCCTGGTCATGGGGATCGCCACCTTTCTGGTGGCGCTGGTGCCGACCTACGAGCAGATTGGAATCTGGGGAGCAGTGATCCTCACGGTGCTGCGGTTCATTCAGGGCATCGGCGTCGGGGGCGAGTGGGGTGGGTCGGTGCTGATGTCCATGGAGTGGGCGCGCTCAAACCGCTCGCGCGGCTTTATCGCATCCTGGCCGCAATTCGGGGTGCCGTGCGGCCTATTCCTTGCGAACCTGGCGGTGCTGATTGTCAGTCAGATGTCGGGCGAGGAGTTCCTGCGTTGGGGCTGGCGCGTGCCGTTCCTCTTCAGCCTGATCCTGGTCGCGGTCGGTCTTTATATCCGGCTCGGCATTCTTGAAACCCCGGTGTTCGCGAGAATTCTCGCCGAGCGGCGCATCGAGCGCGCTCCCATTCGCGAGGTGCTGCGGCGGCACCCGAAAGAGATCGTCTTGAGCATGTTCGCGCGCATGGCGGAACAAGCGCCGTTCTACATTTTCACGGCGTTCGTGTTCGCGTACGGAGTCGGCACACTGAAGCTGCCACGCGACTTCCTGCTGGTCGCGGTACTGAGCGCCTCGGTCGTTTCATTCGTTTCGATCCCGCTGTTTGGCCACATCTCCGACCTCATCGGACGGACCAGGATGTACATGCTGGGAGCGGTCGCGACCGGTGTGTTTGGATTCATCTATTTCGGAATGCTCGGCAGCGGCAACCGGACGCTGATTTTTCTTGCCATCGTACTGTCGCTCATCCCGCACGACATGCTGTACGGGCCGCAGGCGGCCCTCATCGCGGAATCGTTCAAGGGTCGCGTTCGCTACAGTGGCGCCTCACTGGGGTATCAACTCGCATCGGTAATCGCCGGCGGCCCGGCGCCGTTCATCGCTGCCTGGCTCTTTGCCCGCTACCATTCCGGGTACGCAATCGGGGGCTACATTGCGGCCTGCGCCGTGGTGTCATTGCTCGCGACCAGCCAGATGACGAACTATGCCGGCAAGGATCTCGAGGGTGACTAAACTGCGGCCTGACGGTTTGGACAGCCTGTAGGAAAATGCCGACGTCCTAGCGGTCGCTAGGATTACTGTGTCCAACTGGGCCTCGCTACCGCTGGGCAGGATCGGGGGAACACCCGATTGTCTGCGGCCCTACCACCCGCTATGCAGGAACTGCATGCATGAGTCCATGACGCTCAGGGAATGTCAGGGGTGGCTGCCCGCCGGCAAACGCGCTGCGGTGTGTTTCAACGTCGACGACGTCCATCCAGCAACGTCCCAGGACGAATTCGACGCGGGGGGCGATCTGGGTCGCGGCGCGCTTGGGCGGCTGGAGCGGCTCCTCGATCGACATCCGAAGCTGCGGGTCACGCTCTTTGTCACACCCGACTGGCGTCTGAGGCGCCTCGTTCCGACCCGCAAGTGGCTGACCCGGATCCCGTTCCTGCGCGAGCGCATCCACTGGGCCCCACTCACCCCCAGGGGCCACTTTCGCCTCGATCGCTTTCCGGAATTTGTCGCTTACCTGAACGCTCTGCCGCGCACCGATTGCGCCGTGCACGGCTTGCATCACGCCCATCCTGGCCCACGCATGGCGGTGGAGTTCCAGGAGCAAACCCGCAGCAAGTGCAGCGCGCTGCTGCAGGAGGCTCGGCGGATCTTCGCGACCGCCGGGCTTCGTCATGTACAGGGCTTCGCGCCGCCAGCGTGGGGCACCCCGCCTTCACTGTGCGAGGCGCTGAGTGAGGCGGACTTCCACTTCGTCACCTCGGCGCGTGACCTGGACACTCCGGTGAGCGAGCACGCGCGGACGGCCATGAGCGGGCTGCGCGGCGCTTCTCTCATCCAGCCGATGTGGATCCGGTGTGCCCCCAGCGATGAACCCACGAGCGCCACGGCCAGGCCCGGCGGTCTGGTGCACTTCACGACGAATTTCCAGGCCACCTCGACGATCGAGCGTGCGCGCGCCATCATCGAGGCGGGCGGGCTGCTGTTCATCAAGGCTCACATCTTCAAGACCGGCGGCGGCATCACGATGCTCGACGGCCTCGATGCCGCGTATTGCGACTATCTCGAACGGATCTGGCGCGAGCTGGACCGCTGCTACGGCGATGCTCTGTGGTGGACTTCGCTTGCGGAGGTGGCCGGCCGATGTCGGGCGACACAGAGCTGAGGATCCTCGTCAACCCCCGGGGAATGAACGCTGACATTGGCGTCCGTTTTCTCGAGCGCTGTTTTGGCACGCGGTGGACCGAGGCTATGTATCGCTGGTATCTGCAGCGCCCTTTCGGCGGCGAGAGCCCCGATCGTCTGATACTGGTGGACGGCGAGCGTGTCGTGGCGAGCTGTGGTCTCGCCTATCGGCTGCTGCGAACGCCCGATGGTACGGTGCACCGGGTTAGCGTTGCCCTCGCCGGCGGCACCCTGCCCGACGAGCGCGGGCGTGGGTGTTACGCGCGTGTGATCCAGGCCGCCGCTGAGCGAAGTGCGTTGCGCGGCTGTACGGCGATGCTTGGATTCGTCACGGCCGACAGCGCGACGGGCCGCGGCCTGCGACGGCTGGGCGCCACGGCGGTCCCGAGCGCGTACATCGTTTCGCACGGCGCCTCGCGCCTCTCCGGGGTTGCCATATTGCGGGTGTACCGCGCGCCGGTGACGGACGGATGGCTGGAGCGCGCCGGCACGCGATCCCGCGGCACACCCGTAGAGGGGGGCTTTTGCTATCCCGACGTGAGCCTGTGGCGATCGCAAATGGTGCATCGTCCGCATCCCGTGCAGTCACTGCGTGTCGGAACCACCTGCCGAGCCCTGATCGAGTGTGTCGGTGACACCGATCGCCTGCAGTGGCTCGACGGCGCCCCGCGTGAACGCGTGGCGGCGATCCGCGCCATCGCCGCACACGCACACCTCCGCAAACGGCATTTCTTCATGTACTCGACGCGCCCTGACGATCCCGAGGCCGCACGTCGACTCGGATTGGTCGCGCGCCCAGGATACATGATGGCGCTGGCGCTGGAGACCCGACACGAGCCCACCGTACGCGGTTGGGCAGCGCTACCCTGGCACGTCCAGTCGGGAGACCGGATGTAGCACAACGCCGTCTTCGTGCAACTGGTAGTGGTCCCGGTACAGCCGACGGCCCCACAGCCGCAACGCCACCCAGTTGCCGAATCCGACCGTGATGGGCGCGATGTGTACCAACACGTAGAGAAAGTAGACGGGCACGATCGGTGCGATGTAGCCGCGCTCGCTCTTGGGAACGACGGTGAACAGTGCCAGCGCCCCGAGCGCCAGATAGCTGCCTATCGCTCCGGCGAAGTACACCGGGTTGATCGCCCTGCCTGTCGGCAGCAGATTGAACACGAACAGATTGTCGAGGCTGGCGGCGAGGCTCGCGAGCAGCAGTACGGCACTCCCGACCCTGAGCACGTGCAGGCCCAGTCCGAGCACGCCCACATAGACGATGAAGTTGTACATTGCAAACGGCGCCCGCCGGCCGATACGCCACAGGTCGTGGAAACGTAGCGTGTAAACCCTGAGCAGCCCGTAGTACCAGCCCACGCGCTGCGAGAACCAGTGACGCAATGTGCCCGGCCCCTGGGTGCTCACCACCAGGCGACCGTCATAGTAGATGCGCTCTCCATCGCGTAGCAGGATCACCGCATTCTCGAAATCCTCGGCGTATATAGACAGTGAATGCTGTTCGAGCGCGCGTTCCAGCGCGTCGCGTCGATAAATCGACGCTCCGGAGGTGACGCCATAGTCGGCGAGACTTCGGCGCCCTGCTACGCACGCCAGGGTGTACTCCAACGCCTGAAACCGCGCCAGAAACCCGTCCTCTTCGATTGCGACGCGTGGGCAAAGGGCCGCGGCCCCCGACTGCTGCAAGTCGGCGACGACACGCTCGAGCTCGACGGCACTGCCCTCATGCCGGCCGCAAATCCTGACGTCCGGATCGATGACCATGACGGTCTCAATGCGTGCCGGCAGCGTCGTGAGCAGGTGACGTAGTGCGCCTGGCTTGTGACGGTTCACGTCCTCGTCGAGGCACCGCCAACCGGCCTGGGACAGGCGCTTCGCGGTATTATCGGTGGACCCGTCGCTGATGAGCCAGACGTGATCGCGATACGGTTGCAGCCGCTCCATGAACTCATCGAGTTGATCTTCGAGATTGAATATCGACGCAACGATCGCGTAAGGCCGAACGGCTACCGGCCCGTTGCGGCCGCCTCGAGCGGCCGTGAGATCGATCGACAGCTGACGCATTTCGGAGCGGCCGAGCTCGGAAGCGGCCCCGGTATGGCGCCGATGCACATAGAGCCGCAGCGCAAAATCGAGCGCATCGGTGAACACGATCAAATTCGCCCATCCATAGATCAGGAACGAGAAGTCCTCGGCCTGAACATTCGCCGCTGACAGCGCAATCCACCCCGCCAGCAGTGCGTACAGGATGAGCGGCGCGAACAAAGTCCAGGGGCGCCTGGTATTCAAGCGTTGGTGACGGCGCGCTGCGCCACCGCCTGTAGTGCGTGCCACGTGTTGTATGCGGCGCAATTTCAGCCTGCCACGTCCCGTTCGCGGACCTCATCGCCGCCGAGCGTATTCTCTGCGTCGGCGGCCGGTAGTACCAGGGTCGCTGAATCCGGCAGCACCAGGGTGTCGCCCGGACCCGCGCCCAGCTTGCCGGCTGCAGGCCGCACCGTGGGCAGCACCGTCGCCGGGCCCGCGTAATGGCGCAGCTGCTCCAGGGCCTGCTCAGCTTCTACGGGCCCGCCGAAGAAATATCCCTGACCGAAATCGCAACCCATCTGCAGCAGAGCCTGGGCGGCTGCCTGCGTTTCGACAACCTCCGCCACGGCACGCAATCCCAGGCTCGACGTCATCTGCAGAATCGCCGACGTGATCGCATTGTTGGCGCGCTCCGATCCGGTGCGCTTGACGAACGGACGATCGATCTTCACGTAGTCAAACGGGAACAACTGCAGGCAACTGAGCGATGAATAGCCGGTGCCGAAATCGTCCAGCATCAGTTCAATACCCATTCTATGCAGCCCCTCAAGAACCTCGCGCGCCGTGCCCACGTTGCTGATGAGACCCCCCTCGGTAAGCTCGAACTTCAAATACCCGGGTGGCGTATGCGTATCCTGCAGGACACGTGCGACGTAGTCGCGCAGCCCCGGATCGCGCAGTACCGCCGCGGAAAGATTGACGCTGATGTAGAAGTTCACGGGCTGCGGCAAGCGCCTGCGCCACTCGGCCGCGAGTCTGCACACTCGCTGAATGATCCAGCGCGTTACCGGGACAATGACTCCAGCCTCCTCCGCGATGCTCAGGAACTCCTTGGGCGCCAACAGGCCTTCCACCGGATGCCGCCACCGCAGCAGAGCCTCTGCACCCACGACGCGGTGGCCATGCAGATCAACGATGGGTTGGAAGAGCAGGCGGAACTCGTTGCGCTCGAGAGCAATATGCAGATCGGCCTCGAGACTGACCAGGCTTACGGCAGCACCGCCCATGCCCGCAGTGTAGGCAACGGTGAGCTGATTCTGCTGCCGCTTGGCGACCGACAGGGCTACGTCCGCCTCACGCAGCGCGTCCTCGGCGCGCTGCAGACCCGAGTCGATCCAGGTAAATCCCATTCGCGTGGCGATCTTGATGCGGTGCTGGCGCAGCGCGAACGGCTCCTGGCGTACCTTGAGAAGCTCCGTGGTGATCGTGTATGTGGCTGCGCTCGATTCCACCTCGTACACCAGCACTGCCAGCTGCTCGCTCCCCCAACGGGCCAGCACATATTCCAGGCCCTCGAGCGCCTTGGCGAAGCGCTGTGCCGCCTGCAGCATGAGCTCATCACCGGCGGTGTGGCCCAGCGTGTCGTTGATGAGCGTGAAGCGGTCAATGTCGATAAGAACAATGGCAATGCGCTGCCGGCGCCCGGTGCGCAACTCGCGCAGGGCTCGGTCGAGTTGATCCATGAAGTAGCGGCGATTAGGCAGGCCGGTGAAGGGGTCATGGTAGCGCGCATGCTCGAGGCTCTTCTGCAGAGCCTGATGCTGCTCGATCTCCGCGGCCAGGCGCTGATTGGCCGCGTGCAGGCGTCTGCGTGCGGTCGCGAGCGCGGCCTGCGTGCGGCTCAATGAGTGTGTCAGGTCGTGGGTGCCAAAGGCGAATGCCCAGGCCAGCACCACGACCAGACCGACTTCCGCGACCAGATCCCGTGCCGGGTACCAGCCGGTTCGCGGACGGATGGCCAGCTCGAGATAGGCGGAAGGAGAAGCCGGCGAGAGCGCGCCAGACGGGCGAATCCCGCTCGTGACCGGTTCAGCCAGGGTGCCTGGACGAGAGCTCAGGAACACTCGTGATTCGTGAGTAACCGGTAGATGCTGAGACAGCTCGAAGTCATATCCCTCATTCACGAGCCGTCCGAAACGCGCCTGCACCAGCAGCGCGTCCAGACCTTCGTAAGCCACCGACCGCGCGCCAGCGGCCGCGGAACCGTGCGCCGACCGTGACTCGATGGGCGCCTGCGCCGCGACGAACCACTGACTGCCGTAGCGGACCGGGCCGAAGAGCCCAGCCGCGCGCGCTGCGGCGTCGCCCGACGCCCATTCGCTCGCCAGGGCGCGATTAACGGCAGCGTCGGACTCTCCTGCGCGCAGAACCGCACCCTTGGCGGTCATCCAGAAGGTATTGCGATCGGAAACTGCGGCAGCAGGCGCCACGGGGTGAGTGCCCTCTCCCGGGACGTTGGCCGCACGCTGCGCCTCGCCACGCGCCCGATCAGTGAGTGCTTGCAGCTGCGATTCGATCAGCTGAACATGACGCACCACGGCACTGTGGGCCGCAGTGCGCATCTGTGCGGCGCGCTCTTGCATGCTGAGCGCGATGAGGCGCGCACCCGCAAGAACCACGAGCGCCGCGACCACTGTCGCGGGCAGCCAGTGTGAATAGCGTTTGAGGTCGCTCATCCTCATTGGGCTTGACCGCGTGCCGGCAGGTGCACCGTGCACACCAGGGTGACGGTGGTGCGCTTGGCGCCGGCCGCCTCGGTGTAATCGCCGACCAGAAGCCAGCTGGTGCGCCCCACGGGCTTGCCAATGCCGACGAAACCCTCGGTCAGCGTCGGGCCGGGTCTCACGACCTGTCCGAACAGGTTGAGAACGGCCGGGGCAGCCGGGCCCCACACCGCTCCGGCCAGCGCGCTGAGGCTGCTCCCGCCGTAGTCAAGGCGCACCGTGGTCAGCTTCGTTCCCAGGTTGCCCCCGGCCGAATACGCGTACGACGCCGAGGCCAGCAGCTGTGACGTCACCTGAAACGAGACGCCGAACTTGGGCAGGTTGCCGTGGCTCGTATCGATATCGATGCGCCGCTCCTCGAGCTGCACCGAAAACCGCGGTGTGAGCGTCGCCAGGACGCCGCCCGCCGCGAGCGAGTAGGTGAAGGCGTGCGCGGCGCCTATGTCTCCTGAGCCTTCGTGAACCTCGACGTACAGGTGCGGCTTTGCCTGAGCCTGTCCGACGGCGAGGGAGCCGCTGACCACCCCCGCAGTCCAATGCGAGTTCGCGATCTGCTGATATTCCGCTCCGGCCCCGATCACGG
>Ga0210394_10004954_pt1 | contig 15185 bp, 16 predicted proteins | sample IncBWC12MmetaG_FD_160121 | JGI IMG/M metagenome (GOLD analysis project Ga0210394, IMG submission 160121) | Forest soil microbial communities from Barre Woods Harvard Forest LTER site, Petersham, Massachusetts, United States - Inc-BW-C-12-M | ecosystem: Environmental > Terrestrial > Soil >... | reverse complement strand
AAGGATATTGTAGCTCTTAATCTTTTAATTCGTGCTGCTTTTAAAAGAATAGGCACTTATTATTACTTGCTACCTGACGCGGTTCAAGCACGTCGCGTAATGTTCGATGGTAAAACAAATAATGGACAGCGCATCATAGATTTTATTCCTCAAGAATTGATCAAATCTATAAATATTCAACAAATGAAAATCACTTTGGTTAATGATTCAATCATTCAGTTTGTTGGAAGTGAACGTTACGATTCTTTACGAGGAACTAATCCTGTAGGTTGTGTATTTAGTGAGGCAGCATATTCTCATCCGCAAGCATATCCAACTTTATCTAGTATTTTATTGGCCAATGGTGGATTTGTTATTTTTATATCTACTCCATTTGGTGAAAATCATTTCTATAAACTTTTTGAGATTGCTAAAGCAAATCCTGATGAATGGTTTTCTTATTTTCTTACAGCCAGAGAGACAGGACATATAACGCATGAACAGATTGAAAGAGAAATATTAACTGGGGTGATCAGTCCCGATATGGCGGAGCAAGAGTACTATTGTAGTTTTTCCATTGGTGCTATTGGTGCATATTATGCTAAGTATTTAAATCGCATGGAACTTAACAACCAAATTGGCACAATTGATTGGGAACCAAATTTTCCAGTCCATTCTAGCTGGGATTTAGGTGTCCGAGATCAAACATGTATTTTACTATTTCAATGTATAGGACGACAGATCAACATCATAGATATGTACCAAAATTCTGATGTAGGACTTGAGCATTATATAAATGTGCTACAATCTAAACCATACACTTGGGGTAAACACATTGCGCCACATGATATTAAGGTACGTGAATTTACCTCTGGAGGAATATCACGCATTGATAAAGCTGCACAATTAGGATTCAAATTTGTGATTGCACCCAATCTTACTGTTATTGATGGTATTGAATCTGTAAGAACAACTTTACCTAGAATATATATAGATAATCAAAGGTGCAGGCCACTTATTGAGGCTCTAAGAAACTATCGCAAGGAATATGACGCTGCTACTAAGATGTATAGACAGAAACCACTTCATGACATGTCGAGCCATATCTGTGACTCCCTCAGAATGCTCGCCACTTATCTACCGAATCTACAAACAAAATCAACAACGCCTGAAGAACTCGATAGGCGTTATCAAGAAGCTATGTACGGGCAATCCCTACCGCGTTTCTTTCAGGATGATCATCAAGGATATTATTAATCTATTGACATCGATGTAGTTTTTAAACTACAATAGAGATATGATAAAGATTAAGATATATTCTACTGCCAAAGGTAAAAAGCCCTTCATAGAATGGCTAGAAGATTTAGACACCAAAATAAGTAGCATTGTACAAACTAGAATTAACCGGGTAATACTTGGTAATTTTGGTGACTGTAAGACTATTAAAAATGGTGAAGGCATACATGAATTAAGAATTGATTATGGAGCTGGTTACAGAATATATTACGGCATGGAAGAAAAAGTGATTGTTATTTTATTAGTAGGAGGTAGCAAAAAAAGCCAAGCCAAAGACATAGCAAAGGCAAAAGAATATTGGCTTGAATACAAGGGAAAAAAATGAATAAAAAAAAGAAACTCATAGATTACGAAGAATATTTAATTGAACGATTAAAAGATAACGAAGAAGCACAAAACGAATATTTAAATGCTGCACTAACAGACGAAGATTCTCGTGTGTTTCTATTAGCTTTAAAACATGTTTTAAGAGCAAAAGAACTTAGCATGTCTACTGTTTCAAAGCAGACAAAATTAAATCGTGAAAATCTTTATAAAATGTTATCAAAAAAAGGCAATCCTACATGGGATTCTTTAAAGCCTGTAATAAACACATTGGGTTATGCAATATCTCTACATCCTTTTAATAAATAAAACGAAATCGTAATTAGAAAAAGACAAATGTGCTTAATCAACTTTCAAATGAAGATATAAGAAATCTTGCTAATTTTTTTGACTTACTTATTACTATAGATAGAAAAATAAATAAGGAAAAATATGCAAAAATTAAAGCCTTACTTAATGTTCTTGTTAAGCACATCAATAACAAATTGTATAACGCATCAAGAGGCTTTTGATATTGGTAACAAGAGTTATGCTTATGCATATCCTTTAATGTTCATGTCAGTTGCACGAAATATAATGTTAAAACAATCTTCTATAAATCAATTCAACAGAATCTCTACAGCATGGCTTGATGTTTCTAAATCTCCTGTAATTTTATCTGTGCCAGAAAATCCTAAGGTTGAAATAACAGATACCTGGATGAATACTGTACTATTTCCTGCCGGTTCAAAAACCTATGCTTTTGTTGAAAAAAATTGGCAAAGTGATTTACCAAAAGCATTCAAAAAAATAATTGCGCCAACAAATAATTTATATCTTAAGATTGCTGGAAATGCAGATGAATATAGATTATCAACATGGAAAAATTCATTTGATATTGATGAACCTTGTTGGAGTGTGAGTGAATTTATAGCACCAGAAAAACAAATAAAAAATATGGATGCAAAAACTTTCTTTGGAATGTTTGCACATGAATTAAAAAACAATCCACCACAAAAAATAAATTCTAAGATTTTAAAACAACTTAAAAAGATTGGCTTTGAGATCGGAAAGGATTTCGATGCTAGAAAATTACCCATGGAAATTCTCAAATCATTAGAACTTGGCATGGAGCAGGCAAGAAAGGAAATGCATGACCAATCAAATCTTATCAAACGAACTTTTTCAACAGATTGTAGTTACTCTGTTTGAACCAGAAGAGCAGAAGCTCATAGCTCAACATTTAATTCAACGTCTAAGCACTGAAGCTCAAGAAGAAATATCAGTTGGAGCTAGAAAATTTAATCTAACTGATGAAGAATTTTTTGCAGGCTTAATTCAAAAAAACATAATATTAATAAGAACAGATTGGTTAACTAAAGAAGAAAAAGAATCTTTTCAAAAACTATCTCAATATATTCATTAAATCTACTCTAAAGTCTTGTTTTCTATCCCATAATATGTTATATTCTTAAATGTTATTCATTTATTCAGGTGTAATTGAAAAGGTGAGGTATTTATGAATTTAACTCTTACTATACCGAATGATACAGAGCTACAGAATCTAAATAAGCAGATTTCTTTTGAGGAGCTTGTTAATACTTTTTTAAAGAACAAAGATTTAAAGGAGACTTCTGAAATAGCTTATAGGTCATCTTTTGCTCAATTTGTTGAATACTTAAAACTTAAATCAATTACCAAGGTTACTGAACAAGATATAAAAGAATACAAACAATATCTTACTGATAAAAAACTTTCTGTCTTTACTATCATATCTCACATGAGTGCATTAAAATCTCTGTTTGCTTTTTTGGCTACACGTAATTTATATCCTAATGTTGCAAAGGATATTAAGACTCCAAAGAAGCCTAAAGGATTCATGCGTGATTGCTTAACTAAAGAACAAGCATCCAAGCTGCTTGAAATTGCTAAAGGTGAAGACGTCAACTCAAAAAGAAATTATGCAATTATTAGTACATTAATAAGATGCGGCTTACGTTCCATAGAAATCATAAGAGCAGATGTGGCAGATGTCCGTAGAGTAAATGGTGGCTATGTTCTTTATGTTCATGGAAAAGGTAGAGACAGTAAAGATGAATTTGTTCTTCTTACAGATGAAGCACTAAGAGCTATTAGAGCTTACCTTTCTTTGAGGAGCAACCTACAACAGGAAGATCCATTATTTGCAGCACACGGTTCAAGAAATAATAATGGAAGGCTGACGACCAGAAGCATCAGGCGCATGGTCAAAGCCTGTCTTAAAGATATTGGTTTAAATGAAAAAGAATTAACATGTCACAGTCTAAGACATACATTTGCAACTTTAGCTTTAGCAAATAATGCACCTTTACTAGCTGTGCAAAAAGCAATGAGACATTCCAACATAAATACGACAACTATTTATACACACATGATAGATAGATTTAAAGATGGAGCAGAAAATTTTATTGATATTTAAACATCGAAAGTAGAAATGATAGAAAATATAGATGAAATAAGAACAAATTTTAATCTTGATAATATATTAAAATTTTTAGATATAAATCCTACAAGAAGCACTGGATCTGAAATACGATCAGAATGTCCCTTTGTAGATCATGGCAAAGACAAAACGAACACAAATTTTTCAATTAAAACACAAACTGGAGAATGGTTCTGCCATGCTTGTAATGAAGGCGGAGATATTATTGATCTAATTATAGAGAAAAAAGGAAATATTAAATTTAATGAGGCAGCAAAAATAGTGGCTGACTTAAGTGCAATTAAAATAAAATATTCTCCTGCTACAAAAACTGATTGGCCTAAAGAAGCAAGAAATTTAGAGCAAGTTTTGAAAGAATCAAAGCCACTTATTTCGCATCCATATTTAAATGCTAAGAAAGTAGAAGCATGTAAAGGGCTTCATTTCGGAAAAGATGAATATGGTAATGATTCTATTATTGTTGAATTTAAAGATATTAAAAATAAAACCCAATCAGGACAATTTGTTCATCAAGGTTATAAGGGCTTTATAAAAGGTACATCACCAACAGGTGCGTTCTTTATAATAGATCAAAAAGAAATTAAAGACGGCGATCAAGTTTATCTTGCAGAAGGCATAGCAACTGCATTAACTATTTGGATGGCTTATGAGAAAAACATTACAGTTGTTTCTTTTGGTTCAGCCAACAATATGAAATCTGTTGTAGATGAATTAAAAAAAGAATATCCAAACGTTAAAATAATACTTTGTCTTGATAATGGTGATGCAGCTTTCAAACAAGCATTGAAAATAAATTCTAATAATTGTAGCTTTCGGTTTCCAGATTTCACAAATTTAAAATATGAAGGCAAAGAAAAGCTAGCTGACTTCAATGATATTATTTCAAAATGTTCAAGTGATGAAAAAGAAGTCAGAAACCAATTAGAAATTGAAAAATTCCTTAAAGATATTCCTGTAAATGAAAAAATTCCAACAAAAGAAACTGTAACAGTACATGATTCCAATCTTACAATTGAATGCCAAAATGATCTGATTAATTATTTATTTAAAAAATCTTTAATGGATATTTTACATGATGGTTTTGATCCAATAGAGCACTTCCCGCCTTATTTATTTACTGGAATTAATTATAAGGTTATTGAAGGTATTATAAAAACATGGGAACAAGGTGTTGAAATTACTAAAAGTCAGGTATCTATTAATTCAGAAGAATCCGAAATTATTTATAACTACCTAAATCAATTTGATAACAAAACATTAATTAATGTATCTCAAGTTAATGAACGAATAAATAAACTCAGAAATGACTATGCAACGAGAAGGTTAAATAAATGTCTTATTGAAGCTCAAGATAGCAAAAAACCCTTAAATGAAATAATCGATCAATTGCATAAGGATACTGAAATTGTAAGAGGTGAAGCTGAAGTAGTTCTTTCTCAAAGAGAGTATCTGCCTATATTTGAAAGTGAATTAAATGACCCAACAAAAAATATAATAATTTCAACAGGATTTAAATCTATTGATCGTCTTCTGGGTGGCGGCTTTATAAAAACTGAGTTAGGAATTTTAACAGGCGGAGCAGGAGCTGGCAAATCAGCTTTTGCTTTACAGATAGCCGATAATGTAGCTGAAAGAGGAGCATGTGTTGTTTATTTTTCTATTGAAATACCAAAAAGAAAACTTACAGAACGAACGTATAAAAGATTAAGTAAATCATCAAAATTAACTCCAGAGGCCATACAATCTGCTTATAATATCTATAGTAAATTTGCTGAAAATATTTTTCTTATTAAAGGTAAAAGTGGAATGTTGTTATCAGAAATTAAAGGTAAAATTTTAAATATAAAAAGGCAACGATCCAACAAAGCAATTCTTTTAATAATAGATCCCTTCCAACGACTTGGAACTGGACAGGACAACTTAGATTATGGAAATGAAACAGCAAAAGTAGGTCAACTTATATCAGACATTAAACAAATGGCTGAGGATTTGGATATACCTATCTTAGCTATAAGCGATACAATAAAAGGACATAATAGTAGTTCTGATGGTGAGGGAAAAGCACGGGGATCTTATATGATTGATCATACATGTGATTATTTCATGTATATTAGAACAAGTAGAGATCCAAAAATTGCAATATATGGAGCTAAAAAAGATAAACAGGATACTGTTCCTAATGTGCCAAACAAAGAAGAAGATCCTTTTGTTGAAAGAATTGTGCAGGCTTTAGATAGGGCTAAATACAAAGGAAATGGAAGATTTGCCTTGGATTCTGATTGGAATAAATATGCTTCTTTGCAAACATCCAAAGTAAGAGATAATGGTAAATTTAGCCCATTATTGATTTATAAACCAGCAATTCATTCATTTGAAGAAACAGATCTTTGGGATGAAATATTGCCTAAGGACTAAAAATGAGCAATATGCTTTCAAAAAGAGTAGCAGGAGCAAGACAAGAATTATTACAACAAGTACGTAACACAAAACCTGCTGAACCTTTTTTGAGCCTGCCCAATCACAATATCATAATAGATAAATCTTCAGAGTGTAGCCCTCAGCGAAACTCTGAAGATAATCATGTAAAAGAAAACGTAACCAAACAAGAAACTATAAGAAAAATTAATTATTCCGAGTTAGCTTATGAACTTTGTGAATTAAAAGAACAAGGCAAGACACAAGAAATGATCAACTTGTTTTCAAATGATATTTATTATGAAAAAAAAGATGAACAACGAGAACCAATAGCAAAAGAATATGTACTTAAGACTGCGCTACAATTATTAAAAGGATTAAACAACAAAGTAGATTATGAAGGAAAGAAATTTTAATGATCCATTTAAAAGATTATCTGAGCCGCCAAATGATCCGTTTAATTGCAAAACATGTAATAAAAGTTGGAATTTTAAGATATATGGAAATATGGAAGTTTGTAGTTGGAGTTGTTACATAGTTGAGTTTGATAAGATGAAAAAAAGAGCAGGCAATGTCCGCTAAGATTACATTGCGGACATTGAAAATCGAAAGGGTTAATATAATGTCTAGGGCTAAAGAAACTAAAGTAAAAAAAACCGAATTTAAGGATAAGATAAAATCGAGTTATTATTTGGATCAAGAAACAGAAGCAAGAATAGTTGAAATTTATTTGAAGCGACTCAAAGAAGGCCAGCGGCCTAGAAAGTCTAATATTGTAGATCAAGCTGTTCTTCTTCTTTATGAGAAAGAGTTTAAAAAATAATTTTAAAACATTAAAAAGGATTGCCTATGAATGAATCAGAAAAAAAGGTTAGAAAAAATAAGGCGCAAATAAATAAACATAGCACACCATTAGTTAATGAGACAAAATCTGGCACCTGGGGTGAATACCTTAATACTTTATCTTTCCAGATGGAACCAGCTAATGATGGATTCATGAAGAGAACTGCTATTGAGCTTGTTACATGGGCAAGAGAATGTGATCAGGCATTTATGATTTCCCAATTCTTTAACATGAAGGGTATACCAAAGAGAACATTTTATAATTGGATTGAAAAGGTTGAAGTACTTAAAGAAGCACATGAAGTTGCAATGGGATTACTTAGCGATAGACGAGAAATGTTGTTGATACAAAAAGATCCGTCATCTCTGAGATATGTAATGCCGCAATATTCTGAAGTATGGATGAATGAAGACAATAGACGTGCTACTCAAAAGAAAGAGGCTAATGGAGAAACTAAAGCAAACATAACAGTTGTTATTCCACCTTTTCCAGAAAGTAATGAAAAAATTAATGAATTAAATAAATAAAAAATAAAAAAGCTAAGGAGTTATAGTAGATCCTTAGCTAAAATCGAGAGACAATAATGAATTTAACAAAGAATAAAAAAACTTCTAAAAAAAATAATTATAACTTTGAACCAGCTTGGCAACTAAATCTTACAAAAGATCAAATAAGAAAACTTATAGAAAATGAAAAAGAAGAAATTAAGGTACTAGGTGAATGGTATATAAAATATCATGAAAACCAGTCTAAAATATCTGGAGAGATTGAAAAATATAAACAAGAGAATTCTCATTTAACTATGGAAGAAATCCTACCTAATTTTTTTAAAATGGGTCAATTATCAATGGAAGAATCATTGGAACGCTATAAAGAAACTATTAACATTGGATCATTTATTAATTTCATAGGAGCAAATAAACATAAACTAATTGAATCTAATGCTTTTGATAAAATGCTAGAAAATATAGAAGAAGATATTGAAAGCGACGAATTCCCTGTAGTAAAAATTGTGGCCGACCAAATAAATAATATTTCAAAAATGTTGGAAAAATTTGAAGATCCTATAGAAACCAATAAAAAAGGAATATATATTATTTGCTCTGAAATAGTAAACTCAAAAGGTAATAATATTGAATTGCAATATCAATATCCAGCTCTTGATATAGAAGAAGCAAAAAAAATAAAAGCTAAATTGGTAAAGGACATATTAGGAGAGGTATTAAGGGCAACTTTAGCTTGTTGGGCAATGGTAGGAGACCTAGGCACAACATATAAATGTAGGTTCACAAAAATAATGGAAAAAGCATTTCCTGGAAGTAAGACATTTAGTGCTCCATTGAAAGCAAAATTTTACGCTGCCTTAGAGCATGGAGATAAGCTAAAATTTATTTATAAAAAAAAAGATAGGGGTAAAGAAAAACAAATACATATTCCTTTAGTTAAAATACTTGAAACTGAAAAAGCCTTTACTCGCAAAGACTTACAAGAAAAATATAAATCAAATAACAAGAAAACAAATTATTATCCCACAGACATCACATTATCAGTTCTACATAACCCTTTGTATGATGAAAAATTATATCAAATATTTGTAGGAATTAAAAAAAGCTTCTTTGAGTTGCCTATTGATGATCAAGAATTAGCAGTTTATATAGAAATTAGAAAGCATCAGCTTATGGAACAAAAATATATAAAAATAACTCGAAGCGAGGCAATAAAAAAAGGAAAATTAGATGGTATTAATCACAGTGGTATGGCTAATAAAAAATTATTAAATAAATTTGAAAGACTAAAGTTATCCAAAATAATAATTAGTTATCCTAAGAAAATAACCGAGGTTTTAAAACTAAAAATAAGATAAAAACAACTTGGTCATAGCGGTTACAAAACTTGGTCATAGCGGTTACAAAACTTGGTCATAGCGGTTACAAAACTTGGTTATTTGGGTTACAAGACAAATTTCAAAGCTGGCTCCAGTAAGCGCTTACCAGCAAAAAAAAAATCCTATAAGATATTAAGATATAAAATAATTAATATCTTATATCAAAATAAGGGTTTTTAATTACCCTTATTTTTCATAAGAGGAAAAAGAGAAGAAGCAGCTCAAAAGAAGTCAGCCTCTTTTTGAGTTGCCTTATATATTAACAAACTGATAAAAGCGAAAGCCGTTGCATTAAGCAAAAGGCTGTAGCTTTAATCATTAAATAAACTATTGCCTGGCGAGTTCTTCTACGATGGCTGGCTTTAGGTTCAACAACGTAATGCTTTGCACATTAATTTTATGTTTACTTCTTTTTTCTCCATTTTGATTTGTAAATGAATCAAGGGCAAGTGAACCCTCGACTAAGATATGTAATCCTTTGATTATATATTTTGAATAATTTTCAGCAGCATTTCCCCAGACTGCACAATCTATAAAATTAAAAGTTGATTTTATTCCTGATGCACTTTTGAATTCTTGTTTTGTTTCAAGATTAAAAGTTAATACATTACTTCCAGAATTTAACTTTTTTAAAATTGGATCATTTGTTAGTTTTCCACTTATTATAACTTTATTAACATTCATTTTATTGATTTTCTTTTTATTATAAATTTCATTGTTTTTATCGATCTAGTCGATATTTACATTATATCAAAACCATTAATTTTTTCAATAAAGTTGCATCTTAGTTTGTGATTTTTTGTCACGAACTCAACGTGTGAAATTTTGTCACACTTTTATTTGTAAAAATATTTAAAAAAGTTGCACTAAATGAAGATTAAAAGTGCTATGATGAAAATGAAATTTCACTAAATTTAAATTTAAATTTTAAAGGTGTTACATGGTTCAAATACTTCCACAGTCTCCCGGCTGGCCAGAAATTCTTGGTCAAGCATTAGGTTCGTCTTTAGGCGCAGGCTTAAATGCAGTCGCGCAAAGGCGTCTAGAAGATTATACAAGAAGACAAAATCAAGAAAGAATTCAAGCAGGCCTAGCTCCTATTTTTGGAGAGAATGCTGCTGCATATTCACAACTTCCAAATGAGTTATTGGTTCCGCTAATTAAATCAAAGTTACAGGAACCTGCATATCAAAATGAGTACAATACCTTACAAGCTCTTTTAGGTGGTGGTCAGCAGAACCAACAAAATTATAATGGCCAAATGAATCCACAACAACAAGGGCAAGGTTATGGCATGCTAGATCAACTTGCTGGAAGATTGCCTCAAAGTGGAATGTTACGACCTGGCTCAGCTGTTCCTATTGCAAACTTCATTGAGGGGCAACGTCAACATCAACAAAACTTTGGGCAAAAACAAAGAGCATTCGAGGTTGGAACACTGCAACCAAAATTCAATGATCTACAAAACCAATACGCCGATCTTAATAATCAACTCGAAACATATCAACAACTTGCAGACTTAAATAAAACAGGCCAAATAAAAGGAGGAATCTTTGGATTTGGAAAACCTAGCGAGACACAATTATTTGAAGGATTACTAGAATCTCTAGTTCCAACTGGTGCAACAGAAGCTCAACTTGAATCAGCTAGAAGAAAACTTCCAACATTAAAACAAGATCCAAAAGTAAGACAACAATTAATTGATTACAATATCAAAAGAATAAATAAGGAACTTGCTAGGGTTCAACAACAAGCTCAAGCATTGAATTATGGAGATAATTTTGCTCCAAGAGAAAATGCTTCTGTGATGCCAAATGATGAACAAGTTTTTAATCAGATTTTACAAACAACACAAGGCTCACCATTACGAAAATTAGAACAAGCCCAATCACCAATTAATAAAATCCAAGTTGCTAACCAACAAACACAAGAACAACAACCAACGATGAACGTTGGAGATCTTGCAAATTCTGCTGCATATTTGGGATCAAAGGCTCTTACAGGTGCAGGTGAAGGTTTAACATCGCTTGTTGGTTTACCATTTAACCTTGCAAACTTTTTAAGTTTAGGTCATATTCCTGTTCCAGAATCAATTAAGGCAATTCAGAATTTACCAGAACAAACTGTCGAATCTCTTTTTGGAAAATTACAGCCCGGTTCAGAAGGTGAAAAATGGTTAGGAAATTTTGTTGAGGATCTAGCTTCATTTTTAACACCTGGTGGTGTTCTAGGAAAAGTTGGAAAGCTTAGTAAGTTACAAAATCTAGAAAAGGTTGGAAAATTATTAAGTATATCTCCAAGAGCAGCAGCAACAGTTTCAGCAGCTGGCAATCTTGCAAAACTTGCTACTGAAAAAGTTGGTGGAACGGAATCTGAAGGTAATTTGGCAAAAGCTGGCGCAATGATTTTAACACCAATAATTGGCAGCCGCTTAGCAAACAGACAAGTAGATAAACTTGCACAAGAAGCAGCATCAGCAATTAAGCCTGAAGATGTTGTAAAATCTCCACAATTGTTAAAAGCAAATATGGAATTCTACAATGATTTAACTAAAGGTGTTCAAACTTCATTAAAGAAAGAAGTAGCGAATGTTGTTGAACCATTGTTTCATCAAAAAGCACCAGCACAAGTTGATCTAAATAATGTGTTCAAAGCTAGGCAAAGTGTAACTAAGGCAGCTGAGAATCCTGAATTTGTACGCAGCATGAAAAATTCATTACCTAATTTCATTAATGAGCTTGATCATACTTTGGAGCAAGCAGCAAAAACAAAACCAAACTTTGCTCAACCTTTTTCTGAAATGAAGGATCTTGGTGATGCATTAAAAACTACAAATGTTGTTGCAGATTTTGCAAAGAAACATTTAGGAACCTCAAGATATCGTTCACCACTAACTTATGCAATCTTGGGTTATGGTGCAAAAGAATTAACGGGTCTACCTTATTATAAGGCTATAGGTGCGATAGGAATTCCTGCCGTAACATTGGCTGAAGGACAAAGATTGTTAAAAATTGCTGCTAAGTCTCCAGCATTCCGCAAATATTATGGTGATTATATTAAGGCAGCTACTTTAGGTAATGTTAAAATGGCTAAATCGTCTGCTGATAACTTAGATAAAATAATTGATTTTGAGGAAAAAAGGTTGGAGTAATATTCTTAAGGTATGGGTTTCCAAAAGACCCATACCCCTTTTGACTACCTACATATTTAATATAGCCTTAATATTAATAGGTTAATTTAAGTAATTGTAGGGGTAACGCATGAAACTAAAAACATATTTACTGTTATTTTTGGCTCTAACTTTTAATTTCTTAAATGCTGGAAAGATAGTTACTTTAAGTTCTTTAACGCATGAAATAGGTCAAACTAATACAGAAACTATATCTTTCTTATATCCTAAACAAAATCTAGGAAGAAAACATAAACCCATTGTTATTAAGAATCGTAGGCATCACAGCACTAAGCATCCTGTATCTGCTGTCATTGAAGCATCTTTAGCTAAGGCTAAAGCACAATCTAAATATGGCAAAAAAGCTGAACAAGATAAAAAAAAAGTAGATGCAATAAATAATCAATCTAAAGAGAACATACCTTCTACAACAACATCCACTGCAACAGTAGTTAGATTTGAATTAGGAAAGGATGCTGCAGGAAGTGGACTAGTTTCTGTATATGGTCCTAGAGAAAAATGTATTTTTTGTTGCCGTAGATTGCCTTTAGTAAGTTATCTAGTTGGTCCTTCAGGAGTATGGATTAGATTCGATAAAAAAGTAAGTGACGATTTTGGTGATAAATATTTAGAATTTTTAAAAAACAAAATTCAAGAACATCATAAATCAGAAAAGTTTCCCGAAAGAACTCCTATAATAAGACACGGTCAAGAAATAAGATTTAAAGTTAAAATGGAATATGAGCAAGTGCAAGAGTTAATTGCTGAAGTAAATAAACACTTTGCTGATCAAAACATTCAAGATCATTAATTTTTTTGAGTCGCAATAAAATAAACATAAGCCGTATGTACCAAACATAGAGGCTTATGTTTATTACTAACCAAAAAAGCTGAAGAAAGTTAGTACAAAAAAAAGGACGGCCGCTAAAACCGTCCCGACAAAACTAAATGACTTTACTTCGTCATCATATATTTTTCGTAATGAATATCAATCACCAAAAAAATCGAACATAAATAAATCTACACAAAATGTTTTTAAACTTTTGATCAAGCATTCAATAAGTAATCAACTTTGCTTAAAACTCAAATTTATTCGTGTTCTCTTTTTGGTAATTTAAAATTCATTTTTATACAAAAATTTTATCGCTTCACATATCAAAGTAGACCGATCAGTTTTTTTATTATTCTTAAGTCTGTTGATGTAAACTTCTGTGAAATAATTATTAGCTTCCGCTGTTAAATAATATGTGGATTTAATTTTATTTTCTTTTACTGGCAAGTAGTCATGTCGATAAGTCGGTATAACATTTTGTGGTCTAGCCTCTTTGTAGACTTGATGTGTTTTATTTTGAGGAGCGGGTTTTTCAACTACTGGTTTACTGGCAGGTTGTCTTGCCTCTTTATTGTTTTGTTGTTTTGCTGGCTTATCGTAGTCATTGAAAGAAAGTTTTTTCTTAATATCTTTAACAGCTTTATTAATATTACTCATGTTTTATACCTTCCTTTTTAAAACTTCTTTTGCCAAATTTAAATATGCAACCGAACCTTTACAATCGGCATCATAATCAAAGATAGATTTACCATTACTTTGGGCTTCATTTAACTTCACGTTCTGCGGTATTGTAGATGTAAAAATTTTCTTACCAAATAGGTCTTTAATTTTTTCATGCACTTCTCTGGCCAAAATTGTTCGCGTATCAAAAAACGTTATTAAAATTCCTGTAAGATCTAACGTATGATTTATTACGGGTCCGATTTCTTTATTTATGAAATGAATTGTATCTACAAAATTATTAATACTTTCAAGTGAGAAATAACTTAACTGCAATGGACATATAACTTCTGATGCAACTGTGAATACATTCATTGGTAGCGTTCCAAATGTTGGCTGACAATCAAAGATAATAAAGTCGTAACCTTTAATGTTCTTTAATTTGCTACGTAATTTAAATTCCTTTGCAGGCATTTTAGATAACGCAGCCTCTGCTACAGAAAGAGATATATCACTAGGTATTATGTCCAAGTTTTTTATGTATGTGTTTTGTATTACATCTTTAACTGCAACTTTGTCGTCAACCAAAAGTTCTGCAACTGTCAGCTTGTCTTTTGTTGAAACCCCAAGTCCTATTGTAGAATGTCCCTGAGGATCTAAATCAAGCAGTAAAGTTTTTTTTCCTAACTTTGCCAGTGCTGCTGCAAGATTAATAACAGAAGTTGTTTTACCAACTCCTCCTTTATTGTTCCAAAGAACTATACTTCTCATAGCGATCTCCTTTTTTTATAACTTACTGTTAAACCAGTAAAAAGTTGCAAGGGTTTTGTATCGACATAACATTTTACTGGTAAATAGATTTACTGTTTTAATGGGAATACTTATAAACAAATAACTACTGTCATATTGTTTTACTGGCAAAACAGTAAAACAATATAAAGATAAGTAGGTAATTTTAGATTTAATAAGACATTAACTTTAGAAAAAAAGGATATTATAATGACAACATAATAAAGATTAAAAAGGTGATTGTTGAATGAACATTGAATCAAAAATCGAAACACGAATAGCCCTAGATCGTTTCGTTCCAAGAGATTACCAGCTTCCTATCTGTAATGCTTTTGAAAAAAAAGGTTATAAAAAATTAGCAATTGTCCTTCCAAGACGAGCAGGCAAGGATATTGTAGCTCTTAATCTTTTAATTCGTGCTGCTTTTAAAAGAATAGGCACTTATTATTACTTGCTACCTGACGCGGTTCAAGCACGTCGCGTAATGTTCGATGGTAAAACAAATAATGGAAAGCGCATCATAGATTTTAT
>Ga0210394_10004953_pt1 | contig 15187 bp, 18 predicted proteins | sample IncBWC12MmetaG_FD_160121 | JGI IMG/M metagenome (GOLD analysis project Ga0210394, IMG submission 160121) | Forest soil microbial communities from Barre Woods Harvard Forest LTER site, Petersham, Massachusetts, United States - Inc-BW-C-12-M | ecosystem: Environmental > Terrestrial > Soil >... | reverse complement strand
TTCGCCAAGGCGCGCGAAGCGTTTACGAACGCGATCGCGGCGCGCAGCGATTCCGTGTACACCTTTTACTATCGCGCGCAGGCTTCTCTAGGGATGGGAGATTTCACTGCTGCGATTCCCGATCTGGAGCGTGTCGTCGCCAGCGACCGAAAGTTCGATTACTACAGGGCTGCGGGACTCCTGGCCGATGCTTATGCGCAAACCGGACAATTGGAGCAGGCCGCTCAACTCTATGTCGATGTGGCGCAATTCTCGACGACAACCGAAACACTTTACAACTATGCGTATTTTCTGAAGCTTGCAGGCCACCGCGAAGAGTCGCGCGAATGGGCGCAAAAGCTGCTTGCAAAGAAGCGGACTCTCCCACGCTACATGCAGCGGTATGAACGGCCCTGGTTCCGCAAAGGCAAAGCGCTGCTGAAGGAACTTGCCGCCGCGTAGGGGTCGGGTCTCGTCCTGAGGAATTTCCACTCTGAAGGCTGCCGCTCTCTCGCCGCCTAATTGTGTAGCAGCGCCTTTGGATTCGGCCCAAAAAAGTGTGCTGAGAGTCCGTACCTGTTTTAGAATCAGAGCAAGCGACGCGCCCGTAGCTCAGTTGGATAGAGCGTCTGCCTTCTAAGCACGATGATCGGCTCTATTAGTTCCATCCTCTTTTCTTAATTACTAACCTTTCCAACAACTTGGGGAATCTGCTTTTCGCTCAAAGCTAACCCCAATGGTTCGGACAGATAGGGTTTTGGCACAGTTCTGACTCAGCAGTACTAACGCTAGGTCAGGACCGGCAGGACTCGAACCTGCGACATTCTGCTTAGAAGCCGCTTGAGTACTTTTATCAAAACTTGCCGGAGTGAGCACAAAGCAGTGGAAAATCAGCAAGTTGTGACAACTTCTGATCGACTATTTGCTCCTTCTTCATCACCTTTACGCAGGCTTTTTGCTGCGATTTGTCACAATTAGTATTACGTTTTTATGACGGGCGAGTCTTCTGCTTTCACGGTGCATGGGGGAGTTTGTTTTGCCGCAAGTTGGTCCCAACTTCGGGGCCGATGCTCTGATGCCTGAAGCACAGTTGCATGGAGAGCGCCTGCCTTGGGCGCACGAAAACCGACTCCAACAACTCCATCGGTTTCTTCTAACTACTAACGGTTTCAATCGGGGAATCTGCTTTTCGCTCAAAGATAACTCGAATGGACTGAAAACGTTGGATTCTGGCACAGCGTCGTCCATAATCATTCGGTTAGCAGCCGTGACTTTAATTTAATCACAAGTTGCCAGAGCCGAGCTAAATCGAGGGAACTCAGCAAGTTCTGATGAAACCGGAGCAGTCAGGTTTTCCTTCTCTTTTCTTTTTTTGTTCGCTTCTTGCAATTTTTCTCGCCGTTCATATGACACCTACATGACACTGATGTGATTTCGGTTGGGACCGAAGTCTCTACTACTCCAGCGCTAATTCCTTGCGATTTGCACGACACTGGCATGACACTTCCTTTAACGGGACTGGCGCTCGGACTGCTCAACTGCGGAGCGCGCGTCAAACTGTCGGAATAACTTTCGGTTGGCCGACCATCCGGAACTTGATGCGTTCGGTCAACATTCTTCTTATTGGCCTACCGTTTGCTTAAAGGCGCGATATCAAATTAGGATGGCAGCATCGTGCGCAAGGGAGTTACATCTCGTCGGCGCTTTCTCAAGCTGGGAGGAGCAGCAGGCGCTGGTTTGTTTGGATCGGGGACATCGGTCAGGTGGGCGGCGGTGCTCGCTTCACGATCTTGGGGACGACCTTCCACGCAGTCCGAAACCGGCCCGCCAGGCTATATGCTGCATATCGAAGCAAGTACGATTGAGATAGCGCCAAAGCGCATCGTTTCGGCGATCACCTACAACGGTCAATTTCCCGGTCCACTGTTGCGGTTCAAAGAGGGTCAGGCCGAAACGGTCGACGTGCACAACGACACGGACATTCCCGAGCAGCTGCATTGGCACGGTCAGATGGTTTCCACGGACGTAGATGGTGCAGCGGAAGAGGGCACGCCCTTTATCCCGGCGCACGGTATGCCGGATCAACTTTACTCCGCGGCCCGCAGGTTTCCGTTTCTATCACACGCACAATCGCGGGGGAGCTGATCTTCACGCGGGACAGTACAGCGGCCAGGTTGGTCCGGTCTACATCGATCCGAGGCATGAGCCGGGGAGCTACGACAAAGAGTTCTTCCTTGTACTCAAAGAGTTCGAGCCGTCGTTCAGCCAAGGCGGCGACATGGCCCAAGATTTTCTGGCATCAGCCACGCGAGTCAAAGAGCTGGAAACGGCGGGCGAGTCCGCAATGAAAGTGTCGCTCGCGAAAGGGATGCCGCACGGCTACGAAGTGGCCTACCGCTACTTCACAATCAACGGGCGCATGTTGGGGCACGGCGAGCCTGTACGAGTGAAACGGGGCGAGCGAGTGCTGTTTCACATACTGAACGGCAGCGCAACGGAGATTCGCAGCCTGGCGTTGCCCGCACACTCTTTCAAAGTCGTCGCGCTCGACGGCAACACAGTGCCCACGCCCGTCGAAGTCCCCGTGCTGTGGCTCGGGACGGCGGAGAGAATCTCCGCCGTGGTCGAGATGAATCATCCAGGGGTATGGGTCATGGGTGATCTTGCGAACGATGACCGCGGTCACGACATGGGGATTGTGGTGGAATACGCGGGACAAATAGGAAAGCCAGTGTGGAGGTCGCCGAAACCGTTTCGTTGGAACTATGCACGTTTCGCGAAACTGAACACAACCGCTCGCGAGCCGGACGAAGTGATTGATATGACGTTCACGAAGCAAAACGCAGCGGACCGCGGGTTCAACCTCTGGGCCATAAACGACAAAGTGTTTACGAGCGATGCGATGAGCGCCACGTTCCACCTGCGCGAGGGCAGGCGCTACCGCCTGCGGATGCGCAATGGCAGCGACGACATTCATCCGATCCATCTACACCGGCACAGCTTCGAAGTCACCAAAATTGCGGGGAAACCCTTGGCGGGCGTGATGAAGGATGTCGTCATGGTGGGCGGCTATCAGGAAGTTGAAGTCGACTTCACGGCGGACAATCCCGGACTGACGCTGTTTCATTGCCACCAGCAACTGCATATGGATTTTGGGTTCATGACGTTGTTCGATTACGTGTGAGCGGGAGGGGAACACAAGATATGCCTGCCGAGCAAGCCTCAGCCTGGGCTGAGCGTAGCGCGAAAGCGGTCTTGTTGATCCGTATTCTTGCAGGCTGGGTCTTCCTCTCAGAAGGCATCCAGAAGTTTTTGTTCCCGGATTCTTTGGGTGTGGGGCGTTTTGTGAAAATCGGCATTCCGTGGCCACACATGCTGGCCCCGTTCGTCGGCTTGGTCGAGATTGCGTGCGGAACTTTGTTGTTGATCGGTTTTCTTACCCGGCTTGCGACGGTACCGCTCCTCATCGATATTGCCGTTGCCTTGTATTCAACCAAGATCGTGGGGTTCGCCAAGAACGGGTTTTGGGGCACCTTGCACGAGGCTCGCACGGACGTGAGCATGCTCCTCGCTCTGTTATTTCTCGCTCTCGTGGGCGGCGGTTCTTTGTCGCTGGACGCTGTCTTGCGGTCTCGCCGGTCTCGCACATGACCGAATCGCGCGCCATGAACCGCGATAGCGCAGCTTTCGTATCCCCTTGGACCATCTTCCTTGACTACCTGCGTCTTGGGTGTACGTCTTTTGGCGGTCCCATCGCGCACCTCGGATATTTCCACGAGGAGTTCGTTGTCCGCCGCAAGTGGGTGGACGAAACGACATATACAGACATCGTGGGCCTTTGCCAATTTCTGCCCGGTCCTGCCAGCAGCCAGGTCGGCTTCACTATCGGGCTTCTGCGCGGAGGAATGTGGGGCGCACTAGCGGCCTGGACGGCGTTTACGTTGCCTTCGGCGTTGCTCATGTTCGCTGTGGCCTCCGGTCACACACTGTTTTCGACCCGGGTCGGTTCCGGCGTCGTTCACTCGCTGGAACTCGTGGCGGTTGCCGTGATTGCACAAGCAGTCTGGGGGATGATGCGAACACTGACGCCGGACCGCACACGCGCGACAATCGCGGTGATCGCTACTGCCGTGATTTTGCTATCGGGGCGCCCTTCGAGCCAGCTGGCTGCGATTGTGCTGGGCGGAGGCCTTGGCCTGGTCTTCTGTCGAAGGACAGCGCAAGAGGATTCTGGGCAGCTACGGATTCCGATCTCACGTTCTGTTGCGGTGGCGTCCTTCCTGGTCTTCCTAATTCTTCTCGTCGGTCCCTCCTTGTTTCTGGCTATTCGTTACAATCATGCGATTGCTTTCTTCGAAGCCTTCTACCGCAGCGGCGCATTGGTTTTTGGCGGAGGGCATGTGGTCCTGCCCCTACTGCAAGCCGCGACGGTCAGCACCGGATGGACCGATAACAATACGTTTCTCGCAGGCTACGGCGCGGCCCAAGCCCTACCGGGACCGTTGTTTTCTTTCGCCGCCTATCTCGGGGCCGTGATGCAACCTCCGCCGCACGGGACGCTCGGCGCGGCCATCGCACTCATCGCCATTTTCCTTCCCGGCCTGCTTCTCGTCATCGGCGTGCTTCCATTCTGGAGTCAATTGCGGTCGAACGAGAAGAGCCGCGCGGTCTTCGCGGGTGTGAATGCCAGTGTCGTCGGGATTCTTTTGGCGGCTCTCTATCAGCCTCTGTGGACGAGTGCCGTCCTCAAGCCAGCGGATTTCGTGGTAGCGTTGGGCGCGTTCCTAGCTCTCACGACATGGAAAGCGCCGCCCTGGATGGTGGTCATCGCGACGGCATTGATGGGCGCTGCCTCGAACTTCCTATCTTGAGAGCGCGCATTTTTATTTGGCTTCAAGGGCGTTCGAGCCTCGCGCGAATCGGACCCACGAAAAACAAGTCGTGGAATCAACAGGAAACGCCGAGGGTCGGTTAATCAGGCACTGGGCCGGTACGCGCGTGTACCTCTTTGGATGCTGCTGAACGCAAGTTCTGTCCGCGGATTCCGTTCCGTAGGCATAATGAAGAAATGTCGTTTGATTTTCGTGATCAACGTTGGCTTCCGAAGTCCGTGCTCACTCTGCGTAACTACAACTTCGACAAATTCCTGCTCGACCTCCTTGCCGGGATAACCGTCGGCTTAGTTGCGCTACCGCTGGCCATGGCGTTCGCCATCGCCTCCGGCCTCACGCCGCAAGCCGGTATCTACTGTGCTATCGTAACGGCTTTTGTGGTTTCTCTGCTGGGCGGCTCTAAAACTCAGATAGCCGGGCCGACGGGCGCGTTCGTTGTCGTGATCGCAGGAATCGTCGCGGTCCACGGTGTGGACGGCTTGTTCATGTGCACCGTAATGGCAGGCGTCATGCTTGTCGTCATGGGCATAACCGGTATGGGTTCGGCGGTGAAGTTCATTCCTCGCCCCATTGTCGTTGGTTTCACCAACGGCATCGCGATTCTGATCGCCAGCACGCAAGTAAGAGATTTTTTCGGACTGCAACTCGAAAAAGTACCAGGGATTTTCTGGCTGCGCATTGAGGCCCTGACAAGCCATTTTCGCACCTTCAGCTACGAAGCGACCATCCTGGCAGCCGGAACGGTAGCCATCATGGTTGGATGTCGGCTAGTTTCGAACCGCATTCCGGGACCGATTGTTGCGCTGGTGCTCGGCACCGCCGCTGTCGTCGTCTTCAAACTGCCGGTCGAAACGATCGGAACACGCTTTGGCGGCATACCAAGCGGCTTGCCTCATTTCGCGATCCCCAAATTTCGAGCTGATCTTATTCACGGATTGCTCGGCCCAGCCGTAACGGTAGCGATGTTGGGCGCGATCGAGTCTCTCATGTCAGCCGTGGTGTCAGACCGTATGAGCAATGACCGCCACAATCCCAACGTGGAGTTGTTCGGCCAGGGCGTTGCGAATGTTGTGTCGCCATTGTTTGGCGGGCTCCCTGCGACCGGTGCCATCGCGCGGACTGCAACCAGCATTCGGGCGGGAGCCCAGACACCGATGGCGGGCATCATCCATTCGTTCACGTTGCTGTGCATTGTGTTGTTCGCCTCGCCATTGGTCCGCTTCGTGCCGATGGCCGTGCTTGCCGGTATCTTGATGGTTGTTTCCTACAACATGGGCGAGTGGCGCGAAATCCCCCAGTTGCTCAAACTCACGAAGACTGATGTCAGCGTGTGGCTCGTCACGTTTGCGCTCACCGTGTTTGCCGACTTGACCGTGGCAGTGGAAGCCGGAATGATTCTCGCTGCCCTGTTATTCATCAATCGCGTGGCTGGAACGACTACGGTCTCGCAGGTCACCAGTGACTATGTGGAAGACGGACGCGTGCATATCCTTCAAGATAAAGATATTCCGTATTACGCCACCATCTACCGCATTCACGGTCCATTTTTGTTCGGCGCAGCCGATAAGCTTTCAGTGGTAACCGAGAATTTGCACCGATTGCCGCCCATTGTCATTCTGCGTCTTCGCAACATGACGGCGCTCGACGCTACCGGCCTGTTCGCATTGGAAGAAGTCGCCAAACAACTGCATGCAACCAAGCGCACGTTGATTCTTTGCGGCGCCCGCGAACAACCCTCACAGCTCATCCAACAAGCCGAATTTGCGAACCTCGTCGGCCCCGAGAACATTTGCGAAAACGTGCAGGAAGCGTTGCGCCGCGCTGAGGAAGTGTACGACGGGTTGGAAGCAACCGCCGCCGTCCCCGGGAGCTAGATTCTCCACTGTGCATTCGCGTATGTTTCGGTCTGTTGTTAGCGTCGCCGAGAAAAGGATATTAGAGAGGGAGATAGTAATCCAGCCTTGGCATCGGAGGGCTAAGTCCCGTAATCGGAACATTACAAGCGTGGCGTCGATGCTGCCTTTCAGGTTTTTTTCTTCGGGTCGCAAGATAGGTAGGTCCGGAAACTGCCTGCGCAGTCTGACGTCATATACTTCAACTTATTGGATTTTGAGAGGTCCGGTGCTTGACCTTTCGCGCGTACACGAGGTGGTGAACGCGAGTCGGTTCAAGGGTGTAACTGAGCACACGCTTTTCAAACGCCCGGTCGGCGATGGTGAGACGACCATGTTGTCGCTAGTGCTCCGCCCAGGAGTCAACCACGAATGTTTCCAGATATTTTCCCGGCATTTCCGCATCGACCTCATGACTCTTCAAACCTCGGCAGAGCATCCGCACGGACTGTCCGACAGGGAGTTTAATTCGATTTTCACGACAGACAAGCCCGTGATCTTCGCTTTTCACGGTTACCCTACGCTCATTCACCGTCTCACCTACAAACGCGCGAACCACGACAACTTCCATGTTCACGGCTACCGTGAGGAGGGAACGACCACGACACCGTTTGATATGACCGTGCTCAATGAACTCGACCGCTTTCACCTGGCGGGAGAAGTTGTCGACCGCGTTGCGCGATTCCGTCCGATCAACGCGCACTTCAAACAGCTCCTCCGCAACAAGTTGGTCGACCACAAGCAATACATCTGCGAACATGGCGATGACCTGCCGGAAATCCGGGAATGGAAGTGGCCCTACTGAATGAAGATTCTCGTTCTCAATTCCGGATCGAGCAGTCAGAAGGCCTGTCTCTTCGACCTGAGCGATCCGCTCCCCGACGTTCCTCCAAAGCCTCTATGGGAAGGCAAGATTGAATGGCGTAAGAACCGCGCCGCTCTCGAAGTACGTACGTCGTCGGGCACCGTGTCCCAGCAGGACCCGAAGCGAGGAGAACGTACCGAAGCGACCGCGCAATTGCTCCAGGCTTTGGTGTCAGGCGACGCTCGCGTCCTCGCACAGCTTTCCGAGATCAATCTCGTCGGGCACCGTATCGTCAACGGGGGCCGGGAATACAGTCGTCCCACTCGCATCACCTCGGAAGTCAAGGCAGCCATCGAAAAGATGGCCGTTTTTGCACCGCTCCATAATCGGGTGGAACTCGAAGGAATTTCCTTGGTCGAGAAACTGTGCGGCGCTGTACCGCAAGTGGCCGTCTGTGACACTGGCTTTCACAGTGGACTACCAGAAGCGGCGTCCATCTACCCTGGTCCTTATGATTGGGCCAAGCGAGGAATCCGCAAGTTTGGGTTTCATGGTATCAACCATCAATATTGCTCGGAGCAGGCCGCACAGCTGCTCGGGAAGGATTTGTCCACGCTCAAGCTCGTGACTTGTCATCTCGGCAACGGCTGCTCGCTTGCAGCAATTCGAGGTGGCCGAAGCGTCGATACCACCATGGGCTTTACCCCGCTCGACGGATTGATGATGGGTACGCGATCCGGCTCGGTGGATCCAGGCATCCTCCACCTATTTATTGCGGGCAGACGGCACAGACCAAGCCCGCGGAGGTTGGGTCCTTCAACTCTTGTGTGAAGTTCGCGCTCGAGGTTTTCGTGTCTCCCACGTATCGGGCGAGCCGCGAAGACCGCTTATTTCCTCGATCTGAATGCAGTAGAACACAAGGATAGGGGGTTTGGTCTTGCGGCGAATTTGAGATGCCGTATATCCGCTCTGCCACCACAGTGATCTCTTTTGCAAGAGGGAGCGGACATGCTCCCGGCTCTTCGCATATTCGCGTGTTTTCGGGATTTCTGCATATTGTCCAAGGACAACGACGCTCGCCCAATCGTCGTGACCTCGAACTTCGTCGGTCTGTACGCAAACCAGAGGATTCTCCCGCATCCATTCAATCTTTCGCCCCAGCGTGGAAAAGCAGTACAAACGGTCGGAATCATAGGCAAAGTAGATGGGAACGATATAAGGCCTATTGTTGCAGGCGCAAGCAAGTCTGCCGTAGCCGAGCCGCGTCAGCATCTCGCGACATTCTTTGGTGCGCATCCTTGTGATTAGCATTTGTTATTGGATTGCCATCAGGATTTCACAGAATTAACCTCCTCCTGGTGTGTTCTCGAGTTTATACGCCCAGGAGGAAAGAATCTGTTGGAATAAGTTAACGGTCAATTCTGCCAAACGAGCTGAATTCCCATTCGGTTCTCAATCAAATTTGGAAGCTCGATGCCAAGCAATCCTCCCACTGGCCGCAACTTTAGTCGTGCAGAACAATATTCAGGAGAGAGTCGTTGATGTGGATCCGATCCTTGTACTCGATGAAGCCGAGTTTCCGGAATTTGTTCATGAAGAAATTAACCCGGGAACGTGTTGTGCCAATCATCTCCGCCAGCGTCTCTTGCGATACTTTGGGAAGCACCCTTTGAGGCTGGCCTTGTTCTCCATAGTGAGCGAGCAGCAGAAGAGCCCGCGCCAACCGCTTCTCGCTGGAGTTAAAGAGCTGATCGATCAGATCTTGCTCGACTCGGATACTCCTTAAAAGCATGTGCTTGATGAAGCGATCGGAGAGAGCCCGTTCCGCGCGTAGCAGTCGAATCATCTCCGGCTTTTCGATCAAGAGAATCGTGCAGGGTGTCGTTGTTGCTGCCGTGGCCATTCTCTGTGTTGCCCAGCAAGGCATCCCTCGCCAAAAAACTCGCCAGGGCCTAGCATTGCCACTACTGGCTCTCTACCGACCTCATTGACAACGGTGAGTTTCACGCTCCCTTTTTAGATGTACAGGATACTCGTCGCGGCATCGCCTTGGGTGAAAACAGTCTGCTGGTTCTTATATTCCACAACCTTCCTCGCCACGCCGGCAGAATCTAGAAAAGCTTGGGCGTCGAAGGGTCGCATTGCCTCCAGTTTTGGCTTGGATCCGACACTACTTGGCCGAAATCGGGGCGTCGTTATCTGCATGGCTTTCGGGCCCGCTGGCATAGGATCGACAGCAATCGCGGTTTCCATAACTACCTCCTTTCGAAAGCCGTTTCCGTGCCCGCTTTCAAACACATTCCACTATTATCCACGCCCGACGCGCGGTGATACATGTCGCTAGTTAGCGTGACGACGTTTACAGCGCCGCGACGCCAGTGTTCACATATGAACAAACTTCCGGCGAGCTTCACTCGCCGCTCACAGCGCCCTTTGTTCGAGCGCAGGGTCGCACTCAAGCGTGTAGCAGTCGAATCATCTCCGGCTCTTCGATCGCCAGGGTCTTGCTTAGCGTTGTTGTCGTTGCCGTGTTTACCCGCCGCACTTGCTCCATCGAGCATCCCTAGCCCAAAAAGTCGTCAAGGCCGGTATCGCCACCACTGCCTCTTTGCCAGCCTCGTTGACAACAGTGGCAGGATGGCTTCGCGTTCTCACTGTCCATGGCAGATTCTTTTATCTCTAGGTTGGTGATGCTAGGCACGTTGGCAGGTGACGCGGAGCACAGCAATTGTGAGCCAATGAGAGTGAAAGTGTGCTGGGGGACGGAATGAACTTTCGATCCTGCGCTCTGTAGAGAAAACGGAGAGGATCAGCGGCATCGCCCCCCAAGTAAAATGAGAGGAAGGCCTATATGTTCGCACGTGAAGTCGTGTTGCAACTGAAGCCGAATGTGGTTAACGAACTTCCGGTAACGTTCGAAAAGGAAATCCTGCCCCTGCTTCGCAGGCAGAAGGGCTTCCTGGATGAGCTATTGCTCGTGACACCGGAGAAGAGAGAAGTGGAAGCAATCAGTTTGTGGGAGTCAAAGGAGTATGCGGAGCTCTACAATCGCGAACTGTATCCACAGATCGAGAAGATCATGGCGCGGTTCATTGAGGGCATCCCGGTAGTGAAGAAATTCGAAGCAGAATACTCGACGTTCCGCAAGGTTGCGTTTGCGACAACGCACTGAGTGCTGAGTTTCTCTTGAAGTTGGAGGGGGCGAAGTTTGCCCCCTCCTTTTTTGCTCGAATCCTGGCGCGCAAAAACTTCGTTATGGATGGGGCATCGTTCGGTTGCCCGGTCCACCCACACGGACTGAATCAGCTTCATATGTTCCGGATCACGAGGAGTCGTGAGCTCCATCACAGTCAAATGCGGCGAGCAGCAGTACTTTTTTAGACGAACTGAGGGAACTAACAAGAAATGAGGTGGCAGTTCCATGTACACAGTGTTCAAGCAACTTGAGAACGGCGAATTCGCAAACGTAGCAACCCGTGACGAGCCTGAACAGGCCGTGCAACTCGTGGAAGCACTGAACGCCCTCTGGCCCGGAAAATATATAGTGCAGGATCCTGAACGGAACTATGTAGACCTTACAAGACATACAGTGATTTCACCCGAGTGCTGCGCGGTGGCACCCCCTGACAAGACTTTCAAGCTCTAAAATCTCGTTTGTAACGTGACCGAACGGGTAGGAGTCTACGAGGAATCTGCCGTAGATTCCTCGGGTCTGCCGAGGTTGGATCCGAGGTTTGGAATACGGGACGCGGAGGGAAGTGCAGCGCTTCTCATTGATTTTCCGTAGAGGTGCGATATGCGAGCTTGTCAGGACATTGCCCCACTCTACGCGTTGCGGATTATCTGCTTCCTGCTACTCACTCACTTGGAACCTGACTTCTTCTAGTATTCCGGGCGCGCTCGCTCCCGCTTTACCTCGACTTGCCTCGGCGGGAGCGAGCCCGTCTCTTCTATTTGTACACGCTCATGCGCAGCGGATCCGGCGCCCGGTCCACCACCAACCCCGGATGTTCTCGCCGAAACGTTTCGGCGACGTGGCAGTTCCAGCAGACCGGAAGATGCGTCTTCATCGTTTCTTGCAGCTTCTCCGTCGGGATTTCGTTCCACTCCACCGTTTTCCGCTCCGCGTCAACGAGCGCCGGCGGGTGGTCGTGCCAATGCAGCTCGCCAAAGGCCTTATGGCAATACGCGCACTCCTTGCCCTCATACCAACGACTCACGATCGTGGCAACCAAGCAAGCCCGTGGCGCTTCCTCGATTTGCTTTAGGCATTCCTGCCCGCAAGCCTCTTTCTCGGGCCAACGCGAACATTCGCTCAACCTCAGGTGCTCGTGCCCAAGCGTTGCATTTAACGCCGCATTCCCTGCCGCCAGCCGTACTGCCGCAGACTCATGCGTTTCCGGACACGACACAATCCTCTTGCCTCGAAACTTTAGATACGTCCGCAGTGCGCGGCTCAGACCTACGGCCAGAAGGATGACTGCCACTGTCATGACCGTATAAAGGATGTAATTCATAGCTCGCTCCTTTCCGCCGCCCCTTCAGGACGACGGACCTCCAGACCCAAAAGCGGAATGAGCCCAATTTCAGCGGCCCGGGTGCATTCCCTCATCATCGAAAAACCTTCCGCAACATTCTGCCTGGCAGCGTTCCCCCGGGCCTCCGCTAACTCTTTTATATTTACATCCTCGATCCCCATCTGCCTGTGCCGCGGCGCACCCCACCGCGTGACGTCGGTCACCTTCCCTCAAGCGAGTCTCTCTGCTCTCCTCATCCCGCATCGCCCGAGTATCTGCCCTACCGCTACTCTGTTGCTGCGACAGGAGTCGATGTGGGGAGGGCGAATGAGGCGATCGGATTAATTTGTTAACCAGGCGTTGGAACCAATTCGCTGTGCCTTGGCATTTGGAATATCCCAAGCGGCCATCAATGTTAGACCAAGAGCAAAAGGACAGAGGATTTTGGGACCGTGATAGTATTCGACCGAGAAGACACTTTGGCCTTGACCAACAGGCACATCACGGTGAAACGCAAAAAGGATCCCATGTTCGCTCTCAGAGTGATTCTTTTGTGCACGGCTTTAGCCGCGGTTTTGGGCATCAGCCGTGCGGGGCAGAAGGTCGATCAGAAACGCCCTGCGAGGCAACCAAACACGTTATCGGGCAAAGTGACATTCATAAAGTACTGCGCTTCCTGTCACGGAGAGGATGCCAAGGGAAACGGTCCAGCGGCCATTGCCCTGAAGCCGCCACCTGCGGATCTGACGATCCTCGCTAGACGCTACGACGGCAAGTTTCCGTCGGGCTATGTGGGGGCGCTTCTGAAGTTTGGCAGGAACCTCGCTGCGCACGGGTCGGACGACATGCCCGTGTGGGGATCCAATTTTAGGGATCTCGATCCGATCAAAGACCCTACCGGACAGCAACACCTCGACGAGGTGGTCGCCTACATCGAATCTCTTCAAGCGAAATAAAACCAGACTGAGAATCGCGGCAGGTCCAGGATCGCGGAAGAAACACAAGTTTTCGACATTGTGTTCTACAGATCCTGGCCCCGCGACGTAAGAGGAACTCAAGTATCTTACTCAGCGCTTCGCCCCATCGTGTCAGGTACGCTTTTGTTAGCGCGACGCAAACTCATGATGGAGGTCGCCACCCGCTCGGCGGACCGAATCAAGCCGCTGGCTCCTTGGACGCAAGTACATAGGAACTCAATGTGCGCATGTAATTGACCCGCTCGAACGCCGCCGGATTCGGTGCAGAGCGATAACTCATACTACCTTGCATCTGTTGGACGGATTGGTATTCGTGTTCTTCCATCCAGCGCACAAGATCGGCAAGAACTGAAGAAGCGTGCCGGATGCCCTTCTGTAAAAATACCGAAGTCATCATGCCAACTTTAGCGCCCGCCATCATGGACTTGATGACATCTTCTGCTGTATGCACGCCACCGGTAATGGCGAGGTCCGACTGCACGCGCCCATAGATGATGGCGACCCAGTGCAGACGAAGGAGGAGCTCCTGCGAGTGGCTGAGCGCAAGACGCGGCGTAACTTCCAATTCTTCGATGTCGAAATCAGGCTGGTAAAAACGGTTGAAGAGCACCAGCGCATTCGCACCCGCCACATCGAGCTGTCCAGCGAAATTTGCCGGAGCCGTCAAGAAATGGGAAAGCTTGACGGCCACAGGAACGCGGAGAGAACTCCTCAGTTCGCGAACTAGATCGCAATAGGCGTTTTCAACTTCCACAGATGTGCGCGTTGGGTCGGTCACTAGGGAATAAAGGTTTAATTCGATGGCGTCGCAGCCCGCGTCTTGCGCATCGCGCGCGTACTTAATCCACCCACCCCTTGATGTGCCATTCAAGCTTGCGATGACAGGTATCGAGACGGCCGATTTTGCCTTGCGAATTAGCTCGAGATAGCCGTCCGGGCCAAGGTTGTAATTGCCGAGCACTGGGAAATAGCTGAGTGCCTCTCCGAAACTCTCTGTGCCTCGAGCCAGGTCCCGATCTAGGTGTTGTCCTTCCATCTGCAGCTGCTCTTCGAAAATGGAAGGCAAAACGACGGCTGAGACGCCGCTATCTTCGAGCGCTCGAATATTGGAAACGGATTCCCACAACGGCGACGAAGACGCAACGACAGGGTTCTTTAGCCTGATTCCTAGATACGAAGTGGTGAGGTCCATCATTTCTCCCCTTCAAATTGTGTTCTTTCCGGGCGCAATCGCTCGCAATTCCCGCGATGGCTCCCGGAGTCCCAACTCTCGTCCCGGCATTGCAGCTCGAGCCTCGTAGATTTCCCAACGTCGAGCGACATCGTCCTCGGCCGAGCGCAAAAGCACGCGAGCTGTTTCTGGATCACTAAGGGCAAGCATCGAGTACCGTGCTTCCGCGTAGATGTAGTCCCGCAGCGGAACAGTCGGCGGTTTTGAATCGAGCTGGAAGGGGTTTTTCCCTTGCTGCCGCACGCGCGGATCGTAGCGTAGCAGAGGCCAGTAGCCCGAGAGCACTGCCGCTTTCTGCTGTTTCATGCCAAAGGCCATATCGTAGCCGTGCGCGATGCAATGACTGTACGCGATGATGAGCGAAGGGCCGTCGAAGGACTCTGCTTCCTGAAATGCCTTGAGAGTGTGCGTGTCGTTGCCGCCCATGGCGACGCGCGCCACATAAACGTCACCGTAGCTGATGGCTTCGAGTGCGAGGTCTTTCTTGGCTGTGGATTTGCCGGCTGCGGCGTACTTGGCGACAGCTCCGCGGGGAGTGGCCTTGGACATTTGCCCGCCGGTATTTGAGTACACTTCCGTGTCCAGGACCAGGATGTTGACGTTGGCACCAGAGCTGAGGACGTGGTCGAGCCCGCCGAAGCCGATGTCGTAGGCCCAGCCGTCACCCCCAACAATCCAGAGGCTCTTCTTGATGAGCGAATCGCAAACAGCAAGAAGATCTCGCGCTTCCGTCAAAGAGGGATCGGCCAGAATCTTCTTGAGTGCGGCCACTCGCTCCCTTTGAGCCGCGATCCCTGCTTCCGTGGATTGATCGGCGGACAGAATTTCCTGGCTCAAGGCCGCTCCAATGTGATCCGAAAGGCGTGATAAGAGCGTGCGAGCGTACTCGGTTTG
>Ga0210394_10004951_pt1 | contig 15189 bp, 14 predicted proteins | sample IncBWC12MmetaG_FD_160121 | JGI IMG/M metagenome (GOLD analysis project Ga0210394, IMG submission 160121) | Forest soil microbial communities from Barre Woods Harvard Forest LTER site, Petersham, Massachusetts, United States - Inc-BW-C-12-M | ecosystem: Environmental > Terrestrial > Soil >... | reverse complement strand
CGCATCGCGCCGGACATGCTTAGCCCGCGCGCGAAGACGCACAACTACCTGAACATGATCGTCGCGGAGCAGTCAGTGAAAGCGCACGATCCCGATGGCTGGGCGGTGCTCCTCGACCTCAACGGAAATCTTGCCGAGGGGATGGGCAGCAACATCTTCGTCGTCCGCGATGGCAAGCTCCATACCCCGAGCGAACGTTACGTCCTTGCCGGAATCAGCCGCCAGATGACGCTCGATCTGGCGCACAAGCTCGACATTCCAGTAATTGAAGGCGACATCGATCTGTTCGACGCGGAGAACGCTGAAGAGATGTTCCTGACCTCCACGAGCCTCTGCATCGCCGGCGTGCGCACCTTCAACGGCGCCAAGATCGGCGACGGTCGGCCGCCCGGTCCGATCACCAAGCGCCTTACCGACGCCTACATCGCCGAGGTGGGTTGCGATTTCGTGAAGCAGTACCTCGAACGGCTGAGCTGACGCCCGGTCATCAGCGGATCGACTCCCCTGCCCGCGGCCTTGGTCTCGATTGGGCGAAGTGTATCAGCGCCGCGCAGTGGGCCGGTGCGAGCTCCTCTTTCCCAATCCGCAGCTGCGGGACCGTACGCGAATCAATCACCTTGCTACTTGGCCGGGCAGGGTGTACTCTTCTACCGATGTCATTCCGACCTGTCCGCAAGATTGCCGGGATCGGCAATGTGTTCCTTGGAACGGAGTTTGTGGACATCGCGGAGTATGATCTCGAGATCTACGAGGAGAATCCTGAAGATCACCAGCATCATGGAGCGACCTGGACACCTGGCGCCAAGAAGATCGAGGGCACTGTAGTGGGCGAGTTGCCCATCAGGCAAGATCTTAGGCTTCTTACGGAAGAAGGGTACACAGTGAAGTTCTATTTGCGGGACAGCTTCGGATCTGTCGCGATCTTGGATCCCATACTGGACAGCAGTGGAAATCCCGTGCGTTAAGCCGTTACCTGCTCCCAAATTAACTCCTGAAACGCAAAAACTGAAATTGAAACCGCCGGCCCATCTTTCGATCGACTCGAAGAGATTGTGGAAATCGATCTGCGAGGACTTCGAAATCGATGATCCGCCCCAGGCAAAACCGAGATCCGAGCGTCCGGCGATAGCGGCGTTTGGCGATCATTTGTTCCTCGGAATGCGCCGCCGCAGTTCGTCGAGGAAGTTCAGGAGGAAGGTGACGTGGACCGGCCCTTTGTCGGGGCCCGAGGCTTCCGGCATCGGAAACACCGCGAAGCGTTTGCCGTCCGGCGCCAGCGCCAGGTTCGAAGTGCCGGGAAAGAAGATCTGCTTATCGGTCCAAAGACGCGGCTTACCGGGCACGAATGGATCTTTGATTCCAGAGCCGGCCGTCATCGTCGTGACCGCTTCCGAAGGCCTGGTGGCCCAAGCTGGGAAGGGAAACTGTACGAGCAGCGGAATCGGAATCTCCGGTTGAGAAACGATCATCGTACCGGGTTTCAAAATGCTGGCTCGCAGGCGTGTGGAGGCTGGAAGAAAACCGTACTCCCCATGTTCGAGGATAAGGAAAAGACGGGGACGGCCCAACCACTCGTCTTCGTTGTGCTCGATGAACTGAACAAATACGCGCCGCGCGAAGGTTGGAGCCCAATAAAAGACGTGATTCTGGATATGGCGGAGCGGGGTCGGAGCCTCGGAGTGATTCTGATCGCGGATCGCGCACTGCCGTCGATGCAAACTCGGGCAAGCGTACGGCCGCAAAATTCGCAATTTCCGATGCCTGATCTAAGCCGAGAGCCGCGCGCACCTCCAGGCGCACAATCCCAGCCAGTCCGTGCTCCATAGCACGGGGCATCGCGAGCCGCTGGAACCAGGAGTACCGGTCGTATTTGCCGTCACGAATGGAGAAGAGCGGCGTGCGCTCGCCTCGCTGAAGTTGCGAAACAAGGGCAAAATGTGGGGCATCCAGGTACGGGAGGTAGATGCGTTTGATCACCCCTACCAGCGGGTCCGTCGCTGCGGAAAAGAAGTTGAGCGGACCGTCAGCGAATACATACGTACCCGCTCCGAGGAAGCCTTCGGCGAGAGCCACTTCATCCGTCCGCATTAGATTTTGTAAACAGTTCATGAGGTCGTCCTGCGTATCACCCGGACTGGCAACGCCCTTGAATTCGATGATCTGGGTTCCGGCGGCAATATTTTCGGTTTTCTGTCGCCCAGCGCCTAGAATGAGGTACCGGCTGATCTTGATTCGGTCGTAGGCCGCTGTCCCACCTTCGCTGGAGACGCAGCCAGCGCCGGCACTCGAGAATAGCCCATGGATCAGCTTGCCGTCGTCTTGGGCGAGAACGCGAGCTTCGACGCGGCGCACACCATCGACGAAGCAGATCCTCCTTGGCTGAACGGTCGCGGCGGGCCGGACTGCCTTCCAGTCCGTAGTCTCAACGTTCGGATCAATTTGACCCTTGGTCGCGATGTCCGGGCCATCCGTCTGGATGGGAGCCTCGTAGTCTGGCGACCACGGATCCAGAAGCAGCTTGGTCGGCACAAACCCTCACGTCGTCCCTTCCGAAACCATCGAATCGCGGAATCCCTTCAACGGCGCGAATCCCATACCGAATTTAGCCTATTCTGAAAGAGTCTATCGACGATATCCAGATTTGCCAGTAGGCATGAGTCTGTCGCAATTGGTGTCCATTTCAAGTTCCGCTGTCTGCACTCCTCGGCCATCTTTTCTGCTCAGAAGGATTGTGAGATGCAGGAGATGGAATTCTCAGCGCGCGCCCGAATATTTCACCCATATCCTACGACCCGCATTGAGGACAGCGATTACGTTTAATTGTAATAAGTTGCGGTTCGGGCTCCAGCCCAACATCAGCCTGTTTGATGTGGGCTGATGTATTCCAGGGCATCTGGCAATTTGATCCAGCTACCGAATTGAGATTCGTTGTTCCGTCAGTCGATGGCGCCGAGGATCGCAGTCGCAATATCCTTTCATTCATGAACAATCCAACTCTTGACGAGCGCTGCGCGGAGCTCAAGGCTCGGATGCTTTCAGCCCACCAACACGACAAGGGTCCTAATCCTGCTCGGGTTTTAGTAGCGGCATCCGTGGGCGACCGCAGCAAAAGGACCTCTTCTCAAGCCCCGAAACCGATCGAAGCCGTGATTCTCCCTCCGATTGAGATCCGGAATCCGCATCCCCTTGTGAAGGCCGCCCTCGCTGGCATGCGGGACGTCGGCGAAGATTACGGAAGGCTCCAGTTTCGATGGAGGGGATTTATTGATGTACGAGTCAGCAAAGGGTCCGCGAGACGTGCCATGAAAATAATGGACATCCTGATTAAGCGGATCGAGGCTGGTGGCCTCGATGTCAAGATCACTCCCAAAGATCCTCGCTACGCTGATCAGACTCACGGCCTGATGTTTGTCTCTGATGGCAAGGAGCGCGTTCAAATTTCGGTGACGGAGAAAACATCGCGGAGAGATAACCCCGCATGGAGTCGGGATAAATGGCGAGAGAATCGATACTTCTACACGCCCACCGGTCATCTCAGCTTGATTCTGGACGCAGATCTGTACAGATCCCGAACTTGGACCGACAAAAGAGGGCATCGAATCGAGGAATATCTTGACGCGGTCGCTACATCGATTCTGCTGTCGCTGGAGGATCATCACAAAGCGCGGCTTGAGGCCGAGCAGAGTCGACTGCGTGAAATTGAGCGTCAAAGAATCCAAGCAGAAGCGGATCGGCAGACTCGCGAGCAGGCGAAGCGGATTGATCAACTCAAGGACTGGGCGAAAGCGTGGGCGGAAGCGGAACAACTGCGTGGGTTCTTGTCAGGATGGGAGAAACGCACCGAAGGGGACCAGGGCGCCATAGAGTCGGGCAGCCAAGCGGATGGGTTCAGGCGCTGGGTCGCTTTAGTGATCGACGAAATTGATCCCCTGGTATGAATCAGAGTACGCGGCTGGAAGGACAATCTCGAAAGCCGCGGCGATCGGAATCTACGCTTGTGGACGGCGCCGGCTCGTGATGGGAGTTGGGGACCCTATTGCCAATAATTCCGATCCAAGCTGCGGTACTGCACCGCCTCCGCGAGATGCTTCGCGCTCACGCGTTCTGAGTGGTCCAAATCCGCAACCGTCCGCGCGACCTTCAAGATTCTGTCGTGCGCACGAGCCGACAAGCCCATCTTTCGAACCGCCATTTCGAGCGTCCTTTCACCGGCATCATCGAGCGCGCACAATTTGCGTAGCTCCTGGACAGGAATGTTCGAGTTGTTAAATCCGCGCGTCTGCTGAATTGCGCGAGTCTCGGCTACGCGCGCCCGCATTTCACTCGAACTCGCCCCGCCGTCCTTGCTGCGCAGTTCCTGGTACGGCACTGCGGGAACCTCGATGTGCAAGTCAATTCGGTCCAACAATGGCCCGCTGATCTTTCCGAGATAGCGTTGAATCGTCCCACCAGTGCACCTACAATCGCGCGTCGGGTCGCCGAAAAAACCGCAGCTGCAAGGGTTCATAGCTGCGATCATCAAAAATCTCGCCGGGAACGTCAGTGTCATGTTTGCGCGCGCAATCGTCACCGCGCCCTCTTCGAGCGGTTGGCGCAATTGTTCCAGCACGTTGCGCGGGAACTCCGGCAACTCGTCCAGGAACAGAACCCCGTTGTGGGCCAGACTTACTTCGCCCGGCCGCGGCGTTCCCGATCCTCCGCCGATCAATCCCGCGTCCGACACCGAATGATGCGGCGAGCGGAATGGCCGGTCTTCCAGCAGCCCCAAGCCCTTCGGCAGCGTTCCCGCGACGCTATGTACTTGCGTCGTCTCCAGCGCTTCGGGAAACGACAACGGCGGCAGGATTCCGGAGATTCTCTTCGCCAGCATTGTCTTACCTGACCCAGGCGGCCCGACGAGAAGCACGTTATGATTCCCTGCGGCTGCAACTTCGATCGCGCGCTTGGCCGTCACCTGGCCGCGGACGTCGCGAAAGTCGAGTGCTCCAGCCCGATCTGACACTGGCAACTGTGCGCTCCCAACGTACGGCTCGAACCCTTCTGGTTTGCGGAGGAACGCGACCACTTCGCATAAATGCCGCATCCCAAACACACGCACGCCATCGGCGACCGCGGCCTCTGCCGCATTATCCGCCGGGACCAGCAGATTTTTGATGCCCTTGCGGCGAGCACAGGCCGCGATCGACAGGGCACCGCGCACGGGCCGGATCGCCCCGTCGAGTGACAACTCGCCCACGAACAGATGGTCCTCCGCCGGCCCGACTACGCTCATCGCGCCGAGAATCCCGAGTGCCATCGGCAGATCGAACCCTGCGCCTTCTTTTCTTACATTTGCGGGTGCGAGGTTGATTGTGACGCTCTTGCTGGGATACCCGAAGCCCGAGTTCATCAGCGCGCTCTTGATTCGTTCGCGACTCTCCCGCACTGCCGTGTCCGGCATGCCCACAATGATGAAGTCGCGATTCGAGCTGGGGTACATATCCACCTCGGCGTCAATTAAGTGCGCGTCGATCCCGAAGATCGCGGCCGAGCGGGTGCGGAAGAGGGCCATCTTAACCCTAGTGGTCGCAGCGTCGGATTAATCGCTAGTGTTTTTCTATAATTACGAGCTCGGTCACGCCTGATGGCTTCGGACACAAAACGAGTGGGTAAGCTCTTAAGGGGGCTCGTCAAATTCCCTTGGGAAAGACCCGGAAACCGCCTGTTCGGAAATCCCTACCAGGACCGTATGCACAGGATGTTGCAAAATAAGCCACTTACCATCGCAGATTTGGTGTTCGAAAAACAGCTGTTTTCCGAACACCAGCCGGGCCTGGAAACAGGAAAGCTTGCTGGCGCGGTCTCCCGGAAGCCGCCGAATTGCGATCAGGCCTTCCCTGTTGGTTCCTCCTCCCGGTGACTATAACCTCTCTTCACCTGGCCGGGTCCATACCATCAGGTCAGAAAAAACGCGCTTCGAAGCACATGGAAGATGTGCGAGCACAGCAACAATATGATGACAAATTTATTTTTTTGTCCCCAATTTCCCGCAAAATCCGCTCGCATATTCGACAAGGATTTTTTGAATCGCGCGAAACGATCGCTCCGCTTCGCGCAAACTACTGTAATCTTCGCCCGGATCGCCATCGAAAGAAAGGATTTCGGCCGTGGAAAAAAGTCAGGGTCTCGCTATTGGCGCCGTACTCGCAGCCGCCCTCTTCCTCCGTCCCTCAGGTTCCCCGCCCGCGGCAGACGTGCATAGCTCCGAAACCGGAGCGCCTCCAACCGAACACGCCTACCAGGTCCCGCACAGAGGTCCTTGGATCGCGTCCTGTAATTACTGGGCCGCCGCACGCCAGGCCGCCGAACAATCCACGGTCAGCACTCCCAACGCCCACGCCACCCTCGACCTGCGATCCGACCGCCTTGATATCCATGCGCGGCTCACCGATGCGGACAAAGAAGAACAGGCATGCGACAGCGATTCTCTGCTCCGGTGGGGAATTCCCGACGATCACGATCCCATCCAAATCAGCGCTCTCATCGCCACCGTTTCGGATCCAGTTCACACCCACTTGGCTCTCACTTTCGACCGGACTATCACCGCCCTCCTCGACGCCGCGAATGACAACGACTACGTCAGCACTTATCATTGGCTCCCGTGGAAAAACCAGGTGGGCGCCATGCGCCTCGCCGAATCCTCAAGCGATAGCGAGCCCGGCCACGATCCCGAACGCGAACGCGAGCCCGGCCTCATCATCCTCCGGACCGCAACCCCTCAGCCCGCAACTGAACCTAAGAGTCTGGTCTATCTTTTCCTGGTCGCCGAAACTCCATCCCGGGGCGTGGACGGCTTTCAGTTTCAACGCGCGTTAACTTATGAACAGCAGTTACGATCCGCGTTCAAAACCAATTACACGCTATCGACTGGAGCCAAGGACACCATCGCCATCATCGGCCCCTCCTATTCCGGCTCAGTATTCTCTCTGCGCGCCGCCATTGACGCCGCGCAAAGTAATCCCGACCTTCTGCCGAATGCTTCCTTCGATCTGACCGGCGTAACGTCAACCCTGTTGGCCATCGACCTGCTAAATAGCACTCAGCCAAAAATCGAGTTCCGGTCCATGGGCGAAAATGACGCGCTCGCTTCCAAGGTTCTCAAGGATCACCTTTCCGATGGCAGAGCGGCATTCCTCCTCGAAGGAGATACCACTCTAGCGGGTGCCATCAATGGCAGCATCAATAACGCCAATAAGTCCCACAAGGACAAGGACGCCAAGGAGACCCAAGAGGCAACGATCCAGGCGATTCGCTTTCCGCGCGAAATCTCGCTGCTTCGAAACGCGCAAGTCACCCAGCCCGGAGCCTCCCCTGCCGGAACCGAATTCAGCCCCTATCTCCACTTTTCGCTAAAAGATTTCAGCGCCCAGGACAGCATGCCGCAGTTCTCGCGCGATAGCACCCCTCTTTCCCAGGAAGCGCAGCTAATGAGTATCGCCCGCGAGATTCGCAAGTTCGACTTCGATTACATCGCGCTCAACGCTTCCAACCCGCTCGACGAAATTTTCCTTGCCCAATTTCTGCATCGCGCCTGCCCGGATTCGCGACTCATTTTTTTCAATGCCGACCTCCTGATGATGCGCGAAATCGATAACGTGCCCTTTATCGGTTCCATCACCGTTACACCTTACCCGCTCGTTGGCCTTCGATCCGCGGGGCGCGCCTTTACCGATTCCGATAGCGAAGGCTACTATAACGCCTCCAGCATGGTCTTCAACAAGCACGTGGCGCCCATGAAGGATCGTCCGCCGGTTCTGCAGGGATACAAAAACCTGGTGGAGAAATCGAATCAACCCTCCCTATGGGCTACCGCCGCCGGGAAGGATGGTTATTATCCGCTCTCTATTCTTCGCCCCGCTGCGAGCGACAATCAATATTTTCTTCCGCCGCAGCCGAGCCTGAGAAACGCCGACGATTCAAAGCCCGTGATTTGGGCTTCGCGAATGTGGGACATCTTGACCACGCTCATTTCCCTTCTCTGCATCGCCCACGTCCTGACCCTGCTCCGCGCGGACTATTGGTCCGCTTTCTCGCGCGATCTCGCTCTTCCCCACAACGATCAGCCGCGCCGCCGCGCCGCCTATATCAACATCACGACTGCCTTCCTGGGCTGCATGGCTTTTGTCGTCTCCTTTCCTCTGTTGACCCTCGGTGGATTTCCGGCGGTGCGGCTCGGCACGCTTGACATCTGCCTCAGCATCTTTGTTCTCGCCTCCGGCCTTGTTGCGGTTCTCGTCTCAATTTCGAAATCCTGGGACTATCTCCGCCCCAGCGTCGTGGGCGCCTCGCGGTACGATCGCTTTCGCCACAACATCTTCTCTTTCCTCAACCTCGGCGCACTCCTCACTCTATTGGGAGTTCCCGCGCTCTGGGTTTTTCTTTGCACCACCAGCCCCCACGCCAACCCCAACTTAATCGGCTTGTGTTTTGCCTACCGCTCGATTCATCCGCAGAGCGGCGTCTCTCCCCTCGTGCCCGTTCTTTTGCTGCTCTTCAGTTGGTATTTGTGGGGCATCCTGCAAACCCATCGTCTCCGCTTTTCAAAAAGCGGACGCCCCAGCCTGCCGCTTGCGCTCAACAACGAAGACGACCGGTACTTCGTTTCCGAAACCTCGTTGGAACAATGCGGAGCGCCCCGCGACGGCTGTCTCTTCCGCAACATCACGTGCCTGCTGATCACGCGCGATCTCTTCCGCCGGCGCGTTGGAAAAATCACCCCCGCGGGTCGCGTAAATCGTCCCGCCATCGACCTCATGCTCGCCTTCGTTTACGGATCCGCGTTAGTCGGTCTTTCCGTCTTCACACCCCTTCAAAGTCTCGACCACTTTGTCTGGAGGACGCGCGGCATCTCGTGCCCCTATGAAATCCTCGTCGGCCTCCTCTTCTTCCCCCTGATCGGCATCTCGATCGCCGGATGGCTCCGCATGGTCCTCATCTGGGGCGCTCTCCGCCGCGACCTTCTCGACCGGCTTGAAAACATGCCCCTCCGCTTCGCCTTTAATCGCCTCAAAGTCAAAGGCTGGATGACCATGCTGCAAATCGGCGGCCTTCAGGAACAATGGCGCGACATCTCCCGCGAGCTCGAATCCATGCGCCAGCTTCTTCATCGCAACGATTTGCGCAAAAATCTCTCCGAAGCCGACTGGCACCTTCTGGAGGATGCCAGAGAACAAGTCCAGAACGACGTCGGCATTCTAGGCGCTCGCTATCGCAATCCCGTGACGGAGGCGCCGGAAGGCATGCGCGATTGCGATCTGATGGCCAACGTTGAATCGAGCCTCGCGAATTTCGGCCAAAAGCTTCTGACCGTCATTTTGATTCCCTACTGGAAAAATCGCCGGATCGGGATCGTCGAAAGACCGGAAATCGATGCTAAAGAGCCACAGCCCCATGACGATCCTTGGATTCCCGCGGTCGAGGAATTTCTCGCCATCCGCTATCTCTCGCTGATACGCAGCATCCTCACCAATCTCCGCTACCTTATGATCTTCGTCACCGCGGCCTTCGTGCTCGCGATCTGGGCCTGGAATTCTTATCCGTTCCAGCCCAGCCAGCTCGGCGACCTTCTGTTCACCGGGCTTCTTCTCGTTCTCGGCTCCGGCGTCGTCTGGGTCTTCGCCCAAATGCACCGCAATCCCATCCTCAGCCGCATCACCGAAACGCGCCCCAATGAGCTCGGCTGGGATTTTTATTTCCGCATTGCCGCCTATGGAGCCCTGCCGGTGCTCACCTGGTTGGCCTACCAATTTCCAGACATCGCAAATGTGATCTCGAAATTCCTGGAGCCGGGGGTGCCGGTCATGAAGTAAGCTCGCTCGCAAACTCCGGCACAAAACTAAAGCACAACGGCGGTGATAGCCGGGCGGTGGCCGACCGACCGCGGGTCGGTGACACGGCGTCTGTGCCGACGTCGTCGTCGGCTGATCAAGGTAGACGATGGAATTAGCCCAAGGGAACTACTCGCTCTCGAATTGCTCTCATTATTGAGCGAAGAGGAAAAGTCGGAAGCGCTTCAGGTTCTTAGCGAAGAACGCCCGTCGAATAGTTTTGTCGGGCTATTAAAAGGGAATCCATCCGACAACCGCTTCTCACCACGCTCGAACAATCGCCATAATGCCTGTTCCTCCGAACCCGAGCGATGAATATGACGACCACGAAGGGGTGGTCAAAAGCCCACTAAGGATGGGTGTGTTATCTTCCTGCAATTCCCACATCATCGGTTCGCTTCCTGGCTCCAGCAGAAAAGCACTGCCCGGCGTTGAAGCAGAGCTTGTGGGTATTATCGTTGCTGAAGTAGAATCCTAAGAGTTCCCAGAATTGTCGCTCAGCTTGTGCCAGGCCTTGAAAAACGGTGGGAATGTACGTGGAAATGGCAAGGGAACAGATCATTTCCGTGCTCATGGTTTTCCGTTAGTGGCTTTGCGGGCTGAGCCGGTCAACTATTCGAAGAAGCTGGCTTCGAGAATATGATGACTTAAGCTGCTTGCTCTGGGTTGGTCGGAACGTAGCGGAACGCTGGCAAAAAGATTAGATATGGTTTCTTGTTCTCCAGCTGGGCAAAGAGGCCCCGTGCCCGGAGCGAACGCGGTCCACATCAACTTCTCGCCGATCGTACTTTGAGGGAACTTTCCTGCAAGCCTTTACAGCCACCTCTACTTATTTAAAGGCCTGGAAGGTCGCCGTGTCATAGTCGCCACGAAGAAAAGTTGGGTACACTTTGGCTGCGATCAGAGAATGCACTTGGCGTTGCGGAAGAAGATGCCCTCGACGAAATGCGTCGAAATCATCCACGATTCTATGGCGCGGCCCGCCTGGTGATGAAAAACGCCGCACCAACAGCACAATCTTTTAGATGATTCATTTCATCGTCCTTCGACTTCGACAAACGTGCAATCTCGCACGCTCGTTACATCGATTTCGGCGAATTGTCGAATTCCAGCCGGGCTTGAGCGCTCGACCGAAGCGCCGCTAGGAACGCGTCTGACGAGTATTGCTTGCCAGATTTGAGGACCCCCGGCACGGTCCCGACAGGAATAAGAAGGCTTTTGTCATTGCCGACCAGCCAGAGCGCCATGACCGAAAGCGCTGGGATCGCGAGCACGCGTGCCTCGAAAGATTCGTTACGAAATCTGGGAGCCACCAACGCGCGGGCAATTGCGCGCGCCATCGCGCCATTCCGGGTTCCGCGACTTCGATTCGTAAGCCGGTGACGTCCGTTGGAATCAGCCTCGACGACATCGACTGATTCCTCGATGAGCTGCCCACGCGCAATCATGTGGCGCCATGGACCCGCAATCGCAGTCTCGAGAAGTCGTCCGGCCGCGACGTCCAGCACATCCATCACATAACCGCGGTGTGGATACACGAGGGCTTCATCCCGCAAAGACTCCGAGCTGAGAGACTCCCCGCGGACGCTGTTAAGCGATTCGAGCGCCGCTTGGGTGGCTCCGTCCGGTGGTTTGGGCATTGTTACTGGCATGGTTCCCTCTCAGGGCCGAGTGAAATAGGAGTGGGTCCACATTCCGCCGCCAGGATATCCGCCGGGCTGCAACAGATCGGTATAGAGTACGGTGTTGTCTGCGCCGGCGGGGTCGCTCAGCGTCACCGACTCCTGTCCGGCGATCGTATCGTCGTAGCCGGATAAAACGACAAAGTGCCCGACGCTGATACTAAATGCGATACGGATTCCGATTGGGCGCTTCTGATCGATCGCGGCCTTGATCTGCTGAAAAACGAGTCGGAAATTCGGCGGCGCCGCCAGGTTGCCGGTCGCCTGGAGCGCGGATTCAAGAAACGAATCCTGATTGCAGGGCGTCAGCGACTGGCAGCAGCCGGGGGACTTCAATACTTGGGTTGCGATCGCACACTGAGTCCAGGGGCTCTGCGCATTGAAGAAGCTGGATATACTGGACGCAACCGCGGCCCAGCAGAGCAAATCGCCCTGCTGGGGTTGAACTTCCAACGAGAGGCTCGTGCTCATCCGTTATCCTCCAGGTCACTTCGACTTCGAAAGGGCGCTCTGAAACGCCTTCACCTGCAGATTGATACCGAACGTCAGCTGCGGCGAAAACGAGTTTCCAATACCTCCTCCTGCTGCGACTGCGGACACGCCCGGAACCTGTGGCTGCATCACGAGAGCGGCTCCGATATAGAAGTTTGCGAACGCCGGACCGAATCCGGCCGCGAGAAGGATCTTATGAAGCGGCTGGCTGGCGATCGCGACGCCGCCCACAAAATGGGGAACCATATAGTTCACCTGGCGTTTCGTGTCGACACGAAATGGATAAAGATCTACCGCTGCGAAGGAGTTTTCCTTCTTGACCTGCTTTGGCGAAATCGTGCCTGCCGTGGTGTCAATCGTGGTCTGGCTGATTTGCCGAACGGGCACGGCGACGCTGACATCCCACCAGTACTTCCCCTCATTGTCGAAAGTCGGCGACGTGTTTGCCGCGGTACTATCCGATTTAATAGTGGAGGCTGGCGCAAGCTTGGCCACCACTGGGGCAGCGGCCTTCGGCTCTAGCGCCGTCTCCTGAGGGCCGCTGCTTACGCTATCTGTTTCTGTATCGCTCCCTGCTTTCGTGGCAGCCGCTTTGTCGGTGTTGGCAGGCCCGGATTCAAAGGTGACGCTGACGGTGACGTCCGACGGGGTGTGGATTTGGTCGAATCTGCCCCCACCCCACAGAATGTCCGGGGATTTCGCGGTCTTGTTCATGGCGCCGCCGGCTGCTCCGCTCGGCAGGAACAGGCTAATTAGACTCAGCAAATGATTGACGTTATCGGCGGTTTTTTCGACGTAATTCAGCGTATAAATCGGCCGGATGGATGCCCCCGCGGGGGCGTTCAGCTCGAGATAAAGGAGATAAACGGTCTTTGCGCCGTACAGGCGGTTCCGCGATGAGAAATCTTCCGTGGACCAGTTCCCCTGATGATAGACATACCAATTCTGCACGTCCACCGTCAGGGAGAAACCGGGCTCTGCCACCGGGTTCGAGGGATCGGCCGCTTGCTGGGGATCTTTCCATCGCAACAAATGGATGAGGTAGTAGGAGTTTTTAGCTTCTTTCTTATTGGCCGGCCGAAGGACCGCAAATTGTTCGATCGCCCGATTCAGGAAATCTCCTGCAACCTCGGTGCTTCGAAAAGCCGCCTTGGTCTGATCGATGTATAGATCGACGGTGGCTTGTCCGTTGAAAACTATGGGAGTACTCGCGTCGACTAGCGGACGCAAAGACTTGGTGTTGCTGTCTGCGAGCGCGAGGGTTGCCGAGGACAGGAGAACGCATGCGGGGACTAAGAAACTGGGAATCATATTGACCTCTCTTCGTTTTTTTTGGCGACCGGAAAGCGTCGCGACTCTTCAATAGAACTCGCGAGAAACAGACGAGGAAAGGGACACGTTTTCGCAAAGCTTCAGTCGGTCTGATGAGCAGTGAACGGCGCGAGCTTTTTCTTCCAGTCGTCTCCGGCCTTGAGCTGACCGACGGTATAGCTGTACAGGTGCCGGCGGAGAAGATCGTTAAACTGCCGCGAGGCCGGGGCAGGACCACAGCCAGAAACCGGTGGTGCCGTCACGGTACAGTAATCGGTTGCTGAAATCTGGCCGCCTGACTGGCAATCTGCCGCTCCCGTCAAGAACCCGGATAGATTACTTGCGACGCCTGGGTCGCGCTGTGCGATGTGATGAAATTCGGTTTTTGTCTCGACGCCGTGGCATCCCAGACAGGAGTTGATGGAAAGCGAGTACCGTACCGCGTCGGTGGGACCGCCGGGACACACGTCGGAACCGAGAGTGATTGCGAACCCTGACAAGCCGATGACGGTCTCGTTCTTTGTGGCCAGTGTTGTGTTCGTGAATTCGTGCGAGGAGGTGAGAATAGCGGCTTGATTTTGCCGGGCAAACACGGCCAGCGGATTGTCGCCGGTAACGCACGCTCCGATCTTGCCCGTCCCACTATTGGGCTGGCGCTCCAGGTCCCGGATCTTGAGTCCTCCATTCTGAAAGGCGAACTCGCGGGTGTCCCACGTGTCGCTGCCTTTGCCATTCTTTCCGTTGATGCGGAGCCTGACCGCCGCCGCCTGGGCGAGCCATTTTGAAAGTACCCCTTCAAGCTTTCGCTGATAATTCGGCTTCGGACCGGACCAGGTGTAATCGTTCAGCCCGGACCAATCCGCAGCCAGGGTCTGAAAGTCCGGCTGCGAAAGACAAGGCAGAACGAATTCCACGATTATGCTGACGTAGTGCGGAAGATCCGGCTGAGGAAGGGCCGCCGACCCTCAGGCGCTCTCTTCGCCGTGAGGACAGGAAGGGCCGCGTACACGAACCGGACCTCGGCTCCGCAGACCTCTCCATTGCCGACCAACCCGAGGTCGACACGATTCACCACCGCCAGCAGGCGGACGGGCGCTTTCGCGAGCGAGTAGTTTGCGTCACGCTGCCGCCAGGCCGGATCGAAGTCGTCCATGGCCACGAGTTGGTAATTGGGGTCGGTTTCGAGAAACGTACGCCACCCGTCGATAACGCCCTGGGTGGCGGCCACAGGCGATTTCGTCGCGAGTTGCAGCACGCTGGCGAAACTCCATGGGCCGGTGGCCGCAGGTATGGAGCCGTCGGATGCCGGCGGGAGTCCCGAGTTGAAGTCAGCGGATCAGCAAGACATGCTCCGAGAACGACTCGTGTCCGTTGGTCACATCAGGCGGTGTAGATTCTTTCCAGAACAACCCGAACCAGCCCGCGTCTTTGACTATGGACCGGTTCAGGAAATGGGGACCGAAGACCGGGCGGGGTTGTTCGGCCCAGATGACCGCGCCCGCGACCGCCGCGATCGCCGCGAAGACCAAAATAGCGGTTCGCATGGGAGCCCTTAGGATTGGGACGGCGGATAATCGTTCGCCGATGGGTGCGTGTGTGCCGGGGTACTTGAGCCCTTCTTAGAATCGCCGTAGAAAACAAACTTATCGAAGCACTCCGGACCCCAGAAAATGTTGCAGAGCCGGTTCGCGTGAACCTGCACCGCATTCGACTTGGCAAGCGCTTGTATATCCTCCTGATCCTGCCAATCGAGAAGTCCGAAGTTGGTGGTGTCGAAATCCCCGCTCCTGAACTGCGCCCGGACGTTATCGTCGAGAAGCATCAGACCAAGGGCCGCA
>Ga0210394_10004949_pt1 | contig 15200 bp, 11 predicted proteins | sample IncBWC12MmetaG_FD_160121 | JGI IMG/M metagenome (GOLD analysis project Ga0210394, IMG submission 160121) | Forest soil microbial communities from Barre Woods Harvard Forest LTER site, Petersham, Massachusetts, United States - Inc-BW-C-12-M | ecosystem: Environmental > Terrestrial > Soil >... | reverse complement strand
GCGTACCGCCCTGTTGAGCTCGCGTTCTATCGGTGGAGATGCGACCGTGTCGGACCAACGGGCCGAACGCAGACTTGCGGCGATCCTTGCCGGTGACGTCGTCGGCTACAGCCGCCTGATGGGCATCGACGAAGAGGCGACTCTGCGCGACCTCAAGGAGCACCGTGCCGCGTTTCTCCATCCGAAGGTCGCGGAGCACCGTGGCCGCATCGTCAAGACCACCGGCGACGGCGTCCTGATCGAGTTTCCCAGCGTCGTCGACGCGGTGCGCTGCGCCGTAGAAATCCAGCGCGGCATGGCCGAGCGCAACGCCGACATCCCGGCCGAGCGGCGGATCGAGTTGCGCATCGGCATCAATCTCGGCGACATCATCATCGACGACGACGACATCTACGGCGACGGTGTCAACGTCGCCGCGCGCCTCGAGGCGCTGGCCCATCCCGGCGGCATCTGCATCAGCCGGGTCGTGCGCGATCAGGTGCGCGACAAGCTCGATTTCGCGTTCGAGGACATGGGCGAGCAAAGCGTCAAGAACATCGCTCGCCCGGTGCGGGTCTACCGCGTCGAGCCAGAGATCGCGGCGGGCGCAATCCTGCCGGCGGAGAGCGCTCCGAAGCCCGAACTCGCAATCTCGGAACGGCCATCGATCGCGGTCTTGCCGTTTCAGAACATGAGCGACGACCCCGAGCAGGAATATTTTGTCGATGGCATCGTCGAGGACATCATCACCGGCCTGTCGCGCATCAAATGGCTGTTTGTCATCGCCCGCAATTCCACCTTCGTCTACAAGGGGCGCGCGATCGACATCAAGCAGGCCAGCCGCGAATTGGGCGTGCGCTATGTGCTCGAAGGCAGCTTGCGCAAGGCCGGCAACCGGCTGCGCATCACCACCCAGCTGATCGAGGCCGGCACCGGCACGCATGTCTGGGCCGAACGCTACGACCGCCCGCTCGGCGACATTTTCGATCTGCAGGACGAGATCACGTTGAGTGTCGTCGGCGCCATCGAGCCGAGCCTGCGCCAGGCCGAGATCGAGCGCGCCAAGCGCAAGCGCCCGGACAGTCTCGACGCTTACGATTGGTACCTGCGCGCGCTGCCGCATGCTCATGTTTCGATGCCGGGCGATGCCGACAAGGCGCTCGTCCCGCTCGGCCGGGCACTGGCGCTTCAGCCGGATTATGCCGCCGCGCATGCCGCCGCCGCGTGGTGCCACGAGCAACGCTACCTGCGCGGCGGCCTGCATGAAGTGGACAAGGTTGCCGGGTTGAAGCATGCGCGGGCGGCGATCGAGTCCGGCGCCGACGACGCGATGACCCTGGCGACCGCCGGTTTCTGCATCGGGCTCATCGCACATGACTATGAGACCGCGATGAACGCGATCGACAATGCGCTCGCGCTGACCGGGTCCTCGGCGCTGGCATTGAGCTTTGGCGCGATCATTCTCGGCCATGCCGGTCAGGCCGTCCGCGCGGTTGAATATGGTGAGCGCGCGCTTCGCCTCAGTCCGGCCGACTTCATGCTCTATTTGCCCTACACCGGGCTCGCCACCGCCTACTCTGCCGCCGGCAATTTCGCCGAGGCGGCGGTGGCCGGTGCCAAGGCCGCCCAGGCCAACCCGCGCTTCAGCTATCCTCAGGTTCTGCAGGCGGCTGCCTTGTCCAGCCTCGGCCGAGTGGATGAGGCCAAGGCGGTGGCGCGCCGGGTGCTTGAGCTGGAGCCGAAATTCACCGTCGCCGAGTTCGTCCGCGCGCATACCGGCCGGGCCGAGATCTGGGAGCCGATCGGCGCGGCGCTGCGCCTCATCGGCCTTCCGTAATAGCCCCGAAACTTGCCGCGGGGTCGGCGGCACCTGATATAGTGTCCTCGGGAGGTCGGCGGCGGACAGGCTCCTCGCCAACCCGGTCAGGTCCGGAAGGAAGCAGCCGCAACGAGTTCCGGCCTGGGTCGTCCGTTCGGTCTCCCACTTACCCCGCGCCCAGGCCCAGCGGCCAAAGAATGACCGAACCCGTCACCTCCTATCGCGTCCTCGCCAGGAAGTACCGGCCGCAGACCTTCGCCGAGGTGATCGGCCAGGAGGCGATGGTCCGCACCCTGTCGAATGCGATTGCAACCGGGCGGATCGCGCACGCCTTCATCCTCACGGGCGTCCGCGGGGTTGGCAAGACGACGACGGCGCGGATCATCGCCCGCGCGCTCAACTGCATCGGCCCCGACGGCACCGGCGGCCCGACCGTGATGCCGTGCGGCGAGTGCGTGCATTGCCGCTCCATTGCCGAGGACCGCCACGTCGACGTCATCGAGATGGACGCCGCCTCGCGCACCGGGGTCGACGACATCCGCGACTTGACAGAGGGGATGCGCTATCGGCCGGTATCGGCGCGCTACAAGATCTACATCATCGACGAAGTGCACATGCTGTCGAAGAACGCCTTCAACGCCCTCCTGAAGACGCTCGAAGAGCCGCCGCCCGACGTCAAATTCGTCTTCGCCACGACCGAGGTGCACCGGGTGCCGGTGACGGTATTGTCGCGCTGCCAGCGTTTTTCGCTGCGCCGGGTGCCGATCGACCAGCTCGTCGAGCATTACCGCCATATCGCCGAAGCGGAGGGGATCACCGTCGCACCGGCCGCGCTCGGCCTCATCGCCCGCGCCGCCGACGGCTCGGTGCGCGACGGCCTCTCGCTCCTCGACCAGGCGATCGCCCTCTCGGGCGAGGAGCCGATCGAGGACGCCGCCGTGCGCGACATGCTCGGCATCGCCGACCGCGCCCTCGTTTTCGACCTGTTCGAGACCGTGCTGGAGGGCGACGCCGCCGGCGCGCTCGACCGCATGGACCGGCTCTATGAGGGCGGCGCCGACCCGCTGATGGTCCTCCAGGATCTGCTCGAGCTCAGCCATTTCGTGACCCGCCTCAAGCTGGCCCCCGAAGCCGGCATCGGCGACCCACTCGAGGAGGGCGAGCGCGAGCGCGCCCGGCCGCTCGCCGCCGCGCTCTCGATGCCGCTCCTGGCGCGGGCCTGGCAGATGCTGCTCAAAGGCCTGGAAGAGGTGCAGGCCGCGCCCTCTCCGGCGCAGGCCGCCCAGATGGTGCTGGTCCGCCTCGCCTATGTCGCCGATCTGCCGGTTCCGGCCGATCTCGTTCGCGCGCTGAGCGAGGGCGGACCGGCGACCCAGCCGAGTTCCGCGCCTGGACCGCGGGCCTCCGGCCCGCATGCCCCCACCCTTCCCTCCCCCGCAAGCGGGGGAGGGTTAGGGAGGGGGGCGGGCGAGACGCCCGCGGTCCAAACCGGTGCTTTGGCCATCGCGGCGCCGCCGCCTCAGCCGGCGCTGAACGCGCCACCGAGCACCGAACTCGATCCGGTGCCGCAGAGCTTTGCCGAAACCGTCGCGCTCTTCGACAAACGGCGGGAAGCGGTTATTGCCGCGCATTTGAAGGCGAATGTCCGTCTGGTCAGCTTCGAAGTGGGCCGGATCGAGATGCGCCCCACTGAGGCGGCGCCAACGAACCTCACGAACCAGCTCGGCCAGTTCTTGAGCGAATGGACCGGCACTCGCTGGATCGTCGCAGTCTCCCAGGCCGCGGGCATGCCGAGTCTGGCCGAGGAGGAAGCGCGGCGGGCGAGCGCGCTACGCCACGAAGTTGCGGCGCATCCGCTGGTGCGGGCGGTGCTGGAGACCTTCCCCGGCGCGACGATTGCGGCGGTGCGGGAGCGCTTCGTCGCGGCCGATGCCGGGATCGAAGCGGCGCCGGACGATTTGGGGGACGATATCGGCGATGATGTCGGCGAGCCTGGGAGCGATGATGCGGCGAGCGCGGGAGAGGACGGGTCATGAAAAATCTCGGCCAGCTGATGAAACAGGCCCAAGCGATGCAGCAGAAGATGGCCGAGATGCAGGCGCAACTCGAAGCCGTCGAGATGACCGGGGTTGCCGGCGGCGGCATGGTCGAGCTGGTTCTCAACGGCAAGGGCGATGTGAAGCGAGTGAAGATCGACAAGGGCGTCGTCGATCCCGCCGAAATCGAGGTGCTGGAGGACCTGATCGTCGCGGCGTTCAACGACGCGCGGGCCAAGGTCAATGCCCACGCCGAATCCGAGATGCAGAAGCTGACCGGCGGCCTCCAGCTGCCCGGCGGCATGAAGCTGCCGTTCTAGACAGCCATTGGACGACAGGACGCTTCCGCTGCTCCCGATTGCCCCCATCCAACCCTCCCCCGCTTGCGGGGGAGGGTTGAGGAAGGAGCGCGGATCGCCCCCTCCCCCGCAAGCGGGGGAGGGTTGGGGTGGGGGCTAATCGGCCGATGTCCGAGCTCGACACACTGATCCAGCTCCTGGCGCGGCTGCCGGGGCTCGGACCGCGCTCGGCGCGGCGCGCCGCGCTTTATCTATTGAAGCGGAAGGAACAGGTGATGCAGCCCTTGGCGGCGGCGATTGCCGCGGCGTCGGCGGCGATCCGGCCGTGCGCGACCTGCGGCAACCTCGACACCGTCGATCCCTGCGCGATCTGCCGCGACCCGGAGCGCGATTCCAGCCTGATCTGCGTCGTCGAAGACTTGGCCGACCTCTGGGCATTGGAACGCACCGGCGCCTTCCGCGGCCGTTATCACGTGCTCGGCGGCACCCTATCGGCATTGGACGGGGTGGGCCCCGACGAACTCAACATCGCGCGCCTCATTGCCCGGCTCGGCCCCGAGACCGAGCTGATCCTCGCCCTCAACGCGACGGTCGAAGGCCAGACCACCGCGCATTACCTCGCCGACCGCGCCGCTCCGACCGGCGCCAAGATTTCGCGCCTCGCCCAGGGTGTCCCGCTCGGCGGCGAACTCGACTACCTCGACGAGGGCACGCTCACCGCCGCATTGAAGGCAAGGCGGGCGCTATAGCCGCCCTTACGCGGCGCGGCGGCGGCTCTTGACGCGGGTGCGGCCGGCGCCTTCTTCTTCGAAGAGGTCGGCGAGGCGTTCGAGCATGACGCCGCCCAATTGCTCGGCGTCGACGATCGTCACGGCGCGCCGGTAATAGCGGGTGACGTCGTGGCCGATGCCGATCGCGGTCAATTCGACGACCCCCATCCGCTCGACCTCGCGAATGACTTCGCGCAGGTGCTTTTCGAGGTAGTTGCCGGGATTGACCGAGAGCGTCGAATCATCGACCGGCGCGCCGTCCGATATGACCATCAGTATGCGGCGCTCCTCGGGGCGCCCGAGGAGGCGGTTATGGGCCCAGGTCAGCGCCTCGCCGTCGATGTTCTCTTTGAGGATGCCCTCGCGCAGCATCAGCCCGAGGTTCTTCCTGGCGCGCCGCCACGGCGCATCGGCCGGCTTATAGACGATGTGGCGCAAATCGTTGAGCCGCCCGGGATTGGCGGGCTTGCCCGCGGCGATCCACTTCTCACGCGCCTGGCCGCCCTTCCATGCCCGCGTCGTAAAGCCGAGGATCTCGACCTTGACGCCGCAGCGCTCGAGCGTACGAGCGAGAATATCGGCACTCATCGCCGCGACGGTGATCGGGCGCCCGCGCATCGAGCCTGAATTGTCGATAAGGAGCGTGACGACGGTGTCGCGGAACTCGGTCTCGCGCTCGCGCTTATAAGACAACGGCAGGATCGGGTTGGTGACGACGCGCGAGAGGCGCGCCGCATCGAGGATGCCCTCCTCGAGATCGAACTCCCAGGCGCGCGTCTGCTTGGCGAGGAGCCGGCGCTGCAACCGGTTGGCGAGGCGGGCGATGACGCTCTGCAGATGCGACAGCTGCTGATCGAGGAGATGGCGCAGGCGGCCGAGCTCGTCAGCGTCGCACAGCTTGTCGGCGTCGACGACCTCGTCGGCCGTCATGCTGAACGCGCGGTAGATCGCGGTGTCGTCGGGGCGGCCGCGCGGCATCACCCCGGGGCGGCCGGGGCGGCCGGGATCGTCGTCGCTGGCGCCCGGCATCATCTCGCCCTCGGCGTCGGCTTCGCCGTCCTGATCGGCGTCGGCGTCGGCGCTGTCGGCGGGCGAGCCGTCGGGCGAGGGCTGCGCGCCGGCGCTGGCGCTTTCGCCCTCGCTCTGGTTCTCGCCGTCCGCCTCTTCGCCTTGGCTTTGGTTGTCGTCGGAGGATGAATCGTCGACTTCGCCGAGGTCGAGATCGAGATCCTGGATGAGGCGCCTTGTGGCGCGCGCATAGGAATCCTGATCCTGAATGGTGCGGTCGAGCTCGGCGATGTCGCGGCCGATCTTGCCTTCGAGCCAGGGCCGCCAGAGATCGACGACGCCCGCCGCGGCGGGGGGCGGCGGCTCATGGGTCAAGGCTTCGCGGGTCAAGAGGCGCACCGCTTCCGCCATCGTGCTCTCGGTGCGCTCGGTGACGCGCTCGAAGCCCTGGCGACGATATTGCTCGTCGAGCATCGCGGAGAGGTTGGCGGCGACCCCGGCCATGCGGCGCGCGCCCAAGGCCTCGACCCGCGCCTGTTCGAGCCCCTCGAAGACCGCGCGCGCGAGCGGGCTCCCCGGCACGCGCTTGGCATGCACGCCGTCGTCGTGATAGCGCAGCCGCAACGCTAGGCTGTCGGCGGCGCCGCGCAGCTGGGCCGCCTCCTCGGGCGGCAGATCGCGCGCCGGGTTGGGCAGCTTGACCCGGGAGCCCGACAGCCCCGGCGGCTCCGGACCGAAACCGACAGTCAGATCGTCGCGCTCGGCGATCGCCCGCAGCGTCGAGGCGGTGGCTCTCTTGAAGATCTCGATGGGCGAGAATTCCTGCGCCATAAGAAGCCCCGTGGGCTACATCAATGTCGCGTTGACGCCGGTCTCGGGCAATTCGGTGCCAAAGCAGCGCTGGTAGTATTCCGCCACGGTCGGCCGCTCGGTATCGTCGCATTTGTTGAGGAAGGTCAGCCGGAAGGCGAAGGCGAGATCGCCGAAGATCCGGGCGTTCTCGGCCCAGGTCATCACCGTGCGCGGCGACATCACGGTCGAGATGTCGCCGTTGATGAAGCCGTTGCGGGTGAGATCGGCGAGCGCGACCATCGCGCTGATCCGCCGCCTGCCATCATCGTCGTTGTAGTCCGGCACCTTGGCCAGCACGATCTCCACCTCGGCATCGTGCGGCAGGTAGTTGAGCGTCGCGACGATGTTCCAGCGGTCCATCTGGCCCTGGTTGATCTGCTGGGTGCCATGGTAGAGGCCGGTCGTGTCGCCGAGACCGACCGTGTTCGCGGTCGAGAACAACCGGAAGCCGGCGTGCGGCCGAATGACCCGGTTCTGGTCGAGGAGGGTGAGCTTACCTTCGACCTCGAGCACGCGCTGGATCACGAACATGACGTCGGGCCGGCCCGCGTCATATTCGTCGAAGCAGAGGGCCACCGGGTGCTGCAAGGCCCACGGCAGGATGCCTTCCCGAAACTCGGTGATCTGCTTGTTGTCGCGCAAGACGATCGCGTCCTTGCCAACCAGGTCGATGCGGCTGATGTGGCTGTCGAGGTTGATGCGGATCAAGGGCCAGTTGAGCCGCGAGGCAACCTGCTCGACATGGGTCGATTTGCCGGTGCCGTGGTAGCCGCAAATCATCACCCGGCGGTTGAAGGCGAAGCCGGCGAGAATGGCGAGCGTGGTGTCGCGATCGAAGCGATAGGCGTCGTCCATATCGGGGACGTGCTCGCTCGGCAGGCTGAACGCCGGCACTTCGAGGTCGCTGTCGATGCCGAAGGTCTGGCGCACCGAAATCTTGATGTCCGGCGCGCCGGTCGGAGTCACGGCTGATGGCGCTTGCTGAACGGTTGGCATGCGTATGTGCTTTCTGGTGTGGCGAATGAAGGATGGGGCCGGCGATCCTCGGGGGGCTCAGTTGAAATAGCTGGCTTTGAGGGTCGCGTAGGCCTGATTGATGATCTTCAGCTTCTCCTCGGCGGCCTTGTCGCCGCCATGGGCGTCCGGGTGGTGCTGCTTGACCAGCATCTTGTAGCGCGCCTTCAAACGCACCGGGGTGAACGGCGCTTCGATATCGAAAACTGCGAGGGCCTGCGCGCGCGCCGAGGCGACCCGCGCCGCGGATTCGTTCGCGCGGCCCCCGGCATGGCCGCCCGCATGACCATTCGCGCGGCGCGCGCCGCCATTGTGCTCCTTGCCATTATAAAACCCGAACGGATCGCGGACGCCCGGGACCGGTCCGTGGCGCTCGCCGAGCTTCCAGCTCGGCCGCTGCCACACCGTGTCGCGCCGGATCTCCACCTCGATCTCAGGTTCGCTCATTCCCCTATAGTAGTTCCAAGCAACATTGTAGGCACGCACATGTTCGAGGCAGAACCAATAGTAGCGGTCGAGTTCGAGCCGCGACCGGGGCGCGCGGAACTCGCCGCCGCACTCGCAGCCCGGATGATCGCACAAGCGGATCGGCGGCAGGGGCTCGGCCGCGAACACGGGATCTGTCGGTTGACGCCGCATGATCCGCAGTATGGGTGGCCGGCCGCCGCCTGACAAGGCGCGCCGCGCCGCACCCCAAGCGCGGCCGTCCACGCAGACCAGGGTTGCGCCGACGGCACGCGGCCGCATCGATGCGGCCGCAGGCGCCGATCGGCCAACCGGCCCGAATTGCTCCTTGTCCTTTCATGTGTATTGATACACCTGATGAACAGCCGGGGGGTCATCACGGGGCTGATCCAAGACGGCTGGCGCAGAGTCGCCCAGAAGGGCAGTCATGTCCAATTCAAGTACCCGACCCAATCCGGGCGAGTGACAGTGCCTCATCCCGAGCGCGAGATTCCGCCCGGTACGCTGCGCAGCATCGAGCGCCAATCGGGGCTGCGGCTGAGGTAGAGAGCGAGAGCGATGCAGCGGCAATATATCGGACTGATCCACAAGGAGGCGGGTAGCGACTATGGCGTATCGTTCCCGGACTTCCCCGGTGTCATCACCGCAGGAACCACGCTCGATGAGGCACAAGGGCTTGCCGAGGAAGCCCTTTCGTTTCACGTCGAGGGGTTGACCGAAGACGGGAACGGCATCCCCGAGCCGTCATCGCTCGAAAGGGTGATGGCCGAGCCGGAAAACCGCACCGGAGTGGCGATCCTCGTCGCCGTCAAGACCAAGGCGCCCCGCAGCGTCAGGGTTAACGTCAGCTTTCCCGAAGACATCCTGGCCCAGATCGACAGTTACGCCGAGAGCCATCGCCTGACCCGCTCCGGCTTCCTGGTGCAGGCGGCGAAAGATGCGATCGCGCGGCAATTTGAGGACGCGTAGACGGACCGGGCGCCGACGCTGGCGTCGATTACTGCGCGGCTTCCTGGGCGCGGGTTTGGATGACCTTCTCGGCCGGCCGGCCGGTCAGCTCCTGCATGTGATCGAACTGGCGGGCGAAGCTGCCGACACCGAGGGTCAAGGAGCGCAGTTCGACGATCAGATCGTGCAGCTCGCTGCGCGGCAGCTGGGCCTTGACGACGTCCCAGCCGGGCCAATCGGGCTTGGCATCGTACCCCAGGATCTGCCCGCGCCGCCCCGAAATGAGGCGCTGCGCACGGGCGGTGAAGCCGTTCGGCACCGATATGTCAACGGAGTCGATCGGTTCGAGGAGCGTCGGCTCGCATTTCGGCAGCGCTTCCTGGATCGCCTGCCTTCCGGCCGTCTTGAACGCCATGTCCGAGCTGTCGACCGCATGGAACTGCCCGGTGAGCAAGTCGACCGCGAGATCGACGACCGGGAAGCCGAGCGGGCCATGGACCAACGCTTCGATGATGCCCTCCTCGACCGCCGGGATGTAGTTGCGCGGGATCGCCCCGCCGACAACCTTGTCGGTAAAGGTGAAGCCCGACCCGCGGGGCAGCGGCTTCACGTCGATCGTGCAATCGGCGAACTGACCGTGCCCGCCCGATTGCCGCTTGAAGCGCGAATGTTGCTGGGCGCCGCGGCGGATCGTCTCCTTGTAGGGCACCGCGGCGTGGTGGCCGACCACCGCCAGATTGTGGCGGTTGCGCAGCCGGTCGATCGCGATCTGCAGGTGGACGTCGCCCTGGCCCCACAGCACCATCTCGCGCAGTTCGGCGTTCTGCTCGAGTTGCAGGGTCGGGTCCTCGTCAATGAGCTTGGCGATCGAGCCCGTGAGCTTGACGTCGTCCCCGCGCTTTTCGGCGTGGACGGCGAGGCCGTAGACCGGCTGCAACAGCTCGGGTTGCGGCAATGCGGCAGCCTTGCCGGACGGCGTCAGAACCGCGCCGGTGGCGATTTCCTCCATCCGGGTCAGCCCGACGACCTCACCCATCTGAGCCGCGGCAATTTTCTCATGCTGTCCGCCCAGGAGGTGCACCACCCCGGCGACCCGCGAGCCGTTGAGCACCACGCCTTCGGATATCGGCCCGCGCCAGACGCGCGACAGCGACAATTTCCCGGTATGCGGCAGGTGATAGGTCTTGAACACCTGGGCGAGCGGCTCGCCGGTGAGGGCGACGCCGAGCCGTGCAGCGGTCTCGGCCGGGCCGGGCGTCTCGTGGCGCAACGCCTTCCACAGCCGGCGGACGCCATAATCCGGCCCCGCCGCACCGACAAAGACCGGCACGATCAGGTTCTTTTGAAAATCCTCGGTCAGGTGCTTGTAGATCTCCTCCTTCGAGGGCTGCACATCCTCGAGCAGCTGTTCCAAGAGCGAATCGTCGAAATCGGCGAGCTTCTCGACGAGGCTGGTCCGGGTATCGCCCTCCCGGTCCCAAAAATCCTCGGGCAACGGCACCAGATCGGAGGGCTGGCCCGGCCGGTAGCGGTAGGCGCGCTCGCTCACGAGGTCGACATAACCGGTGATCTCGGCTTCGGCCCCGCGCAGGGGCACCTGGCGCAACACCAGCGGGCGGTCCGACACCCCCTGCAATGCCGCGAGCACGTCGCGCACCCGCGCATTGGCGGCATCGAGCTTGTTGATGTAGAGCATGTGCGGGATGTTGTGGCGGGAGAGGAAGCGCAGGAGGGCGCTCACCGTGATCGCGCGCTCGACCTCGGGCTCGCACACCACGACGACGACATCGGCGACCAGCATCGCCTGCTGCGCCTCATAGAGGAGCTCGACCGAGCCCGGGCAATCGAGGATCGTCCAGGGGTCGCCGAGGTAGGTCGCGTTGGCGACGTTGATCTCGGTCGACATCTGCCGGGCGCGCGCCTCGGCGGCGTGATCGCCGACCGAGCTGCCGTCTCGCACGCTGCCGCGCCGGCTGGTCGTCCCGCTGGCGAACAACAAGGCTTCGAGCAATGTCGTCTTACCCGATAGATAGGGACCGACCAGGGCGACACAGCGGGGGGCGCTAGGCATCGAGATCCTCCACTCAGATCCGGGCATGGCCGCCGCGCAGCTCGGGCGGCCGTCCTATTATGACAGGATCGTGGCGCGCCGCCCCTGAGGAGGCAATCGGAATCTGGTGGGCCGCCCCTCCCCCCGCCTGCGACCCGCCTGCGGGGAGAGGGAGACCTGGCAGCGCTGCCTGAGAACAACCGTCGACCTGTCGCTGTGCCGCTTCGGCCTCGTTCCCTCTCCCCGTGCACGGGGAGAGGGATAGGGTGAAGGGCCGCCCGTTGCTATTGCAAGGCGCGGCAGGCGCGCTCGATGCGGGCGCAGGCTTCGCGCAGCTCCTCGTTCGAGGTCGCGTAGGAGATGCGGAAATGCGGCGCCAGGCCAAAGGCGGCGCCGTGCACCACGGCGACCCCCTCGGCGGCGAGCAGATAGCGGACGAAGCCCTCGTCATCCTCGATTGTCTTGCCGTCCGGGGTGCGCTTGCCGATGAGCCCGGCGCAGGAGGGGTAGACGTAGAAGGCGCCCTCGGGGCGCGGGCAATGGAGGCCGGGCACCTTGTTCAAGAGGTCGACGACGAGATCGCGGCGCTCCTTGAACAGAAGATTGTGCTTGGCGATGAAGTCCTGCGGGCCGTTCAATGCCTCGATCGCCGCGGCCTGGCTGATCGAGCACGGGTTGGCGGTCGAGTTCGACTGGACGGCGCCCATCGCCCGGATCAATTCCCGCGGGCCGCCGGCATAGCCGATGCGCCAGCCGGTCATGCAATAGGCTTTCGAGACCCCGTTGACGGTCAGGGTGCGCTCGTAGAGTCGCGGCTCGACCTGGGCGATCGTCTTGAAATCGAAATCGTCGTAAACGACGTGCTCGTACATGTCGTCGGTCATGATCCAGACCTGGTCATGTTTGAGCAGCACCTCGGCGAGCGCCTTCAGGTCGCTTTCGGTATAGCCCGCGCCGCTCGGGTTCGACGGCGAGTTGAGGATCAGCCATTTGGTGCGTGGCGTGATCGCCGCGTCGAGATCCTCGGGGCGTAGTTTGAAGCCGTTATTCTGCGGACACGACACCGGCACGGGCTCGCCGTCGCAGAGCAGCACCATCTCGGGGTATGAGACCCAGTAGGGCGCCGGGATCACAACTTCGTCCCCCGCGCTCAAGGTGGCGACCAGCGCGTTGTAGAGCACCTGCTTTCCGCCATTGCTGACGGTGATCTGGGAGGGCTCGTAGTGGAGCCCGTTCTCGCGCTTGAACTTGCCGCAGATCGCCTGCTTCAGTTCGATCCGCCCGTCGAACACGGTATACTTGGTCTCGCCGCGCTCGATCGCGGCGATGCCCGCCTCGCGGATGTTGGGCGGGGTGTCGAAATCAGGTTCGCCCTGGCTGAGCGCGATGATGTTGCGCCCGGCCGCCTTCAATTCGGTGGCGAGCGCGGTGATCGCCATCGTCGGTGAGGGCTTTACCCGAGCGAGTCGGTCGGCGAGAAAGGGCATGGCGGGAATCCAGTTGGGAACGCCCTAACCTAATGGCATGGCCGGCGTCTGTGAAGGTGTGACGACCCTACAAGTGAAAGACGGCCCTACAAGTGAAACACGGCGACCCATACCGTCGGATGTAGAGGATCGGTCCAACTGACCCGATGGCGCCGGTGCGCGGCGATGTGGACCCAGTCGCCGGGACCGAGCGCGCGGTCCTCGTCCTCGTCGGCGAATCGCAGCCGCGCCGCGCCGGCGAGCAGCACTACAAACTCGGCCTCTTTCTGGTCATACCAGAACCCGGGCGGGCTCGTCTGGCCCAACGAGACGATGCGTTCGATCCGCAGCCCCGGCAGGGCGAGGATCGCATCGGTGATCTCGGCGGCGCCCGCGTCGGGCAGGTCGCGCAGCAAGTTCCCCGGAGTGTTCACGGCGCCGCCGCTGCCAGAACGCCGGCGACGGCGCGCTGCCATCCGGCATAGCGCTCCTCGCGCTCGGCTTCGTCCATCGCCGGAGTGAAGGAGCGGGAAGCCGACCAGCGCGCCATCATCGCCTGCGGCTCGGGGCAGAGCCCGCGGGCGAGCCCGGCGACATAGGCCGCACCCCACGCGGTGGTTTCGAGCGAAGCTGGCCGCTCGACCCGGGCGGGCAGGATGTCGGCGAGGAACTGCATGGCCCAATCGCTCGCCGCCATGCCGCCATCGACGCGCAGGCTCTCGATGGCGAGCCCGCTATCCATCGTCATCGCGGCAACGAGGTCGCGCGTCTGATAGCCGACCGCTTCGAGAGCCGCCCGCGCGATCTCGGGGAGCCCGCATTCCGCGGTGAGGCCCGAGAGTGCGCCACGCGCGTGCGCCGACCAGTGGGGCGCGCCGAGCCCGGCGAAGGCCGGTACGAGGTAGACGCGCTGGCGCGGGTCGGCGCGTTCGGCGAGAGCCTGCGTCTCCTGCGCCGCCCGGACGGCGTGCAGCCGGTCGCGCAGCCATTGGACTGCCGCGCCGGCGATGAAGATCGAGCCCTCGAGGGCATAGGCGGTCTCGCCGCCGAGCCGATAGGCGAGCGTGGTCAGCAGGCGGTGGCGCGATTCCGCCGGCTCGGCTCCGGTGTGAATGAGCGCGAACGCGCCGGTGCCATAGGTCGATTTGACCATGCCGGGGCGGAAGCAGGCCTGGCCGATCGCCGCCGCCTGCTGGTCGCCGGCGATCCCGGCGATCGGGATCGGATTACCGAAGAGCCCGGCCTCGGTGCTGGCGAAATCGCCGGCATTGTCGCGGAGGTCAGGCAAGATCGCGCGGGGGATGCCGAAGGCGTCGAGCAATTCGTCGTCCCAGGCGAGGCGGCGCAAGTCGAACAGCATCGTGCGCGAGGCGTTGGTGACATCGGTGGCATGCAGCCGGCCGGCAGTGAGCCGCGAGAGGAGAAAACTGTCGATCGTGCCGAAGAGGATCTCGCCAGCGCGGGCGCGTTGGCCAAGGCCGGGCACGGCGTCGAGCAGCCAGCGGATTTTCGAGGCTGAGAAATAGGGGTCGATGACGAGGCCGGTCCGCGCGGCCACCGTGTCGGCGAGCCCGGCGGCGCGCCAGGTTTCGCAGATTTCCGCGGTGCGCCGGTCCTGCCAGACGATCGCGTTGTAGACCGGCCGGCCGGTAGCGCGATCCCACAGCACCGTCGTTTCGCGCTGATTGGTGATGCCGATCGCGGCGATCGGGCGCGTCCCAGCCGCGCCGATCGCCTCGCGGCAGGTCGCCACGACCGCCCGCCAGATCTCCTCCGGGTCGTGCTCGACCCATCCCGGGCGCGGATAGATCTGATTGAGCTCGATCCGCGCGGTATGGCACACCGCGCCAGAGGCCTCGAACACGATCGCACGGGTGCTGGTCGTCCCCTGATCGATCGCCAAGAGATAATCCGGCCCGGTCATCGCTCTATCACGGCTCTTTTCCCGTCATTCCCGCGAAAGCGGGAATCCAGAGGGCAAGGCACAGCGGTTGCCCTGGACCCCCGCTTTCGCGGGGGTGACGCTAGAAGTTGATGCGGTGAATTGCACTTTGGGGCGGACAATCAATAGATGACGACGCTGCGGATCGATTCCCCGGCATGCATCAGGTCGAACCCCTGGTTGATGTCGTCGAGCGCGAGCTTATGGGTGATCAGTTCGTCGATCTTGATTTTGCCGTCCATGTACCAGTCGACGATCTTCGGCACGTCGCTGCGTCCACGGGCGCCGCCAAAGGCGGTGCCCTTCCACACCCGACCGGTGACCAATTGGAAGGGCCTCGTGCTGATCTCCTGCCCCGAGGCGGCGACGCCGATGATGGTGCTCACCCCCCAGCCGCGATGGGTGCATTCCAATGCCTGGCGCATCGTCTGGACATTGCCGATGCATTCGAAGCTGTAATCGGCCCCGCCCTTGGTCAGGTCAACGAGATAGGGCACGAGGTCGCCCTGGACTTCGCTCGGGTTGACGAAATGGGTCATGCCGAAGCCTTCG
>Ga0210394_10004948_pt1 | contig 15201 bp, 16 predicted proteins | sample IncBWC12MmetaG_FD_160121 | JGI IMG/M metagenome (GOLD analysis project Ga0210394, IMG submission 160121) | Forest soil microbial communities from Barre Woods Harvard Forest LTER site, Petersham, Massachusetts, United States - Inc-BW-C-12-M | ecosystem: Environmental > Terrestrial > Soil >... | reverse complement strand
ATTTCCCCTTACGCCGGGTTTGCCCAGCGTCATCAGGACCTTGCCTTCCGGGCTGAATTTGACGACCACGCTCCCCTTGTTTTGTTCTCCCGGGAACTTTTTCAGCTCGTCCGGGTCCGGGGCTCGTGCATCCGTCACCCACACATTTCCGTCGCGATCCACGTGGATGCCATGCGGCCAGACGAACATGCCGCCGCCGAAGCTTGTGATCTCTTTCCCTGACTCGTCGAATTTGTGGACGGGGTTCGCTTTCGTGCCGAGGCAACCCGGCGCGGTGCCTGGCGAGCATCGATCGGTCGCCCACACGGACTTGCCGTCGGGGCCGATGGCCACGCCATTGGAGCCACCCCACGGCCTTCCCTCGATCTTTGCCCAATCCCGGATAACGCGATAAGGATTCGCGCCGCTATTCACCGGCTGAACTTTGTCCGTCTGCGCGGTGCCTCCACGTTCCTGCGCGTGAACGCTCGTTCCGTGCTGCGCAACGCAAACGGCGATCAGCCCAGTCAGCGCAGTCAGCGAAAATCTCACAAAACCTGAAACGCGCATCTCCATGCTCCTTTCGCTGCAAACTAATTTCGCTTATTCAGGCGCCCGATGGCCGACACTCGACGTGTAACTGGCGATTATCGCCCGTCGTATGAATCTTGATAGCAGTTCGACCTTGGCGGTCTGCTATCTCACGTGACGGATATGGTTGTCAACGGGGGCTGCCGCAGCGGCTGTGTCCGTTTTATCGCTATCTGACGGCAAGTGCGGTACGTTTGCAAACTCAACGTCTGCGGCAACACCGTGGAGCGTGGAATTTTCGATAAATGAGGCTGTTTATGACTAAGAGCCGGAGCCGTCTTCTTCCTTAATATGCCGCCGGATAAGCTCATAGCATTCGCAAGCGGCTCGTTCTAAAGCGGGTCTGCTGAGTATCACTACGTTGCCGCGGGTGTAGTCGATGATTCCGGCATTTTGCAAGACGCCGGCGGCGAGGCTCACGCTTGACCGGCGAGTACCCAGCATCAGCGCCAAAGATTCATGCGTCACTGGCAGTGACTCGGAGCTGATTCGGTCCTGGCTCATGAGCAGCCGCCTCGCCAGGCGCTGGTTCACTTGATGAAGGCGGTTGCACGCGGCAAGCTGGCTTATCTCTACCGTCGATATTTGCAGAAGGCGCTGCAACTCGCGATTCAGTATAGGAGAGGTAGGCAGTAGGCCACGTAGCACGTCAGCATCAAGGCGGAACGCCGTACTGTCGGCCTGGGTTATGACGCGGCTAAAGCTCTTCCGGAAACCCGCGAGTAACGCCAAACCGACAAAGCCTTCTTTCCCGATCAAACCGACTTCGACGCTTCTCCCGTTAGTTAAGACGCTGACAACGGAAGCCAGGCCCGAATTGACAAAATAGACGGATCGAATCGACCTTCGGGCTTCTTGCAGCACGTGATGAGTTTTGAACCGCACAAACTCGAGCTTTGAAAACAGGGGCTTGCGCTCATCAGGGGGCAAGCGCAGAAGAAGTTCGTTGTGGATCTGATTTCCGTCTATATCCGTTGAAGCCAACTTTGGACGGGATTTCGAAGGCCGGCTAGGTGTCATTATTTGTTGGGTTCTGGAGGGTAACCCCTGCCTCTCCAGAAGGATTCAGAAGCCTGCCCGTATACGACCTTTTTGTCGGTCCTGCATCATACGAAGCGGAGTGGAAATCTCTTCTGCAACGTTTCTGGTCCATTAAGCACTCGAGTTAATACCTGAACGCGCTTAGCGCACTTTCTTGACCTTTCAACCCTAGCAGCCGTCAATTGATTCGGGGAGACTCTTTAACGGTTCTGCTGACTACGAAAGGTCGTTCATTTAGTTGACCTTAGCTGCTGGATACGGTTACGCGAGTATTACGTTACGCATAGGTGGATAGCGAAACTGGCCGTTGCTGGCGAAACTTTGAGGTCCCTGTCTGCCAATGACCTGACTGCCGGTGATCCGACCTCCTGAAGTTATTAAAAGGCTTGTCGGCGTAGGGTTTTCTTGAAGAAGTCTCGTTCAAACCAGAAGGCGAAGAGAGCGGCGCTTGGTGCAGGTCCCAAGGCAACACGATTAGGTTTTGTGACCCAGAAAGATCGTGTGGTGGGGGCCGCCCTTTTTCAAGCGGCCGCGCACACGCTCTACCTCGAGGGCGAACCCGCCATGGCGCAGGCGCTTCTCGAATTTTCGGTCCTCTCGCGCAGACCAGACGGCCAACACCCCGTCCTTCTTGAGCGCATCGAGAGCGGCGGCTATTCCCTGGTCGTCATAAAGCCAGGCATTGTCTGACGCCGTAAGTGCGGCCGGGCCATTATCCACGTCGAGTAGCACGGCATCGAACCTGCCGGCGCTCGACCTGAGTGTGATCGCCACGTCACACGTCTCGATCCGTACCCGCCTATCCTTGAGCGGGTGTCCCGCTAACGGCCCCAAGGGTCCATGGTTCCACTCCACGACTTCGGGCACCAACTCGGCGACGACCACAGTCGCATCCGCTGGCAGGAAATCGAGCGTCGCGCGCAGCGTGAAGCCCATTCCGAGCCCGCCGATGAGCACGCAGGGCCGCTCCAGTGTCCGCGCCCGGCGACAGCCGAGCGTGGCCAGCGCCTCCTCCGAACCATACATGCCGCTGGACATGAGGCTTTTGCCGTTGGCGAGTATGACGTACTCGTTGTCGCGATGGGCCAGCTTCAAGACGGTGCCGTCGCGCGTGAGTGCCTCGCCGAGTAGCTTCAGGTGCCTCACGCGCGGGATCTCCTGGCAGGGAACTGCGGAGTCAGCTTTGGCATGGGAAGCCGTTCGACAAATTAGATCATGATGTCAATCGCGTGCTTCCGCAGTCAGAAGATGCGGTGGAAGCGGTAGAAACGGTAGAAATAATTGGCTCCTGCTGACTCCCTGGTGAGAGACGAGAGGCTTATGTGGATGCCCCTCCTGCTTGCGCCTCCGTTTCCTTCTCGACAGCCTTGCTTGATATTTCGAGTCCATTCTTGTTCATATCGAATCTCTGTTTCCGGTCCAAGCCTTTCACAAACTCACGCGCAGCCTTACCCACGGCTCCGGGAAGACTCGAAGCATCCACCTTGACCGTCGATTCCACGGTTCCTTGATTTCGATCTTGATAGCGAAATCGCACTTCAAACGTTTTCATGCCGCTGCCCCCCATGTTTGTTGGATACGCCCCACGGTTGTCCCATGGGGATGCTGCTGAGTATTCAGGATTGTAGTACAGAACAGAGATGCGAATCGGTCAACTCACAGGCTCTAGCGTTGGCGCACCTTTGAGAGCAGGCGCAGAATCTCCATATACATCCAGACCAGCGTGACCATGATGCCGAACGCGCCGTACCATTCCATGTACTTCGGTGCCCTGGCATGGACGCCGGTTTCCACGAAATCGAAATCCAGGATCAAATTTAGCGCTGCGATGATCACGATGACGGCGCTCACTCCGATGCCCAGCGGCCCTGCGCTATTGAGTAGCGGTACATGCCTGCCAAACATCCCCAGGACGAGGTCAACCATGTAGACGACGAAGATGCCCCCGGTCGCCGCGACCACGCCCACGGTGAATTTGGGCGTCGCGCGGAGGACACCGGTCCTGTACAACATCAGCATCACCGCGGTCACGCCGAACGTCAGTCCCATCGCTTGAATCGCAATGCCCGGGTAGGTCCGTTCCAGCAAGGCGGAGATTCCGCCCAGCACCAGACCCTCGCACAGCGCGTAGATAGGAGAAGTGATTGGCGACCATTCTTTTTTGAAAATCGTCACCAGCGCAAAGACCAGGCCGCCGATGAGCCCGCCCATCATCCAGGGTAGGGCCGCCTCAGGCGTTTGCGAATGCGCAATTCCCCATGTCCAAGCAGAGGTGATGACCACACAGAGCAGCAAGACCCCGGTTTTGTTCACCGTGCCCTGAAGCGTCATTGCTTCGCCGGCAATGGCGACTCGACCGTCGAACGTGTTTTCGTTCAGAGCGGGATTGGAAGTTTTGAAAAGCCCAGGCATTATCGGACTCCTTCGAAGGAAGAGCACTCCGCGGACATCGAAATTGAACTCGCGATCTCGAACTCTCGTTCGTAACATCGTACCGCTTCTCGTCTCCTCGGCACAACGAATGCGCTACCAGAGCGAGGCGCGCACCGAATCGCGCGTTTCTTGCAGCCACCTCGCCAGAACGGGATTATCGAAATGTGTCAATCCAGCTTCCGAAAATAGGACTACTGGGGGGTTGGCACGGCCAAACGGGTGTGATTGATTTCTGCCGGAAAGAGCGCAAATATGCGGCATGGCCTCGCAAACCTAAGAACGCCGTGGTCGGGTACGAGTCCGGGATTTCCATGACAACTTCGGGTTTCACCGCAGTCATAAAGATCCGAAATGGCAACCCTTTCATCCTGGTCAGTGCATTCCGAGCGAATGCCATCAAGCCGGGATGGCGAAAACCTCTTCCGGTCCTGGTGCGCCTCAATGGTAAGCCCGCAACTGCATGGCGCATCAACCTGATGCCGGCAGGCGACGGAAACTTCTATCTCTACATGCATGGTGACGTTCGAAAGGCATCCGGTACAGCCGTGGGTGATCGCGTGCGAGTGGAGATCGATTTCGACGCGACGTATAGAAACGGACCTCAACACCCCATGCCTAGATGGTTCAACCAGGCACTTGCCGAGAATCTGGAAGCCAGGAAGAACTGGACGGCACTGATCCCGAGCCGCAAAAAGGAGATACTCCGTTACTTCGCACGTCTCAATTCACGGGACGTTCGTGCTCGGAACCTCGCTAAAGCCCTCCACGTGCTTTCAGGGAGAACCGGCCGATTCATGGCTCGCGCGTGGAAGAACGGATCGTAGACCAAGCCGGGCTGGCTGCTTGCAACATTAGACGTACTTAATCCGAAGGAACTCAGGCCCTGGCCGCAATCCGATAACGTGACTTCACGGGATTTGGCTCCGTTAATCTGTCGTCAACGTCAGTTAACCGCTTCATTACTAAGCGCATCCATGAGAACATGCGTTGCGATTTCGGCGAGTTAGAATTGACTGACTTTCAATCCTTATATGCCACTACAAACGAGACGGAATGCTAGTTTGTGGCTGGTAGTCTACCTCGTCGGCGCGTTGGCGATTCGGGCGCAGGAAAGCACCCAGCCTCTGCCCGAAGTTACCGAACACGCTGAGATTCGATATATGCCCTTGGCGCGGCAGGCACGCATTCAAGGGCAGGTCCACCTGCAAATAACTACGGACGGTCACACCGTTACTGGCGTCGCGGTGAAGGATGGCCATCCACTTTTGTCTCAGGCCGCCGTCGAGAATGTCCGGACGTGGAAATTCGTGGAGCACGCGCCGGGAAGTTTCGATGTGACCTTCAAATTTCACTTCCTGGATGACGACCGGGTGACGTTTCTACAGCAGCCGGGAATTGTTGAAGCCGTAGCGTCCCCCGAGGGCGGAATCTATCACTACACGCTTCCAGAACAGTGGAATGCTCACATCCGAAATGCGCAGGGAACGATCGACACGCCTCTTACGTTGTGGACCTATCACACGTCTGAATCGGAGATCGATGGATACACGACGGGACCACAAGGCCAGGAGAGAGCGATTCGCAATTCGCACATCACCGGAGACATGCCCGGCTTTGACGCTACGGTGGACGACAAATATGGCCAGCGACTTAAGTTTTCAGTGATTGGAAAAATGACTGGCGACAAGATCAGAGGCGTTTTTCTTAACTACTGGGGCGTTGGAGGCACATGGACCGCCGAGCGCGTCACCAAAGCAGTTTCGGCGGTTTCACAATCACCGCGGTTCGCGCAGACCTCGATAACGGCGACCGATGTCACTTACCATGATTACGTCGGATATCCTTGGTTTGCCAATCAAGCCGGAATACAGGGTGACGTACAGCTACGAGTGTCGACCGACTACTCTGATATCGTAAGCAATGTCGAAGTGGAATCCGGCAATCCGTTTTTGGTGCGGTCGGCTCTGGGCAATCTTCGAACATGGCGATTCAGAGATCGGACCCAGCGAACTTTCGAAGTGACTTATAGCTATCGTTTGATGGACAGTAAAGTGGAGTTTCTTAAAAACCCCGGCGTCGTCGACGTTGGCGCTACGCCGCCTCCTGTAGAGCCCAATTACTCTGGCGTCGTGGACCCGGATCCACTGGAAATCTGGCAGGCCGAATTGACGAGTGCTCGCGGAGATGTACGCGCCACCGTCGATATGGGTATGTCTTCACAATATGACGCGCTGGAAGGTTATGTGATCGGCCCTGAGGGCAAAAAGAAGGAGATCTGGGCGACGCACCAGGATCACGACATGTTGGGTTTTGACATGACCGTCACGGGACCCGAAGGCAAGCCGCTGAACATTTCTCTCCTCGGGAAAAAGATCCGAAACAAGATCACCGGAGTATTCCTCGACTACGCTGGGACTGCAGGTACATGGACAGCCATTCGTCAAGCGTCACAGGATACGTCTACACGGTAAGAGTGAATCGCGGCCATACCTCCTGAGAAACGCATTATAAAAGGGCGCCCCTTAGAGTAGGTTTTGATCGTTCGCATCAACGCCTACAGGAAGGAGCACTCTCGTGACTGACGCAAAGTATATTGGGCTCGACGTTCACCAAGCAACAATCTCCGTAGCGGTTTTGGATTCCACCGGCAAGCTTATGATGGAGTCTATCCTCGAAACGAAAGCGGCAACCATTCTGCAGTTTTTCCAGGGAATTCGCGGAAGTGTGTACGTGGCCTTGAAGGAAGGGACGATGCGTTAGGGAACAATCACTCGCGGAGGCTTCGCCAATCATCGGTGCCGGAGTGATGGATCATGATTCCCCTCGCGGACAGCTCCGCCATTAACTGCGCCACAGCTGGCGTAATCTCACCATCCCCGGGGACGGTGACCGCCCATTCAAGGTTTTCCCGGAACTCTCGCGTGCTAATGCTCCATCGCTGAAGGGCAATCGGCGTCACCTGCCCAATTTGTATTAGGGACCAGTGCCGGGCAAGCGCCAATGACGTATCTCGATCCGGAAGCGGACCGCGCACGATGAAGTGATTGTCCCCAACCACAAGAATCCCGACCATACCGTTCAAGGTCTCGCTTGGGAGTCTATTCGCTGCGGAGCCCCGGATCGAGTGTCCTGGCGACTGCGACGGTAGCTAACTCTGCGCGGCCTTCGTCTGTCTGGCGGCAAGCTGAGCGCGGACTGCCTTCATTCGTTCGCGCGCCGCAGCGGAGCGCTTCCGGCCATCCGGTGTCGCGTCAATCAGCTTTTCAAGGCTGGCGGCATAATGCGGCCCATAGCTGGCTCGAATTTCGCCGAGCAGCGGCTCCACTTTTGCGAAGACGCCAATGTGCTCGCCGTTACTTTTGTTGAAGAGGTCCAGGCTGATCGCGCCGTCGTTGACGAGCGCTGCCGCCATATCCCAATAGGTTACGACCATGCGCATATGACCGCTGTGGTCGCCAAACATCGTCGCGTTGAAGTCCGCGAGCGATTGGGGATTAAACTCCGCAAAAAACCAATCGCGCGCCTTGCGCATGGTCTCTTCGCGGCGCAGTTCGTACAGCTTAAGGATAAGACCGGCTTCTTCTTGTTTCGACATAGACAGAAATGCTCCTTGTTGGTGGTTCTCGAAAGTTTGTTTCGGATTCAGCGCAACCGGACGCGAAAGATCAGACTGTCGCCGCGACAACTACCCCTTCTTCTTACTCTGGCTCCGAGTCGCTCCTCGCGGGACCGCAATTGTACCATTGCATATATCTCCGGCGCGTCGCGGCGGCGTGCCGACCTTTGCAAACTAAGCCAACCCCCTAAACGGGTTTCCGGTAACTGGCTTTTCGGCGCGGAAGCAAATTCCGAAGCCCAACTTCTCGGGTGTTAGCGCCTGTCCTACATGTCTCCCACGGAAGCGATTTGCCACGATGTAAAGGAAGACCCGCAGCGTTCGGAACGCGAATCGTCACTTCTTTAGCTGCCGAGAAATTCGACGTGAACGTACGTGCCAAGCCTAACGTTGTAGCCTAGATACCAGCCGATATGGTCTGGGTCCGCATAGACCACGATGTCGTCGCTATCCCAAAGCCAATCGTTGCAGTAGGCGTAGTCGGCAGGGGCAATGCTGAAGAAGAAGCCGTCAAAGCCGAAGCGTTCGCGGCTGCCACCGCCGAGACGATAGACGTGGGTGGGACCAAAGGCGCCTGGAAAATGTCCGTGCTCCCAGGGACGGTCGAGGTGGTAATTTGCATCGTTCCTGCCGGTATCATGGCCGACCCAGCGATCGGTCCTGGCATCCACGTGGGGCGCATTGGGATGTCCAGGCTGCTCAGCAAAATTGCGGGGTTGGTTATTCGTTGGCGCAGTGCCCCCGCGATTCGAGGCACCTGCAGGGCGCTCGGCTGGCGGAGTGCCCCCACGATTCGAGGCATCAGGTGCGCGTTCGGCTGGCGAAGGGCCTCCGCGTTTCGGGACAACAGGTGCACGTTCGGGCGCACGCGCAGCACTAGGTGCGGGGCCGCGTGCAGGGATATGCCCGCCACCGACTGGAGCGCCGCTCGTGCGCTGTCCTCCTCCACCGCGCGGAGTTGCACCGCGCTGAGTCGGAGTTCCACCACGCTGAGTGTCTCCGCGCTGTTGCGCAAAAACAGGAAGTGAAAAGAACAATGACACCGCCAGGAAGCCGATCAGTTTTCTCATGCCGCCTCCGATTCTCATCGTCATGCACATGTTCGCAGACCGGAGTCCGAGTTTCCACCGTAGGCTTCAACCTCCCGATAAAGGCAACAAAGTTCGCCTGTACCAGCGGACAGATGATTCTTGAGCACTTCACGCGTCGCTTTCCGATGTGCTGCCCACCCCTCCCGTAAAATGGATTAAAGCGTCCCAAATGCTTGACTAGGGAGGACTGAATCCATGGCGAGCACATTGTCGGAAATCGAGGAGCAGGCGATTCAGGAAAAAGGATTGGCCGACGGGCCGTCCAACCCATTGGCACAACACGCTTATGAGGGTTTTGCCAAGAGGCAAAGCAGGTCGGGGTTCGTTCTTGGAGTGACTGCGGTCGGGGTTGTCCTGGTTCTTACTTCAATTTTTGGTCTTTGGCTTCTCAGGTCGGTCAGGCGTTTGAACCGGCAAGTGGCGCACCTCAACCGTCAGACCGAGCAGCTCAACCGCCGCCTCCAGGGCGCAGAGCAACAAGTCAACGCTCTTGATCAGAAGGCTTCCCAGGCCCTCAATGCCCAGGCAGCCGCGCTGCCCTCCGACCAAGGGAACGAGTCCCAGGCAACGTCGGCGGTACAAGCGCAAACGCCTTCTCGGTCAGAAGCAGCCGCACAACGGCCGGCCAATCAAGCCGCGCTGAAAGCAGAGGAATATCGCAAGGAGCGCGACGAGGAGCTTCAGAAGTTGCAACGGTTCCTCGGCCAAATTGCCGAAACCCACCGTACCGCAGTTGGACTAGTGATGACGCTCGGAGAGAAGTCTCTTCGGTTTGCTTCTGGCAAATCGGACATTGCGCCTCAATATCGAGGCACCTTGAATCGCATCGCAGGCGTCCTGATGACGCTCAAGGGGTATTCCATTAACGTATACGGATACACGGATGACGTCGGCACAAGGGATTACAATCTGAAACTCTCAGCCCGCCGCGCCCGAGCTGTCCGGGATTCCCTAGTGAAGGCAGGGATCGAGTCGAGCCTCATCAGCACGAAGGGTTTTGGCAAATCCAAACCGCTCGCTCGCGGCAGCAATCCCAAAGCGCGAGCAGCCAATAGCCGAGTGGAGATCGGCATTGTCGATTCGACTCTGCCATCCGGCGACCAGCCAATCTCCCGAAACTAAGGGGCAACCCGAGAATCAGGTTTTCGGGACCCTGTTATCAGGATGTGGTTATTTTCTGATAGTAACGACACAGGGGTGCCAGTTCCCGTCCTCGGCATGAGCGTCACAGAACCATTTCCCGCATTTCGGACAGTGCACCGTCGCCTCATAACTACATCGCTCAGCATAACGGGAACATAAGTGCACCAGATTTGAATACTCCGCGTGTGTTTCTTCCGTTGCCGTGGAGGGCCTGGCGCGCTTAAAGACCGTTCCATACGCTTCGAAGTCTTCACGCGGCATATTCCCAAGAGCTTCATCCGCCAAAAACTTAGCGGAATCGCCGGAGGTAAGCTCGGAAGCCCGAGCCTTGGTGGCGGCTAAATTTTCCTTTTCGAATCCAACTTGTGCATCCGAGGGAGGGGCCGGGGGAGCAGGGCTCTTCGGCTGTTCTGTCGCATGGTTGCTACGAACCGAAGTAGGCGTCGTCGCCAGCACACCGTCTCCACTTTCGCGTGAGGGTCCCACCTGGTTGCCGTGACTTTCACAGAGGTAGATCGGAGCGGCCCCGCCATTTCCCCAGGAAATCATCAGTGCGGTTCCGTAATCGCATCCGAGCTGGTAATACGACGATAGACGCACGGCGGCCTTTCCCAGCAGGCGCCATTCCGCTCGGTTCGCGCAAGGCTGCTTCGCCACGTCGCAATTTTAGCGAACTCCACAACCCAATTCCCTCGTCGCGACCGTCTTGTGACGGAACGTAAAACTGGCCCTCGGACCGGTTGTCTGGGCCAGAAAGCCAGGCAAAGCTCAAAACGCCGCAAGGATCTCCCGTACCTGCTGGGCAGCGTCTACTCGAATTGTTGGGAACTCTTGAGTTAGATGTAGACTGAGCTCGAAAGTGCAGGAGGAAACAGTGAACTATGACGCAAGGCTGATGTCGGGCATCCTCTTGGTTTCCGTGCCGACGATTCAATACGGCGGCTACTTTTTGCTGAGGCTGTTTAGCGGGCAGATGCCGGGGATGAAACCTTCGCCTCTGCAGACCAGTTTCTTTCGAGCGGGGCATGCGCATGCGGGCGTGCTGGTGATTCTCTCCCTGATCTGCCAAATATTTGTGGAGCACGCGGCGCTCGGACCCGGATTCGCGTGGCTGGTGCGAATCGGTGTTCCGCTGGCCGCCATTCTGATTCCGCTGGGGTTCTTTCTTTCAGTGTCGTTCACGCCGGATCGCCCGAATAAATGGATATGGTCGTTGTACGCTGGAGCACTGGTGCTGGCGGTCAGCGTGGTCGTGCTTGGAATTGGTTTGATTCGGGCTTAAGGCGAGGCTGAAGGCAATCCTCCGTCAATGGCCGACCATCCTGTTTGTCTGTAACTGGCCTTTTGCCCTGAAACCCACATTGCGATAAGACAACCTATCTTGACCTGGCCCAGGTTGACACCAGAGGGCAGCGGGCATATGGTTTTGTACAACGATAAAGTTGACCGGAAATTTCGGGTGAACACGTCCAGGAGGTCCAGATGAGCAATCGTTTTGCCCTTTCGAGCGCCTTAGGGATCGCTTTGGCGACTGTTTTGTTCGTGCCGACATTCGTCGCGGCTCAGGCGCCATCGGGTGCGGCGAAGACGGCGGCGAAGACGCCGGCAAGGACGAACACAAAGTCCTGGACCACGCCTCGTACACCGGATGGTAAGCCGGACCTGCACGGATATTGGACGAGTGAGAGCTTCACTCCCTTGGAACGGCCGGCCAAGTACGCGGGGAGAGAGTTCTTGACCGATGAAGAGGTGCAGGCCGCCCAAAAGGCCGGGCTGCAGCGCGAATATGATCGCACCCCAAACGATCCCGAGTCCACGTTATCTAACTTGTCTACCTTTGGACTCACTGCCGCTCTGGAAGGATTCGTACCCAACAAGCGGACATCACTCATTGTGGATCCGCCTGACGGCAGAATGCCTCCCCGAACACCAGAGGCGCTGAAAAGGCCGAGAGCGATAGGTGATCGCGACTACATCGAAGTCGATAGTCATGGAGGGGTAGCGGTGCACGCCGATACTCCGAAGGACATAGGGGTGCGCACGAGTTGCGTTTCCCTGAGCGGTGGACCGCCCATACTTCCTGGTGGCTACAACAATGGTTTGTACATCCTGCAGAATCCGGAATATGTGGTGCTTCAAGCCGAGTACGGAACCGAACCGCGTATCATCCCGCTGGATGCGCGTCCGCATGCTGGAGCTGGCATCCATCAGTGGCACGGGGATGGGCGGGGCCATTGGGAAGGTGATGCCCTGGTTGTGGAAACCACCAATTTCCGGCCCGAAGCTACCTTTCGTAATGCCAATCCTCAGACGTTGAAGATCACCGAGCGCTTCAAGCGAGTGGCTGCGGACCAGATTGAGTACAGTTTTACTATCGACGATCCCTCTACCTGGACGAAACCCTGGACCGCGATGGTCCCCTTGAGCGCGATCAAAGGGCCGCTTTTCGAGTACGACTGCAGCGAAAGTAACAACGACATCATTAACATCATGGCGGGAGCCCGCGCTACCGAGAAGGCCGCGGAAGAGAAAGCTAAGCGCACCTCGGAAGTTCCGGTTTCGCAGAAATAATCATAAACCAAAGCCGCCGTTCGAGAATCCCGGCAAAGGGAGCACTTCCATGAAACCGATGCTCAAGCTTTCAATGGCTGTTGTGACGGTCGGGATGTGTTTTCTTATGTTTTGCGGACAAACGCGGAATGATGCAGTTGCCGCCCAAGGACGCAAGCCGGTGATGATGTACCGGTTCTATACGGGTAAAGACGGGCTGTCGCACGTGGAAAAGATCGAAGTGAAGAATTTCGACCAAAATAACATCGCCAACCTGATGGAAACGACAACGAGAGCTACGCTCCGCAGGTCAAAACCCGATGCACCCGGCGCGGATTTCGGAGCGTTCCATCCGGGACCGCGTCGGCAATATATTTTCGATCTTGCCGGCCATGAAGAGGTGCAATTTTCGGGAGGGGAGACAATCACCCTGAATCCCGGTGACATAGAACTCATTGAAGACCTCGCCCCAACCAAAGGCCACCGGAACCGCAATCTCGGACCTGAGGACCGTTTGGTGTTGTGGGTGCCGATCGCCGATCAGACTGTGGTGCGGGATTCAATTTTCAAATGATCGTGACCGTTGCCTGTAGTTGGGTAGAAGATTCGGAGCCCGGCGAACAATCATCATTTTCCACCTAACAATTTCCCTTTGGCCTTGACCTGCTTCAGGTATTCCGCGTGAGCTTCGACGAACCAGGACCGACTGGCTACCGCAGATTCCATTTCTTGGCAGACAGAACAGAGCACAGCGTTTGTGCGGTAGTAACACAATTGTCCGATCAGAAGATCCTTGCCATTTTGCCTTATCGTCCGCACGCCGGCCGGCATTTTGCCCATCCCTGGCCATCCACATTCTGCACACGGTGAGGTTTTCTCTAAGGTCATTTCGGGGTTGTCGGCGCTAACGTGAGTCGCTTTCGTGACTTCTTTATGTTTATGGCATTACTAGGCCGATAGCGGAAATGGAGCACCGGTTGGGATTCCGTGCCCATTAGTACTACTCCCTTTGTGAGCCTTCAGTTTACGGCGGGGTGGTACTCGCGGTCGGAGGTAAGGCCCGTAACGACATGGCCGATATTCTAGAACCAACTCTCGAAAACTGGACTTCCGGAAACTGACTCCCACATTCCGAAATCCCGACTTACCAAGAGTTGGGATTGCGCATCTTAGTTGTTTTGATGAGAGGTGTGTCGACTCTCTCACACTCAACATTTTGTTTTTGTGCGGCGGCTTCCCTTTATAAGTCGTCGGTAGCCCTCAAGGGAGATACGGACGAGGCTCTACTATCTTCTCGGTATTGAAGCCGTAATATCTGTATGGTTACCTCCATTATCTGACGTAACGAGCAGGCTACATCAGGACGGTTGCCACAAGCTGGCTTGCTCTCGTTAGAAACGAAACGTTGACGTTGAGACGCTAAATTGACCGCAAGTTGACGCGCGGTTGACAACACGCCCTCGCTCCGTCGCTACTCTTCGCGCGGAGCAGGTTAATCTACCGGGTCCCGGGCCTTCCAATATCACGTGTTTTCTCTGTTTCAAAAGTCAAAGTTGCATCAGAGGAGCGGAGCCATGAAAATTTCGGAAATCGCGAATAAGAAGCATGCCGGTCGGCGTTCGTTTTTGAAACGCGGAGCGGTGGCGGGTGCAGCGACTCTAAGCAGTGGGTTTCTTATCAACGGTATCTCGGCCTTGGGGGAGGACCGCGAGAAAGGCAGCTTGAGTAAAGGTGACGCCGCGATTCTCAGCTTCCTGGCTGCGGCCGAAATCCTTGAGAGCGATCTCTGGGAACAATACTGGGAACTCAGTTCAGCGACGGGTGTCAACAGCGGTTTCGCATCTCCTAATCCGGCAACTGGCACCAAGCCATCTCCCACTGGGGGAAACGCGGCATACACGGCCGCTCTTCAAATCCTGGATGGCGATATGCCCCAGTACATTAACGACAATACCGATGATGAATTCAGTCACGCGAACTTCCTGCTTGCTTACTTAAAATCCAGAGGCGCCAATACGGCGGAACTCGCTCTACTGGCTGGCACTCATTTCCGCACATTGGCGGGGAGCTCGGCGACAGGGTCAGCCAAGAAGGGACGGCTTACCAATCTAACCCAGCTCACCATCGACACCAGTTTTTGGGGGCGGTATCGCACCGACGACAAGAACCCCGATCTCGGTGACACCTCATTCGCTCAACCAGTTCCGACCTTGAATGTTGGGAAGCATACTGCAATTCCCAGAACTGATGCTGACTCAAACAACGCTGACCTGATCAACGCGATTGCCTTCACGGCGGGCTTCCACTTTTGCTTTATTGAGCAAGGTGGCACCAGCCTCTACCCTTCGCTTGCTCAGCGGGTAGAGGACCCAGAAGTTCTGCGCATCGTCCTCAGCATCGGTCCAACCGAGACGATGCACTTTCAGACTTGGCAAGACAAGGCCGGCAATGCGAATACAAACCCTAATGGACCTCCAGCCAATCCGCCCTTCTCCGTCCATGATCCGGTCAACAACTCAGACGTGACCTTTTTCGATCTCCATTTCAACCAGCCGGAGACATTGCAGGCCAACCTGATCATGCCAGAGCCATGCCCATTCCTGAACCGAAGCTTCCCGATCTGTTCGATTATTCGCCCAACCGAGACCACGGGCGCTGCGATGGGCGCAGCCACCGCTCTCACTAACGACGGACTTTTCATCGGCCAAACTCCGGAGTTTTTCCAGTTGTTGACGGATTTGGCTGCGGATGCGGACC
>Ga0210394_10004947_pt1 | contig 15203 bp, 20 predicted proteins | sample IncBWC12MmetaG_FD_160121 | JGI IMG/M metagenome (GOLD analysis project Ga0210394, IMG submission 160121) | Forest soil microbial communities from Barre Woods Harvard Forest LTER site, Petersham, Massachusetts, United States - Inc-BW-C-12-M | ecosystem: Environmental > Terrestrial > Soil >... | reverse complement strand
TGTGTTAACAATAAAAGTTGCCCATCGTGAGCTGATACTTATGCCTAAATTATACTGAAGATTAGGTGCAAAAATTAATTTATTACCACTTTTTAAATCGGTTAAAGTGAATTTTAAAAATTTAGTTGAAACGGGTAATGTAACTACCAGTTGTTTGTTATAAAATTTAATATACGATGTATCGTAATTAATTTTGTGAGGTTTTGTAATTAAATATGCCATACTTCTATGTGGCCACATCCACTTTTGCCATAACGTTTTATGCGGTATATCCCAAATTGATTTAATAGGTTTATGTGCGGTTACCAATAAAGTATCTTGAGCATTACTTTTTACCCACGAAATTGTTAGTACAAAGAAAAATATGCGTAAGAGAATTTTCATTTTGTATGCCGACAGGATAAATAAAGGAAGTGTAGAATACAAAAACAAAAGTTTAGGATAATTTAACTAATAAATTACATTTTACTCATATACCACTTTAATTCTTTTTCCATTTTTTTATAACGAAAAATAGTAGTAATGATTTTTTGTAAGCGTACAAAGGCAGTCTCACTTTTTATTACATAATCAAAAGCGCGATGATGCATACAGTTTACGGCTACATCTATTTTATCTTGAGAAGACAGCATTACAACTGGAATATCAGGGTTATATAATTTTATTTTATCCAGTGTTTCTATTCCATTCATAGCGTTTTTATTTATGCCATCCAGCTGATAATCTAAAATAATAACATCAGGATTGTGTGATAAACTTTCCATACAAAGTTCTCCGGTGGCAAATGTTTCAATTATGAAATCAGCGTGTTGCAGAAACTCTATTTCTAATGATTTTAAAAATACAGCGTCATCATCTACCAGAAAAAGTTTTATTTTTTCGTTTTTCATATTTTAGTATTCTTAATTGTGTTAAATTCTTGTTCTAATTCTTTACACGCCTGTGTACAAACAGTTTCAAGCTGTAGCACCATGTCTGGTATCTCGTCCGTTTGCTCTTGTTTACTAGCATATTCTTGAACTTTTTTTGCCATGTTTTCAAAATCTATGCTAATGCCTACAATTGAAAAGGAAGGAATCATTTTATGTACTGCAGCGTATAATGATTTCCAGTCTTTATTTTTCAGACTTTCTTTCATAGCACTTATTAATGGAGGTGTTTGCTCTAAATAAAGTGAAATCATTTCCATCATTAATTTAGGGTCTGATTTTGTGCGGTGCATTAGATAATGCAGATCGGTGTATTTGGGTTTGTTATCGATAAGTTCTTTATCTGTTGCTGTTTTCATATTTGCAGGTTTTTTTACCAAGCCTATTATTTTATTGTAAAGTAATTTTTCATCTACAGGTTTTGCAATATAATCGTTCATGCCAACAGCTTTACATTTTGCTAAATCAACCGTAGTTACATCAGCTGTTAAAGCAATAATGGGAACTTTAGAATTCATTTTATTGCGTATATATTCCGTTGCTTCAAAGCCGTTCATTTCTGGCATTTGCAAGTCCATTAAAATAATATCGTATGAATTGGTTAGCAGCTTTTCTATAGCTAATTTTCCGTTGGCTACTATTTCTCGTTCAAAACCAAAATCATCTAATAATGTTTTCATCAGCAATTGATTAAGAGCAATATCTTCAACCACCAGTATTTTTATATGTTTAATTTCCGTGTCCAACTCCACAAGTTCAGTTTCCAATTCGGGTTCAATTTTTGTTTTTTGAAAGGGGAGTATAAAACTAAAGGTAGAACCTTCATCTATTTTACTTTTTACTTTAATGCTTCCGCCTTGAGGTTCCACTAATTGTTTGACAATAGCCAACCCTAAACCTGTGCCACCATATAACCTGGATGTGCCACTGGTTGCTTGCTGAAAGTTTTCGAATATTTTTTCTATTTTGTTTTCAGGAATTCCAATGCCGGTATCTTTAACGGCAAATTCAAGGGTTGCAGTTTCTTCGTCCTCATCTAGCAAACGAACACTTACCGTAATTTTTCCTTGGGTAGTAAACTTTACGGCATTGCTTACTAAATTTAGAATAATTTGGTGCAAACGCACCGGGTCTCCAACCAATATTTCGGGAATGTTGTTGTCGTATTCTTTTACCAATTCTAAATTTTTTTCCTGAATTTTTGTTTCAAATAAATGAAGCATGGCTGATATAGATAATGCCAATTTAAATGGTGTATGTACAAAGGTCATTTTTCCGGCATCTACTTTTGCCAAATCGAGTATATCATTGATAAGTACAATTAAAGCGTCGCCACTCATTTTTATGGCGGTTAAATATTCTTTTTGCTTTGCCGTTAAATCTGTTTTTAGTACCACCTTAGTAAAACCTATAATGGCATTCATAGGTGTGCGAATTTCATGACTCATATTTGACAGAAACTGCTGTTTTGCTTTTACAGCATCTTCCGCAATAACGGTGGCACTTTCGGCTTTGCTTTTTGCTTCTTCGGCAATTTCGGTTGCTAACTCGGCAAACACTTTTGCTTCTATTAATTCCTTTTCAATTCTTTTTTGTTCCGTAATATCTCTTGCCACCACAACTGCACCTACTACATTTCCTCTATCATCTTTATATACAGAGCCATTAAATAACACATCTGTTTGTTTATGGTCTCTAACCGTCAGCGGATAATCTGCTACAAAACCTTTGGCAAAAACCTCCTGATAACCTTTACGTGCTTTATCGGGGTCGGTAAAATAATCAAAGAAATCTGTGCCGATTAATTTTTCGCGAGATAATCCTGTTACTCTTACCGAGGCTTGGTTTAAATCAGTTATTTTCCCTTTGGGGCTAATGGTAAATAATGGGTCGCGACTTGCTTCAATTAAACTAAGTGAATACTGAGAGGCTAATTTTACTGAATAGTTGAATGCTTCAAGCTCCTTATTTGCAATTTCTCTTTTTTCTTTTTCTTTATTCTGAAAGTCAAGCTCTATATCAGCTATTACTAATTCTGCGGCGCGTTTTTGTTTTTCTTCAGTTTGAAATATAAGTTCTTTATTGGCAATAAATAATTCATCAGCCCTCTTTTCCTTTTCATGATTTTGAAAAGCAAGTTCTTTATTGGCAATAATTAATTCAGCCGCACGTTTTTCTTTTACATCGCTTTGAAAAGCAAGTTCTTTATTGGCTATAATTAATTCAGCTGCACGTTTTTCTTTTTCGTTATTTTGAAAAGCAAGTTCTTCATTTGCAATCACTAATTCGGCAGCACGTTTTTCTTTTTCGTTGTTTTGAAAAGCAAGTTCTTTATTGGCAATGATTAACTCTGCTGCGCGTTTGTCTTTTTCATCATTTTGGAAAGCAAGTTCTTTATTGGCAATTACTAATTCTGCTGCACGTTTTTCTTTTTCGTTGTTTTGAAAAGCAAGTTCTTTGTTAGCTATAATTAATTCGGCAGCACGTTTTTCTTTTTCATCATTCTGAAAAGCAAGTTCTTTATTGGCAATTACTAATTCTGCGGCACGTTTTTCTTTCTCCTGGTCTTGAAAGGCGATTTCTTTATTGGCGTTAACCAGTTCTACCGATTTTTTTTGTTTTGCCATTCCCTTAATACTAATTTATGCCGTTTAAGTTTCCGATATCTTCAATAGGACTGCGTTTTTTTACTTTTAATTGTTTGTAATGAGAGGGAGAAAGTCCGGTAACTTTTTTAAACTGATTTGATAAATGGGCTACGCTGCTATAATGCAGTTTATACGAAATTTCGGTTAGGTTAAGCTCATCGTATAACAACAACTCTTTTGCGCGCTCAATTTTATGTATAATAATAAACTGCTGAATGGTGATGCCTTTTACTTCAGAAAAGATGTTTGAAAGATAAGTGTAATCATATTGCAGTTTCTCGCTTATGAAATCAGAATAGTTTGTTTTAGGTAATTCATCAGTATGATGAATCATTTCTGTAATTACATTTTTTATTTTTTCGATAAGCACTGCCCGCTTATCATCCATTAATTCAAGCCCCGAAATACGTAGTGCGGCCTTTAGTTGCTCCAACTGGTCTATAGAAAGGGTTTCCATAATTTCAACTTCACCCAAATCAACAATAATAAAATGTAAGCCAAGTTTTGTTAACTCTTCTTTAACCACCATTTTACAGCGGTTGCTTACCATATATTTAATGTATAATTTCAAAATGAAGTTTATTTATAAGAGACATGAGTTAAGTTAAGCAATGTAGGCAAGTATGTTGGCATTACTTGATAAAAGAGTTACATAAATCACACATTTGGTTATCGTTTTAGAAATTGTATGCCAATTGCTACTGCTATACCCATGGTAACGAAGGTTATAAGGAAAATGGCCATGTATTTTGACACACGAAACTCATCAACCAAAAGCCTCATAGGAGCTGTAATAATGTAATTAACCACTTTAGTAACTTTTTTTAATGCGCCTTCACCTTTCACTACATAATCTTTAGCGCCGGCTCGGAATGTTGCTATGGCTAATGCCATATCTTCATTACCCGATAACATAATAACCTCTGTTTTTGGGTTAATGATTTTAATAGATTTTAAAGTATCTAAGCCATTTTTGCCTTCCATAAAATAATCGAGAATAACAACATGGGTTTCTTTATTAACCTTTGCCAAACAACTTTCTCCGTCGTTAAAGGTTGAGATGTTAATTGAGACTCCAAATTTGTTTTGAAGATAATATTGGAGATCTGCAACCGCTAACTTATTATCGTCTACAATAAATAAATTTAATCCTTGAGTTTCCATTGGGTCTTTTTTTAGGTTGTTTGTACAAATAGTAATATATACAAAGATGGGAATGGAGACACCTAAAACTATTACATGTTGAAGGAGAAATCTTACATATATCACATATTTTGCGGCTTTGGTCGTTTGGTACCAATACTTATGCAATTTTTTACCACTATTAAAAGAGATTCGAGTGTAAAGGGTTTTGTAATGTAGTCATCAGCACCAAGTTTTATTGCTGATGCCTTATCAATTTTTTCAGACATGGAAGAACTAAAAATAAAAGGAATATCAGAGGTTTTGCCTGTTTTTAAAAGCACTTGCAAAACCTCCAATCCATTCATCTCAGGCATTAAAACATCGCAAATAATTAAATCGGGTTTAAGTTCGTTTGCCAATTTAATCCCTTTATCTCCATTATTAGCTGTAAGAATTTTATATCCTTCCAACTCCAGGTACTCAGTCAAATTTTCAAGAATTTCTCTGTTGTCTTCGATTAACAAAATTGTTTTCATGGCAATTTGAATTTATTTTAGTGAAGAATAATTTCTAAGAAATGTAGGTTGCCCCATTATCCATTCTTTTAGTTTTATCTTTTAAAAATGTTTTTAACCAAGCAATGGCGGGCTCGTTATCTAAAAAATTTTTAGTTGGAATAGAAGGTTTGTTGTGATTAACATAAAAGTCGGCCAAAAGTTTATGAGCAAAAGAGTGATAAGCCACTGCATCTGCCGAGGTGTATATATTTGCTTCTTTACTTGCCGAAAATATTCTTACATCTTTATCAATGGTAGCAAATGCTTCGCAATCTATTAAAACAGGGAATTTTTGTTTGTTGCCAAGTTTCCCCATGGTTTCAACTACTTGAATCGCATCTTCTAATTGCATCTCATTTCCTTCTTTAATATGAATATGCATAATGCCATCATCCCTTAATTGTACAGTTGTGGATTTTAGTTCAATTGTTTTCATATTTGCTTTTTAATAATTGTAGAACAAAGATGAATAAACAGAATTAAGGATGTGTTATACACTTATGAAAGAATGTTACATTTATCGCATATTCTTCGATTTAATTCAAACAACTTTTTTATTGGTTCGCATTTACTGCATACTAGTCTGTAATAAAATGTCATACTAATAACTGGCTTATGTTATAAATAATTCCTTACAACCTAGATAATTTCGTTTTGTATTTAAAGTGGTATGTTTTATGCATATTATTATTATGGTGAAGATTGCAGAATAATAAATTAAAAGGTAAGCCAAATAAAAACATGTAAAACATGTAACAGTGGCATATAATTATATAATACTTTAAAGGGGCATTAAGTTAACCTTTGAAACATTAATTAAATAACTAAAACAACATAAATCAACCTTATACATGACCAAGGTCATACTAAAAGGCTTAAAAAGAGGTTTTCTTTGTTATAAAATGAAAGCAATTATTAAAATAATCACCGTACTCACTTTTTGCATACAAATAGTAAGTGCTCAGCAAAATGGCTTTGGGTCTCATGGCGGGAGATTGAAAACAGCTGGCAATTACAAGATAGAATTGTTTGGCTGTGATGACCATATTGAGGTTTACTTATTTGATAGAGATACAAACGCAATTAGTAACAATAATGTGAGCGGAAATGTTGAATTTTTTTATAACGGACAAGCAACTTTGAGTTGCCCTCTTTTACATTATGGCATGGATGGCTTTACGGCTAAAATACCGGCAAATACATTTTTATATAGCAAACCTACATTTAATATAGATGCGGGTGTTATTGTTACAGAAAAATTTGAAAACGAATGCTTAATGAGTGCCGGCAAAAATTAACACAATTAAAAAACAAATAGAATGATGACATCACTTGAAAATTTACATTATGCCCTAGGCGAACTTGCCTATGCCATAGCTGCCATTGACGGAAAAGTTCAAAAAGAAGAACGGCAAAAATTTCATGATATAATTGCGGCTGAAATTCGCTATAAAGATTACGATTTTGATGTGTCGGACATAATTTTTCAAATACTGGATAAGGATAAGCAGCTTGATACAGAAATGATGTACAATAATGCTATGCAAACCATTAAAACCAATAGCCACTATTTGAGCCCTGAATTAAAAGCAACTTTTGGTATTGTTATGGAAAAAATAGCAAAAGCATTTCCTCCTGTTACAGATACTGAGCAGAATTTATTAGAAAGATTTAAAGCAGACATTGCCTCTATTAATGGTGACCCTGTTTTTTACGAATCAAAATAAAACCATATGAAAACCATTTTAGTACCCACCGACTTTTCTAAAAATGCAGAGAATGCATTGCACTATGCCATTAATTTGGCCGAAAAAACACATGCAAAAATTATTTTACTACACTCTTTTCATATTGATTATACCAACGCCTATGTGCCGGTAAACATAATTGAAAAGGAAATTGAAGAAGCTAAGGCTAAATCAAACAAACAATTAAAAACTTTGTACAATAAAGTTTCTCATCACGCTAAACATCCTATTGAATGTGTAAGTAGTCAAAATTTAGCGGTTGATGCTATACTCGCTATTACTAAAGAAAATGATGCAGATTTAATAGTTATGGGAACCACCGGGGCTACCGGCATGCTCGGGCGACAAATTTTCGGAACAAATTCATCAAAGGTTATTGAAAAGGCACCATGTCCGGTTATTGCTATTCCCGAAAACAATATACATCCGGATATAAAAGCCATTGTTTATGCAACAACTTATTTAAATAGCGATATAGATTGTTTGCAAAATTTGGTTAGCATAGCTAAATTATTTGATGCATATATACAAGTAGTTCATGTATCCTTATTAGAAGAAGATGCTGAACATGAGAAAAAAAGAATGGAAAAATTTAAGGAAATAGTAACTAAAAACATAGTGTACGAAAAAATGTCTTTTAAAACCCTTTTAGGTCACAGTATTGAAGAAAGGCTGGAAGGTTATATGGAAGAAGAAAAAGATGTAGATATGTTAGTTATGTCTGCTCATTACCGCAATTTGATGGATAAGTTATTCGGAAAAAGTATAACAAAAGTTATGGCATTCTATTTAAGAACACCACTTATGATATATCATCATAAACGCAATAAATCAGATAATCCAACTGATTATGCCGTAGAAAAATTAATTTTTTAACATAAAACCATAACATGCAGCCGGCCACCCCTACATTAAGCAAAGAGCAATATGAGCACTTGGTGAAACTTGTTGATAAAAAAGAGCCTGATTTTTATGTGGAAAAAAAACCACATATTTACGGCGATTTATTGAGTTCGTTTTTAAGAGAAAATACAAACGCAAGCAACATAAACAGTAATGTAAACTTTTACAATTTACTGGAAAATTTTGCTTAATTAAATGGAGTACAAAGGCTCTGATAGAATTTGAGGAATAGTTAAATATGAAGAACCAAATAAAATTAAATAGCATTTCAACCTCGCCTACCGAAAAAATTACGGAAGCAAAAGCTAAAAGAGAAATTGTACGCTTAATAGAAAAACTAAGTACCATACAAAATGAATTATATGCCCAGCGCAAATATGCCGTTTTAATTATATTACAGGGCATGGATACATCGGGTAAAGATAGCGCTGTTAAACACGTGTTCTCGGGCATTAATCCTGCGGGTTGCAATGTAAAATCCTTCAAAGTACCAACCCACGAAGAAAACCTGCATCATTTTTTATGGCGCGTTGTTGGAGCCTGTCCCGAAAAAGGAATGATTCAATTATTTAATCGTTCACATTACGAAAGTATATTGGTGCCTTTGGTGGATAAATCTTCTTCGGTAGATGTATTAAGAGAGCGCTGCGAAGAAATAAATGCTTTTGAAAAGGGTTTGGTGAATGATAATACAATTGTTTTTAAATTTTATCTGCATGTTTCGCATAAAGAGCAGGTAAAAAGATTAAAAGATCGAAAAACAGACGAACATAAGCGTTGGAAATATCAAAAAGAGGACATTATTGCTATCTCTAAACATGATGAGTATAAAAAAGGATATGAGTTTGTATTCGAAAACTGTTCTGAAGATGTAGACTGGCAAATAGTGCCGGCAGATAAAAAATGGTACAAAAATTATTGCATTTTACGTTCTATTGTAAAAGAGTTGGAGAAATATGATATCCATTACCCCCATACCGAGTTATAACTTTATAATAGATTTATTTGTATAAATAAAGCAGAAACTAAAAATGCCATTCAATCGAATGGTATTTTTAGTTTAGGTTTTTTTTAAATGATATTAATTAAAATAAGTAAGACATTTACAAGTACTGTTAGTACAAAAGTGTTGAACACCCATTTAACCGGAGCCTGAGATATGGCGAATACATTATTCATGGTAGAAAAACCAATGCAGAAAATAAATTGCCACATAGGCGCATTATTTTTAAATATATACATGGCAGCTATGCCTCCTATAATGCTGCCAATTAATATGGTCATTGAGATTAAACCGAAATAACTAAATTGAAGTTTATCTATTAGTTTGTTGTAACGCTCACTTAAACTTGTTGAGCTTGTGTTTTGATTATTGTAGGTTTTTGTTAGTGTTGACATAGTTTTTATTTTTATTGAAACAAAATTATTGTCTGAATAGGGAAATTGAAATGACTTCAATCATTTTTGGCACCTGATAAATATCAGTTCGTATAAATGATTGAATAAAAAAGCCGGATAAATTCCGGCTTTAAACTGTTTTAATAAAATTGTTACATCCACTCAGCTAAAAACAGATTAAACTCTTTACGTAGGTGGTTAAAATTGGTTTCAAACACCTCTATATCTTCTCTTTCAGCAATATGGTCTTCAATTTTTCTATGATCAACTGCTGTTTCATTTTTCATGATGTTATCTTTTAAAAGCTTTTCATCATCTTTAATGTGGCGCTTAAGGGCATCAATATTATTTTTCTGAATTAACAATTGGTTTTGAAAATGCTCTATTTTAATTTTCACTTCTTTGGCCGTGTTTTTTTGAGCAATTTCTTCAATGCGTTTTTGCATTACTGAAATTTCGTCCACGTAAAAAGATAATTTGTTGAGCCACTCTGTATGCTCATAATGCTGGCTGTAAATGGTTGTTTTCATAATATTTGTTTTTTACAAAGATGCAGTTAACCTGTATTTATTTCACTAACAAGTATCATAAACCAACCTGATTTTTGTCATATTATAAAAATCCTGTATGTAGCACCTTTGTAAAAAACAAACCGCATGGAAACTAAAAGAGAAACCATCCTGCAAACAAGAAAAACACTGCATTTAGTGCGAGATATGGAAAATGAAAAGCTATATCATTTGGTAAATAATACTTTTCAGGAATTATATCATTTAAGTGATGGGCATATTAATAACACGGCTATTATAAACTCTTTAAAAGAGAAATTTAATGAAGTTCACAACAGACTTTTATCTCTTATAAAAAAGGAAACAAATTTTATCCTACCATATATTGATAAGGTTTTAGATAAAGTAAGTGAAAAAGCCTCTGACACTTTTATTGTATATAGCAATTTAACTATACCGTTAAAAATGCACATTATAGAACAAAGTAAAATTATGGATAAGTTGGAAGAGTTGAAAGGAATTTGCTTTTCTACTACTGCCGATAATTATTGTGGTAAAATTTTACTTTCATTAATTGAAATATGCCAACTTTTTGAAAGACATATTTTTATTGAGCAACGTGTACTAATTCCTGCAGTTATACAACTTGTAGAAATAAAACCACAAAATAACACAAAAATTAATTTACAAACTTATGCTAACGTATAAATTAGAAATAGCCGAATGCCTTATCCGAATGTTTGCCGGAATTCTATTCTTCTTTCAGGGATATGATAAGGTTTTTAAAATTAAAATCAGCGGGGTAGTGGATAATTTTTTAGAAGATGCTGAACATCTGCATATACACAAGCCAATGGTAACAGTAATTACTTATTGCACTAGTTTTATTGAACTAATAGGTGGCGCACTTTTAATAGTAGGGTTATTCACAAATTATGCTTTATTGGCACTTGGTTTTGACTTAATATTGGTATGTTTTGCTTTTTCTATTATTCGCCCTATGTGGGATATGCAGTATGTGTTTCCGCGTTTATTGCTAGTTGGCTTTTTACTTTTTTTACCTAATGAGTATACTAAAATAGCACTCGATTATTTTTTAAATATTAAATAAATAAAATATGCAAACCATTGTAGCTGGAACCGACTTTACTAAATCATCGTTAAATGCCTGCTCTTATGCAGCCATGTTAGCTAATAAATATAAATGTAAGTTGGTGTTATTTAACTTGCTTGATGTATCGTGGATACATGCTAATAGCGGTCTTTTTTTGTTGGAAGCCTATAGAGAAAGAAGAAAAAATGAACACCGAGCAAAAAAACAACTGGAAGATTTGAAAGCGGCATTTCCTAAAATGGAAATAACAACTTTCGTAAACTCAGGTTCGTTCAAAAAGGAAATAAAAAAGTTTACGGAGCATCACCAAGTAAAACTGATAGTAATGGGTTTGGCAGAAAAAAATCGTTTTTATAAAGCGATATACGGCAGCCATGGAGTTGATATAGCAGGTAAATTAAATGCGCCGGTTATTATTGTGCCCGAGCAGTTTAAAAAACATACAATTAAACATGCCGTTTTAGCGGTAGATAATAGCGATAAACTTCATCTATCTTCTTTAAAAGAATTTGAATTTCTTATTAAAGTTATAAAACCGAAAGTTAGCGTACTGCATTGCAGAACAAAAGACGAAATATTTGAATCCGTAAAAAAAGTAATTAAACTTAATAACCTAAACCATAAAATAGAAGAAATCCCCGCTAAAGATTTAGAACAAGGTATAAGACAATTTATTCAGGAAAACAATGTTGATTTAGTAACAATTATTAGTAGGAAACACTCTTTGTTTTATAATCTTTTTGCAGAATCAAATACACGTCAAATTGCTTTTGATGCAAAAGTTCCTGTAATGGCCATTCACGAATAATTTAAACACGATATATATGATAAACTTAAACACAAACAAAATTATAATTCCGGTGGATTTTTCACTTGTAGGTGTACGCGCTATAAGCCACGGAGCATTTTTAGCTAAACTTACAAAAGGAGAATTAATATTGCTTCATGTTCAGAAAAAAGCCGAATTATTGGATTTAATAATTCCTGCACTAAAACTTAAAGATGTTTCTGTAATTACAGATTATATTGAAAGTAAACTTAAAGATATGGCAGAAGGCATAAGAAAAGAATATGGTATAATTGTTACACCTGCTACTTCAACGGGAAACGTAACTTCTGCAATTGTAAAAATGACCAAGAAGTTAAAGGCAGGCATGATTATTATGGGAACTCAAGGTGGCGACTCGGGTAATGATTTGTTTTTGGGTAGCAATTCGTATCGCTTGCTTACTAAGTCTTCTGTCCCAGTTATGACTGTGCGCACTATTTCTCCTAAACTTGGGTACAAAAATATTGTTTTGCCGATAGACTTATCGGAACACTCAAGACAAAAAGTAAATATAGCTATACAACTAGCGGCTAAGTTTGGCGCGCATTTACATTTGCTAGGTTTGTTATCGAAAAATGATACGGAACATAAATTTAAATTAGAGGTTATATTACCACAAATAGAAAAACTAGCTAAAGCAAAAAAAATTGTATGTACTGCTGATATTAAGGTAACACCAAACAAGGCAAAAGCTACATTGACTTATGCAAAAAGTAAAAAAGCCGATTTAATTGTAACTATGTCTGATCAAGATGCTGAGTTTTCTCGTTTCATTTTGGGTTCTTATGCCCATCAATTAATAAATGATTCTTTAATTCCGGTGCTTTCAATTCCACCTGAAATACATAATGAGAACTTAGCTACAGATAGCATAGGTGGTTTGTGGTAATTAAACAATTATAAATATATAGCGATATGACATTAAAAGTAGACGATAACAAAAGCATAGCAACCATACAACAAGAATTTAACGCTATGTTTCCGTATTTAAAATTAGAATTTTTCAAACATGTCCATGGTGTACATCAAGGCAGTCCTAAAAAAGACATGCTTAATTCTAGCCTTGCCTTGAAACAATTTGCTAAAAAACACGTCAATGGCATAATTGAAATAAAGGAAACTATGAAAGTTTCTGATTTAGAAAGCTCCTTTCAAATGCTGTTTAGTTTGTCAGTACAAGTGTTCAGAAAATCAGCCGGTACTTGGATTGAAACAAGCGTTACGGACGATTGGACACTAAGGCAACAAAATGATGAGGGTAAAGACTTAAGTGATTTTATGAAAAGTGCTTGAACTAAACGATTAGTTTTTGAATAATTTATTCCCAATCATTTAGTAAAATGCAAATTGTCATTTCAAAAATAAATAACTGATTTTAATCATTTTTCTTGCTGATTTTCTTCACAGCTTTCTCTTCGTAATGAACCCAATTTAGCATAAAATTAAAAAATGAGTTTGAAAACTTCTATACAGGATTTTTTTATTGAAACCGCAGAGGTAACAAAATTTGCGCTTAGGTTTTTTAAAGAAGTTTTTTTTCCACCTTATGAGTTTAAAGAAGTGGTGAGACAATGTTATGAGGTTGGATACAAATCTGCTTTATTAGTAGGAGTTACTGCTTTTATTATGGGATTAGTTGTGGCCATGCAATCGAGACCGACATTGGTTGAGTTTGGTGCAGGAGCTTGGCTGCCAGCTATGGCAGGTGTAAGCATTATACGCGAAATTGGCCCGGTGGTTACTGCATTAATGTGTGCGGGTAAAGTAGGCTCAAATATAGGGGCTGAGTTAGGTTCAATGAAAGTAACCGAACAGATAGATGCCATGGAAGTATCAGGCACTAACCCTTTTAAGTTTGTTGTAGTTACACGTATAATTGCTACTACGTTAATGATACCAATTTTGGTGGTGTTTGCAGATACTCTTTCATTATTTGGTGCTTTTGTAGCTGCTAATATTAAGGGGCACATTAGCCTTCATTTATTTTTTGATCAGGTGTTTGAAAAACTTGATTTTATGGATGTTATTCCTTCTATCGCAAAATCGTTTTTCTTTGGTTTTGTAATAGGTCTAATAAGCAGTTATCAGGGTTATAATTCTAGTAAAGGAACTGAAGGTGTTGGAAGGTCGGCTAATGCCGCAGTGGTAATCTCTTCCTTATTTGTATTTATTATCGATTTAATGGCCGTACAAATAACCAATTTATTTACCAAATGAGTACGACCGAAACACATACTTTGCCAGATGCAGTTATTGAAATCACCCAACTAAAAAAATCATTTGGCAATAACCATGTTTTACAAGGCATTGATTTTAAATTAGGTCATGGCGAAAATGTAGTTGTGTTAGGTCGTTCAGGTTGTGGTAAATCTGTATTTATAAAATGTATATCAGGCCTGGTAAAATCTGATTCAGGCACCATTAAAATATTTAATCAAAATATTTTCGGCATTAATAATCGTCAGTTGGATAAAATAAGAGAAAAAATTGGTTTTCTTTTTCAAAGCAATGCCTTATACGATTCTATGACCATTCGCAAGAATTTAGAATTTCCGCTTGTGCGACATTTAAAGTTAAAATCAAAAGAGGAAATAAATAGTAGAGTAGAAGAAGCCTTAAGTAATGTAGGGTTATTAAATACAATTGATATGATGCCATCAGAATTATCAGGTGGCATGCGTAAACGTATAGGTTTGGCGCGCGCTTTAATAATGAAGCCCGAAATTATGTTGTATGATGAGCCAACTACAGGGCTTGATCCCATTACTGCAAAAGAAATAAGCAACCTAATGCTTGATATGCAAAAAAAATACAACACTTCATCCATCATCATTTCGCATGATATGAATTGCGCTAAAATTACCGCCAATAGATTACTGGTATTAATTGATGGGAATTTTTATGCTGAAGGAACGTATGAGGAATTAAAACAATCTAACGATGAAAAAATTAAAGCATTTTTCGAATAAAAAATTAAGACTATGGATAAAGAAATAAGAAATAATATTGTTGTGGGGGCTTTTGTTAGTATTGGTATGGCATTGCTTATTGTAGGTGTGTATTTTGTAGGCGCTAAAAAAAACCTATTCAGTTCTACCTTTACCATTGTTGCAGAATTTACGGATATAAATGGCCTTCAAGATGGAGACAATGTTCGTTTTAGAGGACTTGATGTTGGCACCATAAAAAATATTGAGGTAAACTATGATTCAATTGTAATTGTAACCCTAACAATTGAAAATAAGATGCGCCCCTTTATTAAAAAAAATGCTTTTGTTAGTATAGGAACCGATGGGTTAATGGGAAACAAATTAGCCATTGTACATAACGGAGCCACTATATCAAAAGATATAGAAGAGGGAGATACGATACTTGCCATAAACCCTATGGGGAGCGAAGACATTATTCGGTCTTTAGGCGGTACCAGTAAAAATATTGCAGTG
>Ga0210394_10004946_pt1 | contig 15204 bp, 15 predicted proteins | sample IncBWC12MmetaG_FD_160121 | JGI IMG/M metagenome (GOLD analysis project Ga0210394, IMG submission 160121) | Forest soil microbial communities from Barre Woods Harvard Forest LTER site, Petersham, Massachusetts, United States - Inc-BW-C-12-M | ecosystem: Environmental > Terrestrial > Soil >... | reverse complement strand
GTCGCCCCACGTGAGCCCGGCTGTGGCCGGCTGCGGGCGTTTCAGAACAGTGGCAGCCCGCAGACCGCCTTGCCAATGAAGTCATAGAGCGCATCGGTGGTGGGCGCCATTGCGGTCGCCGCCCGGGCATCGCGAAAATTGCGTTCGACGCCCAACTCCATCCGAAACGCGGCGCCGCCGCACACCCGCATCGCGAGGTCGGTGACCTCGACGACGGCCTCACTCGCCGCGGCTTTGACCTCCAGGACTCGCAACATGGTGTCCGGGCGATTGGTCTCCACAGCTTGCAGCGAGTCCAGGAGCAGGGCCAGGGCCAGGTCCGTCTGGACCCGCATTTTCGCGATGTGGTGACGGATCACCGGCTGGTCGGCGAGCGATTGCCCGAGATGCTCGAAACGGGTGCGGCCGGCATGCGCGGCGGTGGCCGAGACTGCCGCTTCGGCGATTCCGACCGACGCCGAAGCGTTGAGGACCTGGAACCAGGGAAGAACGATGCCCATCATCAAGTCGAAGCCTCCTCCATCAGAGCCCAACATGGCCTCGCGCGAGACAGAGGCACTCTTTGCTGTCATCGGCTTCGACGAATTGCCACGCATGCCCAGCCCGTTGAAGCCGGCGGCGACTTCGATGCCCGCCTGGCTCGCGCCGACGAGCCACATGGTGCTTGCTCCCTCGCCTGACATCGGGCGGCTGGACCAGATGTAGAAGTCTGCTTCGCCGGCTGACGTCACCCAGCTCTTGCTGGCGTCGAGCAGAACGTCCTTGCCGTCGGCGGTGGCGGTGCTGAGCGGTGCCCAGAAATGAGAGCGGGAACCGGTTTCAGAAAAGGCGAGGGTCCCCAGGCTCTGGCCGCCGGCGATCTTGCGCCGAAGGTCCGCCGGCCCGTGAGCCTCCACGACGGCCGTGGCGCAGTAATGCATCATCGTCACCAACGCGGTCGAGGCGCAGTTCCCGGCTAGGCGTTCGATCACGGCCGAGGCCTGGCGCAGTCCCGCTCCGCTCCCACCTACATTCTCGGCCGAGACCAGTCCGAGCAGTCCTTGCTGGGCGAGGGCATCTATGGTCTGGCGGGGAAAGACGCCCTTCGCGTCCACTTCGCCGGCGTTCCGGCTCGCCACTATCGCCACACGGTCGATGGCATCGGCGAGTTCGTCCTGTTGAATCATTGGGCGCTTCTCCTCACATCAGGTTTGGGGTGTGTAGATCTGACACGTACCGAGCGGTCGCCGCGTCGAAGCCCGCCTCCTGTAGCCGAGCTGTCCGATTGGCTGCGATGTCCTTCATCAATCCGCGCACGGCCGCGGCAGCCTCCGAAAGGCGGGTCGGCGTCAGGCTGCCTGCCGCCAGCACCGTCAGCGCCTCGACTATCAGGGGGCTGATCCCCGTCAGGTCGAGAAGGCGCGAGGCTCGTTGCTCGGCGGCTGCGACAAGCCGGCTTTGCAGATCGGGGTTCTTTTCCAGTGCCTGCCGAACGTGTGTGACTCCGAAACGAACGTGTCTCAGCTCGTCGCGGTGCGCGAGGCGGGCGGCGGTTGCGGTCGCCGGGTCAGGCGCGTATCGCTCGACGAACTGCAGCAGATCGATGAAGCTGCCCTCGCCCAGGACGTTTAGCAGTAGTGCGGAGGCGGTGAAATCCGTCTCCTGCAGAAGCGTCTCGAGCGAGCGTTGGGCGGAGGCCAGGGCATACGCGTGCGCGCCGTTCAGCACCCCACGCTTGGTAAAGACCTCGATGTGGCGAGCCTCGTCATTGACGTGGCTCGCGAGCCAGAGCAACACCTCGACGAACTCAGGGTTGACCGCGTGCTGGAAGCGGGCCGGCACGTAGTAGGCGGCGTACTCGTTTTGGGCGATGAAGGTGACTACCTGGCAGACCGCCTGTTCGAGGAAGGGGGCCAGGCCGCGCGCCTCCCCCCAGGGGATATCTCGCGACGCGTCCCATTGCGAAGCGGATGCGCCTTCGACAAGCTGCGCAAGGTCGTTGCTCCAGAGTCCGTCGCGGTCGTTCAGCTGCCAGGCAAATCCGAACGCGCCGGCCTCTGCCAGCGACCCAAGAGGTACGAACCCGGAGTTGGGGTCGGCGCCGGCGTCAGGCACGCCGTTCAGCCGCAAGTCGCGAGTGTGGAATCCATCGGGCCGCAGCCGGGCCGGTTCGCCGGCGGCGGCGAGCGGCGGCGCAAGCACGCGCCTGCTGGTGCCTCGCCGGATGACAATAAGCGTTCGATCGCGATCCTTGCGCTCGTCGACAACGTCGTGCCCGGCCCGCCTCGCCCAACCCAGCAGCTCGCCAGCGACTCCTGAGGAGGCGGTTGAGACCTCGATTTCGTCGCCTGGCGAGGCTGGGTCCAGCATTGCCGCCAAGAGCACCTCGAGACCGCCGCCCAGTTCCATCTCGCCTGCGTCACACGTACGTCGATTCACGGCAAGTAACCCTGCTTGCCCATCGCTTCGGCCAGGTCTTCATAGCCGCCTCTTTCGCCCGGCAACCAACGCTTGACTCCCTCTAGGTCCATGTAGTGGCGAAGCTCCGGGTCGTTGTAATCCATATCCAGCAGCAGTTCCAACCACTGCTCGCGAACCGGTTCTGGGAGCTCGGGCCGAGCCGTGAAGCAACAGTGGTTATAGGTCGGGCTGCGCCAGATGACGTTGAGGCCCTCGGTCTCCGGCCGCCCCTCGGCCTTGAGCGCTATCCAGGTCGCGTCGCCGACCGCTCCCATGAGCGCCTCACCAACGGCGACTGCATGCAGCACTCGACGCTCGGAGTCACCGGTGTCGCCGTGCTTGCCCAGGTCGGTGTCGAAGCGCAGCAGGGAGACGCGGTCGAGATCGATTCCCTGTTCGGCCATGTAGTGGAGCGGCAGGATGGCCGCATGTCCGGAGTCGCGGCTGCCCAACGCCAGAACAGCGCCTGGAAGGTCAACCACGCTGACTGTGTCGCCGGCGCGCGCGACCAGCACCGTCGCGTAAGCCGCGTCCACGTCGCGCATTCCGAGAATCACGGCGGCGCCTCGGAGGCGGGAATCAGCCGCGACGAAGGCTGTGTTGGTATTCCACGCCAGGTCAACGATGCCGTCGAGCAGCGCGTCGACTAGTCGCTCGTAGTTGGCGAAGAGGACGTACTCCACCATCAGCCCGCCGCGGCGGAAGTACTCGGAGAATCCTTCCCAGACGGTCACGACCCGAGGGTTATAAGCGACAGCGCCCACAAGGAGCGGCGTGCCGACCTTACCTAGTTTGAGCGACCCCTTGTGAGCCCGAACCGGGCCCCTGCTGGCCTTCAACTGCGTGCCATGGCCAGCCAGTGCACGCAAACGCGCCGGTTCATTTGCATAAAGATAACGACTTGAAGGTGCGGCAGCGGCTACCGCTACGAATGCGCCTGCCCACCGGTAGGTCCAACTGCCATGAGGTCATGGTCTCACTCAAAATCACCAGACCCTGACGTAGCTTCGTCCGGACGTGGTGGGGCGGGTTCATCGGTGCTGTCCTGCGCCGTGTCATGATCTCGACTTGCGACCAATGGCACTCAGAGCCTGGTGGGACGTCCTTCAGGACTTCGGCGCAACCAATGTCTACCAGTCAAACGCTCGTCCGTACGAGCGCTGAAGGGCCGACCGCATAGCGCGATGAATTTCGAGCTCTCCGAGCAGCAGGCCGCCTTCCGCGATCTGATGCGGGACTTCGCTCGCAAGAGCGTCAGCCCCGTCGCCCGCGAGTGGGAGCTGGCCGGCCGCTACCCGGATGAGATCGTCGAAGAGATGAAGGCGATGGGCCTCTTCGGGATGCTGGTGCCGGAGGAGTTCGGGGGCATCGCCATCGACGCGGTCTCGTATTCCGTGGTCTTCGAGGAGATCTCGAAGGCCTGGATGGGTGTCGCCGGGATCCTGGGCTCACACTCGCTCGCCACCCTCATGCTGGCAAAGTTCGGCACCCCTGACCAGCGGGCGCGCTGGCTGCCGGATCTCGCCACCGGGAAGCGGCGGTCGGGCATTGCGCTGACCGAGCCGCAGGCGGGCAGCGACCTCCAGGGCATCGCCACGACGGCGAGGCGCGAGGGCGATCACTATGTCGTCAACGGTTCCAAGACCTGGATCACCAACGCGCGCCATGCCGACCCGCTTCCGGTGCTGGTCAAGACCGATCCCAACGCGCAGCCACGCCATCGGGGCATGACCGTTTTGATGATCGAGCAGGGGACGCCGGGCTTTTCTGTCGGCAAGGACCTGGACAAGCTGGGCTACAAGGGACCGGAGTCGTCGGAGGTTTTCTTCAGCGACTGCTCTGTGCCGGTCGAAAACCTGCTCGGCGGAGAGGAGGGTCAAGGGCTGCAGCAGGCGCTGTCGGCGCTTGAATTCGGCCGCGTCAACATCGCCGGCAGGGCCGTGGGCGTGGCGCAGGCAAGCCTCGACCGATCGCTCGCCTATGCGCGCGAACGCCATGCGTTCGGCCGGCCGATCGCCGAGTTCCAGGCGATCCAGCTGAAGCTGGCGGACATGGCGACCGAGGTCCAGGCGGCACGGCTGCTCACGTGGTGGGCGGCCTCCGCGCTCGACTCCGGCCGGCGCGCCGACCTCGAGACGGGGATGGCGAAGCTGTATGCGTCCGAGGTCTGCATCACCGCCTCGCTCGAGGCGATGCGGATCCACGGTGGATACGGCTATTCCACCGAATACGAGATCGAGAGGTTTTACCGCGACGCGCCGCTGATGGCGATCGGTGAGGGCACGAATGACATCCTCCGCACCATGATCGCCCGCCAGCTCGTCCGTGAGGATCATTAGGAGGGACCGGGTGGAGTATTTGCGCAAGGTCGATTTCGCGCAGCTGACGGCGGTGGCCGAGCGGGTGACCCAGCCATTGTTGGATTGGGACTCGGGAGCGACGAGCTGCAGCGTCAACTGCATCAAGACGCCTCCAGGCGAGGGCTCCCCGGCCGGGATGCACATCCACGTCGTCGACCAGATCTTCTACATCCTGAGCGGAACGATGAGCCTCGAGATCGATGGCCGGCCCTACACCGCGGACCCGGGCACGCTGGTGGTGTTTCCGGCCGGTGTCCCGCATCGCAACTGGAACGGCGGCGCCGAGGCGACGGTTCATCTGGCGTTCAATACGCCTCTGCCGTCGCCCGACGAACCGTTCGCGCGCCCGGTCGAAGCGCGTGCCTGACGTCGATCTGCCGCGGAGCTGGCTCTTCGCCCCCGGCCACGACGAGAAGCTTCTGGGCAAGGTCTTCGATGTTGGCGCCGACGCCGTCCTCCTGGACCTCGAGGATGCCGTGCCCGCTGCCCTGAAGGATCACGCGCGCGACATGGTCGCCGAGGTCGCCGCGAGCAAGCGGTGCTGGGTCCGTGTCAACCGAGCCACGACCGAAGAATGCGAGCGCGACCTCGCGGCGGTCGCAGGCAGCGTGGCCGGCTTGCGTCTCCCCAAGGTCGAATCGGCCGCCGAGGTCGCTTGGGTGGCGGAGCGTGCGCCGGGCATCCGGCTCGATTGCACCGTCGAGTCCGCCCGCGGCGTGCTGATGGCTTTCGAGATCGCCTCCGCGCCGGCCTGCGCGCTGCTCTCGTTCGGCGCCCTCGACCTGGCGGCTGATCTCGGAAGCTCAGCCGGCGAGCGCGAGACGCGCTATGCGCGCTCGCACCTGGTCATCGCGGCGCGCTCAGCGGGCAAGCCCAGACCGAGCGACGGCGTGCACCCGCTGCTCGACGATGACGAAGGCCTGCGCAAGGAGGCTGAGGCGGCGAAGCGGATCGGGTTCTTTGGCAAGTCGGCCATCCACCCGCGCCAGGTGCCGATCATCCACGAGGTTTTCACGCCCACCGCGGAAGAGCTGGCCTGGGCGCAGCAGGTGCTGTGGGCATTCGAGCAGTCCGGCGGCGCCGCGACCAAGACCGCCACCGGCGAGTTCGTCGACAAGCCGGTCGCTGAGCGCGCCAAACAACTGCTGCGCGCGGGCCAACGCTAGGGTGCTGCGCAACCGCCTGCGGGAGCTGATCGACGAAAAGCCGAGCGCGCTCGGCACCTTCATCACGCTGGGCGACCCGGTCGCGGTCGAGCTGGCCGGCCTGGCTGGTTTCCAGTTCGTGGTCATCGAGTGCGAGCACGCCGGGCTGAGTCTCGAGACGGTCCAGAACCATCTCCGAGCGGCACACGCTCGCGAACTCGGCACTCTGGTCCGGGTGCCCGCGGGCGATCACGGTTTCGTCCAGCGCGTCCTCGACATCGGTGCTGACGGCGTGCTGGTCCCGCACATCTCGGACGCCAACGCGGCGGCTCGCGCCGTGAGCGGGGTGCGCTTCCCGCCAGACGGCCACCGCGGGATGTATCCCAACTCGGCCGCCGCGGATTTCGGCGCGCACGGACTCGCCGGCGTGGGCGAGCTCACGCAAACGCTCAACCGGAACACCGTATTGGCGATCATGATCGAGGAGGCCTCAGCCGTCGACCAGATCGATGCGATAGCCGCCACCCCCGGTATCGATCTGATCGTCGTGGGTCCGAGCGATCTGTCGGCGTCCCTGGGGGTGATCGGCGATCCGAAGGATCCCCGGCTGGCGGCTGCGGTCGGCAAGGTCTTCAAAGCGTGCCGCGAGGCGGGCGTGAAGTTCGGGATGCCGGTTGAGCACGGCGGCTACCGACTGACGGCGGCCGAGCTGCGCGATCAGGGGGCCTGGTTTCTCACCGGCGGCAGCGATTCGGTGTTCCTGCTCAATGGTTTCAAAGCGTCGGTGAAGGCGCACTCCTGAGCGGCTCTTCGAGGCTCAAGTCGCACGCCGACCCGCTGATGAGCCAGCGCCCGGCGACGCGACGGAAGCGGTGCGCATAGACGCCGCCCAGCAGGACGCGCTCGCGATCCGATGACCCGGGGGCTGACGCGGCCGGCCGCTGGTCCAGGATCGCGAGGAGGTAGCAAACTCCCGCCGCGGAAACTCCATCGTCCGCGAGCTCGATTCGCGGCTCAAGGAGATAGTGCAGGGTCATTGGCCCCAGGTCTTTCGAGGCGCCGGCAAAGAAGGCCCTGATCGCCTCGCGCCCCTCGTAACGCCCGAAGTCGACGGACCCGTCGCGCGTGCGGGACGACCACGTCGCGTCCTCGGTGAAGAGGTCCGCCAGGCCATCCGGGTCGTAAGCGGCGTCGCACAGTTCGGCGTAACGGTGGACGAGCGCGTGGATCTCGCGCTCCGACTCCAGCCGGTCGAGCCGCTCTTCAACAGTGCGCCCGGCGTGCGTCCGGCCGGTGGTCCTTGCCTTGGTTGCGCTCATCTCATGCCTCCGTTTCGGAGCCGCGGTTTCGAGTCGGGGCGGCGTCCGTAAAAAAATGGAAGTTGACAACGATTCCTGATCAAATATACTGGCCGAGTTTTCGGAAGGGAGATTCGAGGGGGAGCACATGTCTAGCGCACCCGCGGGCGCCCAAGGCGCACGCCTAGAGAAGAACGTACTCAGCGTTTGGAACTGCATCGCGCTCTCCGTGGCCGTCATGGGTCCGGTGCTCGCGGTTGTCCTCAACGCCCCCGCAGCAGGCCCTTCGACCGGCGAAGCCTTGCCCCTCGCCTTCCTCATCTCGCTGATCGTCATCATCTTCGTCGGCAACACCGTCGTCCAGTTCTCAAGGGTCTTGCCGTCGGCAGGCTCCTTCTACACGTACACGGCGCGAGGCCTCGGTGGGGAAGCCGGCTTCTTCACGGGCTGGATGTTCTTCGGCGCGTACGCCCTGTTGATGCCAGGACTCTTTACAGCCGTGGCCGCCTTTGCCCACGACTACGTCAAGACCACATTCAACGCCGAGATCCCCTGGTGGATCTACGCCTTCGTCTTCATGGCGATCGTGCTGGTGCTGTCGGTCCGCAGCATCAAGGCGTCGGTCCAGGTCGACCTCACGCTGCTCACCGTCGAGGTGATCGTGTTCTTCATCCTGGCGACCATCGCGATCGCGAAGGCCGGCAACGGAAACACGTTCAATGCCTTCTTGCCAAGCTCCGCGCCCACCGGTTTCTCAGGCGTCGGCCTGGGCGTGGTCTTCGGCATCCTTTCCTTCATCGGCTTCGACGCCGCGGCGGTGCTGGGAGAGGAATCGAGGAACCCCCACCGGGTCATTCCCTTCGCGGTGGGAGGCTCAGTGATCGGGGTCGGCCTCTTCTACGTTTACGTGATGTATGGCCTGACCGCGGGCTACCACCTCAACGACCCGGCCCACATGTCCGCCTTCCTCAAGGACAGCACGCCGTTTGTCACACTTGCCCACCAGTACGCGCCCTGGCTCGAGCAGATCGTTGACCTGTGCGCCATCGCGGGTCTGTTCTCGGCCTTTCTCGCCTTGCAGAACACCACGGTCCGCGTCATCTTTTCGATGGGCCGCGAGGGCGCGCTGCCGAAGGCCCTGGGCCGCGTGCACGCGCGCTTCCACTCGCCGCACATCGCGATCTACACCCTGACGGTGTTCACCGTCGTCGCCGGCTTGATCGGTGCCGCATGGCTCGGACCGGGCGCGACCGGCCTCTACGGCTTCACCGGCACGGTCGGCACGGTTGGAGTCGTGCTCGTCTACATCCTGTGCAACATCGCCTTGATCCGGTACTTCTCGAAGCGAGACGATCGAAACGTCTGGCTGCATGTGGTCGCGCCGATCCTCGGCTGCCTTGGCCTCCTCTACCCGCTGTGGGTCGTCGCGGTGCCGGGCCAGGCGTACCCCTACAGCCTCGTGCCGTACGTCGTCCTCGCGTACATAATCGTCGGGTTGGGGGTGTTCTTGTACCTCCGGTCGAGCTCTCCGCAGAAGCTGGCCGCATTCGGCTCGGTGGTGGCGGATGAACCGATCACGCATGCCGAGGAGGGCGGGCGTTTCGACGACAGGTCAGCCCACACTCCGATCAAGTAGGCATGGTCGAGGTCGACGGCAAGCTGGTCTTCTCGACGCTCGAGGAGCTGGTGGATCCGAGCCATACCGCGCTCGTCATCGTGGACATGCAGAACGATTTCTGCAGGGCGGGCTACAACTTCGCGCAGCAGGGGATCGACATCTCGATGTACCCGGCGATGGTGCCGAAGCTCGCGCGCCTCATTGCGAGCGCGCGGGCGGCATCGGTGCCCGTGATCTACATCATGATGACGCGGCTTCCGGACTCGAAGATCGAGTCGCCGGCACAGCTGCGATTCACCATGCGCCTCCACTTCGCGACCCGCGGACCGCTCAAGCCGCTCAAGTACACGGTGGAGGGCACCGAGGGCCAGCAGATCATCCCGGAGCTCGCTCCGATACCCGGCGACGTGGTCGTGCGTAAATACCGCTCCAGCGGGTTCTGGGGTACCAACCTCGACATGCTTCTTCGCAGCAACGCCATCAAGAGCATCGTCGTGACCGGGGCTACCACCGAAGGGTGCGTCGAGTCGACCGCGCGCGACGGCCTCTTCAACGACTACTACGTGATCGTGCCCGAGGACTGCGTCGCCAGCGACGACCCGGCTCAGCACGAGGCTTCGTTGCTCTTGATGCGCCATCGATTCGACGTCGTGCCCTCGTCGGAAATCCTTGAAATGTGGTCTGGCGCGGCGAGCGCCTGAGGAGAACATGGGAAAGCTCGAAAACCAGGTGGCGATAATCACCGGCGGCGCCCGCGGCATCGGCCGGGCGATCGCCGAGGCGTTCGTGGCGGAAGGCGCCGACGTGGCCATCGCCGACCAGGCTCCCGAGAGCCGCGCCGGCGAGCTGCTGGCCGCGCTTCGCAAAGGCGGCCGCCGGGCGATCTACGTGCAGACCGACGTCACCAAGGAAGCCGAGGTCAAGGCCATGGTCGAGCGCGTCGAAAAAGAGCTGGGCCCGGTCGAGATCCTGGTCAACGACGCGGGCATCGGCGAGCAGGTGCTCCTGCACGAAATGTCGTCTGCGCAGTGGGACAGGATGCTCAACACCAACCTGCGCAGCGTGTTCCTGTGCACCCGCTACGTGCTCCCCCAGATGCTCGAGCGTGGCAGCGGGAAGATCATCAGCGTCGGCTCGCAGCTCGGGCAGATCGGCGGCCACGAGATGGTGCATTACAGCGCCAGCAAGGGCGGGGTGCTCGCGTTCACAAAAGCGCTGGCCCGCGAGGTTTCGACCAAGGGCGTGCGCGTCAACGCGATCGCACCAGGCCCGATCCTCACCGACATGATGAAAGACGAGACCGACGAGTGGAGGGACAAGAAGCTCGGCGAGATGCCCATCGGCAGGTTCGGCCAGGCCCATGAGGTGGCGCCGACCGCGGTCTTCCTGGCCTCCGACGACTCCACGTACTACGTTGGCCAGACCCTGGGGCCCAACGGCGGCGACGTGATGCTCTGATTCGGTGTGTGACCTGAAAGGACGCAAAGCCCTGGTCACCGGCGCCGCATCGGGCATCGGCGCGGCGACTGCGATCTCGTTTGCAAACGCCGGCGCCGACGTCGCGCTGGGCTGGCTGCCCAGCGACCCTCACGACATCGGCCCCGTCGTCAAGGCCGTCGAAGCGGCCGGACGCCGAGCCCTCGTGAGCGAGCTGGATGTGACCTCCACCGCGTCGGTCGATGCTTTCGTGGCGGCGGCTTTCAAGGCCTTCGGCCGGATCGACGTCCTCGTCGCCAACGCGGGCATCGCCCGGACGGTCCCGTCGCTGGAGCTGACCGACGAGGCGTGGAACAAAGTCGTCGACGTGAACCTGCTCGGCGTCTGGCGCTGCTTCCGGGCCGCGCTGCAGCACATGCTCGATACCGGTTATGGCCGGCTTCTTGCCACCTCGTCGGTCGCGGGCACCGCCCAGTCGTGGACCGAGCACGTGCACTACACGGCCTCCAAAGCGGGAATCGTGGGACTGGTCAAGAGCCTGGCGATCGAAGTTGGCGGCCGCGGTGTGACTGTGAACGCGGTGGCGCCGGGCGTCATCGAGAGCCCGCAGTCGCTCGACCCCGTCAACTCTCTCGGCGTCGAGGGGGTGGCGCTGGCCGGCCGGGTCAACCCCGTCGGCCGGGTGGGCAAGCCCGAGGACGTGGCGGCTCTGTATCGCTTCCTCGCCTCTGAGGACGCGGGGTTCATAAACGGCCAGCTGATCACCATCGATGGCGGCCGCTCGCTCCTGATCAAAGACTAGGTGCGATCCCCGCTCGGACTCAGAGCGCGCTCCTTGCAGCCGTCGGCGACGATTGCCGTGGACGCTCGCGCCAAGGCGCTGGTGGCCCAGGGCGTGGATGTCGTCAACCTGACGGCGGGGGAGCCGGATTTTGACACGCTGCCGGCGGCGCGCGATGGCGGCATCGCGGCCATCCAGCAAGGCTTCACGCGCTACACGCCGGTGCCCGGCATCGCCGAGCTTCGAGAGGCGATCGCCAAAAAGCTCAAAGACGACAACGGCCTCGAGTACAAGGCGGCCCAGGTCGTGGTCTCCAACGGGGCCAAGCAGTCGATCTACAACGCGCTGATGGTGCTGCTGGACCCAGGCGACGAGGTCGTGATCCCCACGCCGGCGTGGGTGAGCTACCCGGAGATGGTCAAGCTCGCAGGCGGCGTGCCGGTGATGGTCGACACGCAGCCAGACCAGTATCGCCTCGACGCCAAAGCGCTTGCCGCCGCGATCACGCCGCGCACCAAGGCCATCGTTCTGAACAACCCGAGCAACCCGACCGGGGTCGTTTACTCGGATGCCGAGCTCAGGATGGTCGCGGACCTGGCGGTGACCAACGACCTGTACGTGATCAGCGACGAGATCTACGAGAAGCTCACCTACGGTGCCGAGTTCATCAGCATCGCCTCGCTCGGTCCGGAGATTCTCGACCGCACCGTCACCGTCAACGGTTTCTCCAAGGCCTACGCCATGACCGGGTGGCGGATGGGCTATGCCGCGGCCAACCCGGAGATCGCGGACGCGATGTCGAGCTTCCAGAGCCAGTGCACATCTGGCGCGTCATCGATCACGCAGAAGGCCGCCCTCGCGGCACTGAAAGGAGACCAGGCGCCGGTGGAGGCGATGCGCGTCCAGTTCGACCGGCGCCGCCGCTACGTCGCGGGCCGGTTGGAGCAGATGCCCGGCGTCCACCTGGACGGCATGCCGGAGGGCGCGTTCTACATCTTCCCGCGCGTCGATGAGCTCTACGGCAAGCAGGTGGCAGGCATCGAGATCGACGGTTCCGTCAAGTTTGCGGAGGCCCTGCTCGAGCGGTCTCGCGTGGCGGTGGTCCCGGGACTGCCGTTCGGATCAGACCGCCACATCCGAATTTCTTATGCTTCCTCGCTCGAGACGCTGACCGAAGGTATGGACCGGTTCGAAGCGTTCGCCCGATCGCTGACGGACGGTCGATGAGTTCAGCCTGTGGACCAGGCTCGCTCGAGCCCGGCCGCGACCGCGGCGAGCTCGACGTCGCGGCCCAGGTGGCCGATCACCTGGATGCCGGCGGGGAGGCCGTCCACCGGCGCCGGCAGGCTGAAGACGGGCTGGCCGGTGAGGTTGAACGGGCGCGTGAAGCGAACGAGCGGCTGGGTGTCGACCTCGGCCGCGATGAGCGGCGCGACCGAGGCGGTCGAGGGCAGCAAGATCGCGTCCAGGCCGCGCATCGCCATCGCGACCTCCTCGCGCAGACGCCTCTGGTCGGCAAGGGCTTGCACATAGTCGCTGCCGGTGATCTCGAGACCGGTGCGGAGCCGCGCCAGGACGTCGGGAGCGTACTTGTCGGGCTGCGTGTCCATCCAGTGCTTATGAAACGCGACAGCTTCGCTGAGCATGATGTCGAGGCATGCTTTTTGCATCGCGTCGAGGCTGGGGAGCTCGATCTCAGGCAGACCGTCGGAGACCGTGTCCCAGGCTTTTTGGACCTGCGCGTCGAGTCCGCTGACCCAGCCCGCAGGGACCGCCAGGCGCAGGCGTTCGGCCGGAATCGGTTCGATCGGGTCCCAACCGCCGCTGATGGCCGCCATCATCGCGACGGCGCGCGTGGCGGTGGCAACATCCGGCGCGAGCGAGCCGATCGTGTCGAGGGAAAAGCTCAGCGGCACGACGCCGGTCGTGTCAATGGTCCCGAAGGTCGGCTTGAACCCGACGATCCCACAGAGCGCAGCCGGGATGCGGATCGATCCTCCCGTGTCGCTGCCGATCGCCCAGTCGCAGGCTCCGGCCGCCACCGCCGCAGCCGAGCCGCCCGACGAGCCCCCGGCGATTCGAGACGGATCGCGGGGATTGTGGACTGTGCCGTAGTGGCGATTCATGCTGGTGGAGCCGAAAGCCCACTCGTGAAGGTTCGTCTTCCCGATCATCACGCAGCCGGCGCTGCGAAGGTTGCGAATCAGGGGAGCGTCCTCCGACTTCGGTTCGGTCGGCAGCAGTTGCCCGCCTCCCGTGGTGGGTGTGCCGCGCACGTCGACCAGGTCTTTGACCGCGACCACCTCGCCGTCTTGGTCCTCGCCGGTCATCGTGATGAAGAGGTTGAGGTCCTTGAGCTCCTCGGCGCGGGCGCGCGCATCGAGAATTCGCACCGACCGATTATTCCAGGAGGTCTGTAGGGAAATGTGCGGCCCAGTGCTTTTGACCGAAGACCAGCGCAAGAACATCGTGGCCTATCACTCGAAGTTGAACGAGGTGTCGGCCAGCCCGTTCGGTCCGGCCGACGAGATCGGGATGCTGAATCTCATGACCGCCGAATCGAGGCGAGCGGCCTTGAGCGAGGCTGATGCTGGCAAGCCCTTCGATCTCGCCGTCGACTACTTCGTCAGCATGCCCGTGTGGACCGACCTGGGCGATCCCGGGTTTCAGATCTGGATGTCGCACACGCCGGCCGGCAACATGATCGACAACCCGATGGCGCTTTCCGCCGCCGAGAACGAGCTGGTCAGCTACTCGGGTGAGTGCATCTCGCTGTACACGCACTGCGGCACCCACGTCGACACCTTCGCCCACTTCGGGTACCACGGCCAGATCTTCAACCGCTTCAACACCAAAGAGCACCTTGGAAGCCGGCACTGGAAGCGGGGTGGGGCAGACAAGCAGCCTCCGGTCCTCGCGCGCGGCGTGATGATCGACGTCGCCGCGGCCGCTGGAGTCGACATGCTGCCCGACAGCCACGCCATCGGCTCCAAGGAATTGCTCGACGCGCTCAAGCGCCAGAACACCGAGCTGCGCCCGGGCGACGTGGTCCTCATCCGCACCGGGAGGATGACGATCTGGCCCGACCAGCAGCGGTTCGTCCCCAACTCTCCTGGCATCAACCGACAGGGAGCCGAGTTCCTGGCCAAGGCCGGGGCCATCTACATCGGGGCGGACAACGGCGGAGTCGAGCACACGCCGTCGGCCGACCCGGAGAACTGGCTGCCGGTACACACCTACCTGCTGGCGGAGGCTGGGATCCCGCTCTTGGAGATGGCCTACCTCGAGGACCTGTCCCACGAGTCGATCTACGAGTTCGCTTTCATCGGGGCGTGCTTGAAGATCCGTGGCGGCACCGGCAGCCCGATGCGGCCGATCGCCCTGCCCCTTCGCTCTTGACGGGGGAGCGGTTCCTGGTGCGGGCGATGCCCCGCACCGCCGAGGCGGTCCTCGAGGCGACCGCCTGCGTCGTCGACGGGGGGTGGGGGAACTACCGGCAGTTTCACCCGACATTTGCCTTCTATGCTTCGAATCGTCGGAGCCGCACATTTATCGCCCGCGACGACCAGGGCCGAGTGGCGGCGACGTCCGCCGCCACGCGCTACGGGCACACCGGCTGGATCGGCCACGTTTTCGTTCGTCCCGAGCTCCGCGAGCACGGCCTGGGAAAGCGGATGACAGCAGTTGCGATCGCTCACCTCAAGCGCTCCGCGTGCGACTCCATCGTGCTGGTATCAACCGAGCTCGGGCTGCCGCTTTACGAACGCCTCGGGTTCAAGATCGAGAGCTATTACCACGAGCTGCGAGGCACCGCCCTGCCCAGGACTGTCGAGCTCGCTCCCTATCGTCCCCTCATGCGCTCCGATCGCGCGGCCCTGAGCGAGCTGGACAGGCGGGTCTTCGGCGACGTCCGCGGCTCCCTCCCGTCCCGCTTCGAGGACTACGCCTGGGGCGTCTCCAAGGACGGAATCCTCGCCGGCGCCGCGATTGGGCTGCCGTGGGGCGGCGCGTGGGCAGCCTTGCTTCCGGGCGCCGGCGACGCGGCGACCGCCGCCATGCTGAGGCTGATTCGCACCGTCGGCTCGCTTGGGCCGGAAGTCATCCTGTATCCACCTGACGAGAACCG
>Ga0210394_10004945_pt1 | contig 15212 bp, 12 predicted proteins | sample IncBWC12MmetaG_FD_160121 | JGI IMG/M metagenome (GOLD analysis project Ga0210394, IMG submission 160121) | Forest soil microbial communities from Barre Woods Harvard Forest LTER site, Petersham, Massachusetts, United States - Inc-BW-C-12-M | ecosystem: Environmental > Terrestrial > Soil >... | reverse complement strand
CGGCCGGCCGTTGGCGAATGAGGCCTTGCGCATCACCCGCCGGCTACAATCACCCGAATTCCAGACCGAACCGTCGCTCGGCGCGCCGACGTAGCTGTCGTTCCAGCAATCGGCAGTGAAAACAAAAACGTTGCCGAGCATATCGTAGAGACCGAACGGGTTCGGCTTGAACGACCCGACTGGCGCGGTCTCGGCGAATCCGTCGCGACAGCGCATCACGAACATCCCGGGATCGCGGGACCTTTCCTTGGCGGTCAGGTCGGCGATGTTTTCGTAGGCGCAGACGTCGGTCGGATCGTCGCCCCAGTAATAGGCGGTGACGGTGCCGCCGCGCGCGGCATATTCCCATTCCGCGTCGCTCGCCAGGCGGTACGGCTTGCCGGTCTCCTTCCGGAGCCATTCGAGATAGGCCTCGATCTCTGCTCCGCTCGCGCAGACGACCGGGTCGCGATCGGTCTGGCTAAACCCGGGTGCATCCCAATTGAGGTCCGGGCGCGGTATCCAGCGCGTGTTGACAAAGCTGCCGCAGCCGCGCGGCGGATGAAAATTGGCCGCCGCGACAAAGCTAGAAAACTCACCCCGCGTGACATCGAATTTGGCCAGCGCGAACGATTTGGCGATGGTCACCTGGTGTTGCGGATGTTCGTGCTCGGCAATCTGCGGCGTAATCGCCGGGAAGCGCGCGATCTCCGCCGTGTTCGCGCCCATCTGGAAGCGGCCGGTCGGCACCACCACCATCTCGGGGCAATTCGGGCAATCGCGAAAGGTTGAGCCGCCGGCAAGGGCGGCCGGCTGAGGCGAGGGTGTCGCGGCTGGCGCGAGAGCAGGCGCCGCCGGTGCGGGTTGCGACGCCGGAGCCGGTGTTGCCGCTTGCATCGGTACCGGCGGCGTCTGCGCCACTGGCGTCTGGGGAGGCCGTGCAGGGGCCTCAGCATGCCGCTCCGGCCAAAATTTCCAGGCGAGGCCGGCCCCACCAATCACCAGCACGGCAAGAACACCGGCCAGAACCGGGATGAGGGCACGCCGTTTTGGCATGGGCGTGACGGGTATTGGCCCCGGCGCCGCCGCAGCGCCGTCGGCGGTCGGCTCCGCATCGATCACCATCTTCAATTGGCCGATCAGGCGCTCGATCGCATGTTCCCAGTCATCGAACATGTCAATCCACTGCCGTACCGCCAACTCGTAAGTCAACGCATCGCTAGGCACCACATCTTCAACTCGGACCGGCACAACCACGACGTTGTAACGTCCGGCCAACGCGATCTCCTTTTTCACGTCCAATGAATTGTTGGAGTGAGCGGAGAACACTAGGATCATTACCTTGGCCGAGCGGATTGCGCGGGTGATTGCCTCCTGGAAATTCTCCCCTGGACTTATGTTGCGGGTGGCTATCCAGCAGGACAACCCGCGCTGCTCCAGCGCAGTGAGGATGGTTTCGGCGACCTTCCGGTCATCGGTGGCAAAACTAATGAAGATCGGTTCGTTCATCCTGGCCCAGCCGGCAATCCGGGCGCTGGCCGCTCCCTTGTATCAGGATATCAGCGGCGCCGCGAACCGGCCACAAGTTGTGTGCGTCAAGTTCTGCAAAAGAGGATCTTGCTGATGTTGGGCGTGGGCGGCGCGGAGCCTTCGTGTAGCGCGGGCGGCCGTGGCGCAAGGGCGAGTCCGGCAACCCGGCCGGGCGGCGGCCGGGGCGCCGCAACCGGGCGACGGCGAGGCCGAGGGCCTCACTCGGCTGGCGGTCGAGCAGGCCTTCGCCGGCGACCCGGCGGCGCTCAAGCTCTGCCTCGCCCGCACGGTCGCGCCGGCCGTCTTTGCGGGTGACACGGCACCCTCACCGCTGCAATGCTCCTCCCGCCCTTGCTAGAGGACGAAAGCAATCTCTTCGATAGACACTCCACGCCCCGACCGTCGGGTTTATTCGCCGCGGCATGCCTTTGCCGTCGACCCGAAGCGCCCAGAGCGCTATCGGCTGCGCCTGTCGCGCTACATGGTTCTGGCGCAGGACATCAGCGATTGGGCCGGCGCCGCGGCGCTGGCCGGCCAAACGCTGTCGGTGCTCGACGTCGGCTGCGGCTGGGGGCCGATCTTGTGCCAGCTCGAAGGCGAGCCCAATTTCGACAACATCCGGATCTCGGCCTGCGACATCACCGACGCGAAGCTCTACAAACCGGAGCTTTATCGGGAGTTCTTCAAGGGTGACCTGGCCAGGGGCTACCCCGAGATCGGCTCGGGGCGCTACGATGTCGTCGTCTGCGAGCAGGTCCTCGAACACCTCGAAAGCATCGATCGCGCGATCACGACGCTGGTGCGGGTGACCCGCCCGGGAGGCACCCTCGTCATCGGGGTGCCGATCTTCTTTCCGCCCTTACATCTCGCCCGCAAATATCTCGTTCCCCGGCTCGCCGGTATTCTGCGGCATCCTGAAACTGCGAGCCATCTCCAGGCGTTTTCGCTGTTTTCCTTTGTGCGGCTGGTGAAGGCGCACCCCGGCCTCAGTCTTGTAAAGGCGCGCGGCTTTCGCATCATTTCGGGCGGCTTATTGCGGCCCCTGGAGAATTACCGGTGGTGGTGGCAGCTCAACACCCGACTTGGCGAGTTGTTGCCGGCGCTGTGCATCGAGGTGCAGATCATCCTGCGCAAATCGTCGAACCCCTAAACCGCGCGGGTTACAGCCCGAGCACCTCCTTCATGCCGTATAGTCCCGGCGGCCGTCCGACGAGCCACAGCGCGGCGCGCACCGCGCCCTTTGAATAGATGCCGCGGTTGGTTGCACGGTGGGTCAGCTCCAGCTGCTCGCCGAGGCCGGCGAAGATGACATGGTGCTCGCCGATGTTGTCGCCGCCGCGCAGCGCCGCAAAGCCGATGGCGCCCGCCGGGCGCGGCCCGGTGATGCCGTCGCGCCCGCGCGTTGCCACGCTGTCGAATACGGCGCCGCGCGCCGCGGCGGCGGCGCGGCCGAGGGCAAGCGCGGTGCCGGACGGGGCATCGACCTTGCCGCGGTGGTGCATCTCCATGATTTCGAGGTCCCAATCGGGCCCGAGCCGGCGCGCCACTTCGCTGACGAGCCCCAATAGGAGGTTGATGCCGAGGCTGGTATTGGCCGCCCAGACAATCGGCACGCGGGTCGCAGCGTCGCGCACCGAGCGCTCCTCGGCGCCTTCGAGCCCGGTCGTGCCGATCACCAGGGGCGTGCCCTGCCGCGCCGCCAGACCGGCGTGCTCGGCCGTGGCGGCCGGGGTGGTGAACTCGATCGCCACCGCGCTGTCGCGCAACAGCCGCTCCGGGCTGTCGCCGACGGCGATGCCGATGTGGCCGAGCCCGGCGAGCTCGCCAATATCCTGGCCGAGCGCGGGGCTCCCCGGCCGGGCGACGCCGCCGGCCAAGGCGCAGCCCTCGGTCGCGGCGATGTCGGCAACGAGCATGCGGCCGACGCGCCCGGCGCATCCGATCACTCCGATCCTGGTCGCGGCCATGCCCGCCTCCTCATGAACTCACCTGGAGCGTTATCCCTGTCTGAGGAAAACACAAGCACTCGCGGGGGCATTTCCTCAGACCCGCTTTTCCTTTACACCGAGGCCGCATGGCGTTGCTCCGCTCGGTCGCCACGGTCGGCTCCTATACGCTGGTGAGCCGGGTCCTCGGCTTTATCCGCGACATCCTGACCGCGGCGATCCTTGGCGCCGGACCTGTGGCCGATGCGTTTTTCGTCGCGCAGCGCCTGCCCAATTTGTTCCGCAGCCTGTTCGCCGAAGGCGCCTTCAGCGCCGCCTTCGTACCGCTGGCGACGGGTACGCTGGCCGAGGGCGGGAAGCCCGCGCTGCACGCCTTTGCCGAGGAAGCGTTCGCCGTGCTGTTCGCCGTGCTGCTCGGCTTTGTCCTCATTGGCGAAGTCTTCATGCCGGCGGTGATGGCGGTGATCGCTCCCGGCTTTGGCGCCGATGCGGAAAAATTCGATCTCGTCGTCACCCTAACCCGCATCACCTTCCCTTATCTCTTGTTTATTTCGCTGACCGCGCTGCAAGGTGGATTGTTGAACGCGGTCGACCGATTTGCCGCCCCGGCGGCGACGCCGATCCTGTTGAACCTGTTCCTCATCGCGGCGCTGTTATTGATGGCGCGGTTCGGCTGGCATGGCGGGTACGCGCTCGCCTGGGCATTGTCGGCGGCCGGGGCCGCGCAATTCCTCTGGCTGATGATGTCCTGCGCGCGCGCCGGGGTCATGCCGCGCCTGCGCCTGCCGCGCCTGACGCCGGGGGTGAAGGAGACGCTGCGAATCATGGGCCCGGGAATCCTCGGCGCCGGGGTCACGCAAATCAACCTGGTGATCTCGACCGCGCTTGCGTCGCTCTTGGCGGGCGGCTCGATTTCATATCTCTACTATGCCGACCGGCTGAACCAGCTGCCGCTCGGGGTGGTCGGCATCGCCATCGGCACCGCGATCCTGCCGTCCTTGTCGCGCCAGGTGCGCACCGGCGATGTTGCCGGCGCGGCGGCGACGCAGAACCGCGGGGTCGAGCTGGCGCTCTTGTTGACCCTGCCGGCGGCGGCAGCGCTCATCGTCTTGGCAATGCCGATCCTCACCGTGCTGTTCCAGCGCGGCGCCTTTGGCCCGGCCGAGGCGGCGGCAACCGCCGCCGCGCTCGCCGCCTACGCGGCGGGGCTGCCGGCTTTTGTCCTCGTCAAGGTCCTGGCGCCGGGGTTCTACGCCCACCGCAACACGAGGACGCCGGTCAAGGTGGCGGTCGCGGCGGTGACGGTCAACTTCGTGCTGACCCTCGTGTTGATGCGCCTTCTGGCTCATGTTGGGGTGGCGATTGCGCTCTCCGTCGCAGGCTGGATGCAAGCGCTGGTGTTGCTGGTCCTATTGGAGCGGCACGGCCATTTCCGGCTCGACCGGCGGGCGCGCCGCAACATTCCGCGGATCGCGGCGGCGACGCTCGCGATGGCGGCGATCCTCATAGGCTTGCGCGTGCTGCTGACTCCGGCGCTCGCCGGGCCGGCGATGCTGCGGCTCGGCGCGTTGGCCGGGCTGATCGCCGCCGGTTTGTTGTCATTCGGAGCGCTGATCCTGGGGCTCGGGGTGACCGATTGGCGCGAGCTGCGCGGCCGGATAATAAGATCCCGTGGCCAACCCGCTTGACGCAAATCCCACGGCAGCGATACGAGGGCGCATGAACCGAATCTTTTCCGGCATCCAGCCGACCGGCAATCTTCACCTCGGCAATTATCTCGGCGCGATCCGCAACTGGGTGGCGCTGCAGCACGACTACGAGTGCATCTTCTGCATTGTCGACCTGCACGCGCTGACCCAGCCGCAGGACCCCGACGAGCTGCGCGCCGCGACGCGCGAAGTGACGGCTGCCTACATCGCGGCCGGGATCGACCCCGAGCGCTGCATCATCTTCAACCAGAGCATGGTCAGCGCCCATGCCGAGCTCGGCTGGATCCTCGGCTGCCTGACGCCGCTCGGCTGGCTCAACCGGATGACCCAGTTCAAGGAAAAGGCCCCCAAGCAACGCGAGATGGCGGGGCTCGGCCTCTATGCTTATCCGGTGCTGATGGCGGCCGACATCCTCCTCTATAAGGCAACGCACGTCCCGGTCGGCGAGGACCAGAAGCAGCATGTGGAGCTCGCCCGCGACATCGCCGGCACGTTCAACCGGCGCTACGAGCGCGACTTCTTCCCGCTGCCCGAGCCGCTGATTTTCGGCGAGGCGACGCGCGTCATGAGCCTGCGCGACGGTACCAGGAAGATGTCGAAATCCGATACCTCGGATTATTCGCGCATCAACATGACCGACAATAACGACATGATCGATTTGAAGATCCGCCGCGCCAAAACCGATCCCGAACCACTGCCCGTCAGCATGACGGCGCTTGAGGCCCGCCCCGAGGCCGACAACCTCGTGGGCATCTATGCGGCGCTTTCCGACCGATCTCGTGAGGACGTCTTGGCTCAGGTCGCCGGGCAGAACTTCTCCGTTTTCAAGATGAATCTGACTCAACTCGCCGTCGAGGTGCTCGGCCGGATCGGCGGCGAGATGCGGCGGCTCATGGCCGACCCCGGCCATATCGACGCCGTGCTGCGCCGCGGCGCCGAACGCGCGGCGGCGATTGCGCTGCCGGTATTGCGCGAGGCCCAGGAGATCACCGGTCTGTTGCGGCCGTGACGGCGGATTCTGACAATCCGGCATCGCCGATGCCCGGACCCGGCGGCTGACGGCCGCGGAACGCGGCCATCGCGGCTTTGCCGCTTTTCCAAGCGGCAAGCGGGGCGTAGGTTGGCCTGACACGCTGCCCGGTTTTCGGAGCGGCGCTCGGGCTGATTCGCAAGACCGGGGGCACCGGCTCGATATGGACATCTATCTGCCGATCGCCGAGGTGTCGCTCAACGTCTTCGTCCTCCTGACGATCGGCGCGGCGATCGGCTTTCTGTCGGGCGTGTTCGGCGTCGGCGGCGGGTTTCTCTTGACCCCGATGCTGATTTTTATCGGCGTACCGCCGGCCGTCGCGGTCGCCTCGTCGGCCAACCAACTGGTCGGCGCCTCGCTGTCCGGGGTCATCGCCTATTGGCGGCGCGGCGCGGTCGACTTCAAGATGGGCTTCATCCTCTTGATCGGCGGACTGGCCGGGTCGGTGTTCGGCGTTTGGCTGTTCACGTTGCTGAAGCGCCTCGGCCAGGTCGAGCTGACGATCTCGCTCCTATACGTCGTGCTGCTCGGGGTTTTGGGTGCGCTGATGGCGATCGAGAGCACCCGCGCCCTCTTGCGCCAACGCCGCCCCGGCGGGGCTCGGCGCAAGCTCCATCAGCACAACTGGCTGCACGGATTGCCGCTCAAGACGCGGTTTCGAAGCTCCAAGCTGTACATCAGCGCGCTGTTGCCGATCGGGCTTGGTTTCGCGGTCGGGATTCTGAGCGCGGTGCTCGGTATCGGCGGCGGTTTCGTCCTGGTGCCGGCGATGATCTATACGCTGGGGATGCCGACCGCGATGGTGCCCGGGACCTCGCTGTTGCAGATCATCTTCGTCGCGGCGAACGTGACCTTCCTGCAGGCCTACACCAACGGCACCGTCGATGCCGTGCTGGCGATGGTCTTGCTCGTCGGCGGGGTGCTCGGGGCCCAGATCGGCACCCGCTTCGGGATCCGGCTGCGCGGCGAGCAGCTGCGCTTTCTCTTGGCCGTGCTGGTGCTGGTGGTCGCGGGCAAGCTCGCTTTCGACCTGACGGTGCGCCCCGCCAGCCTCTACGTCGTCACGACAGGCAGCGGATGAGCCGGGCCGTCTCGCGCCACAGACCGCGCCCACTGGGAACGCGCCCGCTGGGGCCGCGCCGGCTGGGGCCGCGCCGGCTGGGGCTCGCGGCGCTGTCGTGCCTGGCGCTCGCGCTCGCGGCCGGGCCGGCGCAGGGCGACGCCGTCGTCGCCGACTTGAGCTCCCATCTGATCGCGATCACCAGCGGGTTCAGCGGCACCTCGGTCGTGCTGTTCGGCGCCACCGATGGCCCCGGCGACATCATCGCCGTGGTGCGTGGGCCCGAGCGCGAGATGACGGTGTGGCACAAGGGCAACCTCGCCGGCGTCTGGGTCAACGCCGAATCGATGACCTTTACCAATGTGCCGAGCTTTTATGCGGTCGCGGCGAGCCGGCCGCTCGACGAGGCGCTGTCGCCCGGAGCCGCGGCGCTCTATCGCATCGGTACGACCAATCTGAAGCTCGAAAGTAAGCCCCCGCTGATTGGAGAGCGCGTGCAACGCTTCGCCAAGGCGCTCGTCGAAGAGCAAGAGCGCGCCGGGCTGATCGGCGCCGAAATCGGCAAGATCACCTTCCTCGGCGAGCGGTTGTTTCGCGCCTCGATCGCCTTTCCCGCCAACGTGCCGACCGGCAGCTACCTGGTCGAGGTGTTCCTGGCAAAGGACCATGATGTGGTGGGCGGACAAACCACGCCCTTGCGTGTCGAAAAGGTCGGGATCGACGCCGAGGTGTCCGATTTTGCGAGGCGCGAGGCGGCGATTTATGGGGCGATTGCGGTACTGACCGCGGTAGTGGCAGGATGGTTGGCGAGCCTGCCCTTCCGCGGCGTCTGATCCGTGAGCCGAGGCCCTGTAGGATGTCGGAGAGCGCGTCAGCGCGGGTGTTCCTCGTCGTCGTCGACGAGACGCCAGAGCATCGCATCGCGGTGCGCTACGCGGCCCGCCGCGCGGCGCATACCGGCGGCCGCCTGGCGCTCCTCTATGTGATCGAGCCGAGCGAATTGCAGCATTTCCTGGCGATCGAGGAGCTGGCGCAAGCCGAGCGGCGCGAGGCCGCCGAGGGGCTCCTCCAGGAGCTGTGCGAGGAGATCGCCCCGATCGCCGGCGCGATGCCGATGGTCTATATCCGCGAGGGGCGGCGGCGCGACGAATTGTTGGCGCTGATCGCCGAAGAGCCGACGATCTCGATCCTGGTGCTCGCCGCCGGCACCGGCGCCGAGGGGCCGGGACCCCTCGTCACCGCCCTCGCCGGCAAGGCCGCCGCCCGCCTGCGCATCCCGATCGCGATCGTTCCCGGCGGCCTCACGATGGAGCAGGTCGACGCCCTGAGCTGACCCGCCGCGGCAATAACCTGCGGTTGAGCCCGGCATAGGAGTGGCTTATAGACGCAATGTGGCCAGCGTGGTGAGCCCTTCGATGCACCTCCAGCCTTCCTCCCGGCAGCGGGAGTTGATTGCCCTTGCCCGCAATCTGGCCGGCGAGCGCTTCGCCCCGCGCGCCGATCGACATGACCGCGATGCGTCCTTTCCGTTCGACGACTATGCCGATCTCCGTACCGAGGGGCTCCTCGGTCTGTGCGTGCCCGAACGCTATGGCGGGCTCGGGGCCGACTACGAAACTTATTGCCTCGTGGCGGAGCAGCTTGCGCAGGGCAATGCCGCTACGGCGCTCACCTTCAACATGCACTGCCTCACGATGCTGATGATGGGCCCGATTGCCGATGATATGGCGATGCCTTCCGCCGTGCGCGAGCGCCACGAGAAGCTCCGGGCGGTCAAGTTCCGCGAGGTCGTGCAGGAAGGCGCTTTCTACGGTCAGCCCCACAGCGAGCCGGTGGAAGAGGGCGAGACCGATGCCAAGCTCGCTGTGGGCGGCCGGCGCTTCGGCACCACCGCGCGGAAGGTGGAAGGCGGCTATGTGGTCAGCGGTCGGAAGTTTTTCGTCTCTCTAGGGGGGTGCGCCCCGTATTACGCCACCCCGGCCATCCGGCTTGGCGACGAGCCGTGGATCGAGCGCACCCTATATCTCCAGATCCGCCAGGACACGCCGGGTGTGTCCTTCTCCGGTGACTGGGATGCGATGGGGATGCGCGCCACCGTCAGTCGCGACATGCTGCTGGAGAACGTGTTCGTCCCCGACGATTCCGAGGTGCTGCCGCCCGGCCTCTTCGGGGCCATGTACAACGCCTTCCCCCACCTCTTCCTGAGCTTCTCCGCGACCTTTCTCGGGCTCATGCAAGCGGCCTACGACGGCGCCCTCGCGTATCTGACCGGTCGGATGCCGGGGGCGCCCAACCCGCATACCGAGATCGCGGCGAAGGGCCACGCAATCGCAGAGATGCTCTTCTCGATCGAAGCCGCCCGCGCGCTCTACTACCGAGCAATCTCAGAGGCCCAGGTCGGTGCTCCGCTGGAGGCGGTCCAGCGCGCGCGGGCAGCGCACGTCACTGTGCAACGCGCAGTAGTCAGGGTGACCCAGGAGGCCCTCCGCGTCTGTGGCGGACGGGCCTTTCTCAAGCGCTATCCACTCGAGCGCTACGCACGCGACGCGCGGGCCGCCGCGCTGATGCGCCCGTGGACTGAGGAGATCGCGATGCAGCAGGCCTGGGAGACCGCGCTCGGCTTGGGTGGAGAGGCGGGCGGTGCCGCGGGGGCGTGACGGTACGTCCATCGCTTTCGAAAAAGCCAGCTTTGCAGCCGCTGAGATCAGCGACTGGCTCTGGGCAATGGCCGGTTTGGGCCCCGGCGCTTGTCGCCGGGATGACAGCGTTTTCGGTTCTATTGCGCCCCTGGGAAGCGTCGGGCCGAGGGGTCAGGGTGAGGTTCAACCGAACATTCTGCTCACTATGAAGATCATCAGTCCGACCAGCCCGCCCACCACTGTGCCGTTGATCCGTATGTATTGCAGATCGCGGCCGACCTGAAGCTCTAGCTTGTCTCCGAAAGTCTTGCTGTCCCACCGCGCCACCACTTCGGCGACAAAGTTGCCGATCTCTTCGCGGTTAGGCACCAGGGTATTCAGGACAAATTGCCGTGCCCAGCCATTGACCATGGCATGGCCACGCGCATCGCTGTCCAGCCAGCTGGCCAGCGCGAGCAGCGCATGCTCCAGTCCGCGCGAAACCATGCCATCGTTGGTGGCCAGCTCGGTCTGCACTTTGCTCTCGACTTCCTGTGCAAGCCAGTCGAGGTAACCGTCGACCACCGAATTGTCGAGCACCTCGGCCTTGATCCGCTCGCAATAGTCGAGCATCTCTGGATCGCCAGCCAACCGGACCACAAGTTGGTTCACTGCCGTCCGATATGCGGTCCGCCAGGGATGATCGGGGGAGGCCCGCGCCGCTGCTAGGCTGTCCAGCAATTCACTCATGACGGCATTGGTCAGCTTACCGTCAACCCAACCGGGAAGCCAGCGGGAGCCCGTCTTGGCGACCCTCTGCTGAATACCTTTCCGGTGGCTGTCAAGATAGGCTTGTGCCGTGTCGACCGCCCGATCGAACAGGATCTGATCGTTACCATGCGCCACCAACACCGATACCAGGCGGGCGGCCAGCGGCGCCGCCGCGATCGAGTCGATGCCATTGCGGATCAGCTCGCGATTGAACGTGCGGAACTGCCCTTCATTCAGCAGACCCAGCGCAGGCACCAACAAATCCCTGACGTGGCCTGTCACGAGCTTGGTATTGGCTGGCTCCTTCAGCCAGCGGGCAAGCCAGCCGGCAGCATCGACGTTCTCCAGCCGTGCGGTTACCTCCGTCGGAGCGAGGAAGTTGTCGGCAATGAACTGGCCGAGGGAGTCGCCGATGCGTTTCTTGTGCTGCGGCACGATGGCGGTGTGGGGGATGGGGATGCCAAACGGATGGCGGAACAGCGCCACCACGGCAAACCAGTCTGCGCAGGCGCCCACGATCGCCGCTTCGGCGAAGGAACGCGGATAGGCCATTCCGGACCAGGCGGGCTCCAGCATCGAGGTGGCCATGAAGACTGCGAGCATCAGCACCAACAGGCCAGTGGCAACAAGCCGCATCCGGGTCAGAGCGGCTCGCCGGCCCGCCTCCTGCCCCAAAGCCTCGGCGAGGGGCCGCTTCGTCGTCGATCTGCGGTTTCGCGACGTGCACTCGGCTGACAATTCGTCCTGGCTATGGGACATGCGACTACCGGAACACTCATCCGCGACGCAGAATTGGGCGGAGGCCGTTGAGGCTGGCGATGATCGCAGAACCGTTGCTGAGCACCGCGGTGATCGCAGGACTTATCAGGCCACCCGGCAGGGCCAAGCATAATGCAGCGGTGTTCATAGCGGCCACGATCCCATAGTTCTGCTTGATCAGGCCGACTGCATCGCGTGAGATTTCGATCGCCTTGACCAGCCTCCACAGAGAATCTTCCATCAGAACGACATCGGCCGATTCATGCGTCATATCGGCACTGTGCTTCACTGCGATGCCGACATCGGCGAAGCTCAACGCCGGTGAGTCGTTTAACCCGTCACCGATCATGGCGACGATCCGGCCTTCCCGTTGCAAGTCCTGGATCACTTGCGCCTTGTCGGCAGGCAGCATGTCGGCAAACTCGCGCGTGAGGCCAAGACGCTTGCGGACGGCACCGGCCACCACAGCGTTGTCCCCGGTCAACATGATCGTGTCGCGGATGCCCATGCCGTGCAGCGTCTCGATCACCTTAAGGCTTTCCGGCCGGATCCGGTCCTCGTAAGTGATGAGCCCAGCGAGTCGGCCGTCGACCGCAACATAAAGACACGAGCAGCCGCTCTCCCCGATCGCTGCTCGCGTGGTGGCGACGTGGTCGACGCCGATGTGGCTCTCGCGCAAAAAGCGCTCGCTACCGACGTGCATGTAATAACCATTGACGGGACCCTCGACGCCACGACCGACCCGATATTCGGTCTCCTCGCAGGGCGGAACCTGAACGTTCAGTTCACGGACCTTCGCACGCAGGGCCTCCGCTACGGGGTGCTTAAGGTGGGTTTCAGCGGCGACGGCCAACGCCAGCAGGTGGTCGGCGGTCATCAGCTGGTTGAGGGACAGCATATCGACGACATGTGGCGTGCCGTGGCTCAGCGTCCCGGTCTTGTCGAAGACAATGGTGTCCACCTCGGCCAATTTTTCCATATGGCCGCCGCTCTTGATGATGATGCCGACGCGCGCGGCATGGGTCATTGCGGACAATACGGCGGTCGGTGCGGCAACGCGGATGCCGGTACCGTAATCGACGATGACCAGCGAAAGGAATCGCTCGAAGTCTCGGGTGAGTGCGGCGGTGCCGACCGCAAGACCGAGCGTCGGCAGCACCAGGCGATCCGCGAATCGTTCGGCATGGTTCTGCATGCGAGTATCACCGACCGGCGCCGAATCAACGAGACGCGCTATTTGGCCCGCGGTGGTTTCAGTTCCCACGCGGATGGCCCGAACTGTCAGCTGTCCCTCGCGCAGGATCGTGGCGGCAAATACCGATTCGGTGACCGCGCGGACGACCGGCAAGCCCTCGCCTGTAATTGTCTTCTGGTCGACCATGCCATGCCCGTGGACGATCTCGCCATCTACGGGAATCATCTCGCCCGGATAGATCACCACGGTATCGTCGGCGGCTAGATCAGCGGCGGGAATTGATATGACGGCGCCGTCCCTGACGATCCACGCGGTCCTCGCCTGGAACTCCAGCAGTTCGCTCATCGCCCGCTTCGAGTCGGCGGCAGTCAGGTCACGAATCCAGTCGCCCAATCTGATCAGCCAGGTGATAACGCTGCCCGCTACGAAATGGCCCTGACCGACAGAGGCGGTGATCGCGAGGGTGTCGAGGAAATCGACGTTGAGGCGGCCTTCGCGGCTCCACACCCGCCAGGCTCGTTTAAAGATCGGCAATGCGTTGTAAAGCATAAGCGGAATGTTTATCGCCGCTACCAAGGGACCTTCCGCAAACGCCAGGGCGAGCGAGACCGTGGGCAGGGCCAGCGGCCAGCGTTGCTCCTCTGGCACATACCCGACTTGCGGGGCACCGGCCACCCTAGCCGGATCCTGGTGCCGGATCAGCACTTTGAGGTCGTCGAGGCTTAGGCTCTCAAGTAGGCGCAGCGTGTCTTCGAAAGTATCGCGTTTCGACTGGGCGTATTCGATGATTAGGCTGGCGCAGTCGTAGTTGATCCGCACGCCGGTGACCCACTCTTGTCCCCGCAGCCAGGAAAGGATGGATTTACCGAAAGGAGATGGGACGCAGAGCGCGGGAACGCGCAGCCGGATACGTCCCGGGATGGAATGGCGGACGGAAAATTCCATCTTGCCGGATTGTTCAGCGCCTCGCGGTAGTGTCGGCCGTTGATGCCGCAGAGCGTGCGTGGTCGCTCGACCGCTCGGCAAACTCGTTTACTGCGAACAACCCGATCGTGACCCACATCGGCGTGGCGGCCCCGGCCCCGATCTCCAGGAAGGTATAGGCCGCCACTCCCACCGCGAGCGTGATCTTTAAATCGATCGTGTTGCCGCTCAGCATCTTAAGTTCGCGGTCCACTTTCTTGCAGAATTCGACAGTCGTCTTCGCCAGTTGGGAATGCTCGGCAAGGAACTCCGCTTCAGCCTGGATCTTGCGGGCCATTTGGTCGATCTCGTCACCCGGTCGGCCCGTCGTAACGACCATTTGTTGCCGCGCGAAGCAGGTGTCTAAATGGCGGTGGAACTCTGCGTCGCGCGTCGCATCGTAATGGATGACGATGCTACCGGTTGCCGGCTTCGTATTCACGAAAGAAATGCCCGGAATAGCAGAGAAAGCATCTTTGTAGACTTCGAGGATCTCCGGGTTGTTCTTGGCTGACGGAATCTTCATGCGAATCCGACCGGGCACCTTATGTTCGATCCGCGCCTTCCGCTTCTTGCGAGCGGGCTCTGGTTGGCTACCATCGTCGATTGCGTCGAGCCGGGCGGATTGGGTGCCAACCATTTCCGTCGCTGCTTCGACCGCCGGCACATCGGTACCGTCTGGCAGATTCCCAACAGGAACTGAAGCTTTGACCATAGGCGGGCCTCGTCTACGCCGGTCAGCGGCCTAGTGGGCCACTTCGGCCCGCGCGGACATCAGCTTCTGCAGTGAAAGGTACAACACTCATCTCTTGACGGCACGCTTCCTGTCGGTCATCCCAGGCGGGAGTAAGGCAACGGCCGACTGCTGGGAAATTATACGATCAGGAATGGGCGGCTTCACCCCGGGGGCGCGGTGGCCTTACCGACCTCCTCGGCGTTGACCTCGGCGGCGATGTCGTGCATGCGCTCTTGCACCTCGCCTACCGTGGAACGTGCCTTGCGCCCGAGCTTGTAGGCGCCGCGGACGGTGGAGTGGAAAAGCGGCTCGAGGCGCTCGCCCCACTTGGGAAAGTACTTCGGAGCCCAGGCCGCGGCGACGCCAATAATGATGCCGGGGACCAACGCGGCCTCGATTATGGCGGCGCCTATGACCACGATGCCGACGGTGACAGCCGTGGCGACCAATTCGTCTCCACCCTGACCCTCGATATCATCAGCGTCGTCGGCTGCGGATGCTTCATCGGCATGCCCCGCACCAGTCTTGACCTTGACTTTGAATTTTTCCATGGGTCGTTCCTTCATCGCGTCGGTTCTAACCAGCTTCGTGGAGCCGCCGAGCTGAAATCGATCGAACCCTACTACTAACAGTTTTCGCTCGGAATTGGAATGGACGAAGCAAACTCTAACAAATCATACACAACTCGGACATTGGAGCAAATCGAACCGGGATTTCCTACGGTTCGGCAGGCATATGTCGCCTGCGCAAACTCGACCGGCGAAATTGCAACGGCGAGACATGGTCGAGGCCTGACGTCAACCTGGCGCCGCCAACTCGAGGTATGTTGGCGTCGGTCGATCGGGGATGCTCTCTCCAGGCGAGGCATAGTAGTCCCAGACCATTTCGTGGCCGAGATAAACGAATGGACCGACCA
>Ga0210394_10004944_pt1 | contig 15214 bp, 9 predicted proteins | sample IncBWC12MmetaG_FD_160121 | JGI IMG/M metagenome (GOLD analysis project Ga0210394, IMG submission 160121) | Forest soil microbial communities from Barre Woods Harvard Forest LTER site, Petersham, Massachusetts, United States - Inc-BW-C-12-M | ecosystem: Environmental > Terrestrial > Soil >... | reverse complement strand
GCTCTCGACGGGCGCGTTTCGCTCTACCACGGCGACACCCGCCTCGAACACTCAGCCATCCCAGGGGGGTGACACTTTTATGTTGCCGTTAGGGTGACAGAATCACGTTGCTACAACACGAAGTTGGAGTGGTGGTCCGAGGCGCGAACCGTGAGTATCGATTGCAGCATCTAGTGAGGCGGTTATTGTAATTCGCGACGGTCTCGCGAATCGCTGTCGGGCAACTGGAGGGAGTTGCTCACGCTGAGATTTGTGACGCGAAGATGTTTGACCGTGAGCTCGTCAATTTGAAGCGACTTCAGAGTGGCTCTTTTGCCGATCAGTCGACCTACTACCAAACGGCCGATAGCCAATGTTCCGACGGCGGCCGCGCCGATGGCGAGTGCACCAAAGGTCGCCGCGCCAATAGCGATTGCACCGAAGGCGCCGGCCGTTCGTGCGATGCTGCGGTTACGACTGGGTGTCGGAGCCAATGCGCATCTTCCTTTGTGATGGATTTTACCACGGAGGAATGAATTGCAGGAACGAGAAGGATTCGCTGGGATTGGGGGCCCTGGTTGAGACGGCGGCGTCGCTTACCGCGAGTTCGGAAATGTGGGCGGCTTGGGAAAAGCGGCGGCAAGCCGCCGCACTCCAAATTTGATCCGCCCGAGAGGCTGCCGCGCTTTGACGGCAGCTTGTCGGTCGGGGGAGTTAGAGTTTAGTGATTCTGGAGGAGCGAGAAGGCGCCGTTGGGACTTGGTTGTTGTTTGGGTTGGTAGGAGACGGAGGTGATCTGGGCGTCGGCCTCGTTTAGTTGCTTGCGGGTCATGCGGTGCGCGAGTTGGCTGCGGTGTTCGGCACCGGCTGTGTCGCCGGCGGCGAGTGCGCGCGAATACCAGGTAAAGGCAGCGACGTAATCGAGTGGGACGCCTTTGCCGTTCTCAAGCATGTACGCGAGGTTTGTTTCCGCAGCGGGCAGGCCGTTTTGCGCGGCAAGGAGCAGCCAGCGTGCTGCTTCCGAGTAATCGGCGGGTAAACCCTGGCCGTTGTAGTAGAAAACCCCAAGGTCGTTTTGGGCGGTAGCGGATCCGGAATCGGCTGCGGCGCGAAACCATTTGGCGGCTTGCTGGTAATTGCGAGGAGTGCCGGAACCCAGATAGTACATGCTGGCCAGATTGCATTGGCCGACAGGATTACCGTGGTTGGCGGAGGCCAAATAAAGTTCGAAGGCTTTTCCCAGATTTTTGGACATGCCCTGGCCGTGCTGATAGAGAGAAGCGAGATTGTTTTCAGCGGTGGAGTGATGTTGCAGTGCAGCGGCCTGGTAATTGGCTGCGGCGCTGGAATAATCGCGGGGAACACCTTGACCATGTTCGTAGAAATACCCCAAAAGGAATTCCGCACTGGCGTTTCCCTGAGCAGCGGACGCGCGCAGCCACTTGACGGCGGATTGGTAGTCCTTATCGGAAGGATTGTTGCGAAGGTAGGACTGGGCGAATTTGTATTGAGCAGCGGCGTCGCCGCGTTCCGCTTGTGATTGCAAATCGGGAAGCGTGGCTTCGACGAGCGTTTGTGCACCGGCGTGTTGGGGATGAAGGATCAGAAACACGGCAGCGAGAAGCAACAAGCGTGTGAACGAAGAGAAAAGCTGGCGCAGGTCCGAGTGCATGAGTGGTCTCCCTTGTTGAAAACATTTGTTGAAACGCAACTTCACTGCGTGCGCGCGCGGGTCTGCTGGCCGGTGCAAAAGAAGATTGCGCCGGTAAGGGCCGCGAACACACCACTGCAATTACGCGAACGGAGCGACTTCGCGGTGCCAGATGGAGTAGGCACACGAGTAGACGGCACGCCGTTGGCGTGACTACTTTGGTAAAACCACTCGCTCTTTCTGGATTGCTACAGTAGAGACGTGGAAAAGCGCGAGAATGTTTTATTGGGTAGAGAAATATTTGTGACGTGAAGGTTTGGAGTACGGGGCAGATGGAGCATCGATTGTGAGGATTTCTTTACATTGAGGATGGGAGACGAGTGAAGGCCTGTCGCAGGGACTGCGGCGCTAGCCTGGTGAACTGCACTGCAGACCCTGACCCGTACGGGACGAGAGTTTGGATGACACTTGCAAAACTCACGCGGGAAGACCGTTCGCTGGCGTAACGTGAGGAGTGAAACTAGTTAGGAGCCGTTGTATTCCGCGAGACGGTGAATCATTTCTCCGTTGCCACCATGGGAGTCCTTCATTACCATACGTGGTAGCGCAGGCCGATGATAAGGCCCGGCCGCCGACCTACAGATTTTTCCGCATCAAGGAGTGTCACATGTCGTATTCGCGCAATTTTGGCAGGTTGATTTGCGGGTTAGCCGTCGTGTTGTTTTGCTCCACCGCGCATGCGCAAGCGCCGGCGACACCTCCGGCTGCGGCCGCCACAGCGCCAGATCCGAATGCTCCGAAAATCACCATCATGAGTTTCGATTACGGCACGGTGCGAACCTACGTGCAGCAAATATTCGGAGGGGACCAGGACGTCGGCAAGGGAATTTCGGATTTGCTGGTGGACAAACTATTGAAGGATGGAAAGTACCGGCTGATCGAGCGCTCCGCATTGGACAAGATTCTGGCGGAACAAAACTTTTCCAACAGCGACCGGGCGGATTCGACCACGGCTGCGAAGATCGGAAAAGTTTTGGGTGTGGACGCGATCGTGATCGGATCGATTACGCAATTCGGACGCGATGATCAGCACACCAACGTGGGCGGCGGCGGCTACGGACTTGGCAAGTTCGGACTTGGCGGAGTGGGGACCAGCAAGGCCAAGGCGGTGGTGGGCATTACCGCGCGAATCATCAATGTCTCCACGGGAGAAATTCTAGCTTCGGCGACCGGTAAAGGTGAATCGACGCGCTCGAGTACGGCTTTGCTGGGTGGCGGAGGCGGCTGGAGCGGCGGAGGTGGCGGGGGGCTGGACATGGGCAGCAGCAACTTCGCGAATACCATCCTGGGCGAAGCGGTTCACAAGGCGGTGGACGATACCGGAACGCAACTAGATGACGCGGCAGGAAAAATTCCCAAGCTAAAACTAGTGGTGAGTGGACTGGTAGCGGATGTTTCCGGAAATACGCTGATCCTGAACGTGGGAAAAAAATCCGGAGTCCGAGTTGGCGACGTGTTGGAAGTAAGACGCCAGGTGCGCACGGTGAAGGACCCCGCGACAGGTAAGGTGATCAAGTCCGTGGAAGACAAGGTGGGTTCGGCTACGGTAACGGATGCGGATGACGACTCGTGTACGGCGACGTACGCTGGGGCAGGACCCGCGAAAGTCGGAGACGTGGTCAAGAACAACTGATGAATGGGGATGAGCCGTGGATGGGAAGAGCCCGTGGGCATCGATTGCCACGGGCTCTTTGTATTCGGAGCCGCATTTTTTTGGTGTATTCTCGTTGCTAATTTGCAGGAGTGAAGCGGAGAGTTGTTGAAGCCACTGGAGGCGATATGACCGCGGAATTTACGACCGGCCAGCACATCGGGGATTACGAAATCCTTTCCATCCTGGGGATGGGCGGGATGGGCAAGGTATATAAGGTGCGCAACGTGATTTCCGACCGCGTCGAGGCAATGAAGATATTGTTGCCGGACCTGACGTCGAATCAAGGATTGGCGGACAGGTTTCTGCGGGAGATCCGGTTGCTGGCGACGCTGAATCACCCGAACATTGCGGCGTTGCGCACGGCGCTGACGTACGAAAACCAGTTGGTGATGATCATGGAGTTCGTGGAGGGCGAGACGCTGGCGAACCGGATTGCCCGCGCGCCGATTTCCACCGCGGATGCGGTGAACTATTCGGATCAGATACTTTCGGCGCTGAGTTACGCGCACAAGCAGAACATTATTCACCGCGATATCAAGCCGGCAAACATGATGCTGACACCAACGGGCGCGGTGAAGCTGATGGATTTCGGGATTGCGCGATCGAGCAGCGATCATGCGTTGACGAATACCGGAACGACGATTGGTTCGCTGAACTACATGCCGCCGGAGCAGGTGCGCGGGGAGTCCGCGGATGCGCGGTCGGACATTTATTCGTATGGGGTGTCTTTGTATGAATTGTTGACGGGACAGTTGCCGTTCAAGGGCGACTCGCACTATTCGCTGATGACCGCGCATTTGAAGGAGATGCCGGCGGCGCCGATTACGCTGCGCAGCGACCTGCCGGCCGCGTTGAACGAAATTATCATGATGGCCATGGCGAAGGATCCGGGCGAAAGATTCCAGAGCGCGGAAGCGTTTCGCGCGGCGTTGAAGAGCGTGCCGGTAACGGGTTTGCCGGTTTCGAATACCACGATGGCGACCGGGGCGCCGAGGAAGTCACCGACAATGTCCACGGCGGAAACGATTGTGGATGGGCCGGCGAAACAGCCGACGTCGGCGGAAACTTTTGTGGAACCGTCGGCAACGCCTGTTCGCGTACCGACCCTGCCAGCTCCGGTGCGAACGCCTGCGCCAGCCGTGGCTTCGGCGGCTTCGCCGAATCTCGTAGGGACACCGACGGGACCCGCGGCAATGACCATGCCCGCGGCAGCGATGGCTACGTCAGGCCGAGGATTGTGGATCGCGCTGGGAGCGATTTTAGGCGTGGGCGTGTTGATTGCGGCGGGAATTTATATTCCGCGAAGGACGCACACGCATGCTGATCCGAGTCAATCGGCGTTTCCCGCTGGAGGGTCGTCGGGTTCGTCTGGATCCGGGCAACCATCGCAACCAGCAGCGCCGCAGGTTACGCCACCGCCGAGTACAGCGACACCTGTTCCGCCGGACGCGTCGGGAGGCGCAGTCGGGACGACACCATCGGTACCTAATACGAGCGCGGGCGATGCAGGCGGTTCGGCGGGAGCAGGGAACGGAAAGGAATCCGCGAATAGCAGCGGGCATACGGGGCGCAGCGGCAATCCGAAACCTGCGCGCGGAGGACAAGGCGGGCAAAGCGAAGGTGGAAATACACAAGCGGCGCCGGCTGTACCCTCGGGACCCTCTCCAGAAGAGCTGGCGAAATTGGAAGATGAGGGAGACAAGCTGAGCGTGCGGGCCTCCACAGCGAGCCAGAGCGTGGAGACTTTGCGGAGACAGCAGATGGCATCGGGATATAATTTGCGCGCGGATATCGCGGGGTCTGCGGAGCGGATGCAGATGTATGTGGCGAAAGGAAATGCGGCTCTGCAGGCACACGATACGGTGAACGCGCAGAAGTATTTTGATTTGGCGGAGACGGAGATTTCTAAGGTAGAGAAATTTTTGGGGCATTGACGGAGTTTGTTGGTGGTTTGAGCCGCGGGCCTGCGTTGGGCAAAGATTCGGTGCTTGAAGTTCGCTGGTTGCCACGATCCCTCCGCTTCATGGCTGGGGTTCGCGCAGCGCGAACACCAGCCATTCCGGTCGGGATGCCATTTAGAGCGTTTCCCTCGAAATCGAATTGAAAACCCGCACCCTCAAAATCCGATGTTGCGGCACCCAAGGAAAAGAGAAAAGCGCCTGCCTGCCTTCCCTCCCTCCTTCAGGGCAAGCAGAAGGGGGGCGCGACGCGAGAGAGAGCCACACGATTCGTTGCGGCGATTCGCGTTGCAAGTGTTGGTGTGGTTAGGGGAGTTGCGCGGTTAGTTGGGCGAATTCGGGGTCGCCGTGCAGGAAGGCAAATTGCGGGTGCAATTTTAGATTGACGAGGCGGCCATTGCGCTGCTCAAAGGCTTTTTGGAGCCAGAGAAGGGTTTGGTGTTTGTCTCGGACGCCGGCGTAAAGCATGGCCCAATCGTAGGGAGAAATATATTGGGAATTTTCCTTGGCGACAAATTCGGAGTGAATAGTTTCCCACTGGGATTGCTGCCCGGCGCGCCCATAGGCGGCGGCTAGTTCCGCTTTGCGAGTGAGATTTTCCGGATCGAGCGCAACGTATTCGTGCAGCGATTCGATGGCGGAGGGATAGTCGCCACTTTCCAGATAGGCCTGGCCGAGGTAGCCGCGGGCGATGCCGAATTTGGGATCGACCTGCAACGCATCTTTAGCGGCTTGAATGGCCTGGCGATAGTCCCCCGCAAGGTAGTAGCACCAAGCGACATTCGAATTGATGATGGCGGATTTGGGATCGACCGAGCGGGCGCGGCGAATTTCGGTAAACGACTCTTCCTTACGTCCTTTGGAGGCGAGATAAAGCGCGTACCAATGAATTCCGTCGGCGTAACCCTGATTCAGAGAGATGGCTTTTTCGAGTTCGGGCGCAATTCCCTCCCGTTCGAGATTGTAGAAACGAATGACGCCAAGGGTGGCGTGCGCCTGGGCAAGATCACCATCGAGTTCCAGGGCTTTTGCGGCGGCTTGTTCCGCTTTGGGGATGGCTTCGGCAGGAGCAAGGTAATGATAGTTGCTCATGTGCATGTAGGCTTCGGCAAGTGAAGCCTGCGCGGGAGCGAAGGTGGGATCCTTGGCCAAGGAGTTCTGGAATTCGTCTACGGCGGCGAAGAGGCCTTCGCGTGTGCGCTTGGCGCTGTCGAAGCGGCCACGGAGGTAAAGCTCGTAGGCATCGGGGACGCGAGAGGGGCGGCGGGAAGCTTCGAGCGCCGCGGTGCTGGAAAGTTTCAACTCGATACCATTGGCGATTTCCTGAGCTACTTCTGCCTGCAGGGATGAGAGATCGCCGATGGAGCGAGTGTATTCGTGGCTCCAAATCGCGGTCTGATTGTCGGGGCGAATAAAGTCGACGGTGATGAGGAGGCCATCGTGGGCGGGACGAACGCTACCTTCCAGCGCGTAGCTCGCACCTAGTTCGCCGCAAATTTCTTTCACGGATTTGGAGCTGCCTTTGTAACTCATGGCCGAGGTGCGGGCGATCACCAGCATTTGGCCGCGATTCCATTGGCCAAGTTGCGCGATCATTTCCTCGGTAAAGCCGTCGCCAATGAAGTCGTTATCCGCATCACCGGTGAGGTTTTGAAAGGGCAGAACGACCATCATGGGAACACGAGCAGAAACGGAAGAAGGCGGCAGAAACCGGCTGATCCCGAAAAACGCAACCACTGCAAAGACGAAAATGGCGAGCGCAGCAACGAAATACTTACGAGGGGGAAGGCGCAACGGATCGTGCAGATTCCTAGGGAGCATGGGAATTTCCGGTGGGACGGAAGGATGTTGAAGAGGAGGCGTCGGCTGGGTGGGCGGCGCGTGCGGCGTTTCCAGAGCGGGCAAATTCTCGAAATGTTCGCGGGTTACTCCCTGGTTGACGCGCTCGACGCCGCAGATGAACCGGTAACCGCGGCGAGGAACGGTTTCGATGTAGCGTGGAGTTTCGGCGCTGTCGGAAAGAATTTCGCGTAGGCGCTTGATGCCATTGTAAAGACCGTGTTCGAAATCGACGAAGGTGTCGGAGGGCCAGAGGCGGCGCTGAAGTTCCTCGCGAGTAACGAGCTCGCTTGGACGCTCAGTTAAAACCTGCAGGATTTGGTAGGGTTGTTCCTGTAGCTTCAAGCGGATGCCGTGTTTGCGCAGTTCCTGGCGGCGCAGGTCTAGTTCATAATCACCGAAGCGAACTGTCGGGCGAGGGTGGGTAGTTTCGCTCATGAAAAGAAAACCGAGTCGAGAATCGCCGAGATTCGAAGATTGTATAGCAAGGTGGCCCAAAATGAGAAGAGGAATAACGCAAGGCGTTTCAATGGCTTAATGGGATAGATGGATGAGAGAGATTTGAGAGCTTGGCGGTATTGACGATTGTAGGGTGTTTAGGGCATACAGTATACAAGTCCCGACCACAGAGGCGCGGATGGCCATCCGGCTCGTATTCTAGGGAAACGGCCCTGTGGGAAGTGGGAAATTTACCATTTCGGGAAACCGAGATGGTTTGACCCGCGAATTGGCAATTCCATGCTCGCTGATTGGTCTCGATCCAGGCGAATTCGCTTGTGGCAGGGGTCGAAAAGGCCTTTTCTGTAGAGTTAAGTTGATGCACTATCGATGCAGCAGAGAGTTCCGCTTGAGATTGCGTTTGTGCCAAGCTACCCGCCTGTAAGATAAATCGATTTATTAAAGGCTACTGGAGGATTCTTGGTGCGCCAATAGGCGACTGTCGTTTTGCTGTTTTGTTGAACATGCCCTTCGCTTTGGCAGGAAAGCTCTGCTGTGGTGACCGATAGCTCCGCGAAACCACGGCGTTGAGTCATGACCTTGTAGTGAGCGAGCCTTTTGCCAATCATCGGGGGCGAATCACTTAAGGACGACCTCTTTGTAACATCGTAGCGTGACCAGGAAGAGGAGAAACGGGCCGAAGGTGGACGAAGAGGTTGGGCGGGTGGGTTCCTGTTTAGAGTAAGTCGGAAGTTTTTTCGCGTGTCAATGACGGCGGCCGGTGAGGAAGGCTTAATAGTGAGAGATTGCGGAATGAAGAACCAAGGGCTACGATAGCTGAACTTCTCCTTTTCGGACCGCTCCTACTCTCGAAGAAACTCATCGTAAGGATTTAGATGGAGGTAAGGAACATGAATCCAGACAAATTGAATGAACTATTGGGAAAGGCCGTGGTGGATTTTGGGGCGACATTTCACGCGGCGTTGGTGCGTATTGGCGACAAACTGGGGCTGTATAAGGCGCTGGCTGCCGGAGGGCCGCAGACTCCGGCGGAGTTGGCAAAGAGAACGGGGACGGCGGAGAGGTATGTGCGCGAGTGGCTGAATTCGCAGGCGGCCGGAGGGTATGTCAATTACGATGTGGCTGCGAAGAAATATAGCTTGAGCGAAGAACAGGCGTTTGCGCTTTCGGATGAGAATAATCCGGTGTTCCTGCCAGGGGCGTTTCAAGTGGCGCTGGCTGCGGTGCGATCGGAAGAACGGGTCTGCGAAGCGTTTCGGACCGGCGAAGGCATGGGATGGCATGAGCATCATCACGAACTTTTTCCCGGCACGGAGAGATTTTTCCGGCCGAACTATGCGGGGAACCTGGTGAACAACTGGATACCGGCGCTGGAGGGGGTGGAAGCGAAGCTCAAAAAAGGCGCGAGGGTGGCGGATGTGGGGTGCGGGCTGGGCGCGTCTACGATTTTGATGGCGAAAGCGTATCCGAATTCGGAATTTACGGGGTTTGATTATCACGACAAGTCGATTGAGTCTGCTCGGCAGCGGGCGAAGGATGCGGGAATGCACGGTCGCGTGAAGTTCGAGATTGCGAAAGCAAAGGATTATCCAGGAAAGGATTTCGATTTCGTGGCGTTTTTTGATTGTTTGCACGATATGGGAGATCCGGCTGGGGCTGCGGCGCATGTGCGTGGTTCGCTGGGGAAGGATGGGACGTGGATGATCGTGGAGCCTTTTGCGAACGACAACCCGGAGGACAATTTCAATCCAGTGGGACGCGTGTATTATTCGGCGTCTACTTTGCTTTGCACACCTGCATCCCTTTCGCAGGAGGTGGGGTTGGCGTTGGGAGCGCAGGCTGGGGAGAAGCGAATTGGCGCGGTGGTGAAAGAGGGAGGGTTTACGAGGTTTCGGAGGGCAGCGGAGACGCCGTTTAATTTGGTGTTTGAGGCGCGGCCGTAAAGCGAGCGGGATAGCGGGCACGTGGGGAAGACCCAAGAACCGATCTGAAGGTCGGCCACTACAAAGACAGAGGAGATCGGCTTTTCTACTGTTGAATACTTGCCACGATCCCTCCACTGCGCGCCGCAAACTGCGCGGTGCTACGGTCGGGATGACAACGAAAAAACGTAGCGCGGTAGATCTTGGACATGCGGCACAGCCGTCCAAGAGGCGGCAGCAAAGAGAAATCCTAGAGGCGAAACTGAGTTGGGTACAATGGTTGGGCTGGTGATTTCGCTGCGGGTGTGGGTGGTGACTTGATACATCGGAATGTTTTTCATAATGATGCGGTTTATCCCATTGAGAAGATGCGATGGTCTCCGGGCCAAGCTGGGTTAATCAGTGGCTGGGGCTTGTTTACGACGGTGCGGATTGCGCGTGGAGAGGCCTTCGCGTACGAACGGCACTGGCGGAGGCTGGAGAAGGACGCTGGGATTACGCGACTGCCACTGGTTTATTCGGGCGCGAAAGTGCGGGTGCAGTTGCAGGAAGTGATCCGCGCAAACAAGGTGCAAGAGGGCTGCGCGCGCATTTATTTGACCTGGAACACCACCGGTTATTGGAGAAGTGACGAGAAGATGCCGGAAGTGGACTTGGTGATTACCACAGCGGATTTGCCGGAGTATCCGGACTCGGTGCGGCTAACGGTGCGGGAGCATGGGCGGCACGCGTCGTCGGCGCTGGCTGGGGTGAAGACTACTTCGTGGTTGAACAATGTGTGGTCGATGGCAGAGGCGCAACGCGAGGGATTTGATGAGGTGGTGCTGCTGAACGAACGCGGCGAAGTGAGCGAATGCACGGCGGCCAACATTTACGTGGTGAAGGGCGATAAGGTGGTGACTCCACCACTGAGCTCGGGTTGCCTGGAAGGTGTGACGCGCGGAGTGTTGATGGAGATTGCGTCGGAAGCTGGGGCGAGTATTACGGAGCATATGTTGCGGCTGGAGGATTTGTATGGGGCGGATGAAGTGTTTATTACGTCGACCAACCGGAATGTGCTGGGAGTGGCGGAAATCGCGGGGAAGAAGATTGGGAGTGGAGCGCCGGGAGCGCTGACGCAGCGGCTGGATGAGGCGTTTGATGCGTATGTGAAAGATTATGTGGAGCGAAGGTTGGCGGCGAGCCGGTAGGGATTTTCGAAGATTCCATCAAAGACAGAATTCAGAAGAGTGGCGCCTATTTTATTGGTTGGTGCTGCGTTTTGAAATTGCCGGACCGCCTCGGAAGGCGGTCCCTACAAACCCGAGAGGGCCGAGAAACCCGAGACCCATACGTGAAGGCTACGTGTGGGATCCACCAAGAATGAGAAACCCAAGATGGGCGGCCTAAAGCCGCCCCTACAAAGGCGAAGAGCGGATGCGTCGCCCGCTAACGTCGGTGGATTAATTGTGCGTTGGAGTTGCGGCCGTGGTTGCGGCGTTTGGGTTGGGGCCCAGGGTGGCTCGGAGAAGGATTGGGGCCAGGACCGTGGTGACCATTACGAGTAAGACCACCGCGGAGAAGAGGCCTTCATCGACTACGCCGATGCCTCTGCCGATACCGGCGAATATCAGACCGACTTCGCCGCGAGGCATCATGCCGAAGCCGATGGCGAGACGATTCATGGTTGGCGGCGCTCCCCAACCGGCAGCAACTTTCCCGACGATAGCGACAACAGTAAGCGCCAGGCCCGCGAACAACACATCTTTGCTGAGCATGGTTTCCAGCTTGACCTGAATTCCCATCCACACGAAAAAGAGCGGCACGACGAGAGATTCGAGGGGCGAGAGAAGCTCGTGGAGTGTTGCGCCTTCCACTTCCTTATCGAAGAAGCTGTTGAGGATCATGCCGGCGGCGAAAGCGCCAACGATGGTGGCGAGTTCGGCGACGTTAGCGAGCCATGCAAGCAAAAACGCGAAACTGATGCCGAACAGAAGTTTCAGATTTGGTACGCCAATGGTGGCGAGGCGGCGCACGAGTTTTGGCATCAGCCAGATGCCGATACCGAGAGAGGCGACAAGGAAGAACGCGGCTTTGCCGGTGGTGATGGCGATGGATGCGACGCTAATGGTGCCGGTGAGGGCGAGGCCGCTGACGACGGCGAGGACGATGAGGCAGAGCACGTCGTCAATGACCGCTGCGCCGAGAATGATGCGAGCTTCTTCGGTAGTATCGCGGCCCAGATCGCGCAGGACTCGCGCGGTGATGCCGACGCTGGTGGCGGTAAGAATACCGCCGATGAAGAGATCGGCAGCGAGCATGCTATTGGGATGGAGCAATTTCATGGTGCCCATGCCGAGAACCATGGGCAGCACGATGCCGAGTATGGCGACTAGCGCGGCAGGTTTTCCGACGCGCTTCATTTCAACCAGGCTTATTTCCAGGCCGACGAGGAAGAGCAGGATGAGGATGGCCAGACGCGAGATGATGTCGACAAAAGAGTAGATGTTCATGTACGTCTGACCTTGCGGGCCGCCGAGAAGATTTGCGAGCAATTCGGTGTGAGTGCCGGGCGGAAGAAGCTGGCGCGTGGCTTCCTCAAGGTTCACTGGGGAAGTGAATGCGAGAGACGAGATGCGGGAAAGGGTGTCGCCTTCGCGAAGGACGGTGAGCGTGGGACTGCCGAGATAATAGCCGAGATTGCCTGCAAGAAGACCGACGAGGAGTTCACCGAGAACGGAGGGCTGGCCGAGCCATTTCATGACCAGGCCGCCGAGAGCGGCGCCGAGAGTGACGAAGATCGAGGCGATGAGGATGGGGACTACGGGATCGGCGTGGGAAATTGTGCCGCTAGCGAAGAGAAACATGGCGATTTGAGGCAAAGCCGGCATGTGGGTTCCTCTTAGAAAATACGGGTGAGGTATTGTTGTGAGTTTGCGCGGTGGAAGCAAGGTGAAAGTGCGGGGGAAGAAGCGAGAACGTATTATTGGTGCGCCATGTTGACTTGGCGGGCCGCCTCCCTTCCTGCGTCAGGGCAAGCAGAAGGCGGTCCCTACAAGTGCGAGAGCAACCCAAGAGGGCAGCCTAAAGCCGCCCCTACAAAGGACGGAAGGATCGCGTGGAGACGCGTGTGTGTGCCGCAGTAGAAAGACACGGGCAGGAAGGGACGCATAGTGGGCCGGTGCGTGCTAGAATTCAGGCGTTTAGGGGCCTGAGGGGTTTGGAGCCGGAATGACGGAAACTCTGCCGCAAATTGAAGCGGTTCTTGAAGTGATTTCGCCGGACGGGGCGCGGAAGTACGTGCGCGTCACGCAGATGCCGTTCATGATCGGGCGCGGGGCGGAGACCGGGAATCATCTGCAGTTGACGGACCGGCGAATTTCGCGGAACTGCGCGGCGATCGTTGTGGAAGCGAACCGCTATTATCTGGAAGATCGCGGGCAGCGGCGCGGGATGTTTGTGAACGGCGAGAAGGTAGAGAGCCGGGCGCTGAATGACGGCGATGTAATTACTTTCGGACTAGAAGATTCCTACCAAGTGGTATTTCGCGTTGCCGCGGGAACTTCGGATGAAGCGATACCGCAACTGCTGACGCGCATCGATCACATGACCAGTTCGGAGACGACCGGAGGAGGACTGCGCAAGCTGAACCTTTTGCTGGAAGCGACTTCCCTATTGCACTCGGCGTTGCCGCTGGATTCGGTGTTGGCGAAGATGATCGATCACGCCATTGCGGTGACCGATGCGGACCGGGGTTTGCTGGAAGAAGCGGATCAAGGCCGGGTGGACAGTTTGCGCGTGAGATTGGCGAGGCGGAGCGGCGGGCAACGGTTGCCGCCCGAGAGCATGACACCTAGCCAGACGGCGATTCAATTGGCCATGAAGCAGCAGTCGCCGGTGATTACCGAAGATTTAGCACAGGCGGAAATGAATTTGCAGGCGGCGGCCAGCATCGTTGCGCAAGGGTTGCGCGCGGTGGTGGTGATTCCGCTGTATGCGAGTTCGCGAGCGAGCAGCGATGGATCGTCGGTGGATGTGAAGCGCGGCGATTTTCTGGGCGTGTTGTACCTGGACTCGAAGCGGCCGACGGCGTTTTCTAAATTGGACCGGCAGATTCTGGATGCGCTGGCGGCAGACGCTGCGAGCATTCTGGACAATGCGCGGCTGGTGGAACGCGAACGCGAACGGCAGCGATTGGAACAGGAAATCGGGATTGCGCGGGATATTCAGCAGGCGTTGTTGCCGAAAAATTTGCGGGACTTCCCTAACCTTTCGGTTTCGGGCGTGAATTTTCCTTGCTTGTCGGTAGGAGGAGATTACTTCGACGTGTTTCCGCTGGACGAAAAGCGGACCGCGTTCTTGCTGGCGGACGTGAGCGGAAAGGGATTGGGCGCAGCGCTTTTGACGACGATGCTGCAGGGAGCGCTTTCTGGCATGTCGCTAGGGACCGATCCTGCTCGAACCTTCAACCATGTAAACCGGTTTTTGTGCGACCACGCAGAGGTGGGTCGATACGCTACGATGTTTTTCGCGATTCTGGAAGAAGGCGGGAAACTGGAATTCATCAACGCGGGGCACCCTTCCCCGATTTTGTTGCGGCAGGGGCGGGCTGAGGAAGCGTTCACGGAAGGATCGTTTCCGGTGGGACTGGTGCCGGAGGCGGAGTTCACTACGGCTTCTATTCAGTTAGAGACCGACGATACGCTGGTGCTGTTCAGCGATGGCGTGACGGAAGCGATGGATCCGGAAGAGCAGCTTTATGGAGTGGGGCGGCTAAAAGAAGTGTTGGAAGGCAAACACGAGTTGCCGCTGGATGAGATCCAGAAAGTTGTTTTGGAGTCGGTGGAGAATTTTGCGCGCGGGGCGCGGCAGGCGGATGACGTGACCATGCTGGTGGTACGGTATCGGGCTACGGCAGCTTCGATTTCGAGCACGGATGTGCCGGAAGCAAAGGGCGCGGTGGCGAACGATTAAGAGTTGTTGTTTCCTCTAGTTTCCTCTCATTGCAAGAATTCCAGGAAGATACAGACGGTCTGTGAAACGGTTGCGATCACGCCCTGATCCCTCCACTGCGTGGCGCGTGTTCGCGAAGCGCGAACACACGCCACTTCGGTCGGGATGACAATATGGGTACTGCGACCGAGACATCTTGCGGGACTGTCATGCGTCTTCCGGTTACAACCGTGGTGACAACATTAAATCCGTATTGGTTGAATTGAGCGGACCACCTCAGAAGGCGGTCCCTACATAAGAAAGAAAAACCGGCCGGAAGGCCGGCCATTGCAAGGAAAAGAGCACCGCGCCGCGGGCATGGGGTACAGCAGCGTCGCACCCCAGAGAAACGCAAGAGGGCGGCCTAAAGCCGCCCCTACAAAGAAATGAAAAAACCAAGAGAAAAACCGCACCCTAAAGTGCGAAGGGTGCGGCACCCAGTTCACTCAAGTTCATGCGGTGTGCTGATCAGAGTTCGCGGAGGGCTACGGCTACTGGTCTGGTGGCGGCGCGGATGGCTGGGAAGAAGCCGCCCAGGACGCCCATTATTAGCGCGAAGAGGATGCCCAGTAGCAGCAAATCCAACGTGATTTTGAAAGCGAAGGCGATGTTGGAGAAGGTTTGAAAATTCATGGTGTTGGTGGTCCAGCCGTTCAGCGGGAGGACGACGAGGCAGCCGAGGATTCCACCGGCGAAGGAAATCAGCAGCGCTTCAAAGAGA
>Ga0210394_10004943_pt1 | contig 15216 bp, 15 predicted proteins | sample IncBWC12MmetaG_FD_160121 | JGI IMG/M metagenome (GOLD analysis project Ga0210394, IMG submission 160121) | Forest soil microbial communities from Barre Woods Harvard Forest LTER site, Petersham, Massachusetts, United States - Inc-BW-C-12-M | ecosystem: Environmental > Terrestrial > Soil >... | reverse complement strand
GTCGCGCAGGAAGCGTTGCTGCGCGCGTACCGGCGCTTTGAGCGCTTGCGCGATCGCACGCGGTTTCGCGCTTGGCTCGTGCGCATTGCGTTTCGGCTGGCGATCGATCGTGCACGTTCATCGAAGCGCCGCGAAGTGCGCGAAACGCTTTGGTCGCAAACGGCGCCGCGGCCTTCGACCGAGGATGTTGCTGCCACGAGCGAATTTCAGGCGCATCTCGACCGCGCCATGGAAGAGCTTCATGAGAAACACCGGCTCGTGCTTTTGTTGGCGGCCATGCAGGGGCATTCGCTCGAAGAAGTTGCGGAGATGCTTGGCCTGCCCATCGGAACGGTGAAATCGAGATTGTTCTTGGCCAGAAAGCAGTTAGCGGAGAAATTGCGATGCCATGCGAAAACTATAGAGAAGCGTTGATCGAGGCCGCAGCCGCGGACACCGAGCCGTCGCGCGAATTGCGTTTGCACCTTGACGCTTGCCCGTCTTGCGGCGCAGCGTTCGCACAAGAGCGGCAACTCTTTGCCGCCCTCGACTCCGGCGTGTGCGCGAATGCAAATTCCGAAATACCTGCTTCGCTCCTTTCACGTGTGCGAGCCGGGCTGAACGAGCGGCCCGCTCCTCAGCGGTCTTGGATTCTGGCTGGTGCCGCACTTGCTGCCGTTGCGGCTCTCGTTATTGTATTTATATTAGTCCATGGCTTTGGACGCGGCGCCACCGAGACAAATCCGCAGATGATTGCGGCTGTGGACCACGAGTCGCCCGCTGTGATTCCGCCATTCACCCAGGCTATCGCGCCGAGCGAAACGACGAGTTCATCCGCCAAGAGTAGTTCGAGGCGGCCCATCAAACCTGCAACTCTTGCCAAATTCGAGCAGGTGGCCGTGCTGATTCCCGCCGGTCAGAAACAGGCTATCGAAGCTTTGCTCGCGGGCGTTCAGCAGGGCAAAGTCGAAACAAATGTTTTCCTCACCGAGAAACCCGAAGAGGCTTTGCAAGAGTTGCAGGTTTCGCCGCTCGAGATCTCTCCAATCGAAGTGAAACCTCTTGCGGATGTCAGTCCGGAGTCGCCCTCAGAAGACAAGACGTTGAACCGGTTGAAAAATTGAAAAGGAGCGTTCCATGAAAAGGCCCATTCTGGCGGTGTCGCTCGCTACGCTGCTGTTCGTCATCCCTCGTGTGTGTGCGCAAGACAAGGAGAAATCTGCGGACACCGCTAAGCCTGCCGCGATCGAAAAAACAATCACGCCTTTGCGTGTACAGGTCGTCTTTACCGAATTCGACGGCGACAAAAAAATCGGCAGTTTGCCCTACACCTTTTTGGTGAATGCGGACGACCGAGGGACGCCGGCGGCCGTACGCATGACTTTCCATGCTCCTGTCCAGATATCTAGCAATGCGGGTGAAAAGCATGTGGTCCAGTATCCCCTGACGACCAATCTGGACGGTCGCGCAGAAAAGGCTGATGACGGCCGTTTTCTTTTACGGCTGAGCTTGGAGAAGAGTTCGATTTACCTGACGGGCGTCAATCAGAAGCCAACTTCGCTTGGTGGAAACGAAGTTTCCGCGAATGAACCGACCCAACAAGAGTTCCGCACGCAGGTGAATCTGCTGATCCGGGATGGCCAGACCATCCAATCAACAGTCGCGACCGACCCGGTCACCGGCCATGTGTTGAAGGTGGATGTCACGCTCAATGTGATTAAGTAGGCGGCGCCGGATCACAAGGCGCCGAGGATTGCCTCCAGAGCAATTTTCAGATTCGGGTGCTGGAAGCTATAGTCGAGCTTTCCTAATCTTTTCGGCAGGACGCGCTGGCTGGATAGGAGCAGCGCGTCGGCCATTTCGCCGAGTGCTAGGCGCAATGCAAATGCCGGGGCGGGGAAGAGGGCTGGCCGGTGCATTGCGGTCGCTAGAGTTTTCGTGAACTCCGCGTTTTGGATTGGTTGTGGAGAGATCACGTTGATCGGGCCTCGGAGCTGTCCATTCTCAAGCGCAAGACGCAATATTTCAATCACATCTTCGAGCGAAATCCAGGACATCCATTGTCGGCCGGAACCGATTTTTCCGCCGGCGAAGAAACGGAAGGGAAGCATGATTTGCGGCAACGCGCCGCCATGCCGGGCCAGAATAATTCCGAATCGCGCGAGGACCACGCGAATCCCGATGGCTTCCGCCTTTAGCGCCGCGGCTTCCCATTCTTTGGCCACGGTCGACAGGAAATCAGTACCCGGCTGACTTTCTTCCGTGAGTTGTTCATCGCCGCGATTTCCGTAGATGCCCGTCGCCGATGCGGAAACCAGCACGCTCGGCCGTGCGTTCATTCTCGCGAGGGCAGCGACCAGAGCGGCTGTCGTGTCGATGCGGCTCGAGCGCAGCTCTGCCTTTCGCGTGTTGCTCCAACGGCCATCGGCAATCGATGCCCCAGCTAGATTCACAACAGCGTCTGCGCCTACCCCTGCACCACCAAGTTCTCCCGTGGCCGGATTCCAGGCCACTTGAAAACCGTCGTTCGCTGAATCTTTCGTGATGGTTCCCGGCCGAACCAGTCTGCAGACCGTGTGCCCAGCCTTTACCAGCGCGGGCACCAGCGCGCTGCCAACCAAGCCACTCGATCCGGTGACGAGAATTTTCATAGTGATTTTGTTCGATCCCATTCGACTAAAACACAAAAACAAACGATGTCAGCACGCTACGCAAGCGTCGGCCTCTGGTCAAGCGGTAGAAAAGTTCAAAACGGTTTTCAGTTACAAAACTGTCCCAGTTCAAGTAATCCTTTCGCCTGTTAGCGCTAAGCGCGCAGCCTCTGGCCGGGCACTCTTCCGCGGGTTACAATTCTCTTGTGAGCCTTACTTCACAGACTGCGCGCGTGAAAGTCCTTTTCTTCGGCCGCCTCAGAGAGATCGTCGGCCACTCGGAAGACTCAGTCGAGTTGCCCGACGGCGCGCCAATCGAAGCGCTTTTCTCTTTTTATGGCGCGAATCATCCAGAGCTTGCGCGCTTTCGTCCTTCGCTGGTCGCCTCGTGCAATCAGGAATTCGCTGTTTGGAGCACGCCGCTGCATTCCGGGGATGAAGTTGCCTTTCTCCCGCCTGTAAGCGGCGGCTAGCGCAGCTTTTCCATGGCCAAATCTTTACAACCCGACCTTCTTGCCCTCGTGCGCGACCCCATCGATCAGGCCGCTTTGATCCGGCACGTGCGCGCCGCCGAAGACGGCGCCGTCGTCACCTTCGATGGCTGCGTCCGCAATCATTCGCATGGACGGCGAACGCTATATCTGGATTACGAAGCGTACGAATCCATGGCGGCGGGCAAAATCCGCGAAATTGCCCAGCAAATTCATGAGAAATTCCCGATTCACCTTGTCGCCATCGTGCATCGCCTCGGGCGACTCGAAATCGGCGAGACGAGCGTGTTCATCGCGGTGAGCTCCGCCCACCGGCCGGCCGCGTTCGACGCTTGCCGTTTCGCTATCGATACCCTCAAGCGCACTGTCCCGATCTGGAAGAAGGAATATTTTGAGGATGGTGCCGTTTGGGCCGACGGCGAAATGCCTCCTGCTCCGCTGGAGACACGCGCGGCGAAACCTGCATCTTAGTGAATCAATGAGCTCTTCACCCCCAAGCGCCCGTGCCGCCGTCGTTTTTCTTGCCGCGCTATTTGTGACCGGGATTGTTTTGGCTCAGGACAAGCCTGACCGACCGCCCTGGGCGCAGCCGAAGCCCAAGCTGCCTGCCAATTCGTCTTCCGCCGATGCCGCAGCCCCTGTACCTCCATCTCTGCCTTCGCCACCGCCGCCCGGGAGCATAGTTCCAACGCCGGTGCCGCCGCTTAGGCCGCCAGACGACGGTGATCCTCAGCGCGGCAGGATCAAAGTTAAAGTGGAACTCGTAAATATTCTGGCCAGCGTTCTTGACGACCACAGCCGGCCTGCTGCCGATCTGCCCATTGAAGCTTTCCAAGTTTACGAAGAAGGCGTGGCCCAAAAGATCGAAGTCTTTGAATCCGAAACCAAACTGCCTCTAGATCTCGCTCTGATGATCGATTCGAGCATGAGCGCGAACATGGAAATAGCCTTTGAGAAAGAGGCTGCTGCGCATTTTATCCATCAAGTGCTGCGCCCCGGCGATAGCCTGTCGGTTTTTGGCTTTGACGAAAATGTCACGCAGTTAACCGCCTTCTCGGACAATGTTTCCACCCTGCAGGCCGCTGTACGTAAGATTCCGCCCGGCGCGGGGACTTCGATTTACGATGCCGTGCTTCTTGGAGCGAAGGCGCTGGAACACCGCGGGGAGGAGCGCCGCCGAGTCATTATTTTAGTTACAGACGCCGGCGAAACAACCAGCCGCGCCGACTTTGATGCCGCGCGTAAAGAAGCCGTCCGCTCGGACGCGCTGCTCTATACAATTGTTATTCGTCCTATTAAAAACGAGAGTGGGCGCAATACCGCCGGAGAGCACGCGCTCACAACGATCACGGAAACTACCGGGGGAGACATGTTTTTTCCGGACACGCCTCAGGAGCTGAATGTGATCTTCGACCTGATCGACCGCGAGTTGCGCACGCAATATCGCCTGGGCTATTACCCCACGCCGCGCGGGCCGGCTAACACGTATCGCAAAATCGAAGTCAAAGTTCTGAACGGCGATTATCACGTTCGCTCGCGCAAAACTTATCTCACCGGCCCTCAGTGACGCGCGGATTGGGAGGTTGCATTTTTGGTGAGTGAAACGCAGGCCCCCCTTTTTTGTAAGAATATGAAAACATGAGGTTTAGGGTAGTAGGGCCTGTTAAAGATGTCATTTCAAACCACTTATAAGTCATTTCTTTTCCTAGTCTTGCGAAAGGAGCATCCATAGGTGCCGTTGTGCATCCGCTGGGATGGCGTTGTGACTGGCATGAGGACGTGTTGCGGCGCGCTCACGCTGGATTCGCGCGTTAAGCGGGCGGGGCAAGCCCCGCCCCTACAAGCGCTTGTGATGCATTGCGATTGGAATACTGATATCCACGGCGATGAGTGGAGCGCGATACGAACTATTACCTGAAAGTTATTGTACGCCCGAGTCTAAACGAGCGCAAGCAAAGAATGCCGGCCCTGTCCGAACCGCCAGCGACTACGGTGGGCCGAGCGGCCATTGCGAACCTAGAGACTACTGCGGTTTCTTAATGTCCGGGCCGGCTTGCTCGATGCTGCCTCTGACCAGTTCGGTTTTCACTTCGGATTTTTGTCCTGCCAGCACGTCGACCTCGGTTTCAAAGGTGCGATAGCCGGGCAACTCGATCTTAATCTTGTGCTTACCCGGGCTGACGAGCATGGAATGGAGTTTTCCACCTAGCTCGCTGGCGTGGCCCACGTAATTGCCATCGAGGAAGACCGCCGCGCGCTTTGGTTGAACCGTGACCTTCAGCTCAGAAGTAACTTCCGGCATTTTTGCACCGGGGAGCAGCTGCATCTTTACTTGAATCTCCTGCGCTTCGCCTGGTTCGACAACGATCTCTCGCGCGAACTCGGCGTATCCTGCTTGACGGACGGCGATCTGGTGTTTGCCCGGCATCAGCAGGACTTTCTTGTCGCCCTTGAGTTCCTTCACGTAGCCGATATATTCGCCGTCGATCCAGACGCCGGAATCACGATCGATTTGCGTATCCCCTTCAAAGCGCACTTCGCCCATGACTTTGCTGCTTTGGGCGGAGAGGTGTGGTGGGCCGAAGAAAAGTAAAGAAAGTGCAAGCAAACTCGCCGCAGGCCGGAGTCTCCACGATTGAAATATCATTCTCCCTCGCATTCAGGCTGGGAATTTAGTTTAACTCGGATGAGATGGAGAAGCCTTCAAAAAACGGCGGCCATGGAGAAGAAATGTCCGGATACAAGTTTGGTTCGCACGGGCGAAGCATTTCCCCCGGCGCAGATGATAAAGTGATGGGCGCAGGGACTTGCGAACCTCAAGGCTGGCCCTTACAGGGTAAACAAGTCCCGGGCCTAAAGTGGAGTGGGTTGGTTCTTTTCGATGAGCACAGACTATCTCGAAGCCGCTATTGAAATCGCGCAGGAAGCCGGCAAAATCCTACGCGAAGAGTTCGACCGGCCCGCGCAGATCAGTTACAAGGGCGACGTCGACCTGGTGACGCAAGCGGATAAGCGCTCCGAGGAAGCTATTGTCGCGGGCCTTACAAAATATTTTCCGGAACACTCCATCGCCGCGGAGGAGGGGACCGGGCACGAGAGTGAGTCGGAATTTCGCTGGCACGTGGACCCGCTGGATGGCACGACCAATTTCGCGCACGGCTATCCTTGTTTTGCGGTTTCCATCGCTCTTGCACAACGCGGCGAGCTCCTCGCAGGCGTGGTCTACAATCCGTTCTATGAGGAGCTGTTTGCCGCTGTCCGCGGCGGAGGCGCCACGCTGAACGGGAAGAGAATTTTCGTTTCGAACGTGGATACGCTGGCTACCAGTCTTCTCTGTACCGGTTTCCCGGTTCACAAGCGCCTGGCAAATCCCAACATTCACTACTATTGGGATTTTACTTTGCGCTCGCACGGTGTTCGCCGCGACGGCTCCGCTGCGCTAGATCTGGCTAGCGTCGCTGCCGGGCGTTTCGATGGATTTTGGGAATTCGGGCTGAAGGCGTGGGATACTGCTGCCGGAGTTTTGCTAATCGAAGAAGCGGGGGGCAAAGTCAGCGACTTCGCCGGGCAGGCTTACCAACTGGGGGGCCCTGTCGTTCTTGCCACGAATGGTGTGATACACGAGGAGGCGCGCGGAGTAGCCTTCGAGATTTCGCAGCGCGATCCATCCGCTCCTCTGCGGCGTTAACTCGTTTCCTACGCTGCAATTTCCACTTACAAAAAGCTATCAGCCCTCTTACGAATTTCTAATGCCCCGCACGCTACCCTTTTTTGGCAACGATACACCGTTCTGTGCCTATTGAAGTCACTCGACTTCCGACACCGACAATTCCGTTGCCGAGCAGTGATTGTTGGAGGGGGATATGCGCGCACTCGTTCAGAAAAAAATGCCTATATTCGCGATATTTATAGCACTGCTTTTTGCCGGCATAGCTCCGGGAATCGTGTTTGCCGACGATGAGAAAGACAAGAGCACGCCGCCGGCAAAAGTCTCAACAGCGAAACCGGATGCCCCTGCTCCTGGATTGACGGAGCGCGAACGTATGCTCCTCGATCGGGTCGAACAACTCGAAAAGCGTGTTGCGGAACTCGAGACTAAGGGCACGCCCGCGGCTACTCCGACGGATACCTCCACAGCCACTTCTGCGGCAGTGGTCGCAGCCGCGGGTCCAAAAGTTCCCGGCGCGGTTGATGCTTCCTCTGCGACGGTCACCGCAAAAGAAGCTGCAGCAGTGACCGCGCCGGGCCTCAGTACAAATGTGGTCCCCACTGACAAAGCGATTTCTTCCCTCTCTCCGCAAGGCACGGAAAAAGGGAAGTCGGGCGCGGGCAAAGCGCCAGCGAGCGAACCATTCGAGTTCGCCGACTTTACGTGGCTCAACGGTAACGCGCGCACAAAAGAGTCGCCCATGGACACGAAATTCTTCACGCCAGAAATCCGCGCGGATGTGGACTACGTTTACGATTTCAACCACCCGAAGGACGACACCATTGGCGGCTCGAGCGAGGTCTTTCGTTCCGACGAAGTCCAGGTAACCCAACTTGGTGTCGGCGGGGACTTCCACTTCGACAACGTGCGAGCGCGCGTGATGACGCAGTTCGGATTGTACTCAGAAACGACGCCGCGCAACGACGCCAGTCCGGCGCGCGGCCAGTGGAATCTTAACGATGCCTATCGCTATCTATCGGAGGCATACGGCGGCTATCACTTCAATGTGCTACACGGAATCAACGTCGACGCAGGAATTTTCATGTCCTACATCGGCCTCTTCAGCTACTACAACTTCGACAATTGGGCATATCAACCGTCCTACGTTTCCTCGAACACGCCCTGGTTCTTCAACGGCGTGCGTGTTCAGATTTTTCCCACCGAGCACTTGAAGATCGAGCCGTGGTTTGTGAATGGCTGGCAATCCTATGGACGATTCAACAGCCGGCCGGGCTTCGGGATGCAGATCCTGTGGCGTCCGAATGGATGGTTTTCGATTCTGGGGAACCAGTACGCTTTGGGTGAGGACGCGTTTAATACGCCGGGGCGCGTGCGCTATCACACGGACGACAGCATGGAGGTTAAGTATTACGATCGACCGGGCGAATTTGTGGACAAGATGGCGTTTTCGCTGACTGGCGATTTGGGTTGCGAACACGGCGGCGGGGTGAGCTGCGCCGGCAATTCGGCGAAGGGTCCCAAGCAGAGCTTCATTGGTTTCATGCTCTACGACCGGACCTGGTTTCACAATGACAAATTCGGGCTGACGCTCGGCGGAGGGAAGATCAACAATCCAGGGCGCTATTTGGTGTTGCTGCCGCCGATCAATGGAGCGACTGCGGCCACGGGCACGCCCTACTTTACGGAAAATCCGGGCGACCCATTCAAGGCGTGGGATGCGTCGGGGACGATTGACTGGATGCCGAGCCAGTACATTACCTTCCGGTGGGAATTCGATCATCGCGCCGCAAATGTGCCGTATTTCTCTGGACCGGGTGGGATTACGCCAACTACTTGTCCGACCGCATTTCTCGGTAACAATATTTGCGGTTCGCCGGGAGCCCTTGTGCCCGGGTTCACGCCGGATCTCAAGAAGATTGAGAACCGGATTGATTTGGCTATCCTCGTCAAGTTCTAACAACGATCGGTCGCGGGTCAGTTGCTTGAAACTGGCCCGTGCCCCTTCCGACGCTGTGATCGCGCCGTTATTTTCCGGTGAAACGGCTCGCGGTCAAACTCGATTGCGTTAGTTCCTTGACGTTCAGTTCGCCTTTCTTGTCCTTATCCAATCGTTCGAATTCTGCTTCCATAAACTTCATGAACTCCTGTTTGGAGATCATCCCCTTCTTGTCAGAATCCATGAGGGACAGCAAATGCTTGACCTCGTCTTCGGCCAATGCCAGTTTGTTCTGTGGCTTCGGAACAGACGCTTTCTGTGCTGCCGCAGTCCCCAGCATGGTCCCGGTCACAACCAAGACTGCGATGAAGGCTACTACCCATAACCTATTTTTTCGCATTAGCATGTTTGACTCCTTGCAGCTCTTGCCTGATACGGCGAGCGCAGACGCCGCCTTCCATACCAGGTGGGCATCGGGGGAAGTGAAGTTTTGGCCTCCCGGATTTGGCGAATGTACACCCACATTTCTTGCGCTCGTTTGCGCAAAATATTCATGCACTGAATCTATTTTTTTGACCGCGGATTGTCCCAATGCTGTTGTCGCCGTTTAAGGCCCCCGCGCATTCCGCGTTGTGCACGCCGTCACGAATACATCACATCTTCGCCGATCCTTACGCTGATTGGCGCGGCATCGATATACCTTATAAAGAGGGCTGCGGCGTGGGTCCGCGGCGCTGCTGAGGAGGATTGTTCGCATGTATAAGTTGGCCGCTTTACTCACGATATGGCTGGCGATCTCGCCGGCGTGGAGCCCACAAAATGAATCGTTGAACGACTGCTATAGCCGCTGCAACGCGCCGCCGATCGACCCGGAAATGCAGCGGCAGGAGCTCGTCAATCTGGAGAAGGAAGCGGCGCACGCCATCCAGTTGAGCGACGGAACGTTTTTCCGGCGGGTCTATAGCGACGATTTCGCGGGCACGCTTTCTCGAGGCGAGGCGGTCAACAAAAGCGGCTTCATCAACGCCGTACAGTCGACGACGGTCAAGTACGAGGCGTTCAACGCTTCGGACATCAAGATACATATTTTCCGTGAAACGGCTGTCGCAACTTGTCTATGGTCCGCGCGCGGCATCTTCAAGGGGCAATCCGTGAACAGCCAGATGCGCGTCATGCACATTTATGTAAACAGCGGAAGCGGTTGGAAAGTAGTGGCCAGCCAGGCTAGTCCTCTGCCGCCTTACGCACAGCAGGCACTGTAGCTACTTTTCGACTACACGCGCCGATCTTTGGAATACGAGAGCCGAAACGGATTCGTCGCGAGGGAAGCGCAATGCGTTCTGGGCTGTAATCCGATCCGATAATTCCCATTTCATGTTGCGAAGATTCCTCGATCATTCATAGCGCAGGGCTACCATCGGGTCGAGACGCATCGCTCGCCGCGCGGGAACATAGCAAGCGAGCAACGCGACGCTCACCAAGAGAAGCGCCACGCCGCCGAACGTGACCGGGTCGGTGGGCTTTACGCCATATAGCAGGCTTGAAATCAGTTTGGTCAGTGCAAACGCTCCCACTAGGCCAAAGGCAACTCCGGCAAGTGCAAGAGCAACTCCGCGGCCAATCACAAGGCGCCAGATGTCGCGTGGTTGCGCTCCGAGCGCCATGCGGATACCGATTTCGTTCGTGCGCAAACTGACGACGTAGCTCATCACGCCGTAGATGCCCATCGCAGCCAACAGAAGCGCGAGGCCCGCAAACATTCCAAGAAGAAACGTGGAGAATCGCCGTGAAGAGACCGAATCCGCGACCAGATTGTCGAGCGTCATCACGTGCGTAACCGGCAGAGTCGGATCGAACTTGTGAACTTCGGCGATCGCGGCCTGCGCCATTGACACTGGATCGGCGGCTGTTCGAATCACCGTGTACTGCGTCCACCCACCCGTGAAATAAATGTCCAGAGTCGGTGCGGCTTCGAGGCCGTACTGGTGAACATTACCAACCACGCCAACGATCGTCGACCAGCAAGGTGTAGGATCGAGCGAGCATAGATTGACGCGATGTCCAACCGCATCGCCGCCTGCGAAAAATCTCTTCGCGATCGCTTCATTGATCACAACTCGCTGCTCGCCGTAGTCGTGTGCGTCCAGCGGCCGCCCCATGCGCAGTGGAATCCCCATCGCCGCAAAATATCCGGGGCTGACTACACGTGTTTCCGCAATAGGGCGCGCTCCGTTTGCTGGAAGCGGCTGCCCCTCGATAACAAATCTCGAGGCGGAATGCATGGCCGAGCCGAGCGGCATCACGGTAATGCCCCCGACCGTCTTCACTCCCGGCAATGCCTGGATCTCTTGCGTTAGCGTGTCAAATTGCGCCGACTGTTTTCTACTTAGCTCCAGCTGCTGTTCGGTCGTCAATTTTATTACTTCAGCGATGGGCATTTGCGGTTGGTTCACTTCCATCGCGAGAATGTGATCCGATTGAAAGCCAGGGCTGACTTCCAACAGTCGGTGGAAGCTTCGAATCAGCAGGCCCGCGCCGACCAAAGGAATCAACGCCAAAGCAATCTCAGACACTACAAGAAGGCTGCGGATTTTTTGCCCGCCCGCCGCGCCTGCTGTTCTTGTTCCTTCCTTTAGGACTGCATGTAAATCCTGCTTCAGGCTTTGCACCGCCGGAATCAAGCCGCAAACCATTCCCGCGAGGAAACTCACCGCAACCGTAAAGCTCAGCACCCAGCCGTTCAGTCCCGTCTCTTTCACGCCGGCTAGATCCGGTGGCAGGAATCCGCCCAGCAGCCGGAATCCGGCACTCGCCAGAAAAACTCCCAGCGCGCCGCCAAGAAACGACAGCACAATGCTCTCCGTCAGCAACTGCCTAAGCAATCTTGACTGGCTCGCTCCCAGCGCAATTCGCAGCGCAATTTCCTTCTGGCGCACGGCATTCCGGGCCAGCAGCAAGTTCACAATGTTGGCGCACGCGACGAGCAGCACTAGCCCCACGGCTCCCAGCAAGACCAGCAGAGCCAATCGCATTTTCACCGCGGAAGGATCTGCCATCGGCGTGACCAGCACGCCCCAATTCTTGTGTGTGTCCGGATACGCTCGCTCTTCTTGGTGGTTCAGAGTTACCAATTCTGCCTGCGCTTGCCCGATAGCAACGCCTGGTTTCAGTCGACCAAGAATATTGAACTCATGATGGAGGTGGCTAGTCAGGTCGTCTCCGTATTGACCTGCGGGCATCCAGATGTCTGTCGTGGGGGCAATGCGGAAACTCGCTGGTAGTACACCGATTAGAGTGTATCCTCGCCCATCCAGCATCACCGTGCGTCCGATGACACTGCGGTCCTTTCCAAATTGGCTTTGCCATAGCCTGTGACTTGCCAGAACGACCGGTGCCTCGCCGGGCTTGTCTACCGCTGAAGTAAATGTCCGCCCTGCGACCGGCTGGATTCCCAACATTGGAAATAACCCAGATGTCGCATACCTCACTTCCAGCCGTTGCGGTTCACCTTCACCTGTCAAATTGACGCCATCAGGCAAATCGACAAACGCGGCCATGTCAGAAAAGCTGTGTGCTTCTCTTCGGAAGTCCTGAAAATCGCCCGGTGAATTTGGAACCTGCGGAAATTGTGGGAGGTAGGTATTCCAGATTTGAACGAGCGCAGCGGGATCGCGATAGGGAAGCGGGCGAAGCAGGACGTTTTCCACCACGCTGAAAATCGCGGTGTTCGCGCCGATCCCTAAACCAAGAGTTACGATCGCGACTGCTGTGAACCCGGGACTCTTCCGAAGCGCTCGAAACGCATGCCGCAAATCTTGCCAAAGGGTTTCCATAACGACTCCCTGTTCGCTGCATCGTTAGACGCGCACGCCGCCGCAGCGTTTCGTGCGTCTATGGAGTTACTACGATGCTCCAAGACCGGTCTTTGTTGTTCTGATTAAAGAGATGCGGTGGTGATTATCGAGGAGGTGCTTGGCGAGCCGTCGCGGGTTCGAATGCGTGAAATTCAAATTCGAGCAAAGCGGGCAAGTGTTCGGCAAAATAGTCCCAGCCGTGCCCGCCGGGATAGAGATGAAATTCGTGAGCGATATGCCGCGAGGTTAGCAATTTGTCTAACGCTACCGCGCCCGCATCGAATCCGTAGTCATCTTCCGAGCCACAATCAAAATATATTTTTAGCCCAGCGAGATTCGCCGTGCGCGCGATGGTTAGTGGATCGTTTTGATTCCAGAAGGCAGCATCGAATGGGGAACCAAACGCTTCTCCAAGCACCCGCAGCTGGCTCATCTGTCGCGCATTTTGTGCGCTGACGTTCGGTAGCTTTTCGATCAGAGCCGCGCTGTGAGCTCCCACAGCTGCAAACAGCTGCGGGTGGCGGAACGCGATGTGCAGCGCGCCGTACCCACCCATGGAGATTCCCGCGATTCCGCGCGAGCTGCGTCCCGCTTGTGCGCGGTAGCGCTTCTCGACACCGGGCATGAACTCCTGCAGGAAAAAATCCTCATAGCGCCGTTTGCCGTCTTGCGAGTTGATGTAGAAACTCATGCCGGCGGCAGGCGTCACAATCAAAAATTCTCCCAGCTGCTTGCGTTCCCACAGATCCTGGACAAGATTCATCCCGCCGGAATGAATGAGGAATTGGTCGTTGTCGCCCAAACCGTGCAGCAAATAGAGGATGGGATAGCGGCGCGTTTTTTCGGTGTCATAGCTGGGCGGAAGCAGCACGCAGTACGGTATTGCGCGCGCCAGAATTTTGCTTGGCAGAGAAACGCATTCGGCGCGTGCAGTGGCCCGCGCCGCCGGTGCCAACAGAATGCAACCCACGCAACCGATCAGCAGCGCTGCGTGGCCAGCGCGCTGGAATCTACTCATACCGCAGGGCCTCGACCGGGTTCAGCTTGGCCGCACGCGAAGCCGGATAGAGTCCCGCTGCAAGACTAACGAGGACCGCAAGCACGATTGCCAGCAGCACCAACCACCACGGCACGGAGAAAACATCTGTCGACGGCAAACTCTGCCGCTTCAAATACACGTTTATTCCGAACGTCACAGCTCTGCCTACAAGCCAGCCAAATCCCACGCCAAGCACGCCTCCAAAAAAACCCATGACGCTGGCTTCCACAAAAAAGAGGTTCTTGACGTCGCGATCCGCAGCGCCCAACGCTTTCAAAATTCCAATCTCGCGCCGCCGCTCGAGTATTGCCATCACCAGCGTATTGATAATTCCCAGTGTTGCTACCGCCAGCGCCAAGCTGCCGAAAATGAAGAGCAGCATGTCGAAAATTCGGAAGAACACCTGCAAACTCTTCGTCGCATCCTGCAGGGAAAACGTTCCGAATCCCATATTTTTGATGCCGGTCTCAATCCCCGGGACCAGTGACGCGCTTTTGGCACGCACCGTCAGGCTAGCGTAGACGGGCTTTCCATTCGTCGCTCGGACCGCGTCGCGCAGGTCATTCACTTGAGCCGCGCGCAGCGAAGAGGCTACCTCCAGCGGCATCAGCAATCGTCCGCTTCCGAATCCTCCAAATCCTGCTGCCGGTTCTGTTTCTATGATCCCTACGATGCTTAGCTTCTTCTCGCGGGGCACAATCGAGAATCCACCCGTGTCCGCGTCGGCAATCTTGCTCCCTGGCGAGCCTGGAGCTTGAGGCGCCAACGCCTGCCTCTCCGCGTAGCGAACGACCAAGTCTTTGCCGATCAAGCTGGAGGGCTGCGTTGATAAATCTTTTGCAAACTCAATCTGCAAAATCGCTTCGTCCGCATTCGCGCCAGAAAAAAAGTGGCCCTGGATTCCATCGAACGATCCATTTCCCTGTGCCGACGCCGGTATCCCCGCGACGATTGTCGAGTAAGGAGTTCCTTCGTACCGAACCTCGGTTGGGAAGCGGACCTGCGAATAAACTTCCACAACATTCGGCAGGCGTTCCAAATCCTTCTTCGCATCTTCATCAAGCAGCCGCGCATTTTTTGCCGGAGAACTTTCCGCTGGGGGACGCCGCATCGATTGCACATTTCTTCGCTGCGTCACGATCACCGTGTCGAACAATCCCGAATTCGAAAGCCGCTTCGTTGCCAGTGCCTGCAGCCCGATACCTAATGAAAGCCAGGCCACCAAAGAGGCCACTCCTACTGCGACACCAAGTGTCGTCAGCGTGCTGCGAAGCACCGCTTCTCGCAGATTTCGCAACGCTAGCTCGCCGAGGTCCCCTGCCTTCATGATTTCACCCCGTCGGTCAGCAATTTGCCATCCGCAAGCGCGGCGATGCGGTCCGCGAAGCGTTCCGCCAAGGGCCGCTCGTGAGTTACCATCACTATTGTCATGCCCAGCTTTTGCTGAATTTCTTTCAGCAGCAGCATGATGGATTCTCCGGTCGCGCTGTCCAGATTACCTGTCGGCTCATCGGCAAACAAAAGTGTTGGCCGATTCACCAGCGCTCGCGCCAGAGCCGCCCGCTGTTGCTCCCCACCGGACAGTTCGCTGGGCCG
>Ga0210394_10004942_pt1 | contig 15217 bp, 14 predicted proteins | sample IncBWC12MmetaG_FD_160121 | JGI IMG/M metagenome (GOLD analysis project Ga0210394, IMG submission 160121) | Forest soil microbial communities from Barre Woods Harvard Forest LTER site, Petersham, Massachusetts, United States - Inc-BW-C-12-M | ecosystem: Environmental > Terrestrial > Soil >... | reverse complement strand
ATTCAACTGTAGTGCGCACCGATTGATCGAGAGTTTCCACGCCGTCTTTTGTCGCCAGCGGCCCCAGATCGGTTTTTTCGTCGAACGGATCGCCCACCTTGAGTGCCGCCATCGTCGCGACGAATTTGCGCAAAAATTCATCCGCGATGGGCTCCGCAATGATGAAACGTTTTGCGGCGATGCACGATTGTCCGTTGTTCGAAATGCGCGCCTTTACCGCCGTCGCAACCGCTTCATTCAGGTTCGCGCTCGGCATCACAATAAACGGATCGCTGCCACCCAATTCCAGGACGACCTTCTTGACCTTTTTCGCCGCGCCCAGGGCCACTTGTACGCCGGCTCCTTCGCTTCCTGTAAGCGTAGCTGCGGCAATTCTCGAATCGCCCAGCACCGCTTCCACTTTTTGCGATCCGATCAGCAGGGTCTGAAATACACCTTCGGGGAAACCTGCATCGCGAAAGAGACCTTCGATCATCAGCGCGCATTGAGGAACATTCGACGCGTGTTTGAGCAGCATCACGTTGCCTGCCGTCAGAATCGGCGCCGCCGCTCGGATCACCTGCCAGAAAGGATAGTTCCAGGGCATCACCGCCAGAACCGGACCGAGCGGCTGATAACGCACATAACTCCGCGTCGCAGGCGTGGCCACGACTTCATCAGCTAGAAAAGCCTCGCCATTCTCTGCGTAAAATCGGCAGACCCACGCGCATTTCACCGCTTCCTCGACGGCCGAGCGAAACGTCTTGCCCATCTCCGTAGTCATCATGCGCGCGAAAGTCTCTTTCTTTTCTTCGAGGATTTCAGCCGCGCGCTGCATCATCTGCGCCCGTTCAGCAAAAGAAGTCCTGCGGTACTTCGAAAACGTCTCCGCTGCAATCTGCAGCTTCCGGTCGATCTCCCGGTCGGAAAGCTGCTCAAATGTTTTCAAGGTCTCGCCTGTTGCCGGATTAATCGTCGCTATGGCCATCCCTAACCTCGGTCATCTCAATTTTGGTGAATTTACGATACCATGCCGCTTTGCAGCGCACAAAATGCGTCCAGTCGTTCGCCAAATCCCATTTGTCGCCTCGATATTCCCTGTTGTAAGGTGAGCGCATGACTGCGGAACCCTTTCACCTGCTCGGTGTGAGTGGCAGTCTGCGCGAAAAATCTCGTACGGCACTCGCCGTACGTCGGCTGCTCGACCTTGCCGAAGAGCATGGCGCTGAGACGCGCATCCTGGATCTGCGAACCATCGAATTGCCCCTATATCGGCCGGATGGCCCCGGCGGCTCCGCGGCCGAAGTTCGGCTGGGCGCCGACATGCGTTGGGCTTCGGCGGTTGTCCTCGCTTCGCCCGACTATCACGGTTCGATGTCCGGCACGATGAAAAATTTCCTCGACTACAACTGGGAAGAGTGCGCCGGCAAAGTCTTTGGCTATATCTGCTCCTCGCACGAAAAAGGCCTCACCGTGATGGAACAGATGCGCACGGTCGTCCGGCAGTGCTACGGGTGGAGCATGCCCTACGGCGTCTCCTTCGATGGCCGAGCCGATTTTGATTCCGACGGGACGCTGAAGAACGGCAAGGTCGAAGCTCGTCTCCGCATGATGGCTCGCGATCTTGTCGTCTACGGAAAGGTCATCCGGCAACAATTTCTCTCCGACGTGGCCGGCAGCGATGCCATCACGTTCGCCGCTGCCTACCGCTAAGCCTCAGGGAAATCCGGGAGTCTCCCCTATTCCGACAAATAAATTCTTTAATAAATGTTCGGCACGATAGGCCAAACCGTACTTCTGACTACATCTAAAGCAAGAGGTCGTCAGAACTACTATGCGAATCACAAAACCATCTCGAAAGACAAGATTGATCCGCAGTCAACGAGGTAGACGTACAAGAACGAAATCGCGGCCAGTACCAGAGTCGATGCGCGTCGTCGCCATCGATCGGTATGGTGGCCCCGAGGTTCTCAAGGTGCACGAATTGCCCGTTCCAGACTTGGCTCCGAACGAGGTCCTGATCGCCGTACACACTGCCGGTGTGGGCGGATGGGACGCCGATATCCGCGACGGCTGGAATCCCGGAGGGCGGATTCAGTTTCCGCTTGTTCTGGGTACGGATGGTTCCGGCACGATCGCCCAGGTGGGCTCACGCGTTCGTCGGTTCAAGGCTGGTGATCGCGTCTACTCTTACACCTGGAAAAACCCGAAAGGCGGATTTTATGCGGAGTACGTTGCGGTGCACATGGACAACACAGCGAGCTTTCCCGATCCGCCGCTTGACCTCAAACACGCCGGTGCTGTTCCGGTAACGGGGCTGACGGCGCTTCAGGGAATCGGCGACCACCTCGACGTTCAGACCGGCGAGTACGTCATGATTCACGGCGCGTCGGGTGCCGTGGGCACTCTGGCCATTCAGTTCGCCAAGGAGCGCGGCGCGAAGGTTCTGGCCGTCGCCTCCGGACGGGATGGCGTCACTTTGGTCGAGCGCCTGGGCGCGGATCTGGCGGTGGACGGCCATCGCGATGATTTCGTCGAAGCAGCGTTCGCTTTCGCACCCAAAGGCGTCGACGCCGTGCTCGTTCTGGGAAGCGGCGATTCCGTGCCGCGCTGCCTCGACGTGCTTCGCCAGGGAGGCCGCCTCGCTTATCCCAATGGCGTCGAGCCGGCGCTCGAAAAGCGCCGGGGCTTGAAAATCATCGCCTACGACGCCAAAGCGGGCGTTCGCGAATTCGAAAAGCTGGACACAGCCATAAAGAAAGCGCGCCTGAAGGTGCCTATCGCCGCGGAATTTCCCCTCGAAGAGGCCGCCAAGGCGCATCAACGCGTTGAGCAAGGCCATGTGCTCGGCAAAATCATCCTTCGCGTCCGAGGATGATACCATTAAGCGCCGGGTACGAAGTTACCTCGCTCGCAGGAACGATTTCGTCGGCTGCTGGCTGCGAGCTTTACTCCTCAGCCTTGAGAAAGGCGCGCGCTTTCTGAATCTCCGCGCGTCTTTTCGCGTCCAATTTAGGATATTCGGGATCCACTTTTTCGAGCGTATCAATAAGTGCTTCGGCCACTACCAGGCGTGCAAACCACTTATGGTCAGCAGGCACCACGTGCCACGGAGCGTGGGCGGTGCTCGTGTTTTGCAGCATTTTTTCGTAAGCACGCATGTATTCGCCCCAATGTTGCCGCTCCTGCACATCGCTAAGGCGAAACTTCCAATTCTTTTCGGGCTCGTCGAGCCGCTTTAAAAAACGCTTTTTCTGTTCCTTATTCGAGAGATTCAGGAAAAACTTCAGAATTACAATTCCGTTGCGGGATAAATAACGCTCGTGCTCATTGATGTCTTCGTAGCTTCCTGCCAGATCTTTTTCGTGACCAGTTCTTGCGGCAATTTTTCGCGTTTTAAAGCTTCCGGGTGCACCCGTACCACTAAAACTTCCTCGTAATAGGACCTATTGAAGACTCCGATAGAGCCTCTCGATGGAAGAACTCGCGTGGTTCGCCACAAATAGTCGTGCTGTAACTCGTCATCTGACGGGACCTTGAAGGCGGTGGCGCTGCAAGCCAGGGGGTTCAAACCCGACATCACATGCTTGACAGTGCTGTCCTTCCCGGCCGCGTCCATCCCTTGCAACACCACGAGGATCGCCCATTGATGCTGCGCGTAAAGCTTTTCTTGCAGTTCAGTCAGGCGGGCAACGCCGTCTTCCAGTATTTCGCGCGCATGTTCTTTTGATTTCAGTCCTCGAGTGTCCGCCGGATCGAAATCCTTCAGGCGGAATCCGGCGCCATCCTCAATCCGGAAAGGCTTAACGAATTCGCCTATCTTTGCGGCCATCTTAAAGTGGGTGAATCCAGGGATCGACCCGGTTTCGGTTCATATGGAGGTATCTGGCTGCGGCCACCTACTTGCCCGCGTCGTACAATTCCTTTTCCGAAATGACGGCCTGGCTCGCGGATTCCTTGCCGCCCCTGCTGGCAGCTCCGAACATCGGGCCTCTGGCCGGCACAACGGGCGCGAACGCCATGAACCCAGTGGGCTGCGGCACGTCGTCGTAAATTGCTTCCATGTCGCCCCGCCGGAAATACGTTTCGTGCCAAAAACCGGTTCCGCCCGAATCCTTCAGAAAGCTCTTCCACCATTGCCGGTGCGGGTCCGAGCGCGTCCACGTCAGCAGCGAATCGATATCACGCCAGTATTGCCGCATACCGATGTGCATCGGGAAAATGGAATAGACGACTGTTTCGTGCCGCAGAAGCCCGTCAGGGCGAGCCTCCGCGGAGGCGGAAATCTTCGGACCAAAGCCGATGAGCGTCTTAATTCCAGTGATGCGATTCACCCTCATCCCCAGATAAATCACCACCAAGTCCGGAAATCCGGAAAGATCTACGGTTCGTCGATCGACATGTGTACTCATATCTTGAAAGATGCTTCGTGGCCGATAATTGGCGCAGCGTTCGAGCCGGTTCTACATCCGAGGAAGATTTGTCGGCTCAACAATTCCGGCCATCGCAATCCGCCTCACCCAGCGCCTTCCCCGGAACCAGATAATTCTGCACGTAGTCGCTGACCGCTTCGCTGAGAAGCGTAATCGCCTGGGTGTAGCCCGCGGACCGCAACTTCTCGATTTTCGCTTCGGTGAAATATTGATACTTGTCGCGAATCGTTTCCGGCATTTCGATGTACTCGATTCGCGGCTCGCGGCCCAAGGCGCTGAAGATGGCGCCCGCCAACTGATTCCAGGAGTGCGCCTTCCCAGATCCGATGTTGAAAATCCCCGCAGCCTGGCGGTTTTCCGCCAGATGCAGTGTCATGCGCACGGCATCTTTGACGTAAAGAAAATCTCGCTGCTGCTCGCCATCGGCGTATTCGGGCCGATAGCTTTTAAATAGGCGAATGACTCCTGTTTGCATCACTTGCGCAAAGCTCTTGTTCACCACGCTTCGCATGTCTCCCTTGTGTTCCTCGTTTGGTCCGAACACGTTGAAATATTTCAAGGCCACCACACGTTCGAACCAGCCTTCCCGTCGGGCATGCAGGTCCATCAGGTGCTTCGATTCGCCGTATAGATTCAGGGGCTTCAGCCGGTCGAGATTCTCGGGGTTCGTGTCCTCCATGCCCGCGCTCCCGTCGCCATACGTCGCCGCCGAGGAGGCATACACAAAGCGCACGTCATGTGCGATCGCCCAGGCCGCGAGATCGCGCGAGAATTCGAAATTATTGTGGTAGAGATAGTCGCGGTTCGTCTCCGTTGTGGAAGAACAGGCGCCCAGATGGAAAACGAAATCGAATTTTCCCAGCTTGTCCGTGCTCAGCCACGATAGGGCTTGTTCCGGCTCGATGTAGTCGGCACAGACCAGATGTCGCAGATAGCGGCTGCGCTCAGCTTCCGGCGCGGAGTCTGCGATCACGATATCGGCGCAGCCTCGGCGGTTCAGTTCCCAAACCAAGGCGCTGCCGATAAATCCGCCGCCTCCGGTAACCAGCACTCGGCGTCCCTGCCATCGGTTTTCTTTTTCGCCCATCGCCATATTGAGCTTTCCGCTGCCCTACTATACAGTAGCGAGCTTTTCCTGGGGGGCTTGGTGAAAGGCTCGCGTGACTCTGAGAAACTGCGGATTTTGCTTCGCCGCAGCGCCATCGAGCGGCGAGTCCGCGAGTTGGGCCGTCAGATCACGGCCGATTTTCGTGGCGAGCGCCTGCATCTGGTTGGCGTCCTCAAGGGCGCTTCCATCTTTCTGTCTGACTTGATTCGCGAGATTCGCCTGGAAGTCTCGCTGGATTTCATCTCCGTGGCCAGTTACGGCCAATCCACCCATAGTTCCGGGCAGGTTCGCCTCACAAAGGACCTGGATAACAACATCGAGGGCCTGCACACGATCTTGGTGGAAGACATCTTGGATACCGGTCGGACCATCAACTATCTCCAGCGTGTGATCTCGCAACGTAACCCGCGTTCCCTGCACGTGGCCACGCTGCTCAGCAAATCCGGGCGGCGTGTGAAAGAAGTACGGCCGGACTACATCGGTTTCGAAATTCCCAACGAATTCGTCGTAGGCTACGGCCTGGATTACGCAGAGCGCTATCGCAATCTCCGCGATATTTGCGTGTTGCAACTGCCTGCCGGCGAAGCGCAACCCTGAGCTTTTATTCCGGAATGTTCGCGTCGGATGTTCACGGCTCTGCTGCATTTCCAGAAACCCAAAACCGGAACGTCCTTGGCCTGCTGTTATACTGTTGAACCCGGCGAAAGAAGCGGAAACTCGTGTCGAACGTGGAAACCAAGCTTACTCAAGAGCTGCCGGAAAGCGTCCTTGCGACCCTGGCGGAGATCGGCGAAGAGATTAATGCTTCGCTGAATCTGGACCGCGTTCTTTCCAAAATGGCCACGCTCATCAAGCGTCTCATCGATTACGAGATCTTTACCGTAATGCTGCTCGATGAGCGCAGCCAGATGCTGGTCAATCGTTTTGCCGTCGGCTACAGCCAGGAAATGATGGAAAATTGGCGTATTCCTATTGGCCAGGGTATTTCCGGAGCGGCCGCAGCCAGCCGGCAGCCAATCCTCGTCGGCGACGTTCGCAACGATTCGCGCTACATCAACACCATCGACGGAGTTCGTTCCGAACTTGCCGTGCCGTTGCTGTTCAAGAAGCAGGTGGTCGGGGTCATCGATATCCAGAGCTCGCGGGTCGACTACTTCACGTCCGAGCAGCAGGAGATTCTCGTCCTCCTTGGAAGCCGCTTAGCCACGGCCATCGAGAATGCGCGTCTTTTCGAACGCGCCCGCAGTCAGGCCGATACGCTTTTGCTCTTGCACGAAGTTGGGCGCGAGGCCAGCTCCATCCTTGATGTGGAAGCCCTCTTGCGCCGCGCCGCTGAGCTCGTGAAGCGCGTCATCGACTACCAGATCATCAGCATCATGCTCTACGACAGCGCCACGAATCTTTTCCTACAACGGCTCGCCGTGAAATACGGACAGAGCATGCAAGGCAAATTGGCCGTTGGTTTTTCCGAAGGCATTATTGGCGCCGCGGCTTCCACCGGCTTGCCCGTGCGCGTTCCGGACGTAACTAAGGAACCGCGGTATCGCATGCTCAATCCCGAAACGCGCTCGGAACTGGCCATCCCGATGACCCATAAAGGGAGGGTCATCGGAATCCTCGATCTCGAAAGCCCTCAGCTCAACTATTTCACCGAGGACCACGTGCAGGCGCTTTCCATTCTCGCTGCCCAATTGGCCATCGCTCTGGAAAATGCCCGCCTTTACGAAAAGGTCGCCCATGACGAAGCCCGCATGGAGCGCGAGTTGCAAGCCGCGCAGCGCATGCAGGGCGGTTTGCTCCGGCCGGTCCCGGCGGAAGACTTTGGTATCGATCTTGCCGCGCGCATCGTCTCCGCGCGCGAAGTCTGCGGCGATCTTTACGATTTCCTTCGCTATGGCCCTACGCGGGTCGGCTTCGGTCTGGGCGACGTCAGCGGCAAAGGCTCCGCTGCTGCGCTCTATGGCGCCGTCGCCATCGGCATTCTGCGCAGCATCGCTCCGCAAAAACTGTTGCCGGCCGAACTCCTGCGCCAGCTCAATCAGTTGATCTGCGAACGCCGCATTGAGGGGCGCTTCATGACCTTCTGCTTTGCCACCTGGCGTAAGCCCACGCGCAAATTGCGCGTCGCCAATGCGGGACAGACGCAGCCCATGCTATACAGAAATGGAAATGGACATTGTGAGCAGCTCAAACTGGTCGGCTTCCCTCTCGGCATCTATGACGACGTGACCTACGAAGAATGGGTGCTGAATCTCGATCCCGGCGACATTCTCGTGTTCCAATCCGACGGCCTCTCGGAAGCCACCGATCCGGACGGCAACTTTTATGGTATTCCTCGGATCGCTTCTCTCATCGAGCAGAGCGCCACGCTTACGTCTGATCAAATCGCCGATCGTTTGCTCTCCGACGTGCAAGAGTTCACCCGAGGCAATGCCATCAACGACGACCGCACGCTAGTGGTGATGAAAGTAAAATGAGCGCCTCGGCGGTTCGCCGGGCGTCCTCCGGGCGCTCGAATTCATCGGCAAATTCGGGCATGGATCCGGCAGGTTACACGCCCGAATTCTCCTGGCGGCAAAAAGATTTGTATTGCGAGGGCGTCCGCGTCGAAGATATCGCCGCCCGCGCCGGAACTCCGGCCTACGTCTATAGCGCCGCAAGCATCACCGGCGCATATCGCAAGCTCGACCGAGCCCTGAGACGCCAGCCACACACGATTTGTTACGCCGTCAAGGCCAACTCCAATCTTTCCATCTTGCGTTTGCTGGTGCGGCTTGGCAGCGGATTCGACATCGTCTCCATCGGGGAGCTTTTTCGGCTCCAGCGGGCTGGAGCCGATCCCCAATCCATTGTCTTTTCCGGGGTTGGCAAATCCCGTGAGGAAATTCGCGAGGCCCTGCGGGCGCGCATCGGCCTCTTCAACGTCGAATCCGAGGCGGAGCTCGAAATTCTCGCTGGAGAGGCATCTCGCGCGGGCAGCCGCGCGCCCGCGGCTATCCGCGTCAATCCAGACGTTGAGGCGGGAGGACACCGGCACATCTCCACCGGCCATCACAGTCACAAATTCGGCGTCGATTGGGAACATGCGCTTCCGCTATATCTGAAATACCGGGATTCCCGTTCGATCGAGTGGCGCGGCATCAGCGCGCATATCGGCTCCCAGATTTTGAATGTGGCGCCATACCGTCAGGCCCTCACACGCCTGGCACGCCATTTTCGCGAACTCACTGATTCCGGCATCAAACTGCGCTATCTCGATTTGGGCGGCGGCCTGGGCGTGCGATATGCGAATGAGAAGCCCTTTTCTCCCGCCGATTACGCAAAGACGATCGCCGGCATTCTGCAACCGCTTCGTTGCCATTTGTTGATCGAGCCGGGCCGTTCGATCATCGCTCCTGCCGGAGTGTTACTTATGCGTGTGGTTTATACAAAAAAGAATCGCGGCAAGACTTTCGTCATTGTGGACGCCGCTATGAACGATTTCATTCGCCCGGCCCTTTACGATGCGGTGCATCCGATTACGCCCGCGAAACACTCGGAGCCGAGCAGGAACGGGGCAACAAATAGGGTCGATGTGGTTGGGCCCGTTTGCGAATCCGGGGACTTTTTTGCTCAGGATCGTCCGTTGGCGCGAATCAGCTCCGGTGATTTGCTGGTGCTTTGGGGTGCCGGCGCTTACGGCTTCGTGGAGACTTCCAATTACAATTCGCGGCCGCGTCCTGCGGAGATTCTCGTGGAAGGCAACAGCTTCCGCTTGATTCGCCGCCGAGAATCTCTTTCCGACCTCATCCGCGGCGAATAGCTTCAGCTTGTGTTGACGGCTCATTCTGAGCGAAGCGAGGAATCCCTCCTAGACTTAGGTTGACGCCTACCTCTCGCCCCACTTCAGCTTATCTCGCAGCACGCTGAAATAGCTCTTCCCTTGCGGACGCACCAGGCGCAGCTTCTCGGCCGCGGCGTTCAGAGACACAACGTCATTCGCCTGCAGCTCCACTCCCACTTGGCCGTCGACCGTCAGGTAAATCGGAGTCTCTCCAGCCGCAAATGCGATCTCGATCTTCGCCGTATCGGGAATGACCACTGGCCGGTTTGTCAGCGTATGCGGGCAGATCGGCGTAATTACAAATGCGGAGACAATCGGATAAATAATCGGCCCGCCTGCCGAAAGCGAGTAGGCCGTCGAACCCGTCGGCGTCGCCACAATTAGTCCGTCGGCCTTGAACGTGTTTACAAACTCACCGTTGACGCGCACATCCAGATCGATGATCCGTGCCAGAGCTGCTTTGTTCAGCACCGCGTCGTTCAATGCCCGCGCGCAATGAACCGGTTTGCCTTGCCGCAGCACGCGTGCTTCCAGCATCACGCGCTCGCTATACCGAGCTTGGCCCTTGATCGCCTGGTCCAGCACGGGGTAAAGATCGTCTAACGTCACGCTCGTCAGAAAACCCAGGCCTCCCAAGTTCACCGGCAAGATAGGAACATTGCGGTCTCCTAATAACCGCGCCGCCGCCAGCAGCGTGCCGTCCCCCCCCAGCACGATCAGCAGATCCGCAATCGCGGGAATTTCTTCGCGAGCCTTCACCTTGCAGGAAGATGGGATGCAGTCCGCGGTTTCGCTATCGCAGAAAACGTTTATGCCGCGGTCTTCCAGCCAGCCGACGAGTCCCGGCGCGACCGCGGAAATATCCATTCGACGCGGCCGCGAAATTATTCCCACCGTCCGAACCGGTGCGGAAACCGGAACTGTCACACTATTAGTCATTCGGCTCCAATCGGCGGCTCCAATCGGTTTCGAGTATTCAGAAACCGCCGCGCACTCGCGAATTGCATTTTACCTTAGCACCTGGTGGGCGAATTGCGCTATTCGCCGAGAACGCCATGCAGGAAAAATTCCTGGTTGCCCTCCGCCCCTGGCAGGCGGCTCGATTGCACTCCCCGCACGCGCATACCGCAAGCCTCCGCCGCCTTCCGCACGCGTTCGATCGCCCGTTCCCGCAGTTCTGGCTCCCGAACAATTCCGCCTTTGCCCACCTCCCCGCGTTCCAGTTCGAACTGTGGCTTGATCAAAAGCAGGAATTCGGCATTTTCCTGCGCCACCGCGGCCAGCACGGGCAAAACTTTGGTCAACGAAATAAACGACAAGTCGGCTGTAATCAGCGAAGGCCGTTCCGCCAAATTTTCTGGTTTGAGATAGCGGACATTCATCTCCAGCGGCGCCACGCGCGGGTCGCGTTGCAGCTTCCACGCCAGTTGGTTGATTGTGACGTCTACGGCATAAACTTTGGCCGCCCCGTGTTGCAGGAGGCAATCCGTGAACCCTCCCGTCGAACTGCCCGCGTCCAGGCAGATTCGATTTGTGGGACTCACTCCAAAATCTTGCAGCGCGCCTTCGAGCTTTTCCCCAGCCCGGCTGGCGTAGCGCGCCCCCCGCGCGGCTAATTCGATCCGCGCATCGCCCGAAAACGTCGCCCCAGGCTTGTCCGCGCGCTGCCCATTCGCCCGCACTTTTCCCGCCAGAATCACTGCCTGCGCCTTTTGCCTCGATTCCACCAGGCCGCGCTCCACCAGCAATACATCGAGGCGCTTTTTTGCCGAATGCGGGCGTGCCTTCACTGCAGTCCTGCTCAGGCGCGCCGTAGCACGAGGAATTCGCCGAGTTCGCGCAGATTCGCAGCGCGCGCCCCGTATAGTTCCAGGGCACCCATCGCGCGCATTGCAAGTTCACGCGCAAATGCGTGCGATTTCTCGAGGCCAAAAAGCGCCGGGTAAGTTGCTTTCTGCTGTGCTTGATCCTTACCCGCGGTCTTTCCGAGAGCCGCCGAAGACTCCTCCACATCTAAAATATCGTCGGTAACCTGAAAGGCCCACCCAATCAGCCCGCCGAAGGTACGCAGCCGATCCTGATCTTCCCGCGAAGAGCCCCCGGCTATGGCTCCCGAAACAATAGCAGCGCGAATCAACGCGGCCGTCTTCGAACGGTGAATGTATTCGAGCATTTCCGCCGTGACCTCCTTGCCCTCCGCCTCCAGGTCCGCCACTTGGCCGCCCACCATACCGTCGCGTGTGCCCGCCGACGAAGCGACCTCCTGGATCAAGGCCACGCGTTCGCTGGGCGGCACGCGGGCACCGGCCAGCGTCTCAAAGGCCAACGTCAGCAACGCGTCCCCGGCCAGAATCGCCATCGCTTCGCCAAATTTCTTGTGGCAAGTGGGCTGCCCCCGCCGCAAATCGTCATTGTCGAGGGCGGGAAGGTCGTCGTGAATCAGCGAGTAGGTATGGATAAATTCCAGCGCGCAAGCCACAGGCAGGACCGCACCCGCGTCGTTCGAAAATATGCGAAAGGACTCGATGCACAGAATCGGGCGCACCCGCTTACCGCCCGCAAACACGCTGTAGCGCATTGCCTGATGAATTAGCGAGGGCCGCTCATTCTCTGCGGGCAACAGCCGCTCGAGTTCGGCGTCCACCAGCCGGCGGTCCTCTTCAAAAAAGGGGGGAAGTTTCATTCGTTCGAAGCGATCTCAGGTCTCCTCTTCGTTGTCCGGTTCGAAACGCTGGGCCGTCATTTCGCCGCCAGCCTTCTTCAGCAGGATCTCCACGCGCGCTTCAGCCTGTTCCAATTGCTTCTGGCAATCGCGGGAAAGCTGCATGCCTTCCTCGAAGAGCTTCATGGCCTCATCCAGCGGCAAATTTACACTTTCCATCCTGCGGACGATCTCTTCCAGGCGCGCCAGGGACTGCTCAAACGCCTGCTTTTTCGCCCCTTCAGGCTTAACTTCGGCCTTTGTCGGCTCGGGCTTTTTTCCTGGACTGGAATTCACGTCGCTATCCCCGCTCGCATCCGCGGCATTCTAATGCACCCTGTGCAGCCCGTACAATGGCTGCGACTGAATCATTAGGCAGGAGTTAAGTTTTAAGCCTGTCATCGCGAGCGAGCGGGTTCCCAGCGCAGCCGCCCCTTTGCGCGCTGGGATGTGAGCGAGGGATCTGCTTCTAGCCACAATGGCAGCCCCGTTAAAACACGCACGCTGCTAGAATTGTAAGACATGATCGGCCTTCGTCTCCTGGCCGTGTTGATGCTGGTGGCCATCAACGGCTTCTTCGCCTCAGCGGAGTTCTCGCTGGTTGCCGTGCGCGCCTCGCGCATACGCCAGCTTATGGAAGCAGGAGACCCCCGCGCCCGCATCGTCCACGAACTCCTCGGCCAACTCGATCGCGTCGTTTCCGGCGTGCAGGTCGGTATTACCCTCACCAGCTTGGCTATTGGCGCCATAGGTGAGCCTGCATTCGCTCAACTCTTTCGCCCGCTGCTGGATTGGCTACCGGGCAGCCAGGCTGCCATTGTGGCCCACAGCCTTGCCATCATCCTGGCCTTTGCTTCTCTCACCCTCTTGCATGTCGTTTTTGGCGAACTGGTACCCAAAACGATTTCGCTCGAACGCGCCAGCCGTGCCTCGCTTCTGATTGCCAGGCCATTCTATTGGTATCTGACCACGTTCCGCTGGGCCGTGGTTTTGCTCGAAGGAATTAGCCGCAAAGTCGTTGGTTGGCTGGGCATGACTGGCCTCGCCGCCGGCCATACCATCCCGCACTCCGCGGAGGAATTGCAGGTGCAGATTCGGCAGGCCGGAGAGCACGGCTTGCTCGCCCCGAGCGAAGAGCGCGTCATCCTGGGCGCCCTGGATCTGCGCCAGATCCGCGTGCGCGACATTATGATCCCCCGGCCCGATGTGCTCGCTCTGCCGGTCGAATCTGGCTTTGAGGAGACGCTAGCCCTTTTTGCCAAAACGCAGCGTTCTCGGCTGCCGGTGTACGAATCGAACCTCGACCACTTGCTCGGCTTCGTACACGTTAAGGATATGCTCGCGGTCCTTTCACACGGTAAAACCGCCGTCGCACAGGACCCTCTGCCGTCCCGTACACATATGGGCCCTCACAATTTCGATTTGCGGCGCCTCTTGCGCGAGTTGCTGATCGTGCCGGAGGGCAAGCTGGCTGGCGAATTGCTGATCGAAATGCGCTCCCGCCGCATCAGCCTGGCCATGGTGGTGGACGAATTTGGGAGCATCTTGGGCCTGGTTACGCTGGAAGACGTGCTGGAGCAGATGGTTGGCGAAATTCACGATGAATTCGACGTCGTGCAGGTGCCCCAGATCGTAGGCTCGGGGCCGGAGATGGCTATGGTCTTCGACGGAGCCGTTAGCCTGCGCGATCTGGAGACACAGTACGAAATCAATCTTCCCGAAGATCCCGCCTACGCAACGCTAGGCGGGTTTGTGCTGGCGAAACTTGGCTTCATTCCGCACGGAGGCGAAAGCTTTGATTATGCCGGGTATCGTTTCACGGTTTTGGAGATGGAGCGCCACCGCGTGGCCCGCATCAAGCTGCAGCGTTTGATCGGCTCCAGCCCGGCGCCCCGCGTGGAACGTCAATCCGCAGAGCCTAAGAGTTCCGTTCTGCCGCAAACTTAGTGCCCGACTTCGAGAATCGCCTCGGCGCCGCGGTTCACTCCCAGAGCCCGGGCAGCGTGGCCCTTGTTCACGGCGATCTCCACGAACCCGCTGGAGCCCACAATAGCCACCGGCTCTCCTGCGGCGCCCTGCGCAAAAGTCTCCGCCAACTTCTCCACGCGCTTGCCCCCGACTTGCAGATTGATCTTCCCGTCTGCGCCTGCACCTTGCAGGTCTTCGGCCGTAAAGTTCGTCATCAGATTGCCAAACGTATCCACACGCAGCACTAGGCCCTTTCGCGTGGAGCCCACCGTCTTGGGGCGCGGCAACGCGAAACGCACGTGGTCGGTGATCTCCTCGCCCATCGCTTCTGTCTGGTAAGTTTTCGCCAGCCAGGCGGCCACCGGCGCAAAAATATCTCGTCCATGAAATGTCGCGCTAATGGGATTTAAGAAGTAATGCTCCGCAGTGATGTGTCGCACCGAAACCGCGGATTCCCGTTCATAAATCAGCGAAAGCACGCCGTTATCGGGCGCCACGAAATAGAATTGGTCCGCAGTCACAAGAATCGGCCGTCTGGCCGTACCCACTCCTGGATCGACAACTACCAGATGTACCGTCCGGGCAGGGAAGTAGCGGTACGCTGCTGCGATCGTCAGCGCGCCGTCTAATACGTCGAAGGGGACGACGTTATGATTAATGTCGACCACGGTGGCGTTCGGCGCAATCCGCAGGATAACGCCCTTCAGCACGCCCACCAGATGATCGTTCGTGCCGTAATCGGTCGTCAGCGTGATGATCGGATTAGACAATGCAGTGTCCCTATGCAGCGTTCAACGTTTTCCGCGCGCCGCCAAATGTTCGTGCGGAAAGTCCGTGCAAGCTAGCTGACCTTCCCAGACTAACTGCAAATCGGCGGAATCGTTCGGCTTTTCTGCGTGCGACGTGCCCGCCACGCAAACCCTGCTGCTTTATCGATCGTCGTGCTGGCTAATTTCCGAGTGCCGACAATCCGGGAACTACTCCATTTCAATAAACACAAGCGCGTTTCTCGGGACTTGGGTAATTGTCAACACAGGACAAGTGGTGCAGCCACTGCGAGTTCGTCAATGCTTTGCCTATAAGGGGAACCATCACGCCGCGAACGAAACCCTCGCCGGCACTATACCCCAAACTGCCGAAGATGATGGTCCAGATGCTGGTACATCAACGTAGCCCATTCCAGCGGCGTCAGCGGCCCGAAAAAG
>Ga0210394_10004940_pt1 | contig 15221 bp, 13 predicted proteins | sample IncBWC12MmetaG_FD_160121 | JGI IMG/M metagenome (GOLD analysis project Ga0210394, IMG submission 160121) | Forest soil microbial communities from Barre Woods Harvard Forest LTER site, Petersham, Massachusetts, United States - Inc-BW-C-12-M | ecosystem: Environmental > Terrestrial > Soil >... | reverse complement strand
CCGGAGACGATGCAGCCGCCGGCCACCATGGAATTTACCGCCATGCCGCGCCGACCTTCTTCGTCGAGCACGAATTTGGCGGGCGGCTGCTGCGCCTGATAAGTCCAGATGGGCCATTGATGATCGTAGATATTCAATTCCGGATTGAGCGCCACCAGCTCCATATTCGCTTCGTACAGCGCATCGACGTTGCCCACGTCGCGCCAGTAATTCTGGGCGCGCGTTTCGACGTCCTGGAAAGGATAGGCAAATACCTTCATGGTTGCGATCGCGGGCGGAATGATGTTGCGGCCGAAGTCGTGGTTGCTCGACGCATTGACCGCATCGTCCGCCAGCAGTTTTTCCAACCTGTCCATCGCGACGACATATATGCCCATGGACGCGCGCGCCAATTTTTCCTGACCAATGATGGGATCCGGGTTTAGAGGCTTCTCGGCGAACTTGATCACGCGATTGGTGTTATCGGTGGTCATGATCCCGAATTCATTGGCGCGTTCGATCGGCACGTCCACCACGCCGACGGTGATGGCGGCCTCGCATTCGTCGTGATAGGCGATCATCGGACCATAGTCCATCTTGTAGATATGGTCGCCGGCCAATATCAGCACATGTGTGGGATTGTGCGAGCGAATGAATTCGAGATTTTGATACACCGAATCCGCCGTGCCGCGATACCAATGAGCGCCGATTTGTTGTTGCGCGGGAATCAGCTCGACGAATTCTCCCAATTCCCCGCGCAGGTAACTCCAGCCCCGCTGAATGTGCTGAATCAAGGATTGCGATTTGTACTGGGTCAGCACGGCTATTTGGCGGATGCCGGAATTGACGCAATTCGACAGCACGAAATCGATGATGCGGAACTTGCCGCCGAACGGAGTCGCGGGTTTGCAGCGATGCTGGGTGAGGGCTTTGAGGCGTTCGCCGCGGCCGCCCGCCATGATCACCGCCAGGGTGCCGCTGGTCAGGCGGCTGACGTAGCGTCCGGTGTTATTGCGGGCGGCGTGTCGCATCATATTCCGAAGCCTGACACACTCGGCAAACGCCTGCATCTTTTCTCGCGGCCGTTTTTCATTCGTTTGTTACACTGCAATTAATGCCGCCATTGAAGCTGTGTATTTTGAGTTCGGAGTTCGTGCCGTACGCAAAGACCGGCGGACTTGCCGACGTGGCGGGTGCATTGGTGCGCCATCTGCCGACGCTCGGACACGAAGTTCGCGCCTTCATGCCCCTCTACCCCGTCGTACGGCGCGACCATTCCGAGCTGCAGCCCGTCGCGGGGCTGCAACAAATCCCGCTGACAATCGGCATCCAATATGAATACTCGCTGCAACGGGCGACTTTCCCCGGCACCGATGCCCTCATGTACTTCGTGGATTGTCCGGCGCTATTCGACCGCAGCAGCCTGTATACCAATGACCCGGACGAACATCGGCGCTTCCTGCTGTTCACGCGTGCCGCTCTCGATGCCTGCCGGCGCCTCAAGTTTGCGCCGGATATTTTCCATTGCAACGATTGGCACACGGCATTCGCGCCCTTGTTCTTGAAAACGCTGTACCCGTCGGACGACTCGCTGTCGCGTTGCAAATCGCTGATGACGATTCACAACATCGGTTACCAGGGCATCATGGCCGCCTCCGCCGCCCCAGACTTGGGATTGGGCAGGACGTCGGAATTGGACCGGGACGATTTGTCGCACGGCATCATCAACGCCCTGAAAACCGGAATCAAGTTCGCCGATCGGGTCAGCACGGTCAGTCCGACCTACGCACGCGAAATTTGCGACTCGCCGCTCGGCATGGGCCTGCAAAGCGCGCTGCGCTCGCGCACCGATGAAGTGGTTGGAATCTTGAACGGCGTCGATTACCGGGAATGGGACCCGCGCCACGATACTTACCTCGCGGCGCATTTTGGGCCGGAAAATATACGCGGCAAATCAACGAACAAGGAAGCGCTGAGCGCGAAGCTCAAGCTGACCATTCAAAAGTCTGCGCCTCTGATCGGCATGGTGACCCGCCTCGCGGAACAAAAAGGTATCGATCTTTTGTACGATACCCTGCCGGCGCTGCTGCAAGCGCGCGATTTTGGTCTGGTTGTTTTGGGCAGCGGCGAGGCGAAGTACGAGACATTTTTTGCAGAGCTGGCACGGCGCTTCGCGGGCCGGGCAGCCTACGCTTCCGGGTTCAATGAACCGCTCGCGCATTTGATCGAGGCGGGCAGCGATATACTGCTCATGCCTTCACGTTATGAACCCTGCGGCCTGAATCAAATGTACAGTTTGCGTTACGGAACCATTCCCATTGTGCGCAAGACCGGCGGACTCGCGGATTCGGTCGAACAGTTCGACCCGAACACCGGCAGCGGCACGGGCTGTGTGTTCAATGATTACGATGCGGCGGCGGCGCGCTGGGCGATCGAAACGGCATTGGGTTGGTATGCCAACCCCGTCAGCTGGCGGCAGTTGATGCGCAATGCCATGCGCAAGGATTTTTCTTGGTCTCGACAGATAGTCGAATACGATTCGCTGTACCGCAGCCTGCTGGGCCGCCGCTAATTGCCGCGCCTAAGGCTTGAGCTTGAGCAACGCGTAGCGCCGGCCATGGGGCAGCGAGTAGCTGTGCGCAATTTCCAGCCCCGCTGATTGCCGCCAGGGCAGCGCCGCGTCGACGGCCGGCTCTCGCCCGGACAGCAAATCGAGACCTCGCACACCCCCGGGCACCAGTACCAGGAAGAAGCTGTCCGGCGCGGCGGCCGCCAGCGTGCGCACCCGATCGATGGCGGCGGCATCGATGGGCCCAGGTATCCTGTCGACCGAGGTCTTCGCGTACATATCGATCATGGCGCTGGTGGTTTCATCCGGTGCCAGTAATATCAAGGGTCTGCCGGCGGCATCGTGTTTTACAGCAACGCCGATCTTCGCCAGGTCCTGCCAGCGGTCCACCTGGCGGTATAGCTGTGAGGCAGGCCCGATGAGTAGAGCGCTATAGGCAAGCAGCAGACAGCCCAGGGCATCCGCGGCTCGATCGCGCGCCGCCGTCCACGCCGCCAGCGTGAGCCCGATCGCTGCCGCTCCGCCCAGCGATGAAATCACCATATAAGCGGCATGATTGCCCAGGTCGGCCCAGGAAGTAACACCAATCAGCCCCGCTGCGGCGATCACCACCGCCGCTGCCGCCAGCATCAGTGCCGCAGTGAGCCGCAGCGCGCGAACATCCCAGCGCTCAGGCTTTTGCAGGATTTGCTGCGCCCAGCCGGCGACCAGCAGCGCGATGCCCGGAAGCGCCGGCGCGAAATAAACATTGCGCGCCGTCGCCGCCATGGAAAGGACCACCAGAGACGGCAGGGAGGCGGCCAAGGCAAAACGAACGGTGCGATTGTCGTGATCGGCGTTACGGCGCTGCCATGCTCGCGCCAGCGCCGCAATGACGAGCAGCGTCCACGGGAATACATACATCGGCAATTCGAGCAGGTATTTCCCCGGAAAATTACGGTGCCCGGTCGCGTACTGCAGTTCCGGAGGCGCGTCCACTGCCGCGAAGCGACCGACCAGATTGTTCCAAAAGAATACCTTCAAATGCGCCGGGCCGTTATCGCCCGCATACACGAACCACACCCAGGAGAGAATCATCGCCGCCTGTACAGCCAACCCGGCGTACAACTCCCATCGCAACAGCTCGCGCCAGCGCTTTTCCCAGATGCTCAAGGTTAGTATGGCCAGCGCCGGAACCATCCAGGCAATGGCGCTTTTGCACAAAAACCCCAGTCCCAAAGCGGTGTGCATCAGCAAATAGCCGCGCAAGCGCTCCTCAGTGCTCGCGGCATAGAACCCGATGTAGGCGCCGAGCAGCGCCGCCGAAACACTGGCGAGCAGCGGCGCATCGGTCGCCAGCCAAATTGCCACTTGGTAGGAGAGCAGAAATGTGCTGACGGCTGCGGCAGCCACCAGCCCCGCGAAACGGCCCGCGCTGCGAGCGGCCAGCAATCCTACGCTGAGCGCCGTGATCAATGCGTATAGAAGATTCGGCAGCCGCGCAGCCCACGCTTGCACGCCGAAGAGTTTCACGGGTAGCGCGGCGACCCAGTAAGTCATCGGCGGCTTTTCACAGAAAGCTTCACCCGCCAGCAAGGGAACCGCCTTGTCGGGTTGCCAGCTCATGCGCCAGGTGATGTCCGCTTCGCGCGGTTCGTCCGGCGTCCAGTAGCCTCGACCGAACATGCCCACACACCATGTCAGCAGCACAGCGCCGCACAGCCACGCGAGCGATCTAGACGACATCGTCAGCCAAGCAGTGCCGGCAGGCGCCTGGTCGACCAGCTGGTTGCCGTGTCGTACGCGAATGCCAGCTGCAAACACGCCAGTTCTGCGTGAATCGGCGCCACGATTTGAATGCCGATCGGCAAGCCGCCACTGCTAAATCCGGCCGGCGCAGCAAGGGCGGGGCAGCCGCTCATGGTGATGGGAAGTACGCATTTCATCCATTCGTGATAGGTCGTCATCCTCATTCCGGCGATTTCCTGCGGCCAATGCAGATTGACGTCGAATGGAAATAATTGTGCTGTCGGCACCAAGAAGTAATCATATTTGTCGAAAAACCGCCGCACCGCCTGATACCACTCCGTTCGCACCGCCAACGCCTTGGAAATATCGAAGGCGTTGAGCTTCAGTCCACTCTCCACTTCGAAGATTGCTTCGGGTTTCAAGAGCGCACGCTTTTTCGGATCGTTGTAGTAGCTGAGAAGGCTGCCGCCGGACTGCCAGGCGCGTAGTGTCAAGAATGCCCGCCATACGGATTCGAGCGGATAGTCCGGCTGGGATTCCTCCACGACACAGCCCAAGGACTCGAACACCTTGAGGGCACTCTTGCAAACGTCGAGTACGCCCGGTTCAAACGGCAGATAGCCGCGAAAATCTCCCGACCAAGCAATTCGCTTGCCCTTGAGATCCGATTCCAATCGGCGCTGGAATGCGGTCGCATCACCAACCAAGGATAGCGGCACTCGCGCGTCATAACCCGCCTGCACCGAGAGCAGCATGCTTAAGTCCGGAACATTGCGCGCCATCGGGCCCACCACACTCATGGATGGAAAGAATCCGTCCAGCGCGCTGGCCGGCACCAGTCCGAAGCTGGTGCGAAAACCAAAGACGTTATTCCAGCCCGCCGGATTGCGCAGACTTCCGCCGAAGTCGCTGCCATCGGCGACCGGGAGCATGCGAAGCGCCAGCGAAACCGCGGCGCCGCCGCTGCTGCCCCCGGCCGATCGCGCTTGATCGTAAGCGTTGCGCGTGGCTCCATACACCGGGTTATAGGTGTGCGAGCCCAAGCCGAATTCCGGGGTATTGGTCTTGCCGATAAAAATGGCGCCGGCCTTGCGCAACCGTTCCACCATGATGCCGTCCGCAGCGGGCACAAAATCCTTGTAAATCGGCGATCCCAGGGTCGTGCGAATCCCTTTGACGGGCTCTAAATCCTTTACCGCGTGCGGGAAGCCATGCAGCGGGCCCAGTAACTCGCCGCGCTTGACCTGCCGATCGCGCTCCTCGGACTGCGCCAGCAACGCCGGCCGATCTTGCAGCGCGACGATGGCGTTGACCCGTGGATTTATTTTTTCAATGTGATCGAGATACTCCGTCATGACTTCCACGCAGGAAATCTGCCGCGACCTGATTGCATCGGCAAGCGTCAAAGCGTCCAACATCACAATGCCGGACGGCCGCCGCGATGCGGAAGCGGCCTGCACAAACGATGGCGCTACGGCGCTCAAGGTCGCGCCCAAACCCGCGCCAAGCAGCGAGCGACGATCAAGCCTGGGATCATCCGAGTCGGCGGTCATCGGCGTCGAAATACTCCGGCCTTGCAATGATCAAAGCGCATAGCATGATCCCTTTTTTGGTGGATGCACATAAATCCAGCCGCTGCGGATATCATTTAACATCCTGGGTGGGTAGGCTCAATATTTCGCACAACCAATTGGAGTGTCCGTCATGAGAAAGATCCTTGCGACGTGGATGATGATTACTGCGCTGACACTGCCGTCTTTGCCCGCGCTGGCCGACAGTTACAGCGACACTGTCTCGCTTTTCAAGAACGCCGGCGCAAGCGCTGGCTTTTTCAATTCCAGCTACGGCTATGCGGTTTTTCCGACAATCGGCAAGGGCGGACTCATCGTCGGTGCAGCCCACGGCACGGGCCGCGTCTACCAGAAGGGCAAGTACATCGGCGATACATCGATGACGCAGTTGAGCGTCGGCTTCCAGGCGGGCGGCCAGGCATACAGCGAGATGATCTTCTTCGAGGACAAGCGGGCGCTCGACGAATTCACCTCCGGAAACTTCAGTTTCAGCGGGGACGTCAGCGCGGTTGCCATCACCGCGGGCGCCTCGGCGAGCGCGGGTACGGGGGGTTCCACCGCGGGCGCGAGCGGCGGCAAGAAGGACGCGACCACCGCTGGACAGTATCAAAAAGGAGTGGCGGTATTCACGATTGCCAAGGGCGGCCTGATGTACCAGGCGGCTGTTGCCGGCCAGAAGTTCTCTTACACGGAAGCGGCTAAATAGCAGCGAACAACATCGCGAAGCGGCGAGTGGTGCCGAGGTGCCGCATGCAACCGGGTGGTATATGCTTCCCACACGGCAAGCGGCGCGTATCCATGCCCGCCGTCGCTACGGAATAAAGGCAAATAAAATGACCGTGAACATGAAAGCTTCGCTCATTATCGCCGCTCTTGGACTTGCGTCCGTTGCCGCAGCGCAAACCGCCACTGCCCCACCCTTGGTGCCTGAGATCAGCGATGTCGCGACGTTGTCGCCGACCACGCCGCATCGGTTTTTCACGGGCCGGTTTCGGGCGGGGAGTTTCGTCATATTCGACGGTGATAACGGCAAACTTGAGGGGCACATTCCCGCCGGCTACATTGCGAACTTAGCCCTCGCCCCCGATAACAGCCAATTCTACGTGGCCGAGACCTATTGGTCGCACGGTAGCCGCGGCACGCGGCAGGACCTGGTGTCGGTTTACGACGCCAAGACTCTCAATCTGGTGAAGGAAATCCCACTCCCCGGGCGCGCGCTCGTGCTCAAAATGCAAAACTTCGACATCAGTGCGTCCGGCGCACGCGCCTATGTCTACATCATGCTTCCAGCGGCTTCGGTGATCTGGGTCGACCTGAAGAAGCAGGTTGTTGGAGGTACTGTCGAGATTCCCGGATGCGCCCTGGTGTTTCCCTGGGGCGAGCAGGGATTCTCCTCGCTGTGCGGCGATGGTTCTCTCGCAAACGTGACGATCGCGGAATCCGGGCCGGCCAAAATAACTCACAGCAAACCATTCTTCGACGCCAACAATGATCCTATTTTCGAAAACAGCTTCGTCGATCGCGTTACCGGAAAGGCGATTTTCTTGTCGTATACCGGGTTGGTTTACGAGGCGAAGCTGGGGCCGGACAGCGTTGTGGAGAAGCCGTGGTCAATCCAGAAAGCGGCTGGCTTTCCGGTGGCCGGCACCGGCGTGCAGGAGTTGGCGTGGCGTCCGGGTGGCGGGCAGCTGGCGGCCTATCACAAGGCGAGCGGCAAGCTGTTCGTACTGATGCATGCGGGAAATTATTGGACACATAGGCAGGGCGGAAGCGAAATATGGGTGCTTGATACCAAGAGCCATTCACTGATCTCGCGCTTCCAGCTGCAGCCCGTTCCCACCAGCGGCCTGGCAGCGGAAAGAGTGCCTTTTTACGAGGATATCGGCGTCTCGCAAGACGCCAAGCCGCTGCTGTATCTCTTGAATTCCGACGGCAATGACGTGGTGCTTGACGCCAGCACGGGAGAACAACTGCGCAAAATCGAGTTCGCCGCCGGCAATTCGGTAGTGGTACCCGGGTACTGATCCCCATGAGTCCGGCGTTCTCGGAAGTGCAGATTGCCGTTAGAACCTTGATCGCGCTGGTGTACCTGGCCGCGGCGATTGGAAAAATGCGTCACTGGGCGGTTTTCCAGGGGGTTGTCGCAAATTATCGTCTGCTGCCCGATGTTCTGGTGGCGCCGATTGCGTACTGCCTGCCGCCGTTCGAGGCGCTGCTCGGCGCGGCGTTGCTCTTCGGATTCATATCCCCCTGGGCGGAGCTGGCGGCGGCGGCGCTGCTCGTGGTGTTCGCCGCTGCCATGGGCATCAATCTTAAGCGCGGGCGGCAGCACATCGATTGCGGTTGCTTTCAAAGCGCCTTGAAGCAGACCTTGAGCTGGAGCTTGGTGGTTCGCAACGGCGTGTTGGCGCTGCTCTTGGGAACAACTTGGGTGACAACTCGCGGGGCGGCCGATTTGCCAATGACGATGGATGGTCTCCTGGCCGGCGGCGTCTTATTCGTGATCCTGCAAAGTCTCAATATTTTGTGGGGCATCGTTCCCGCCTGGCGCCGGCCGCATGGCGTGGATTCGGGGGCGGCTCTGTGACCCCCATGACCATTACGCTCGGCCTGCTGTGGGTGGTCGTGATACTTCTCAGCTTGGCGGTTCTGGCTCTCGCTCGGCAGGTCGGAATCTTGCACGAACGAGTGGCTCCCGCGGGTGCGTTGATCCATGGGGCGGGTCCGGGAGTTGGCGAACAATCGCCGCGTCTCGAGGTGCACGCCCTGGTCGGGCAATGCCATCACAGTCGGCAACAACCTGCCCGCCGGCAAGGCGCTGTTGATGCTGTTCGTTTCACAGACCTGTCCGATCTGCAAAAAATTGATTCCAATCGCCATCAATTTCTCCAAGAGCGAGCGCCTGGATGTGTTGTTCGTCGGCGATTCGGAATCGAGCGAGCAGCGGAAACTGATCGATCAGTTCGGCATTGACGACCACTGTTTCGTCAATGGATCCGAGATCGGCATGGCCTATCGGGTGGAGAAACTTCCGTATGCAGTGTTGCTCGACGACCTCGGCGTGATCGCCGCCAAGGGGCTGGTGAATAGCCGCGAACATTTCGAAAGTCTGGTGATCGCCAAGGAAACCGGCTTCGCTTCCATCCAATCCTATCTCAAGGCTCGTACCGAGCCCGTTGAATGAAACAAGGAATACGTCCGTGCCGAAATCTACTTTTGATGCACTGAGTGAGCGGCTGACGCGGAGGCTGGCCGGCTACTCGTCGCGCCGCGGCTTCATCGCCAGACTTGGCATGGCATTTGCGGCAGCGCCGCTGTTTCCGCTGTTGCCGGTTGCGCGCGCATCTGCCGCCGACTCGCCCAAAACCGATTTCGAGCGCAATGCTCAAGTCAAGGACGAGACCAAATGCAATTATTGGAAATACTGCGGCTCCGACGGCGTGTTGTGCAGTTGTTGCGGCGGCGGATCGCATACCTGCCCTCCGGGTGCGGAGCCGTCGCCGATTTCCTGGATAGGCACCTGCCTCAACCCTGAAGATAAGCGTTCCTATGTCATCGCCTATCGCGATTGCTGCGGAAAACCCGCGTGTACGGCCGGCAAGTCATGCTGGTGCGACGGCACCGATCGTGATCTGCCTACTTACCGCTCCTCGCTCAACAACGACATCATCTGGTGCTTTGGCAACGCTTCGGCGACCTATCATTGCTCGACTGCGGCGTTGGTGGGATTGGCCGGCTGAGCGTCGATGCTCCGGGCGCGGTGTGTTGATGTTTTTACCCAACGGCAATGGACGGCGCTGGTAGCGGTTGCCGTCAGTATGGTTCTGGCGGCAGATATCAAGTCCGAACCGGTCGAACCGTTCCGCCCCGCGCAGGGCGATTATCTTCTGAATTGCGGCGGCTGCCATGGTTTTCACGGCGTCTCCAATGCAAACCTTGTTCCCAGCTTGAAGGACCTGGTGGGCTACTACCTTCGCACGCCCGAGGGCCGCGCCTATTTGCCGCGGCTGCCCAATGTTGCATTTTCTACACTGAGTGATCAGAGATTGGCCGCAGTGCTCAATTACGTGGTATTTGAGATCGGCGGCAACAGTGCCCCGGTTGGCGCCAAGCCGTACGATGCGGCGGAGGTTGGCAGGTGGCGCAAGCAGCCTCTGAATGAGGTCGTCTTAAGCCAATACCGTCTGCAACTAGTGGAGAACCTGATCAATCGGCACCAGGCGCCGGCCGAGTTACGGGTTTACACCGGTGGTTTCAATTAAGAATGTGCTGTAAACACTCCGCTGCGAGGGCGGCACAGTGTTTATAATGGAAGCATCACTGCAGGGGGCCCCCCGTGAAGACGTTGCCTAGACCCAGTAACTGGGCATCGGCGCCACCCAATTGGGTGCCGATGCTGATGTTTGTGCTGACCTTGGCGGTCGCGCTGACCGTTGTGCCATGGTATGGCCTGACCCGGGGTTTCCATGCCGGCGCGTGGGTGTGGTTTGTGGTGATCCTGAGTGCCAACGAACTGGCGATCACCTGCGGCTATCACCGGCTGTTCGCGCATGACACCTATGAAGCGCGTCCGCCGCTCAAGATCGTTTATCTGCTGTTCGGAGCCATGGCACTGCAGAACAGCGCGCTGCTGTGGAGCGCCGGCCACCGCACGCACCACCGCTATATTGACGATCCGAACAAAGACCCGTATTGCGCGCGCCTCGGCTTCTGGTTTTCGCACATCGGCTGGATGCTGCACAATTATCCGAGCGGCGATCCGGATTTGAGCGTCGTGCGCGATTTGCAGCGCGATCCTTTGGTCATGTGGCAGCACCGCCATTATGTGCCGGTGACGCTCGCCATGAACTTCGGCCTGCCGCTGTTGATTGGTTGGGCGAGCGGCGATGTTGTGGGCGTCTTCTTACTTGCCGGAATATTGCGACTCGTCGTCAGCCATCATCTGACGTTCTGCATCAATTCCCTGGCGCACATCGTGGGGATTCAACCCTACACGGATGAGAACACCGCGCGCGATAACGGCATCGTGGCCATGCTGACCTTCGGCGAGGGCTATCACAATTTTCATCATATGTTTGCGCACGATTACCGCAATGGCGTGCGCTGGTGGCAGTGGGATCCGTCCAAGTGGCTGATCTTTGGCATGCAGTTTGCCGGGCTGACCAAGCGTCTAAAGCGCGTTCCCTGGTTCAAAATCCAAAGGGCCATGCTCGACAACCAATTCCGGCGCGCCGAGCGCCAATTGGCCCGCCAGAGCGGCGGCGTTCACATCGAGCAATTGCGCAGGCGGATCACCGAGGAATATGAGTCTTTTCGCGAGGCCGTGGCCGCCTGGACCCAGGTTCGCGAACAGTGGCTGCACGAAGCCAAGCGCGCAATGAGCGAGCGCTGTGCGCTGTTGCAGAGTCGCCTCAAAGAACTGGAATATGGACTGCGGTTGCAATCCCGCCGGATGCGGGTGCTGAGCGCGCAACTGGGGTAGTCGGCGACATTCGAAATTGCGCCCGGCGAATCGAGGGTCGCGCGCGGAGCCAGTTACACCTACTCGTTTTCATGTAGCGGCAGTGACCGCGGCTAAACCGGCCGTTCGCTCAGGCTCGTGAAGCCACTGCTTTACGCCCGAACAGGCCAGCGCACTACAATCTGCCCAACGCATGGATCTCCGATGTAGGCTATGCGTTCGATGAACGACAACTCGCACATGATTGCAGACACCACGCGGCGCATCTTTCGCGAGCTCGGGAACCCGCAATCGTTGAAGACCGACACGGATCGGCGGCGATTGTGGAGCGCGCTCGAAACCGCCGGGCTCACTCGAACCTGGATACCCGAGACGCTCAATGGTTCCGGCGCCACCCTGGGCGACGGCTTCGAGGTCGCACGGATCGCCGGCGAGTTCGCAGTCAGCGTGCCGCTCGCCGAAACGTTGCTTGGCGGCTGGCTTCTGCAGCAGGCCGGGATTCCGACGCCGCTTGGGTCGGGCACCGTCGCGCCGGTCGATGTTCGCGACAGGATCACAGCCGGAGTCAACGATGCGCTGTCGGGAACGGCGCGATCGGTGCCGTTCGCCAGGGATGCCAAGTGGATCGTCGTCATGGGCGCGCGCGAGGAGCGCGCCTTCGTGGGGCTGGTCGACCACAGCCTGTGCTGCATCCAGGAGCACGCCAATCTGGCGGGCGATGCGCGCGATGCCGTCGCCTTGCTCGATGTAGTCCCGAGTGCCATGGCGCCAGCCGCGATCAATCTCGAGGCGCCGCTCTTGATCGGGGCTGCCGTGCGCTCCATGCAAATGGCCGGAGCGCTGCAGGCGATTCTTGATGTGTCGGTGGCGTACGCAAACCAGCGGGTCGCCTTCGGGAAGCCCATCGGCAAGTTTCAAGCAATACAGCACAGTCTCGCGAAGCTCGCTGGCGAAGCCGCGGCGGCGCTCGCGGCGGCCGGCTCGGCGGCAGACGCCATTGCCTCGGCAGCGGACGCCATTTCCTCGGCAGCGCAGTTCGACGCGGGGACATTTCTGGAGGTGGCGAGCGCCAAGATCCGGGCCGGCGAAGCTGCCGCGACCGGCGCGGCGATCGCACACCAGGTGCATGGCGCCATTGGATTTTCGCAGGAACATGTGCTGCATCGCTATACGCAGCGATTATGGGCGTGGCGGGATGATTTCGGCGGCGAGAGCTATTGGGCGTTGAGACTCGGTCGGATGGTCGCGGAAAACGGCGCCGATGCGCTGTGGCCGATGTTGGCGGCGCGCTAGGAGCCTCAAGTGACCGTCATCCAATTCGATCCCATCCGGCTTTCTCCCGAAGCGCAGGCATTGCGCACCGAAGTGCGAGCGTTCCTGCGACAGGAGATCGACGCAGGCATCTTCGATCCGCTGCAAGGTGCGATACAGGCGAAATCCAATCCAGAATTCAGCCGCAAGGTGGGCGCCAGGGGATGGATCGGCATGACGTGGCCGAAGCGCTATGGCGGACGCGAGCGCAGTTTCTTGGAGCGCTACGTCGTCACCGAGGAATTTCGCGTCGCCAATGCACCGGTCGGTCTGCACTTCACCGCGGACCGGCAAAGCGGTCCGATGCTGCTCAAGTACGCGAGCGAACGCATCAAGGCGGATATCCTGCCGCGCATCACCCGCGGCGAATGCTGCTTTTGCATCGGTATGAGTGAACCGAATTCCGGATCGGACCTGTTCGCCGCGAACACACGGGCGCGGCGTTGCGATGGCGGCTGGAAAGTGAGCGGAACCAAATTATGGACCACCGGCGCCCACCACGCCGATTATATGATCGGTCTATTTCGCACCTCGGCGTCGACCACGGAGCATCGGCGCCATGGGCTGACGCAATTTCTGGTTGATATGGCAGCGCCGGGGATTGCGGTGAATCCCATACTCAACACCCTTGGTCAGCATGAGTTCAACGAAGTGGTATTCGACGATATGTTCGTTCCGGACGACCACGCACTGGGCGAGATTGATATGGCGTGGAAACAGGCGACCAGCGAACTTAGCTTTGAGCGCAGCGGTCCGGAGCGATTTCTGGAAACCTCCTACTTGCTGTTCGAATTGGTCCGCGTGCTTGGGAGCTCGCCGGATGTGCGTGGCGCCGAGGGGATTGGCCGGCTGGTGGCGCAAGTGCACACGCTGCGCCGCATGTCCGTGTCGGTGAACGGTATGCTCGAGGCCGGCAGGGATCCGATGCTCGAAGGCTCCATCGTGAAGGACATGGGTACCGTCTGGCAGCAGCAGCTGCCGCACAAGGCGCGGGATCTCGCGGCGTTCATCGACGGCGATGCACGCGATCGCGAGCGCTTCGATGAATTGCTTGCGTACGCCACGGCCATTGTTCCCAAGCTCACGATCCAGGGCGGCACCAGCGAAGTGCTGAGAGGAATCATCGCGCGCGGATTGGGATTGCGCTGACGCGCCCGAGCGCGGATCTTTCACCACAGCAACGGAGGCGCCATGCCAATACCAAGATCGTTCAAAGACATCGGCGTTGAAGTCAACCAACATGTCGCCACGGTGACCTTAAATCGGCCACCGCATAATTTCTTCGATGCGCAGCTGATCGGCGAGATCGCTTCGGCATTCGAGGCATTGGACGCCGATGCCGATTGCCGCGCGATCGTACTGGCCGCTCAGGGAAAGTCGTTTTGTGCCGGCGCGAACTTCGGCGGCAATGATGCTTCGGCGGATGCCGGCAGCCGCGACGCGAGCACCGCGCAGTTGTATCGCGCGGCGGTGCGACTGTTTCGCACTGCCAAGCCGATCATCGCCGCAATCCACGGCCCGGCGATCGGCGGTGGTCTGGGACTCGCGCTGGTCGCCGACTTTCGCGTAACCTGCGCCGAGGCGACCTTCAGCGCCAACTTTACCAAGCTCGGATTTCATCCCGGATTCGGCCTCACTGTGACGCTGCCGGAGCTGGTCGGCAGGAACGCGGCGGCGCTGCTGTTTCTCACCAGCCGGCGCATCAAGGGCGAGGAGGCTCATCGCCTCGGTTTGGCGGATGTCTTGGCGGCTCAAACCGCGGTGGGAAGCGCCGCGGATTCGCTCGCCCGCGAGATTGCAGCCTGCGCGCCCTTGGGGGTAGTCGCGACACGGGCAACAATGCGCCAAGGCCTGGCCGATCGGATCGCCGCCGCCACCGAGCGGGAACTGGCGCAGCAAAGCCGCTTGCGCAGTACGCAGGATTTTCAAGAGGGCATTCGTGCCAGCATTGAACGCAGGGAACCGAGGTTTGAAGGGCAATGAATAGGGATTGGCTAATGAGCGGCGCTCTTTTGCTGCTGCTGGGCGCTATGTTCCTGGTCTCCCTGCTGGCCGGCCGCGTATGGTTGCCCGCCGGGGATGTGTGGCATGGTCTGTGGTCACCGGGTGAAAATCTTGCCGCAACCATCGTCACGCAGCTGCGTCTACCCCGCGCCGTTTTGGCGCTCGAGGTTGGCGCAGCGCTCGGCCTTGCGGGCGCCGTGCTGCAAGGCGTGACGCGCAATCCGCTGGCGGAGCCCGGATTGCTCGGGGTTTCGGCAGGCGCGGCGCTGGGCGCGGTGATCGCCGTGTATTTTGGCCTGGCAACGCATTTCATGACCGCTGCGCCGCTGCTGGGGCTCATCGGCGCACTGCTAGCCAGCATGTTGACCTTCGCAATAGGGCGCGGCGGCGGAACCATAACCCTGGTTCTCGCAGGCGCGGCGGTATCCGCGCTTGCAGCGGCCGGCATCTCCCTGGCACTCAACCTCGCGCCCAACCCGTACGCGGCATACGAGATCATGACGTGGCTGATGGGTTCGCTGGCGGATCGCAGCTGGGTGCACGTGCTGCTGGTGACGCCATTCATCCTATTGGGAGCGGCAATGCTGTCATTCACCGC
>Ga0210394_10004939_pt1 | contig 15224 bp, 1 predicted proteins | sample IncBWC12MmetaG_FD_160121 | JGI IMG/M metagenome (GOLD analysis project Ga0210394, IMG submission 160121) | Forest soil microbial communities from Barre Woods Harvard Forest LTER site, Petersham, Massachusetts, United States - Inc-BW-C-12-M | ecosystem: Environmental > Terrestrial > Soil >... | reverse complement strand
TCGGCAACGCCTATAACGCGGCGTTCAACACCGCGATCGGCGCCGGCGCACAAGACACCGCGAACCAGCTCACGGCACAGACCACGAATGCTGCCAATCGCAATGTCGGGCTGCAGGAAGAGCTTGCCGGCGTGAATACCGGCTTCGGGCAAGGCACGAACGCCACCAACCTCATCAACACGCTGGGCGGCCAACAGACGGCGCAGAGCCAGGCGCAATTGAACGCCATGTACAATCAGTACCTCATGGCGCAACAATATCCGTTCCAGACGACGCAGCTCCTCAACTCGACGATGGGCGCGGCGCTGCCGACGAATATGACCACCACGACCACCGCGCCGAACAATGCCGGCTTCGGCATTCTCGGTTCGTTGCTTGGTGGCGCGGGCTCGGCGCTCGGCGGATTTTTCCAGGGTCAGGGCACCTCGGCCCTCGCGTCAGCGCTCATGCTCTCGGACGAGCGGGTGAAGACCGACAAGGAGAAGATCGGCAAGACCAAGGACGGTCTGCCGCTCTATCGCTTCCGCTACGCGTGGGACGATCCGGGCACGTTGCGCGTCGGTCTCATGGCGCAGGACGTCGAGAAGAAATACCCGGACGCAGTCGCCGAGATCGACGGCGTGAAGCTCGTCGACTACCGGCGCGCGACCAATCTCGCCGCCGCGAACGACGACAATCTCAGCTTTGGCCTTGCGGCGTAAGGGAGCACGGCCATGGGCGACAGCATTCTCGACTTTCTCTCGAGCAACTGGGCCAGTATTCTGGGACAGCCCGGACCTGCCGGCGCGGGCCCTACTGGCGCTCCGCCTCCCGGCCAAGGCTATGGCGGCGGAGCGCCGCCGGCGCTTCCGCCCGCGGCCGCGATGAACAATCCCGGCCCGTTCTCGCCGAGCGGTGCCGTCGATGGCGGAGCATTGGGCCCCCAGCCCGGACCGATCCCGGCCCTTGGCGATGCCGGCACCGCTCCCTTCAGCGCCGCGGCCGTACCTCCATCTGGCCCTGGCGGCTCCTATGGCGGCGGTCCAATCCCGCCTTCCCCTACGCCGCCGCCTGGCGGCGGACCGAGCCTCGTTACACCAGCCAACGCCGCGATTCCAGGTCCGACCGGCCCGACACCTTCCGGACCGCCGGGCGGCCAAGGATACAACGGCGGCATGACCGACGTTGGGCCCGGTGCTCCGCTCAACATCTCCCCGAATTTCGGCCTCTCCGGCGCCAATCCGGCAGCGCTGCCGCCCGGCGGCGGAGCGCCGCCCACCAGCACCACCGGCAGCCTTGCCAGGGCGCTTGGCCTCCTACGTCAGCAGCAATCGCAGCCGAACTATTGGCAGAGCGCTCTTGCCGGCGTCGGCAGAGGCTTGTCCGCGGTTGGCGCGCAGCGCCCTGGCGCGAGCGGCGCCGCATCGTTCGCAGCCGGCATGGGCGGCGGCTTGAGCGGCGGTATCGCCGACCAAGAGGCGCAGAAGAAACAAAACTTCGATCAGAGCTCGGCCGCGTTCAAGGACATGATCCTGGCGCAGCACACCGACGATGCCGAAGCCTACAATCAGGCGCGCACCAAATACTTCAACGCGCGCGCGACCGGCATGATGTCCGGTACCGGCGGCTCGAACGCGTGGCAGAACACGCCGTACGGCAAGGTGATCCAGGTCGAGAACGAGGCTCAGAAATACGAGAAGGGCCAACAGATCATCCTGCAGAAGCGGTGGGCGCTCAACGGCACGTCGCCGGAGCAGCAGCAGGAGGATCTCCAAAACCTGCAAAAGACCGTCGACGGCTATCGCAACCGTCTCTACAAATCGGCCGGCGTCGATCCCGACAAGGCAGCAAAGCTCAGAGACCAGGGCACCGCTCCCAATAATCCCTTCGACACGAAAGGCATGTCGCTCGATCAATTCCATTCTCAGGTGCCGATGGGCGCTTGGTATAAAGACCAGAACGGCAACGTGCTCCAGCGCACCGTTCCGCCGCCTGGCGCGGGCGCGTCCGCTTCCCCGCAGCAACTCTCCTCCGACGATTATCTCGCCTCAGAACCGCCCGCGCAGATCCAAGCCGCGGCGTAAGTGAACGCATGCCAGCAAATTGGCCTGATCTCCCCGCGTCGCCTCCGGACGACGCGGAGACAAATAGTGCTGGCAACACCGGCGGCACCACACTCGGTCTCTCAACGGGACCGATCGAGCCGCAGGGCGTGCTCAATGATCTCATCCGGCAGCGCGCGCCGGACCTTGCCGACAACGGCAACGTCGATCCGCAGGCGGTGCTCAACCGGCTGATCCGTCGGCAGCAAGACAAAATGGCGGAGCGCGCGGCGAAAACGCCCGAAGGCCAGCCGGATTTCAGCGCGTTCGGCACCACCAAAGACAAGGTGCAATCGCCGGACTTCTCGCAATTCGGCACGCCGGAAAATGAAGCGGTCGCCGCGGGCGAGGTGCCTGTCAACGACATTGGCAGCGGCCCCAGCGTTGCCGCACGCGAGGCGGCGCAGTCCGCGGTCAAAGGCGTCGGCAGCACGCTCAAAGGCCTCGGCGTCGCCGCAACCGCACAGGCGCAGCCGAGCCCGCCCGGCGAAGCCGATATCAACGTCCCCGAGAATGTGCCCGTCGGCAAGCAGCCCTCAGCCAAGGAAAGCTCGCTCTACCGGGCCGGGCAGGCGACCGAGAAATGGGCCGAGGAGAATATCCCGGTTAGCGAGGCCGAGCGCGCCGCGCATCCGATTTACAGCAAGACCGGACAGATCCTCGGTGGCGTCGCCGCGCCGCTCGCGCTCGGCATGGTCGATCCGGCAGCCGGCATCGCCGGCGGCGCCGCCATGTTCGGCTTTTCGAGCGCCGGCGACACGTACGACGCGGCGATCGAGAAGGGCGCGAGCGAGGATACCGCGCGCGAAGCCGCGATGCTGTCCGGTGCAGCGAATGCTGCGCTCGGCACGCTGCCAATCGCGAGCGTACTTGCGCCCTTCAAGAAGCTCCTGCCCGAAGGCGCCGGCCTCGGCATGCGCATCCTTTCGGAGGCGGCGCAGAACGGCGTCGTCTTCGCGAGCGTCGGCGAGGCGCAGGAATATATCGGCCAGCAAATCGCCAAGATGTACGACCCGAAAGCGGGCTATTCGTTCAATACGGAGCGCCTGATCTCGGAACTGCTCGCCGGCGGCGCGTTGGGCACGTTGCACGCCGCGCTCGAAAAGCACCAGGCGGCAAAACCAGAACTGAAAATCGATACGGAGGACGATCTCCGTAACAGGGGCGACGCCGAACCAGAGCCGCAGCCAGGTCTACCGCCGGGAAGCGCCGGCGCCCAGCAAGGGTTCACCGACGCCAATAATCCAAAATACTGGCAGGAGAACGGCTCCTTCGACTACGGCAAATACCAGCAAGACAATCCCGGTTACGATCGCAAGGACGATCCCAACCCGTGGCAAAGCACAGGCCCGAACGCGAGCGCCGGCGCTGGAGGTGCGGGAGCGCAACAGAGCGCGCCGAAGGAAAAGCCGCAGCCGTTCGAGACGAAGCTCAAGCCGAGCGTGCGTCTGCAGCTCGAGGACGCCGCCGCCTATTACAAGGAGCACGACCGCGACACCATCCGGTCTTGGTCCGACGACGAGCTGAAAGATTACGTCAACCGTAAGTTCGGGTATGGCTCGCACCGCGCCGACGACGACGAGATCCTGCGCCGCCAGGGCCACACCGACGAAGACATCAAGGGAATGTCGCCAGAGGAGAAGGCGGCAAACGTCGACGAGGCGCTGCGCAACGGCACGCCATCGACCGAAGAGCCGCCGGCGCCGGGAAGCCGCGGCGCGCCGATCGACATCAAAACCGGCGCCGACGTCGAGCGCGCATCCCGGCAGGCGAGCCAGGACCACACGCACGCGCAGGGCGAAGCGAACAATGCCGAGCGCGGCCATGCGACGTGGCAGGGTCTCGGCGTCACCTTCGAAGCGCCGGCCGGCGGCATCAGGCGCGGCGTTTCTGCCGAGGGTATGCCCTGGGAGCAACGCTTCAGCGCTGCGTACGGGTACATCAAGGGAACAAAAGGGGCCGATGGCGATCACCTCGACGCCTTCTTCGGCGCCAATCCCGGCGCGCCGACGGTCTACGTCATCGACGAGCGCGATCCGAAGACCGGAGCATTCCGCCAGCACAAGGCGTTCATCGGGTTCCAGAGCCCGATGGAAGCGCTCAAGGCCTACACCGGCGCGCAGGGGAAGGAAGAAACCGGTGTCGGCGGCATGCGCGCGATGTCGGTTCCGGAGTTCAAGGACTGGGCCAAGGGCGACCTGAGCCAGCCGCTCTCCGATGCCATGTATAGTGTAAAGCCGGATGTAAAGCCGGCCGAAGAGGGGGCGAACAACCCTAAGACGGGTGCCCGGGAGGCCGATCTTACCCCGGAGGAACGACAAAACCCCTCTGCCGCCCAGGGGGGTTCTGTCGTTTCAAGCGGGCCGGAGACGTCACCCCGTGACCACGCCGCCGTCGAAGCCGCGCTCAAGGAGGTGGGCGTCGATCCGCACCAGGTGCGACCGGTCGATATCGCGCGCGCCGCCGAGATCCACGCCAACGAGGGCCTGCCGCCAGCCGACGCCTTCCAACTCGCCGTCGTGCGCGCCGCCGTCGAGGACGGCCTAATGACGCCGGAGCAGGTCAAGGAGCAGTACGGTGAAGAAATCCACGCTCTATTGGAACCCGCAGGAGCACCTGCACTCGTCGTACCTCCTGCGGCATCAAGCGCCGCAGCTCGTGGGGAGACTGCCGCGCCAGCGGGCGAACAGCTTCGTGGCGGCGGCGCGGCTCGCCCACAAGAACCTCACCAGCGGGCTGGCGAAGCCGCCGAAGGCCCCAAAACTGAAGGCACCGAAGGTGCCGAGCATGACAACGGCGAAGCCGCCGGTGGCGAAGCAGGAGAGCATCCCGTTCGCGAGCCCGCCGGCGGGGAGCGCGCTGCCGAAGCTGCAGCCGAGCAATCTGGCCAAGGCAACGCCGTGGAAGCCGGCAACGCCGCTCAACGTGAACATGCCGAAAATGCCCCCCGTGTAACCGGCGGCGCGCCCTTCGCGGGCATGGTCGAGAACGCCGAAGAGTATCGGGCGGCGGCCAAAAAACGCCGCGAATCGGGGCAGGAAGGCACCGTCACCACATTCAAATCGCACCGCGCCGAGGAAGCCGCGCGCCACGGGCGCACCGTCACCGAGGCGAACGAAGAACGGGCAAAACTCGTCGCCGAGCACGAGAAGAAGCTGAAGAAAGCGCTCAAGCAGGCGAAAATCGGCCGCGACGAGGTTCCCGACGAGATCTGGAACGATGCCATCGGCCGGATGATCGACCACGGCCACGAACCGATCGATGCTATTGACGCTGCATTCCTCAAGGCAGAGCATGACGCGGTCGTGTTCGAGGCTGAAGAATCGGAAGCGGCCACCGAACGACAAGAGGCAGTCAGTGAGACCAAGAACGAAACGGCTCATGGCGGCGGCGCACAGCTTCCGCAAGCTGGCGAGAAGAGTGCCGGCGAGGCGCCCGCAATATCAGAAGGCGGCGAGGCTCGGTCTCAAGCTGGCGAACGCAGCGGAAGCGCGGAACGCGGGACCGCTGCCGGAGGAGAGCAGCCCTCAGCCGAGCGCGAACGACAACCCAGCACCGAGCGCACCGCAGCCGGCCAACAGCACGTCCTCCCTGGCGCAGAACGCATCTCCGACGCCGAACTCGCCCAGCGACGAGCCGACGAGCGCCTAAAGCCGAAGGTCAATCAGAAGCCGGCCGACGAAGGGCTGTTCGGCGACGAGCACAAGCAAACCGACCTCGTCGAACAGGCGCGCGCGCCGGAAACACCGAAAGTAAAACGCGAAGGCGAGATAGAAGCCGCCGATACCGGCGAGCCGATGACGGTGAAGCTCACCGACAAAGGCCCGTGGGATTTCAACGATACATTCCCAGCGCCGAACGAGAAGAAGCTGGCGGCCTACGAAGAGCAGCGTGGCCCGATCTTCGGCGAGGCGAACGAGGACGGGAGCTACGACGCATCGCAAGTCGCGGGCATGCTCGACGAGACCATCAACAGCATGGTCAACGACCAAGCCGTCATGCGTCGCGCCGGCAGATTGCGGGCCGAAATTAAGTCCGGAAAAACGAAACCGCCGGGCCGTACGCCGCCCGAGAAATACATCAAACAACTCACGCGTGACATCCAGGAGGCGGCTCGCGCTTTCCAGGACACCGCGTCCGAGCTAGAGAGCTTCTTCGATCCGGAAGCCGTGACTGCGATGAAGCGCGAAGCGCGAGCGCGCGTGATCCAGGAGGAGAAGTCGACCGAATGGCTACCCGAGGCCGCCTCGAAGCAGCTTGAAGCACAACGCGAAGAGTGGACGACAGCCCCGACCGGGGCTCCCCCCCCCTCTGCAACTGAGCTTCCTGTAGACGAGGAATTCCAGCGCCGGTTCAAGCAATCGCTCGACAAGGCATTCGGACCGCGCGAGGACGATCGCGCCGCGGCAATCGCGAGCGAGGACGCCGCCGAGCAATCCGCCGAAGAGACCGCCAAGGCCACCGAATCACCGCGCCGCCGCACCGCGAGGAAGGTCGCCAAGAGCGCCGCGGAGAACCTGGGCGGCTCGGCCGAAGAGGCGATGCAGGCCCTCACCAAGCTCTTCGGCGGCGGCAAGACCGTCGGCGCCGGGCCGGCCTTCGACCCGGAGACCTATCAGCAGGCAAAGCCGCATTTCATCAAGGCGGCCAGCCGCTTCTCGGCCTTCCTTGACGACATCTACGAGCTGATGGACCGGATGATTGGCGAGCTCAAGGACGCCTATGGCTGGTCCCGCGAGATGCTGGAAGGCGTCCAGCCCTACGTGCAGAAATTCATCGAAGAGGTCAAAGCCGGGAAAATCACCCGCGAAGACCTTGCCGGCGAGCGCCCGGGTGATAAATTTAAGGAAGAGGCACCCGATGAGCGTGCAGGAACTCAAAGCGCTGGCGAACGACCACTGGCAGAAGTGGCTCCCGCAGAAGTATCGGGAGGCGCAGGCGAACGGAACGCTGAACGAGGATCTCGAGGGCGCGGCGAACCTGGCGCAAAGGGAAATCGATCACCTCAAGGCGAACGGGTACCAGGAGCACGAGGCGAGAGAAAAGGCGCTGAAGGACTACGTGCTGCTGCCGCCCGAAGTGGACGGGCTCGACGAGGAGCAGAGGGCCGAGCTGCACCAGATGGATCAGGACTATCTGAAGGCCCCGCCAGTGCAAGTCGGATAGAGCCGAACGTCCCCGAGCAGAACTTCCGGATCAGGGAAGATCTCGGTCTCGGCAAAGGCGGCGAAACCCAAAAATTCAACGACAACCTCACGGCGATCGCGGCGCTCAAGAACATCGAGCGCGACGAGCGCCGGGCAACGCCGGACGAGCAGCGCATCCTCGCGCGTTATGTCGGCTGGGGCGGTCTCGCCAATGCCTTCCGCTCGCCGCAGACCGACGAATTCAAGCCGGACTGGGCCGAGCGCGGCAACAATCTCGAGAGCCTTCTGACCAAGGACGAGCTGCGCGCGGCGCGCCGCACCACGCTCAATGCGCATTACACGTCGAAGCCGGTTATCGACGCCATGTGGAAGGCGGTCGAGCACCTGGGCTTCAAGGGTGGTCTTACGCTCGAGTCCTCGATGGGGCCGGGCAATTTCCTCGGTCTGGTGCCGGATCATCTCGCCGCGCATACCAAGTTTATCGGCGTCGAGTTCGACAGTCTGACGGCGCGCATCGCAAAATTGTTATATCCGCAGGAGACTGTCCTGCATTCGGGCTTCCAGCGCGTGCCAATGCCCGACGGCGAATTCGTGCTCTCGATCGGCAATCCGCCGTTCGGCTCGGAGTCGCTTCGCTTCCAATACAAGCCGGCGCTCGCCGGTCTTTCGATCCACAATCAGTTCTTCCTGGCGGCGCTCGACGCGCTGCAGCCGGGCGGCCTGCATGCCGCAGTCGTCTCGCGATACCTCCTTGATGCGCGCGATAGTAGCGCGCGCGAGAAGATGGCGGTAAAGGCGGACCTGCTCGGCGCCATCCGCCTTCCCGATACCGCCTTCAAAGAGAACGCGCGCACCGAGGTGGTGACGGACATCGTCTTCATGCGGCGCCGGACCGCGGAAGATGAGAAGGCCATCGAGAACCTGATCGCCGACATGCGGCAGCCCGGGAAGGGCAAAGCGGCAGACGAGGCGCGCCAAGCCGCGAGGGAAACGCTCCTGCGGATGGCGCCGTGGATCGACACCGACGAGGTGAAAGACCCTCTCGGCGGCGAACCGATGAGCGTCAACTCCTACTTCGCCAGCAATCCGAAGATGGTCATGGGGCGTCTCGAACGCTCCGGGACGATGCAGCGGGCCGGCGAAGAGGGCAAAGGCGTCAATGTCACGCTCGACAAGAACGCAGATCTCGGCGCGTTGCTTGACAAGGCCATCGGCACGCTACCGAAGGACGCGATCAATCTCTCGCCCGACATCGCCAAAGCGTCGATCGAGCGCCACAAATCCATGTCGGACGCGCTCAAGATCGCACTCGCCGGGCATGAGACCGGGCACATCGAGTTCGACGACAAGGGCCAGCTCACCCAGATCGCCGAGAAGGAGACGCCGTCTGGCGGTTTCGAGGCAACACGGCGCGCGCTCACGCCCGAGTCGCCGTGGTCGCGACAGCTTCTCATGGACCGCGAGGGCAAATGGTACACGCTCGAACCGGCGGTCAACGAGAAGGGCGAGAAGCTCAAGCAGGGCAAGCGGAACGTCTACGAGCGCAAATACTTTCCGAACAATGACGTGCCGGCGGGCATGCGGCTTGGGCAGGCAAAGTTCGAACGCCTTTCAGACCTCGCACGCTTGAGAGACCTGACGAAAAAGCAAATCGTGCTCGAGACCGAGGACGCCGACGCAAAGCGCATGGAGGCAAACCGGCGTCTCCTTGCGACCGCCTACAAGAGCTATACCGGCAAGAACGGGCTGCTCAACGAACCCCGCAATGCCGCGCTCGTCAATGAGATGCCGGACGGCGCGCTGCTGGCGGCACTCGAAAGCGGATACCGGCCGCCGATCACGCCGGCCAAGGCAGCGCGCACCGGGGACAAGCCGCGCGCGGCGACAGCGACGCCGGCGGCCATTCTTTCACGGCGGGTCATCCCGAAATACGAGGCACCCACCTCGGCGAAGAGCCCGGCCGACGCTCTCTCAATCTCACTCTCCGAGAGAGGCAAGATCGACCTGCCGCGTGTCGCCACTCTTCTTGGCGTCTCCGAGGAAGAAGCCGCGGCGAAGCTCGGCGAGGGCGACAAGCCACTCGCCTTTTTCAATCCCGAGACGAACGAGTGGGAACCGCGCAACGACTACCTGTCAGGCCAGGTAAGGCGAAAGCTCGCCGCTGCCATCACTGCCGGTCTCGAAAAGAACATCACCGAGCTGGAAGCCGTCCAGCCGGAAAGGTGGACCGCCGAGCAGGTCACCGCGCTGCCGGGGGCCAACTGGATACCGCCGAAGATCTACGAGGATTACGCCGAGCATCTTCTCGGCGCCAAGGGCCGCGTCAATTACTCGAAGGCGACGAACAGCTTCAACCTCCTGGTCGGGGATTACGGGCAGGACAAGCAGGCCCAGTGGGGCACGGACGACATGCCGGCCGACGCCATCCTGCGCGGCATGCTCAATTCCCGTATCCCGAAAGTCATCCGCGAGGACGCCAAGAAAAACCGCTACGAGGACAAGGAAGCCTCGGCACTCGTGGTGATAAAGGCGAAGGAGATACAGAACGATTTCGCTGATTGGGTGTTTGCCGATACGGACCGGCGCAATCAACTTGTCGATATCTATAACGACAAGTTCAACACCCGCGTCACGCGGCAGCATGACGGCTCGCATCTGACGCTTCCCGGCAAGGTGCCGGATGAAGTCATCAAGATGCGCCGGCACCAGAAGAACGCGATCTGGCGCGGCATCTACGAGCGCTTCATGCTGCTCGACCACGTCGTCGGGGCGGGCAAGACCTTCACGGCGATCGCGCGCGCGATGGAGCGCCGCCGCATGGGCCTTTCGCGCAAGCCCATGGTCACGGTCCCTAACCATCTCGTCGATCAGTGGGCGGCCGACACCTATCGGCTCTATCCCGGCGCCAAGGTGCTCGCGGCCGGCAAGAACCAATTCGATAAGCAGAACCGCCGGCGCCTGTTTGCCAAGATCGCGACCGGCGACTGGGACCTCGTTATCGTTCCGCACTCGTCGTTCGGTTTTATCGGCATCTCGCCCGACACCGAGCTGCGCTTCCTCGATGAGGAACTGCGCGTCGCGCAAGACGCCGTGAGAGAGGCCCAGGAAGAGGCCGAGGCATCTGGCATCGGCGGCGGCCGCAAGCCTTTCACGGTCAAGGAGGCTGAAAGGCTGGTCACCACCATCGAAACCCGCATGGATTCGCTGCGGTCGAAGAACCGCGACAACATGCTGACGTTCGAGCAGATGGGTGTGGACGATCTCACCGTCGACGAGGCCCACGAGTTCAAGAACCTCTTCTATTCCTCGCGCCTGCAGGGCGTCCGGGGAATGGGCGACAAGCATGGCTCGCGCAAGGCGTTCGATCTCTACAACAAGGTGCGCGTGCTGCGGGAAAGCCCGACCGGCACCGTCACCTTCATGACCGGAACGCCGATCTCGAATAGCGCCGTCGAGATGTACACGATGATGCGCTATCTCGCGGCGCGGGATCTGCACGATCTCGGGCTTGAGCATTTCGACGCCTGGCGCGCGCAGTCGGTCTCGGCGGAGCCGAAATGGGAACCGACCGAAGCCGGAGGCCTCAAGGAAGTCACGCGGCTCGGCCGGTCCTGGTCGAACATGCGCGCGCTGATGGAGCTCTATTACTCCTTCACGGACGCCGTTTCGCAGGACGACATCAACCGTTGGTACGCAGAAGATAACGGCGGCGCGCGGTTCCCGGTGCCGGAGGTCAAGGGCGGCGGCCGCCAGGAGATCATTGTCAAGCCGACGCGCGCGCAGCAGACGATGCTCGAGGAGATCGTCGCGGCGTTCAACGATCTTCCCAACATCAAAGACCCGGATGAGCGCAACGCGACCCGACTGCGCCTCATGGACAAGGCGCGCAAGCTCTCGCTCGATGTGCGGGCGATCAATACCCATACCGTCTATCCGGGCAACGAGAAGGGTGGCAAGGTCGACGTCATCGCCGACAACGTCGCGCGCCTGCATAAGGCGTGGGGCAAGGACAAGGGAACGCAGCTCGTCTTCCTCGATCGCAGTGTGCCCAAGTCCAAGGGCGACGACCGCATCCTGAAGGAATACGACGGCCTGGTCGCCAAGCGCGATGCGGCACTCACGGCCGGAGACGAAGCCACCTACCGCGAGATCACCGATCACCTCGAAAAGTACCACCCTGCCGAAATGGAGGAACTGCGCCAAGCGCAGAAGGGCGGGTGGAACGCCTACGACCAACTGAAAAAAAACCTGATCGCGCGCGGCATCCCGGCAGACGAAGTCCGGTTCATCCAGGAGGCCAGCAGCGACGCCGAGAAGAAAGCGATATTCGACGCCGTCAACGACGGCCTAATCCGTGTGCTCATCGGTTCGACCGCGCGCATGGGTGCCGGCACTAACGTGCAGGAGCGCATCGTCGGGCTGCACCACGGCGATGTGACCTGGAAGCCGTCGGACATCGAGCAGCGCGAAGGCCGCGGCATCCGCCAGGGCAACCGGCTCCTTGAGAAATACGGCGACAAGTTCGCCTTGGAAATCCTCGCCTATGCGACCGAGCGCACGGTCGACGCGAAGATGTGGGACCTCAATTCCCAGAAGCTCAAGATGGTCAACGGCATCCGCAAGTATAACGGTGCCTTCAATATGGAATTCGAGGACGACGACTCGGTGAGCATGGCCGAGATCGCCGCGCTTGCCTCTGGCGACCCGCTCCTCCTCGAGCGCGTCAAGCTCGGCGGCGAGATCGAGAAGATCGAGATGCAGGAGCGCGCCTACCGGCGCAAGATGTTCGGCATCGAGGACGCAATCACCAGCGCCGAGCGGGCGATCAGGGATTATCCGGCAAAGATCGAAGAGGAAAAGCTCAACGCCGCCGAGGTGCGCTCCGAGCTCGTTGACCCCTTGCTCGACGCTGTCCGCTCGCGCTCCATCACTATCGAGGGCAAAAAGCACTTTGATGACTTCAGTGCGGAGAAAGCAGCGGCAGACGCGATTGCCACGCAAAAGGGCGGCGACGAGAACGCGCCCTACACCGTCAACATCGAGGGCGCGGCGCTGACCAACAAGACCGCGATCGAGGAGGCCATCCGCAACGCCTTCGGCGACACCCGCGTGCCATTTGAGATGACGATGGGCGGAGAGACTTTCCGGCGCCGCTGGAGTGCCGGCAAGGCCATCGCCGAGAAGGTGAAGCCCGCGCTCGACAGCGTAAAAAACAACGAGACCAAGGTGGTCCCGCTGGGGCGCATGTTCGATACGGACGTAAGCGCTACTGTGCAGGGCGAGAGCACGAGCTTCGCCGATATCGTGCTCGCCGTTACCAAGGGTGGTCGTACGCTCGCCGCTATCAGCGGCCGAACCGAGCGTTCAATCAGTCCAAACCGTATCCAGGCCGCGCTCGAAAAACTGAGCGAAGATATCATGGGCAACGCGCGCTCGACCGGCGCGTGGATGCAGCAGCGGATCGACGAGGCGAAGCGGACGCTGCCGAGCCTGAAGGCGCAGCGTGGCGAAGGCTTTCCGCTCGCCGGCGAGCTCAAGACGATGCGCGAGCGCCTTGCCGCCATCGTCGCCGAGCTGGACCGCCGGACGAAAGAGGCCGAAGGGCGCCGCGGCGGCGCTGCGGAGCCGCAAGAGGCCGAACCCGAGGGCGACCTTCTTGCCCCGATGGCGCGGCCGGCGCTCGCCGCCGCCTTGACGCCGAAGGCGGCGCCGCTGCGCGAGGACCTTGCGCGGCGCCTGACCGCCATAGTGCAGCACCTCACCGGCAGGCAGGTCGCCGTCGACATCCGCGGCCGCTACGCGATGAAGCCGATCGGCTGGGGACACGCGCGCAAGGAAGAGGTCGGCGGCGCGTACCTGCCGATGCACGACATCATCCGGCTCGCGCTCAATCACCCTTCGATCAATCCGCTTGACGCCGCCTATCACGAGTCCTGGCACGCCATCGAAGACCATTTCGTCACCGACGCCGAGATGCGTCTTCTCAAGGCGCAAGAGCCGCGCCTTCGCGAGATGGCGATCGCCAGCATGAAGCAGGAAGCGCCCAGCGCCACCGACGCGCAGGTCCGCAAGCTGGTCGATAAGATGGCGGATTACGAGATCCGCGCCGAGGCGTTTACCGCCTTCATGAAAGACCGCGAGGGCGGCGGCTATGGCGCTGGCCTGCACATCGGCATCCGGGCGCTATTCGAGCGGTTGCGGCGTCTCTTCCAGCAGATCGCCAATTACCTGCGCGGCCTTGGCTTCAACAGCTACCACGACGTCTTCGAGCAAGCCGCCGCCGGCGATCTCGCCGCCCGGCCGAGCCGCAAGGCCGAGGGCGCCCCCTCGCGGATGGCCGACCAGATCCGCGCGGAGCAGGCGCGCACCGAGGTCGCGGCACGCATCGAGCACGCGGAGGAAGGCCCGCAGGCGGCCATGGCGCGCCCGGCCTTCGACGACCCGCTGCACCCGGCCTCCTGGAGCATCCGCCGCAAGATCGCCGACCTGATCGGCTCCGAAGGCATGCTCTGGACCAAGGAGCACTTCCAGGATTGGAACGCGCGCGTCGAGCGCATGCAGAATGCCGTCGAGGCGCGCTCGAACGACTGGGTCGCCAGGGATCGCGAATCGCCGCTGCCCGACGACCAGCAATTCTACCAGCTTAAGCGGTTGTTCCCCGGCAAGCGCGCGAGCCGCATGCAGACCTTCATGACGGAGTATTTCCGGCCGCTCGCCGACACGATGCGCATCGGCCATATCGGCTCGCAGGAGGCGGGTGATTACGTCTACGCCAAGCACGCGCCGGAGCGGAACGACAATGTCGGCCGGCTGCACCAGCCGGGCAGCGATTTCTACCGGGCTGTGTCCGACCACGACGTCGTCGGCGCCTCGGGCATGTCGACCAACGACGCCAGACGGATCGCATTCGATCTCGAACATGGTCCGAAGGGGGACGCCTTCCGCGAGCTCGCGCAGCGCGTCGGCGAGATCCGGCGCTTCATCAGCAGCGAGATGATCCGCGGCGGCCTCGAGAGCCAGGAGACCATCTCCGAGTGGTGGCGTTCGAGCCCGAACTATGTGCCCCTGCGCGGCTGGGAAGACCCCACCAACGCCCCGCAATTCGCCGAGCAACGGCCGAAAGGCTATGGCGGCGATATCAAGGGGCCGGAGACCCAGCGCGCGCTAGGCCGCCGCAGCAAGGCCGACAACCCCGTCGTGGCGCTCGTCGATCAGGCGCTCCGCACCATCGACCGGGCCGAGAAGAACCTCGCCCTCCATGGCCTCGCCCGCATGCTCAATGCCGCCGGCGCCGAGGTGCGCAAGGAACTGGGCATCACCATCGACCGCGGCCGCCCGAAGCGGATGATCGACCGCTCCACCGGCCTCGTGAAATGGACGGACGATAGCTACGACCAGCGCCGGGAGAACGCCGTGCACATGAAGGTGCGCGGCCGGGACCAGTACGTAGTGTTCGACGATCTACGCCTGGCGCGCGCGGTCAAGATGTGGTCGCCGAAAACCAACGCCATCATCCAGATCGCCAACCACATTCTCGGCAAATGGAAGAGCCTGCTCACCCACTATAACCCGGAATTCATGGCCCGGCACGCGGCGCGCTATTTCGTCGAGGGGCTGCTCAACGCCTACGAGCAGAAGGAGCACGGCAATTTCAGCGCGCTACAGTACATGACCGATGCCTTCCCCTTCATCGGCAACGCGACGCGCGCGATCTGGAATGTTGAGCACGGCCGCGACGGCGGACCGCTCGGTGACTACTGGAAGCAGATGAAAGAGGGCGGCGGCGCAATGTCGATGTTCTCGATGCGCGAATACGATCAGATGCTCGACCGGCTGCGCAAGAAGGCAGCATCGATCGGCCGTAGCGAATACGATCCCCGCGAACTCGCCCGCGCGATCAGCGAAACCGTCGATATGTGGACCAGCATCATCGACAATTCGACGCGCCTTTCTGCCTTTGTCCAAGCGCGCCAAGCCGGTAAGTCGATCCAGCAGG
>Ga0210394_10004936_pt1 | contig 15232 bp, 7 predicted proteins | sample IncBWC12MmetaG_FD_160121 | JGI IMG/M metagenome (GOLD analysis project Ga0210394, IMG submission 160121) | Forest soil microbial communities from Barre Woods Harvard Forest LTER site, Petersham, Massachusetts, United States - Inc-BW-C-12-M | ecosystem: Environmental > Terrestrial > Soil >... | reverse complement strand
CGACCAGACCTATTACGTGAGCGACAACACAAAAACGAAGACGCACCTTGGATGGGAGCCGCAGATCCCATTCGACCGCGGCCTGAAGGACCTGATCGCGTGGGCGGGCACCATCGACTAGGTCCGACTAAACCTCATCCTCATTCCAGCGAGCCCGAGACATCGCGCGGTCACGCAGCCGAACCATGACGTGCGCGCCAGGACCCCAGACACGACGAAGCCACGGCGGCCGCAGCACCCACATCAGCATCATCACCAAGCTGATCATCGAGACCGCCCACGCCAGGTAGACGCCGGTCGTCGGTCCATAAGAGAAGACGAGACGTGCTCCAGGCGGCACCGAGTCCAGCCGCGCGAGGATGAAGTCCATTTCGCCGTCGAGCAGATGGACCGACCCAGTTCCGGCCGCGATTCCCGGCGAAGCGGGCCACTGTAGGGAAGCGGACCAGCCAGGAGCAAACGATTCCTTGAACAGGACCCAGGTCGGCTGCGTCGAAGGCGAGAGCTGCAACTGGGCCTGGTCATCCGTCACCCAGGTGACCGCCGCGTCCGATTGAACCGAGCCCTGGTCACTTCCGTGCAAGAGCCACGCAAACGCGGCGGCCGTGAACTGGTCTTCGGTTGCCGAGCCCGCGCCGCCGGCGTGCGCGATCAGGTTCATGCCGCTCCAGAAAACACGACCTCGACCCACCTCCTGCCGGGCCACCACAACCCGCCCGCCGACTGTTACGAGCGCTTCCGCGCCTGTCCTGAGCGACGACGCTGCGGCGCTCGACGCTCCCCAACCTGAGCCGCCGTAGGCCATCGATCCCCACGAAGTCGAGACGGATCCCGACACGAGGACCGGCGCCGCGGGATCCAGCGCACCCCAGCGCAGCTCGCCGACCGGCAGGACCGCCGGCGCGGGCGAGCCCAGATCCCAATCGGGATCCACGTACTGCCAGCCGGTCTCGATGTAGAGCGAACCGCCGGCGCGCACGTAACTGTCAAGCAGACCGAAGGCCTTGTCCCGGTCGTGATAGCGATAGCCGACCAGGACGAGCATCGGATAAGCAGCGAGCTGGCTCGCGGAGTAGTCGTCCACGTATGCGGAGTCACCGCGCAAGAGCCAGCCGGATGAAAAAGGAATCATCCCGGTGGTGGCCTGCTCAAAGAGATCGTTGTATGGATGCGACATCCCGTTCTGGTCGGCGCCGATTACCAGGCCGGTCTCGCCTGACGGCCACTCCGTCGCGAGGCCCGGGGGCGACGGGTTGACAAACGTCAGGGGTGAGGCGCTGACCTGCGTCCATCCCAACGCGGTGTAATCGGTGCCTTGAGCGGCCTGTGTGTCGCCGAGCACCACCGCATCGATGCCGGCCGCGGAAGCCAGCTCCGCCTTGACAGTCGTCCCGCGACGGTTGAGCATGCTGTCGAGCATCCAGTTGTCCAGCTCCGGCGAGGTCGGGAGCTGGAAGTTGTACGTGTACGCCTGGCCGCCGCCCGTGAGCTCTCGCGCGCCCATCAAAAGCAACGGCACGTGCGCGTCCACCACGACTCGCTGCGGCGGCGTGGTGAACAGCGAGCGGTATGCGGCCTGGCCTGAGCCGGTCGTGCACGATCCGATGAGGCAGCCGACCTGGGGCTCGCGCCACGCCGAGAGACTCGCCACCTGGCTGATGAAATCCGCCGCCGGTGCGGCGCCCGGCGGATATCGACCCCAGATGTCATTGGTGCTGGGTTGAAAGTCGCCATACGCAAGTGCGTTGGGTTTGCCGGCGACCCGATACGCAAAGCCCCAGACTCCCGCAGACGCAAGCACCAACGCGACGCATACCATCGCGACCGCGGTAAACGCCCTGGGTCGCCCCGCCAAGCGGACCAGCCTTCCGAGTGCGTGGCCCAGCACCAACGGAGTCTCGGTAAGTCCGATGCCGGCCAGCACGGGGACGCCGAATTGAACCAGAGTCACCCCCGCGCGTTCGTGCACCAGGTTTCCAAGCACCGGGAGGCCCCAGGTCGCCGCCTCCAGCGCCGTCGTGACAATCGTCAGCACACCGAAAGCGACCGAAGCAACGAGCATGCGCGCACGTCCGTTCCAGAGCACCGCAAGTGCGCCGACGACAGCTGGGAGCCCGACTGCGGGAGTGATGCTTGCGCGGTCGAACACGATCGTGGGCCGGATCGGGTGCAGGCCGAAGACCTGGTCGATGCTCCACACGCTGAACAGGCTCGGATCAAACGCACGCGCAGGGACATGCGTGGCGATGAATGAGACATACAGCTGCTCCGGCACTGACCAGAACGCGGTGAGCAAGAACGTGCCGGCGACCAGGACCGGGAAGATCACCAACACCCAGCGAGCGGGTGCCCGTAGCCCGCGCCCGCTGATCGCGAGCGCATACAGGAGGATGGCGATAACCGCCGCACCCAGCAGGTATGGCGACACCAATCCCAGCAGCGCCACTAGGGCCATCGTCGCAAAGGCGGAAGCTCGGAACCTCCAGCCTCTGCGGCCGGATGACCACTCGTCGAAAAAGACGTCGAGCGCAATCACCGCGGGCATGAACAGGATGGTGCCGACCTGGTTGGAGTAGAAACCCCAGTCGACCAGGAATGTCCATGTCAGGGGGCTGATCAAGTAAGCGATGCCGGCGATCAAGCCGGCAAGTGGATTGCGCAGGCGCCAGGCGCAGAAGACGTAAACGCCAAGCGCGCCCAGCGGAGCTGTTGCGAACTGCACGACCTGGATCGCCTGCGAAAGGTTGATCGCGCCAAGGCGTGAGATGGCAGCCGCCATCCAGTGCGCGGCGAGGGGGTACCCCTCGCGGTAACCGATGCCGTGGTCATCCCACGGATACCACCAGCTAATTGCGGGGAAGGTCGAGTTGACCCACTGAGCCAGATGAATGTGAAACAAGGTGTCGGTTCCGACGGGGCCGAGGTACAGGATCTGCCAGCTGAGCACGTAGGCGACCGCGCCGATGATTCCGGCTGCCACAAGCAGGCGCGCGCCGCCCAGGGCCAGGCGCAGGCCCCGGCTCAAGCTACGCGAACGCAGGTGAAGTGACCGCAACCTCCGGACAACCCGCGCAGAAGCCTTGCCTCCGCCCACGCCACGGTCGCCACCGAGCCCGTCGCCAGCCGCATCGCGGCGCCGGTCGCGCCGCGGCGCGAAACCGCCATGTCCTCCACCGACCCACTCACAGGGCCGCGCCGATCCAGCCACGAGAAATAAAGGACGTCGGCGACCTGGAGGACTCCGTGATAGCTCCACCGCCGCCTCTCCATCTGAAGGCCCGCCGCGGCCGCCATCGATTCGAACCGCGCCGCGGAGAAGATCTGGATGTGCCCTCCGTGCCGGACCTTGGCCGTCCAACGGGTGCCGCAGCTCAGCAGGGTATAAAGGGTGTGCGGTTGGCCTTCGAGAGGCAGCACGATGTGAAACCGGCCGCCGGGCTTCAGCACCCGCGCCACCTCGGCCAGCACCTTCTCGGGCGATTCGACGTGCTCCAGCACGTCGAAGATCCAGACAAAGTCGAACTCGCCATCTCCAAACGGCAGTCCTTCGGCCGTGCCTAGCCTGAACTCCACGCCGCCTGCATCCACCGATGCCGCCGCCAGGGCCGAGCGGCTCAGGTCACATCCGAACACCTCGAGGTCGGGCCGCTCGCTCTTCACAGCTTTGGCTACCGACCCGGCTCCGCAACCCACGTCGAGCACCCGCGCCGGACCAGGCGGGAGGTCAGCGAGCAGGTACCGAAGTTTGAGGCCGTTCATGTACCAGGGCCGGGGTCGCAGGCGTGCCGCGCCCCAACGCTTTGCCTCGTAGTCGAAAGAAGGTGCTGGCACTACGGGCTCGCTGCTCGTGATGCCTCCGCGCAAGCGCCTGGCGCCGGTCTCGGGGGCGACACGCCATAGACCAGCCACTGTGTCTCGCTCATCGTCCCCACCTGCGCGAACCATTCAGGGTTGAGCTGGCGGAGCAGCGCGTAGTTCGCATTGTTGGGCGGCATCGCCATGAGCCGCGTGTCGGTCTTGTTCAGCCAGCATTGAACCAGGGTGGTGACGACCTGCGCATGGTCCTGGTACGTCCAACCGGAGGGCAGGTAATAGAACGGGTCGTACATCTCGCTCACCAGGTGCTTGCCCTCTACCCCACCGAAACGCGCGAGGCCGTAGGTGACATCGGGACGGTCGGATGGAACAGCGAGCGCGTGGCCGGCATAGGGCGCCTGGTTGTACCAGGAGCCAAGTTGCCGGCTTGCCGCCAGAGTGGCGTGCCAGTTCGCCTCGGTTGGTCCGAACACCTGGCCGATGGGAATCCAGGCCAGCTGCGCGACGAGCATGCACGCCGCGAGCGCCGCCCAGCCCATCGGAATCATCCGCTTGCCGAACCGCCTCGGCACCCACCACAGGAGAACCACAGCGAGCAGAGCGCCTGCGAAGACATATGGAAAGGCGAAGACCCGCGTGATCGGCATCCACCACACCCAGCTGGCGAGATAAGAGGTGAAGCCCAACGTGCCGGCCACGAAAACCCAATAGCCGAATCCAAATGTCAGCAGCATGTATGACGCCGGGCGCTTCCACAGGCTCCATCCGAGACCGATCAGCCCCGCGACGAGAAGCGCACCGAGGACAGGTCGCACGGACGATTGCGCCGCGCTGATCGGCGTGTACTCCCATTGTCCGACCGCGTTCGCGAAAAAGTTCCAGTAGAGGGGATAGACGGCGTTGCCCGTCTGGTCGAGCAGCACCTTCATGTAAACCAACATCACCGCTGCGAATGTTGCAACCAGGGGGAGGCGCTGCATCCCCACCTTCCGAAGGCACGCCGCGATCACCATTCCCAGGCTGAAAATCCACGCCTCGGCACGAGCCATCGTGGCGAGGCCGAAAGCAAGGCCGGACCAGAAGCCGCTTGGCTTCTGCCATCCCCAGATCCCGAAAAGGACGAGCGCCACGCCGAGAGGCTCGAGCATCCCCGATGAATCGTTCATGACGCTTGTTGGCAGCAACGAGGCGACCAGCGCGGCCCCGATCGCCGCCTGCATCCCCCAGTACCGGCGGACGATATGAAACAGCAGGACCACCACACCGACGCCAAAGACAAGACTGACGAGGCGATCCAGCACGATGTCGATCGACCCCGTGATGTCGAACACCGCGACCATCAGCAGCGGATGCAGCACACCCCAGAAATAGTCGAGACCCTTCAAGTCCCACAGCCGCGGGCCACCCGGCGCAGAGAGCCCGATCTCTTTTGTGAGGTAGGCGATCTGCCAGTGATGCCACACATCGTTGTAAGCGCCAAGGCCGGGATTTTCCGGGTCCGTGAAAACGAACAGGTAGAGAAGTCGCGGTAGAGCCGCCACCGCGGCAACTCCCGCGGTCCAACCCCAGTGCAGCGGATGCGACACCGGCTCGGGCGAGGCCGCCGGTTCCGGCCGGTCGATGCGGCGCTCCTCCTCGTCCTCGTCGGGGAGGATCCTCGGCAGCAGCTTCAAGCTGTGGCCGCCTCCGCCGCGACCTGTTCGTGCGCGCGCGCCACCTCGAGGACTGAGTGCTCGAGGGTGTCGATGTGCCGCTCCCAGTCAAAGCGGCGCGCCCATTCGAAGGCACGCTCACCCGTCGCCTGGTTCTCCGCCGGGCTGTCGAGCAAGCTCGCAATTCCCTCGGCGTAATCGCTTACCTCGAGCGGCTCAGCGAGGTACCCGGTCCCCGGCCCCACCGTGACGGTTGGCCCGGCCTGGTTCCAGGCGACGACCGGTACGCCCTTGGCCATCGACTCGATCACGCCCATGCCGAAGTCTTCCTCGGGCGCGGGGTAAACGTACACGGCCGCACCCTCGTACAGCTTCTGCAACTCGTCCTCGGCGATCGCGCCAAGAAAGATCACCGCATCCGAGAGATTCAGCTCCGAGACGAGCTCCTTCAGCGATGCCGTATGGGCTGTAGCGGGGCCCGGAATCACGAGCTGCGCTCGGGGATGCCGTTGGCGTACCTCGACCATCGACCTGATGGTGAGGTCGAAGCGCTTCTGGGGGTAGTGCCGGTTCGTGAGCAGCACGTAAGGACGCCGGATCGGGTACCCGTTGATGGTCAGGCCGCCCGAGAACCGTTCGGGGATCGCACGTGGAAAACCCGACGACGCGACGTGGCAGCCCGCGGGACAGTCGATCGCCTCGCGTTGGTACGTGCGCCGGATGATGTCGCCGATGTAGTCACCGTTGACCAGCAGCTGGTCCGCCTCCTGGATCGAGCGCCGGTCGGCCCACGCGACAAAGCGCGTCGCGCGCAGCACGATCGCGGCGAGCAGGCGGTAGTCCGCGTTGGCCACCCAGCCCGTCTCACGATCGATATTGCGCGGGTACACCAGCCGGTTCGGCTGGTTCAGGTAGACGACATAGGGCACGTCCATCAGCCGGGCCGCCCACCACGCGATCCATGCGCTCGGCTGGTTGCAACCGACGATGGCGTCGACGCCACGGAATCGCCACGCGTAGAGCGGCATCAGCAAAGAGGTGGCCGCCATCTGCACGGCTTCACGGAACGGGAACCACCGCGGCAGCTGCGGTAGGAATGTCTTGACCCGCACGTCGCCGATCAGGTCCGGGTAGCAGCGACTCTGGTCGACGGTCGGCGCATAGCACTCGACGTCGTACCCGCGGCGCCGCAGCCCGAGCACCTCCTCGATCACAATCCGCTCGCCTCCGCCGGAATAGGTAAAGCCGCAGTGGAACACCGCGATCCGGCGCGGACCGCCAGCGCGCACGCGGCGCCTGCCACCGACGAGCAAGAAGCTCAGCAGGCCGAATACGAGGGCGTTACCCGCGGTGATCGCGTGATAGAGGACGATCGCCCCCGCGGCCACCGCCGTCGGGAGACCGAGGCCGCCATGCAGGACGAGCGAGCCCGCCACCTCCAGATTTCCTAGGTATCCAGGGCCGGCCGGGATGGCGAAGCTGAGCAGGAGGGCGGGATAGGCCGCCATCACCTTGAGCGACGGAACCGACACGCCGACCGCGGCGAAGAGCAGGGTGAAGTTGAACGCATCGATCACGAGGGCAAGCGCGGTCAACAGAGCCAGCCGGCCTGCCAGGGCGGGAGTCCACAAACCGCGCGCTCCAGCCCGGAACGCGAACGCCTGGCCCGCGATGGCGGACGCAAAGCGAGGCGGCAAGAGCCGCCGAGCCACCCAGGATCGCGCAAGACGCGGGCCGAGCACGGCTGTCCCGAGCACCGCCGAGAGGAGCGCGATGGCGAGCGCCGCGGCGCCCAGCAGTCCGCTTGGGGTGCGGATCACACCAGTCAGCGCCACCACTTCGAGGATCGCCAGCACGACGGCGACAGCTGCCAGGTCGCACGCCTTGTCGATCACGATCGTGGCGAGCGCCGAGCCCGCCGGCACGCGGTGGCGCCGCCACAGCCACCACGCGCGCGCCGCGTCGCCGGAGCGGATCGGCAGCACGTAGTTGAGGAGCCCGCCAGCGGAGTTCATGGCGAAAGCCCTGACCATCCCGACGGGCGCCAGCGGGCGCAAGAGCAGCAACCACCGCCGAGCGCGGATCAGGCTGGTCACGAGGAACAACACGATCATCAAGACCACCGGCGCCCAGCTGTGGACGCGGGCGTGGCTGATCACGTCGGTCAACGAGACCGTGCGGAGCCACAACCACAGCAGCACAAGGCCGACGGCTGTCTGCAGGCCGAGCCGAAGCCAGCGGTTCATGCGACCACCTCTGGCTCGTCGGACGGAGCGGCGGCCAGTATCCAGCGCTGGGCGAACATCCAGAACAAGAAAAGGTAGGTGATGACCAGCAGAGTGCCGCCGTAATCGTGGAACAGGATGGCCGGCGTGACGCCGATGGTCGCCGCGATCGCGGCGACGGCGGCGACGCGCAGGAGGTTGAGCAGCATCGTGCCGGCCACGCCGATGACGATGACCTGCACCCGAGCTTCGAGGGGATGCCGGCCGCGCAACCCGGTCAGGAGGCTTACACCGAGCAACACGAGGCTCTGCCATCCAATGCAGTTCCAGGAGATGAAAAGCGAATGCATGGCGCCTGCGCGGTCCCAGACGACCAAGTAGCTGCCAGACGCAGCGGCATGTATGCCCACCATTCCGAGCAGGCCGACCACCATCCTCGCCTCGACCGGAACGATGGTTTGCAGCGGGTTGTTGGCGCCCAGCTGCATCGCCCACGTCGTGAGCAGGGCGTTGAAGGTCGTGACGAGCGGCAGCAGCATGAGCAGGCCGCAGGCCAGAGCCAGTAGGGTCAGGTTGACGTCGCGTTCGCGAAGCCTCATCTTCCAGCCTTCAGAAAAGCGAGCCACCGCCTGCGACCAGTGAACACGGGTATCAGAAGGGCCAGCGCGGCGAAGCCCAGTACGGATTCCGGCACGACGATGCTCGGAGGAATGACGCGCGTGGCGGCGACGCCGGCGATGCCGTCGTAGAGCATCGAGGGCCTTCCCCCGGTGTTGTGGGTCAGGGTGACGGAGAGGCAGAGCGACCCGCCCGCGGTGATCACGAGCGGGGCCTCGGAGGCGCTGGTAGTCACAGTGACGGGACTCGTCGGGTTCGCGGTGGCCGATCCATAAGTTGTCGTCCACGTCGTGCCGGCGTTTGGAATCACGGCGGCGAATCCGGCACAGCTCGCCGTCGCCGAGACACCGACCGCCACCGTGACGAGGTCATTCGTGCTGCCGGTGCCGCCGGTCCAAGCCATGTTGAACGACCACGTACCGGCGGTTACCGTCTGGGCTGGAAGGTTTGTAAATCCCCAGGTGGTGGTCACGCCGCCCGCCGACGACTGGATCGCGCACGAAGTCGGTACCGTCGGCCTCGTGCCGATGGTCTGGTCAAGCGTGGTCGCGACGCAGGCCGGAGCCGTCCCGCTCCCGTGTAGATACAGCGGGTTGCCCGCGGCATCGACCACAGGCGCACGCGACGAGAGCCACGCGAGCCCTCCGAATGCCAGCAGCAGCGTGATGGCGACTCCCCAGCCAATCCAGCGACTTCGACCGCCGCCTGGCCTGCGCCTGACGATGGGAGAGACGGGCTTTACGGGCGGCCGCATCTCCTGACGCCGTGCTCGCGGGCCCAATAACCACCGGCGCAGTAGGTTGAGCCGTCTCAGGTGATGCACCTCGTCCGTGACGCGGCCTGTCTTCGGGGTGCGGAACCAGGGTCCTTCGTCCTTGCCGAAGAGGCCCTTGGCCGCTGCCCAGCCCTGGAACGGAACCAACGCGAAAGACAGGACCAGCGCTCCCCATACTCCTTGCAGGTCGCGAGCCGGCGCTTCTTCGAGAATCAAACCGCCCAGGTTCATCAGCGGCAACGCGAAAACGTTGGAGAAGAGCAAGGACCAGCCGAGCACTGCGGTCCATCCGGGTACGTGCGCGTGAAACACGATCTCAGACATCAACCAGGCGATCGTTCCGACCACGAACAAGGCGGCCTGCAAGTAATAGGTGGAGTCGAAAAGGAACTCGATCTTTTCGAGCGGAGTAATGAACGGCGACCCCATGATGTCGAGGAAATACCTCCGGACGTTGTGCGTATGTCCCTCCGCCCAACGCATGCGCTGGCGCGCAAGGCGCGAAAAGGTGCTGACGCATTCGGCGGGTGTTTCAGCCCAGGGCGTGTAGACGACCTTGTAGCCGCGCACGTACAGCTTCAGGGTCAGCTCCCAGTCCTCAGTGATGCTCGTGCCCCAACCGACCTGGCGCAGGACATCGGCACGGATCATGTACGCGGTGCCCGCGATCATCTTCAGTGAGCCGATCGCGTCCTGGAACGGGCGCTCCACCATGTAGCTTCCGGCGTACTCGGCGCGCACGGCCTCCGTCAGCCAGCTCTCCGACTTGTTCAGCACGTGCCACTGGTAGCTCTGCACCGCGGCGACATCGGTTCTTCGTTTCACCAGGCCGTCGCCCCCAACGTCCTCTTCGCGTCCGAACGCCGACCCGATGACCCGGTCGCTCGCCCGCTCGGCCACGCGATAGAAATGCGGCAGCAGGCGCTCGATCGAGTCCGGGAACGGCACCGAGTCGGCGTCGTAAATGACCACGTACTCGGCGCGCGGGTCGGTGACCTTCAGCGCTTCACGAAGCGCGCCGCCCTTGTAGCCCGCGCGGCTGGTGCGGTGGAGGATCTTGAACTTGGGCCGGTCTCTCCATGGCTGCAGGATCTGCAAGGACTCGTCGTTGGAGTCGTCCACCACGACCACCTCGTAGGCCGGGTAGTCCAGCTGATCGAGCGCCTGGAGGAGCCTCTCGATCACGCGCTTTTCGTTGTAGGCCGCGACATGCACCGAGACAAACGGGTAGTACCCGAGGTCGATATGGAATCCGTTACCGTTGCCGTTGCCGTTGATGCGGTTGTGTCCGGTCAGGTTCGGCGAGCTCTTCGAGCTGTGGCCGTTGCCGTTGCGCGGAGTTGTGACGAGGGTCGTCAGAAGCACCATCGCCGTGCTGAGGTAGTACTTGATGGCGTACGCGAAGAAGATCGCCCCCAGGAAGAGGCCTGTGAACGCGAAACCGTAGGCGAACCAATCGGCGCCGCTGCGAATCTTTGATTGCGACACCGCCTCGATGAGGCCGCGCACGATCGCGACGAATGGGATCGCTCCCAGTACGAAAGCCGCGACGAGAATCGCGTTGAGGACGACGCTCCACGCAAGCTGGCCCCGGTCTCCGCGCCGCCTGTGTGGCGATACTGGCGGCGTCTCTCCCGCCATCAACAACCGCTCCAGCTCGTAGCCGCCGGGAAAGTCCGCGCGGCACGCACCGTGTCGAGCAGTTCGGCGGTTGCGAACCGCCGGTGTCCGCCCGGCGTGATCGCGGCCGCCCGCACCCTACCCTCGCGCACAGCACGGTTGAGCGTCGGCTGGCTTACGCCCAGTAGCCTGGCCGCCTCCTTCGAGCTGACCAGGTCTACGCCCCCCGAGCGAGATTCAGCCCGGCGCGCGAACTCCTCGAAATCCCCGGGCAGAAAGCGCCTGTGGCCGCCGGGGGTGACGAGTGCAGGCTTGAGCAGACCCTTTGCGACGGCGCGTAAAACCGTCGCCCGGCTCACGCCGAGGCGATTGGCTAAATCGTTCGAGCTGATCAAAGTGTGCAAGTCGTGTGCTGGAGCAACGCACTTCTAGCACGCTGCGATCGAGCCGGCAACGCGTGGGCTTGGTATTCCCCGAGTGGCGTAGTCGTTTCGTCGTCGAAAAAGTACAAAGATCGACGTGATTGCTCGCGGTTTCCACGCCTAAAATTTTTGCTGGCGCGCGTGCGCGAGGACCCTCAGAAGGGATGGAGCGTCTCGAAAGTCAATCGGGGAATCATCATCATTTAGAACCTCACCCCCCGCAGCCAAGCTCGGAGCCGGTGTCGAGAAATCGCCCGGCCCGAGCCTTTTTTATGCCCTGGACGCCTCGATGCGCCGCGCGGCCCACTCGTGCAATCCCTCTCGCCAGGGCCTCAGCGGCGGCACCAAAGTGGACGCAAGACACCCGTTGAGGGGCCGCCTCGCCCCTCCAGCGAACTCTGCCGACGACGCCGGCCCCACCTCGGCCGACACGTGCAGGACGGCGAGCACGGCGCGCGCGAACTCGTCCCATCCCGCACAGCCCGCGGCGACGACATGGACGATGCCTTGGAGCCCAGACTCACCCAGCTCGAGGGCGACGGGCGCCAGGTCCGCCGTATAGGTCGGGTTGACCTGCTGATCCGCCACCACGCGCAGCGCTTCTCCCCGCTCGGCGCGCGACAGGATTCGGTCGGGAAAGCTTCCGCCCTTGATCGCGGATCCGCGGTCGCCAAAGAGCGCGGCCGTCCTGATCACGAGCGCATCCGGCAGCAGGTCCAGCACACGCTGCTCGCCTTCGAGCTTTGAGGCGCCGTAGGCGCTGATTGGACCAGGCACGTCCGATTCGACGTACGGCCGGTCAAGCGCTCCGTCGAAGACGAAGTTGGTCGAGAAATGAACGAGGCGGATGTGATGACGCGCACACACCTGGGCGACGTTGGCGGGACCATCGGCATTGACCGCATGCGCCTGCTCTTTCTCGGTCTCCGCGCGGTCGACGGCGTTGTAGGCCGCGCAGTTGAACACGATCGCGGGCTGCAGCAGGCTCAGGACAGCGTCGATCGCATCAGGGTCGGAGACCGAGACCTGCTCACGCGTGACGCCAGAGCCAGGCCCGATGAGCTGCGACAAGTCCGACCCCAGCTGGCCCCCCGCTCCCAGGACGACCGCTCTCAATCGAGCTGTTTTGCCAAACCTGAGTGCGCCATCAGAAGCGTCGTGATCTCGCGCTCTGGGACCGGGCGCCCGATCAGGAATCCCTGCGCCGCGTCGCACCCGGCCTCGACCAGCACGGCTTCCGCGGCGCGGTCCTGCAGCCCTTCGGCTACGACTCTCAACCCCAGGTTGTGCCCGAGCCCCACCGCCGAGCGCACGATCGCGCCCGAATCAGGGTCTGACGCCAAGGCCGACACGAACGAGCGGTCGATCTTGATCTCGTTGACCGGTAGGCGCATCAGATAGAGCAGCGACGAGTAGCCGGTTCCGAAGTCGTCGAGCGCCAGCCGCACGCCCATCTCGTTGAGGCGGTGCAGCGCCTTGGCGGCGGCGGCGGCCATCGCCACGCCCTCCGTGATCTCGAGCGTCAACCGCTGCGGCTCCACCTTGAACGTCCCGAGCGCGCGGGCGACCATCTCTTCGAGCGAGTGGTCCTCGATGTTGCGCGGCGACACATTGAGCGAGACCGACACATCGAGTCCGTCCGCGAGCCACTTGGTCAGCTGCGCCAGCGCCGAATCGATCACCCACGCTGTGAGCGGGTGGATGATTCCCGTCTCCTCGGCCATCGGGATGAACCGGTCGGGCGGCATCAATCCCTCGCGGGGATGGTTCCAGCGCACGAGCGCCTCGACCGAATGGATCGCGCCAGTGGCAAGCGTGATCTGTGGCTGAAAGTGCAGCACGAGCTCGCCCTGCGGAATCGACCGCCGGAGCTCGCCGGCCAGGCCCGAGCGCCGCAGTGTCTGCGCCTCCTGTTCGGGCGCGTAAACGGCGTAACCGCCACCGGAGCGCTTCGCGACGTACATCGCCACGTCCGCACGCCGGAGCAGCGTGCTCGGGTCGTCGCCGTGAAGCGGATACATCGCGGTGCCGATGGACGCTCCGGTCTCGACCATCTGGTCGGCGATCGCGAACGGTCCTTCGAGCGCGGCGAGGATCTTCTTCGCCGTGGCCACGACGTCGTCGGGATGCTTGGCGTCAGTCGTAAGCACGGCGAACTCATCGCCTCCCAGGCGCGCGATGGTGTCGGTCGCGCGCAGGACCCCGCGCAGCCGCGCCGTGACCTCCTGCAGAAGGCTGTCGCCGCGGTCGTGTCCGAGCGCGTCGTTGATGTCCTTGAACCGATCGAGGTCGAGCAGCAGCACCCCGAACATCTTCTGGTTGCGCCGCGCTGCCAGCAAGGCCTGGCGCAGGCGATCGCCGAACAGGCTGCGGTTCGGCAAGCCGGTGAGCGCGTCATGCAGGGCCTGGTACTCGAGCGCGTCGGTGTGAGCCTTGCGCTCGGAGATGTCGCGCAGCGTGGCGATGAAAAGGTGCCGTGTGCCGATCTGCATTGAGCTGACCACGAACTCGAGCGGGAAAAGGCTGCCATTCTTGCGCTTGCCCATCGTCTCGTGGGCGCCGCTGACCGGGATGTCGAGCTTGAGGCGCCGCTCGAGATAGTTGACAAACGCGCTGCGATGGGTGGTCGCGATCAGCACGTCCGCCTGCTGGCCGACCAGCTCCTGCTCGAGATAACCGAACAGCTTGACGACCGCGGGATTGGCCGACTCGATGGCACCGGACTGCTCGATGGTGGCGAGGCCGTCCGAAACGTTGTCGAGCACCGACCGCATCCGTTTCTCGCTTTCCTGGAGCGCGACCTCAGCGCGCTTGCGCTCGACGAATTCGCCAGTCTGCGAACCGACGTCGCTCATGACCGCGAGCAACCCCTCGTCCAGCTTGCGCGGCGCCCAGGTGTGGAGCGCGATCATGCCAACGACACGGCGGCCGCTGCGCACAGGGAATCCGACGATGCCCTTTAGGCCGGCCGCTGCGGCGGCGACGGAGCGCGACGATTCGTCGGTGGCGAGATCGGTCACTGAGACCGGCGCGCCCGACTCCCACACTTTCCCCGCCAGTCCCTCGCCCCGGCGGTAGCTCGCCTCGGCGGCGGTGACCTCGTAGCTGGTGGTGTCGCGCCCCGGTCGCTTCCAGGCCGTGACGAAGTGCATCGACTCGCGTTCGGCGTCGACTTCCCAGTACTCGGCCAGCTCCCAGTCGAGCGCGCGGCACAGGCCTTCCAGGACCCCCGGCGCGGCCTTGTCCCAGCCGGGCGAGGTGACCAGCGCCTGCGTCACCGCAAAGCGCGCGGCTTGCAAGACCTCGGCGCGCTTGCGGTCCCGGATGTCGACCGCGACCGTCTGGAGATAGAGCGGCCTGCCATCCGGGCCCCGCACGAGCCGGGTGGTCACGTCGACCCAGACGGGCTCCCCATCCTTGCGGGTATAGCGCTTCTCAAGCCGGGTGCCCTCTTCCACACCGCTCAGCATTCGCCGGAGCGCCTCCTGCACGGTCGGCACATCCTCCGCGTGCGTGATGTCGAGCAGGGAAAGGTTGCGCAGCTCCGAGTCGCTGTAGCCCACCAGCTGACAGAAGGCCGGGTTAACAGTGGTGATGTGTGTATCAAGCGTGGCGAAGGCCATGCCTGCCTGGGCTTGCTCGAACAGGGTGCGGAACCTGGTCTCGCTTTCGCGCTCCGCCTCCTCCATCCGATGGCGTTCGCTGATGTCGTGCACGAGAGCGAGCAACCGGTGCTTGCCTTCCGCCGGCAGGCCCCGCACAGCGGTCTCGACTTGGATCCGCCGGCCGTCCTTCCTGATGAGCGCCGATTCGTAGCGAAACGGCACCTCGCCTCCCCCGAGCCGCACGGCGAGCTGCTCGGTCAGGTGCGGTTGCTCTTCCGGCGGCGCAAGCCCGATGAGCGAGGGCATGGCCGCGAGCTCGTTCGCGTCATAGCCGGTCAGCGCCAGGTAGGCAGTGTTGGCCCCGACGAAGCGGCCGTTCTCGGTGATCAGGAGCCCTTCGCCGATGTCGCTGACGGCTCGGAGGAGAGACGCCTGGCGCTCAGACTGGAGCGCGAGGTTCCGATCAAGGAAGTGCTGGCTGAGGTAGGCGAGGACGGCC
>Ga0210394_10004934_pt1 | contig 15240 bp, 14 predicted proteins | sample IncBWC12MmetaG_FD_160121 | JGI IMG/M metagenome (GOLD analysis project Ga0210394, IMG submission 160121) | Forest soil microbial communities from Barre Woods Harvard Forest LTER site, Petersham, Massachusetts, United States - Inc-BW-C-12-M | ecosystem: Environmental > Terrestrial > Soil >... | reverse complement strand
ATGCAGCAGAAAGCCCAAAAACAGCCGCCGTCAGCCGGCGAGCAGAAAGCCATGGAGCTGCTGAAAACCGACCCGCAGATGCGGCACGAATTCGTCGGCATTGTCGCCGATCAGGTCGTCGACAAACTGATCCAGTGCGGCATGATCCCGTGACCTTCGCGTTCAGCGATCTTGAACTTGCTGCAAGTGTTCAACAGTTGGAGAGATAGGATGACCACAAGGTTGCTGGCGACGGCGGCAGCGGCGATTGACATTACAGCCGGCTGTGCCCTGATTGTCGCTCCGACTTTTGTTGTCGATTTACTCATAGGTGCCACGCTCGGCAGTGGCGGCGTCGCGGTAGGCCGTGTGGGAGGGCTGGGCTTCCTATGTCTGGGGCTGGCCTGTTGGCCGAGACAGGAGGTTGTGACTGCACAGGCGACCTCAGCCTTGTTTACCTGCAATCTACTCTCAGCTCTTTACGTCGCCTATCTCACTGTGGTCGAAGGGTTCGCCGGATACCTGCTGTGGCCCGCGTTTGCTCTCAACGCTCTGTTGGCGTTCTTGCTCGCAGGTCCCGCATACGCTGCAGCTCGCCGGGAATGGCGTGGTATTCACTTTCCCAAGATCACAATGGAAATCGTAAGCGAGGTAGTTGTAAGCCCGAAAGAGAAGGCCGAAACAAAGTCGAAGTCGAGCCCATCGAACTCGCGGGTAGCTTGACTCCGATAAACGCTTCAACAAAGGAGATCACGTCATGAGCCAGAACCACTTTACCCTCAGCTTTCCCTTGAAGACGCCTGCGGATGCAAAAGCGGTGGCAGAACAACTTCCGCCATTAATGCCGCAATTATTCCAAGTACAGGATCTCATCGGCACCGTTCACTATTCGCGCGACGTCGACGTGAGCGGCTCTCACCCGCTGTAACAACTGCCAGTTGTCCCTGCTCCGCTGCGGTGGTGCACTGATACCCTGCCAAGCTTTTGGGCTCGCCGCCTAAAAGCTCACTCCGTGTTATACGACGCAACCGGATGCCATTAACTTGTGGATCTGTTTAGCGGATAAGGAACAGTTATGGATTGTCGGGATCTTGTCAAACGGCTCGAGCCGACACTGCTTCTGATTTTAGCCATATTGATTTGGACATCCTCCTTAATGTGGGGACAAGGCCAGTACTCCCTATCAGACCTCGATGCACTGCTGCAGCAAAGACAATACATCGAGTTAGAGCATGCTCTTGTAACTGCAACGGAAGAATTGCCGTCACTCGGTCGCGATTATTTCCAGGGCGTAATGGCTAACCGGGTCAATCACGTGCAGAAATCTATTCGTTTACTTGAACCCCTCATACCCACCCTTCTAGCGAACAGTCCTGTTCGCGCGGAATTTGCCTTATGCACGCTTGCAGATGATTACGCCAAAACCTTTGGTTACGGGGACGCCGCCAGATTTTATACCGAAGCAAATCGTGTTGCCGAACAACAGGGGAAAAAATCTGAGTGTGGCGCAGCGAGAGAAGCCTCGCGCTGGGGTTTACTGCGAAATGCGCCAGCCCAGACGGTTGCGACCAGTGGACCATTCACCGTGAAGGGTAAGCGGGACACTCTGGGGTTGTTCCAGGTTCCAGTCGCTTCGGGCAATTACTCTGGTTCCTGGATTGTTGATAGCGGGGCTAATTTATCAGTAGTAAGCCGTTCTGTCGCAAACAAGCTCGGACTTGCATCTTCAACTGGCAGCGAGACCGCACAGGGGATCGCCGGTCTCTCTGTCTCTGTCCATACAGCAATCATTCCGGAGATCCGTGTCGGCCCAGCAGTTCTTCGCAGCGTCGCTGTGCTTGTCGTCGAGGATTCAGAGTTGAGTTTTTCGGAGTTGGACTATCGAATCGAGGGATGTTTGGGAATCCCCGTACTAGCGGCTCTGGGCAAAGTTACCTTTTATCACGATGGGCGAATCGATTTCAGTCCGGGGAAGATCCCAGCCAAAGAAACAGCTTTTCACAACTTTTTCTTTGATAGGTTTACTCCATTGATCGTCGCTGACTTCGGACCCAAAGAGCAGTTATTCACAATCGATACGGGAGCGATGGGCACAATATTGTCTGCAGAATTCTACAAAGCAAACAGAGACATTTTCAATTTTTTCGAATCGGTTAGTTTAGAACTCTCGGGGGCGGGAGGAATGCTGGCTGTTCCTGCATACCAGGTATCAGGCTTAGTGGCAACATTGGGCGGATCGTGTGCGAGGATTAAAGACGTTTCAATCTTGTTGAGCGCAATACGACGACCTGATGAGTTTTACGGGGATATCGGAGAAAATGCGCTCAGTTCATTTTCAAGCTTCACTCTGGACTTCCCCGCTATGCACTTCAGGGTGAACGGGGGCGATCCGGGCGATTGCAGCGACAGCGCTACTCCAGCGCCATTCGAAGCGATGACAATCTACTAGTTTGACACAACGACACGCTCGCGGTTTCGGCGGCAACCTAAGCGGCTACCATATGGTTCCTGATGGCGTACTTGATCAGTGCGGCGTTGCTCTTGGCGCCGAGCACTTCCATCATCCGGTATTTGTGAAACGCAACCGTCCTGGTCGACATGTTCAAAATGCCGCCGACTTCTTTCATCACTTTTCCTTCGGCCAGCAACTGCAGCACCTCGCGCTGCCGGTCGGTAAGGCGTTCCTGTTCCTCGACCAACTTCTTATGTTGCCACCGCAAGCAATCGATCGCGTCTCGCGATAGACCCTTGCAAATGTAGGATTTACATTTTGATACCTCCCGTACCGCAACCGCCATCTCTGCAGCAGCGCACGTCTTGAGGAGGTACCCAGAGGCTCCGTTCTCGAAGGCTTTAGCGGCCACTTCTATGTCAGTATTCATGGTCAGATAGATCAACTTGACAGCGGGCAGCAATTCTTTCACTTGCCGTCCCGCATCCAAACCATTTAGGACGGGCATAGCAATATCCAGCACAATTACGTCTGGCTTCAATTCGACGGCAGCACGCAGCAGGGCGCGACCGTCGCCGACCACTCCGACTACATCAAATTCCGTCTCGAGAAGTCTCCTGCACAACTCTGCTACCAGGTTGTGGTCGTCGGCAATCAAGATACGTAAGCGGTTTGTCATCTTCTTAATCTCCTCAGAACCTTCACCTGGCATAGTGAAGGTGTTTCTTGGACTGTTCCCCATTCAGCCACTCATCAAGAGCGGCCTTGGGCCGAAGTATTGCAACTCAATCAGTCGTTCCAAACGGAGTGTGACATCTGCAACTCGGACCTTCGGGCAGGGGCTAGCGCTCACTTGTCGCAGTACGCTTTGCAAGCTGCTCTAATTCGATTTCGGGCATCGTAAACCGTGAAAAGCCGCAATCCAGGCAGACTGAAACCTTCGGAGTTACTGCGACGCCGGGATGTTCAATATTCCTTAGGCCGCTGAAATGGATCATCATTTCAGCAGTAAACTCCGCCAGATTCCCCGATTGACACGATGCGCAACCCATAATGCCCCACCCCAACTTTATTTTCCGCGATTCTTATTCGAAGGCCTTGTATCTGTGTGTGCAACTCTGAAAGGGATTTTGTGCCAGCTCACCAAAAATACATTTTTGGGGCTGTTTGGTTGTAAACTTGGGTGTACTCACCCCGGTTGTGAGTACACGAGTGTTGTTCTGGATTCCATCAGTCCAAAAGCAGGTTATGCCGGGCCGCCGTCGATGGCGCAGTTGGAGCGTCTGACCGACGAGCAGCTCATGTCCTGTCTCCAAGAGGGACAGGGCGACGCCCTCGCGGTCCTCTTTGACCGCTACCAGAAGCTAGTCTTAAGCATTGCCTTGAGAATTGTCCGCGACCCCGGTGAAGCCGAGGATGTGACGCAGACCGTTTTCCTGGATATTTATCGCGCCGTGGCACAATTCGATCCCCGCAAAGGCAATACTAAGGTGTGGTTGATGCAGTATGCGTACCACCGTGCCTTCAACCGCCGGCAGCATCTTCAGGGTCAGGAGTTTTATAAGGACACGGAACTGGAAGAAGTAGACATTCGGCCTGCGGAGGGTCACGCGACCTTTGGCCTCAGTGCACCAGAAACTAAAGCGCTGGTTCGCCAGAGCATGGACGCTTTATCAGACGAACAAAAATCGGTGATCGAAATGGCCTGCTACGAAGGGCTGTCCATGCGGGAAATCGCGGAGCGGACCGGAGATTCGTTCGTCAATGTCCGTCACCATTATTATCGGGGGCTCCAGAAATTGCGTTCTTTCATATCGAGCGGCGGTGACAGGAAACCGACTGCACAGAAAGGCGAGTGTGCCTGAGCAAATGCAGAGAACGGATGAACATAAGCAGTATGGGGAGCTTTGTGCCCTTGCCGCCGGCGGCCTTCTGGAGGGCGCGGAGTTGATTGATTTCCGAGCCCATATGAAGGAATGCAGCGAATGCCTTTCTGACTACCCGGAGTTGTCGAGTCTGGTCACACAGGAGTTGCCGCAAGCCCAGGGAACTTTCCGGCAAAAACTTGCGGAGATTGGGGCCAAACCGCAGCCCGGTTCGCGGCAGCGGTTCCTTGACCGGGCTCGATCCGAAGGTGTGGTTTTCTCGCGCGAAGTTGAAGCCCCAGTACGATTGAGGCCTTGGTACTTGCGCCCTGTCGCCGCGCTGGCCCCTGTTGCAGCGTTGATCATGCTTGCAGTCAGCCTCAGGTTTTACCATTTTCACGAAACGCCGGAGACAATCCGGGCGAAAGATGCGGCCGGAACACAGCATATCGCTGAGCTTGAACGGGAAAACTCCGCGCTTACCGAGAGCCTGTCTAAGTTAAACCAGTCGCTCACGGCGGATCAACACGAGATCCAAAATCTGCGCACGCAACTGGGAAACGCCGCCGCAACCGTCGAGAACCTGCGACGCAACAGTGAACGGTCCACCAGCCACACCGCGCAATTGCTGGACGAATCCCGCAACCAGGAGAAACTACTCGCAGCAGCAAGAGACGAAGCGGCTCGGAGCAGTCAGCTGCGCATCAACGACGAAGCTTCTCTGGTGGAGCAGCAGGCTCGCATCACTGAACTCTCAAATAAATTGCGGATCGCGAGTGCCACTCTAGATCAGGAACGGCAACTCGCGGCGGCGGGTAAGGACATCCGGGAGCTTATGGCGTCGCGCGAGTTGCATGTCATCGATGTCCGCGACACTGACCCGAATGGCAACCCCAGCCCGGCCTTTGGACGTGTTTTCCTGACCGAAGGCAAATCCCTCAGCTTTTACGCCTTCGATTTGAATGAAGACAGCGTACTAAACGCAAAGCGTGGTTTCCAGGTCTGGGCGGTTCCGGAGACAGGAAAGGACTCGCCGCACAGCCTGGGCTTCCTGCGTGTGGATGCCAAAGCACCAGGGCGTTGGGTGTTGAGAGTGGAGAACCCGGAACTGGTGAAGGAAATCAGTTCAGTATTTGTCACGGTCGAACCCGCAGCCGGCGGCAAGCAACCCAGCGGACAGAAAATGCTCTACGCCTATCTCGGCGAGGCCAATCACCCCTAGCGGCACAACTCACTTCTCGCCCCCGAGAACCTAGACCCAAACGTTCTTCTCGCGATGCGGATTTTTGTCTACTGTCATTTCTGACAGGGGTTCCCAGGAACCTCCGGCACTCGTTGTTGACGGCTTGAATCAGACCCACCTCCAAGGATATTCTTCTTTGCGCTGGAGCAAGGAGCGGAACTAGTTGCGCCCCGTCACGCACTAGCGGAGAGTTGTGATGAAGTGCCCCGTGCTGGTCGTGATCTTTGTTCTGACGACATTGATGGCCCTCGCACAAACAGAAAGCGCCCGCATTTCCGGAAGGGTTACGGACCTGAGCGGCGCGGTGATCGCCGGTGCCGAATGCAAGATCACCAACATCGAGACCAACGTCTCGACCACCACCACTACCAACCAGGACGGGGTCTACGTTATCCCGGACCTGCGTCCAGCCATCTGCCGGCTGACTATTCAGAAGGAAGGCTTTCGCACCGTCGTTCGGCTCAACCTGCAGCTGTACGTGCAGGATGCGGTCAACGAGAATTTCACGCTCGCGGTCGGTCCCATGTCAGAAAGTGTCACCGTTGTGGGAGCGCCGATCTTGCAAACTGACTCGGCGGCGGTCAGTACCGTGGTGGACGATCAGTTCGTGCAGAACATGCCGCTGAATGGGCGCAGCTTCCAATCCTTAATCGCGCTGGTGCCGGGCGTAGTTTTCACCTCGCAAAATCTCGGAGAAGGCCAGTTCAGCGCGAACGGGCAGTTTACCGACACGAACTATTTCATGGTCGATGGGGTCAGTGCGAATTTCGGCGTCACCATTGTTGGCCTTGGTCAGACTTTGGGGGGCGCTATACCGGGATTTACAGCTCAAGGAGGCACGAACGGACTCGTTTCGGTGGATGCCATGCAGGAGTTCCGTGTCCAGACCTCGTCGTATGCGCCGGAATATGGACGCACGCCGGGGGCTCAGATCTCGATCGTCACGAAATCCGGGACCAACCAGTTCCACGGCACTGCCTTTGACTACTTACGGAATGACATCTTCGACGCTCGCAACTATTTTGATGCGCCTCCGTTGCCCAAACCGCCGCTGCGCCAGAACGACTTTGGCGGAACGGTGGGCGGACCCATCATCAAGGACAAGACTTTCTTCTTCTTTTCTTACGAAGGGCTACGTCTGCGGCTGCCCCAAACAGACTCAGGCGCGTTCTTCGCGGCGTCTGCCCGAGCCGCGGTGGCGCCGGCGTACCAGCCGATTCTGAATGCGCTGCCGCTTCCGGATCCCAACGCACCGCTCATTGACCCCACCTGCGACAACATCATCAACCCATGCATGGCGAACCTCACCGTTGCCTATTCCGACCCTTCTTCTCTCAACGTGACCAGCATCCGCGTGGATCACATCCTGACCCGCAAAATCACCCTGTTTGCGCGCTACAACCAAGCGCCATCGTATGACGCGGTCCGGTACTGGGAGGAATTAGCCTACAACCACGTGAATACGGACACATTTACGGCTGGAGCCACCATTCTGCTCTCTCCCACTAAGGTCAACGACTTCCGCGCGAACTGGAGCCGCAATACCGGCAACTTCATTGTCGATCTGACCAACTTTTACGGCGCTGTGGCGCTGCCCACCTCCGTTCTGTTCCCGCCATCGTCCTTCTACAGCTTCAATGAGGGCGAGGCGCTGATCTATTTTGGGAACCAGGAGATAAGAGAAGGCACGCAACGGGACAACGTGCAACGGCAACTCAATTTTGTCGACACTTTCTCTTGGGCATTTGGGGTGCATCAATTCAAGTTCGGTATCGATTATCGTCGGCTGAGCCCCACGGCTGTGCAAGGTGGAGGCTATGGTGTTTTTCCTGCCGGATATGCAGAGTTGGCGGGAACAACGAGTTCGATTCTCTTGGACGCAAGTACTCCTTTTTCCGTGAATGCAAACAATTACTCGCTGTTTGCCCAGGACACCTTGAGAGCCACGAGTCACCTGACCCTGACGTACGGGTTGCGATGGGAAATCAACACGCCGCCGGTATCGGCGACGGCAGGCCAGCCGCTCTATGTGCTGCAGGGAATCTTCAACTCGAACCCAGTCGCGATGGCGCCGGGGGAATTCTGGCACACTCGATTTGACAATTTCGCTCCCCGAATTGGCGCAGCCTACCAACTCAGCTCTGGAACGGTGGTGCGCGGAGGGTTTGGCCTCTTCTATGACTTAGGCTACGGCGACACCGGATTTGCGGCCTTTACGTTCCCGTACCTGCGTTCTAAGTTTCCATCCATTCCTCCGCGATCACCTTTCAATTTGACCAACCAAATCTTCCAGCCACCACCGTTCACCACCAAAATCGATTCGAGTGTCTTTTATCTGAATGCGGTCGATCCGAATCTGCGCGTGCCATTCACGGTGCAGTGGAATGCGGCCATCGAACAAGAACTGGGCGCGAAACAGACGGTGACGGCAACCTATCTAGGATCCGACGGCAGGCGGCTGCTGCGGCAGGACGAGATTTCTCCTCCGCAGCTCCTGAGTTTGGGCCTTCTACCAGTGGATGCAACCCGGAACGCTGGATACTCGCATTACGAGGCATTCCAGCTACAGTTCCAGCGGCGTATGTCGCACGGCCTGCAGGCTCTGGTGTCCTACAATCTCGCGAGGTCAAGCGATCTCGGTTCCGCCGATACGAGCGGTCTGTCCGCGAACAGCGTGAGTGACATCGTGCTCCCACCTCTGACGCCTTCCGACTACGACATACGGCAGTCTATCGCCGGGGCTGTCTCCCTACCAAGTGCCTGCACCTTCCTGGGGAGGCGTTGGCAACTCCATTCTGAAGGGGTGGGCCGTTGACGGGTTGGTGCGAGTGATGACGGCCCCGCCCATTAATGTGACAGTCCATGGATTCGCGGCGGCGACCGGCTACTACACCGCTCAGGCTGACATCGTGCCGGGACAACCCGAGTGGATTGCTGACGCGACGCAGCCAGCGGGCAGAGCATTGAATCCGGCCGCATTTATGCCGCCACCCGTGGGGCAAATGGGAGACTTCCCCAGAAACGGCCTTCGCAGCCCCTACTCGATCAACCAGACTGATCTCGCTCTGCGCCGTCGTTTTAACTTGACCGAGCGGGTCAAGCTCGATGTGCGCGCTGAATACTTCAACCTGCTCAACCATCCGATGTTCGGACTTCCAGGGTCGCGATGCAATCCCGATAGCGTCTGGACCAACTCAGGTGACGCTGTAGATCCAGCCTTCGGCAAGGTCTGTCCCGGCACGTCCACCACGAACATCGAAGCAGGCGGCGGAAGCGGCGGAAGTGGACAAAGCGCACTCTACGCGCCTGGTGGCCCGCGCTCAGCCCAGTTCACGGTCAAACTGCTATTCTGAGGAGGCAAGCGAGAGCACTGCACACTCTCAAAGTGCGGGAACTCGGTCAGTGATACGGCCAATCGGTCGTATAGCGGTTGTTATCTGGCATTGCCCTAATAGCACCGATGAGCTATTCACGAAGTTTAGGACGGAGCATAAATTGGAGTTGACCAGTTTTCGGTCTGGCTGTTCGCCGAGCGTCCTGTGACTCAATGAGGCTGAGATGCATATCACACGGGCTCCGATGGTCACCCTCGGATTGCGCTTGCGCAACGACTTGAACTGGCGGTGTATGAAATACTCATAATAACTCTAGCGACTAAACTCGAAAACTCGGGTTTAGAACTTGAAGGCAGAGGCTGCATTGGAATGTCAATAGTCCGGGTCCTTGTGGTCGATGACTACGAGCCGTTTCGGCGATTCGTCTGTTCGACGCTGGGGAGAAAACCAGAATTCCAAATCGTGGGGGAAATCTCAGACGGTTTAGAAGCGGTTCACAGAGCTGAAGAATTGCAACCGGACCTGATTGTGCTCGACATCGGGCTGCCAACGTTGAATGGAATCGAGGCCGCGCGGCGAATCCGCAAGCTCTCCCCGAAATCCAAAATACTTTTTGTAAGCCAGGAATCGTTTGCCGATGTGGTACAAGAAGCTCTCAGCGTCGGGGCGATGGGCTACGTGATTAAGGCGTTCGCTGGAAGCGAATTGCTATCGGCCGTAGCAGCAGTTCTTGAGGACAGGCAGTTTATCAGTGCCGGATTGTCGGGTCACGATTTCATTGCCACGCCTGGCTCGTCGGCCACTGATGGTCCCTGCCGTGACGAAGCTGGCCTCTCTCTCGCTCCGAGAAGCGCAGAAATCACTCGCCGGCACGAGGCTGAATTCTATCCTGATGATGCAGCGTTCGTAGCTGGTTTTACCTGTTTTATCGAAGCTGCTCTAAAGGCCGGAAAAGCCGCAATCGTAGTCGCGACCGAGTCGCATCGCGAGGGCATTCTTCAGAAATTGAAGAAACACGGGGTGGATATTATTGCTGCAATCGAACAGGGACGCTATGTGCCTTTGTGTGTCGTCGACACACTCTCGACCTTCATGGAGAATGACATGCCCGACGCGGGCCGATTTCTTCGAGTGGTGAGTGATCTGATCGCAGCAGCAGCTAAGGCGACCGCCGGGGACCCGTCGCGGGTCACAATTTGCGGCGAATGCGCTTCTATCTTGTGGGCGCAAGGTAAGGCGGATGCGGCTATTAAAGTGGAGCAACTCTGCAACAAGGTAACTAAACAATACGAAACTGATGTCCTTTGCGGATTCTCGTTGAGCAGCTTTTACCGCGAGGAAGACAAGCAAATGTTTCAGAAGATTTGCAGCCAATAGCAAAACACCATCCCTGCGCCAAGGAAGACTCTTGGCCGGCTGCGCGCGTCGAATTCGCTTCCAGAACTGAAAAGAATGCGAACGAGCCACTTCGGAATTACCAGTAATATCTCAAGTGTGCGCGACGATTACTGTCCCAGCATTCGTCGCTGTCGAAATCGCAGGTCGGATACAGTTTGCCCCAGCCCACAGCGGACACAATGCGCTCTGCGGGAATGCCCAAGCGGATCAGGTCTTGCCTCGCTATGTCGGCGCGTTTCTGAGCCAGCACCAGGTTGTAGACGATGTCGCCGCGGCTGTCGGTGTAGCCATCGATGCGGATGCGAATGTCCGGATGCGCCATAAGATATGCCACGTCAGCCTCAAGGGTCGCCTTATTTGTTGGATCCTCGTACTGGTCGAAGGCAAATAAAATGTCCTTAATATTGTGCCGGAAGTCAACCGCCGCGGGCGAGGCCGGCGGCCAAGGTCCCTGCGCCGCTGCTGGGCGTGCAAAAGTTAAGCAGACGAAAACAACCATGCAAGAAATCAACGTTCCTATTGCGTGCTCTTCGCGATAGTGGGTCATGATGCGCTCTCCTGTTGTATCGCCACTGCCTGAGATAGTAGCCAGACAAGGGCAGAGCGAGAACTGGCAAAAGTATCAGGCCGACTGACCTGATCATGCGCGGCATTCCGAAAAAAAAACGGTCCCACTCAGGGCAACTGCCATTCCGCTGTAACAATTGACAGGTTCCAAAACACCGGTATTGCGATTAAGTAAGGTTGGTGCTGAGCGTTTCTGAGGAGGACCGCTCGACTAACGCCCCATGACTCTTTGAGCTCTAGGGCGTTTTGTTTTACTGTGAGAAATTAGAAGCAATATGATGAGGTGGATTGCTTTGATGTTAGCGCTTTCCATCGCCTTGGCTCCCACCGCCCAGGTGGATGTTCAGACTATTATCGAGCGCTCGGTTCAGGCAAACAATAAAGACTGGCAAGCCGCTCCCGCGTATTCTTTTTCTGAGCGCGATCTGCAAAATGGGCACACCCGTACGTCAGAAGTGACGATGATCCTCGGTTCCCCTTATCAGCGCCTTGTGGCAGTCAACGGAAAACCGCTAACGCCAGCCGAACAGACGGAGGAACAGCAAAAACTGGAAAGGATCAAGGCGCAGCGCTGCAGTGAATCGAAGCGAGAAACGAGCGAACGAGTCGCCAAATATGAAAAGGAACGCAGCCACGATCACCTGTTGATGGATGAAATGACGAAGGCTTTCTACTTTAAGCCAGTAGGCGAGCAGAAATCTGGCCCATTCAACGTTTATGTACTTAAGGCAACTCCGAAGCCTGACTATCAACCACCCACCAAAGAAACTAAAGTGCTGACCGGGATGCAGGGAGAGATTTGGATCGATAAACAAACTTTTCAGTGGGTGAAAGTCGAAGCCGAGGTTATCCACCCCGTTTCAATCGTGGGCTTTTTAGCTCGGGTCGAGCCTGGCACTCGTTTCGAGTTAGAGAAGGCGCCGGTCGAGCCCGGGACTTGGCTCCCGAAACATTTTGCGATGAAATCACGGGCGAGAATTTTCATGCTCTACACCAGCAAGAACGAAGAAGACGAAACCTATTTTGATTACCACAAAGCCGTTCGCAATGAAGCGGCCGCTTGCAGCGGGCAAGTGCATCCGATGGGAAACGAACTTCTTCATCCAACGCGCACGAAGTGCGATGAATGCCCGCGTTCTGTCGCTTCTCGCACACGAGAGAAGTGCAAAATCCCACTCAAACAAACTCCTGATGATCCCCGGTAATCTGGGGCGACTTCAGCAGCAGTTTTTACAAGGAAATCCTGGAGCACAGTCGAAGAAGGTCCGAGATCTGAACTGAATAAGAAGTACCCATCATTCGCGTTTGCGGAACTCGGCGTTCAATTGATATAGACGGTCACTGCAGTTTCGAATGGCGGCAAGCGTCTTGCGCCGCTTGCTGGGCCGACCACGACTAGTCTTTGTTCCTGGCTTTCCGCGTGAGCCTGGGCAAGACGAACTCCTGTATCACGTTGCCGAGCATTCGCTCCCCGGTGCCGATAATGAAATTCTCAAAGACTGGCGCCGCGCCACGATCTGACGCAGGATAGTAGGCGTTCGAGAGAGCGGCCGAGGCGAGATCGCCACCTACGCTGGAGTAGTTCGGCTGCAACCGCCCGTTATCTCCCTTGCAGATGAACGGGCTAGAGAGCGCGTGGAACACGCGAGACTTCTTCGTACCTGTGCCCTGGTAGAAATAGCGCGGGTCTTGGTGCAGAAGCGATGGCAGGATAGCGCCGCCGATCATGATGTCGGAAACGCTGTCGGCAGCGGCAGCGCCGAAGCGCTTGCCATAACCCTTCAGACCTTGACCGTAGTTGGGAACGTCGCCTGCCTGGTTGATGCCGGCAAGCACACCTATCCCGACGATGTTAATCGGATCGGTAGCGGTCTTGAGTGCAAGCTGGAACTTTAGCTTCGTCGTAAGCGGCGCTGCGTCGTGGTCATAGGAAACATAGAAGTTTGGAATGATCCCGAGAATGCGCTGCTGCTCCTCGAGCTTGACCTGCTCGGTGGCGACCTGTTCGGGGGAATAGATCACAGATACCGTGGTCAGCGCCTTTGCGATGTTGAGCTTGCTGCCGGTCAGGATTACGTATTGGCCTGGCTTGACGATGATGGCGTCCGAGGTCCATTTTGCGAATCCCTTGGCATTGATGCTGACATTATAGGTTCCTGGATCGAGATCATCGAATTCGAAGAATCCGTTGTTGTCCGACACGACAGTGCGGGGATCTTTTAGAAGAGGGCTTTCGAGGACAACACTGGCCCCAGAAACGGCGTCGTTGTTAACGTCGATTACGGTGCCGGTAAGGTGTCCTTTTCCCGGCTTAGGCGCGCTAAAGTCCTGTGCCCCCAAAGGCGCTGCCATCGAAAATGCCGCCAGGATCAGTAGCCAAATTTGTAGGGTTCTCACGTTGACGTCAGCCTACAGAGTGTTTGGCGTATTCGGAACTGCCAAGAGTGACAGTAGCAAGGGAAGGAGAAATATGCGATCAGCTGTCGATAGTTCGCATTACACTCACAACCCGCCCAATGAGCGCAATGGCGATGTTGAGAGCCGAGCATGCGTTTTGCAATTAGGCGGTAAAGTGGAACGGAGGCGCGCTGTCGGCGCCCCCGTTTTGAGGGGAAAAAGAACGAGCCCTCAGTTTCCGCCAGCGCTGGCGACGACGATGCCCTTGTTCACCAGCAGCTTGACCTCGACCCTGCGATTTTCACTTCGCCCGGAAGAAGTCTCGTTGGAGGCCGCGGGGTTGGTCTCACCCATTGCGCCAGGCGCAACAATGCGACCGACTGGAATGTTGCACTCCTGAAGCAGATAGGCGACCACTGCTTGAGCACGTTCCTTGCTCAGCACTTGATTGCTGGAAGCGGTACCCACCGAGTCGGCAAAGCCAGCCACCTGGATCACGTAGCCCTTTGGGTAGGTGAGGGCGTTCTTTGCTAAATCCGCAAGTGCATTTCGGTCCTGCCCCGAAATGCTGTAAAGCCCGGTGGCAAAGTACACGGTATGTTCGCCCTTCACGACAAAGTCACCCAACTCCGAAAAGCGTTTCTGGGTGGATTGCGCAACTTGATCAATGCTCGCTTGGTTGGCTGCGATATCTTGCTTGGCCGCTGCGATGGCTGCCTGGTTGGCCGCCTGATTGGCCGCAATTTCTGCATCGGTGGCCTCTTTATTGGCTTGGTAGGTCGCCATGTTCGTGGATTGTTGTTGAGCGGTTGGGTTCAATCCGGCCTGGATCACTTTGGCTAGGCTCAGATCGTCTTGATCGAAGGTTATTTTTTCCGCTGTTACTTGGTTCTGATCACCGGTTCCTTCGAACTTCAGCCTGAGTCCCGGGATCAGGACCTCTTGACCCACTTCCTTTTTCCGGGCACCGAGCCCGATCGGGTGTTGCACTTTCGTATCAGCCGTGAGAGTCACGGTTGCAGTTCCATCGTCAGTTTCCACGGTCAGGTTGTTTCCCGAGCGTAGGGTAATCACCCCTTTGCCTTTTACCTTATCGGAGGCAAGGGCTGATCCCAAGCTCAAGAGGCACACTGCTAAGAGACTTGCCGCAATACCAATTCTTCTACTGGTCATAAATCCTCTCTCCACTTTTGTGCGTCCAGCCTGGGCTGTAGACGCTTGTAGTCTGTTCAGCCACAAATGCTATCGAGTGAGGGCAGGTCAAGGGAACTGACAAAAGTGACAGTCGTAAAGAAGACCATTGCGGGCGATGAAATTAGAGGGATCGTTCGTCGGGAAAGTCAAACCTTTGCATCTCCTCCCATAGCGCACCCAGACTTCGTGGGAATGGCCTAATCAGTGCTTCGGATGCGGGCGGTAACTGTGCCTCCCGACATAATCCAGCAATTCACTGAAAAAGAAAGGGAGGATTGGGTAGGGAGTTGGGTCTTCTCAGTCCACGTCCGCAGTTGGAGTCGCTAGCGTAGTCCACAAAGTATCGATCATGGAACCGTACTTGGCCGCGAGGACAATGGTTGCGAGCAGGACCAGTGGTAAAACGCTGCGTCGCAGTTTCCTGTGTAATGGAGTGTCTGGAGATCAACCTCACTTCCTTCCCACAGCAATATTTTCATTTCCGTGGGATCGGTTCTTCGATCAAGGCGAGCGGGTCTTTGAGGTTGTTTTGCTTGTGCTGTGGCTTGCGTTCGTGATCTTCCTTGCCTGCTCCGCGGTACGTTTCCTCCGCGAAAACGCCAAAAAGAAGGCGAGGAGCAGGAAGAAAGGACTTGATCGTCCAGCATCCCCAGCGCGCGGGTTGCAATAGATGGCAGCGTTGTGTGCCTGGCATAACCGGAGGGTCTACTCCGATACCAGTGACGTAGGCGCTCCGAGGCGGATCACTCGGCATATCACCCTGGTCGTGGTCGATCACATCTACGTGCCCGAGTCACTGGCAAACCGAAT
>Ga0210394_10004933_pt1 | contig 15241 bp, 9 predicted proteins | sample IncBWC12MmetaG_FD_160121 | JGI IMG/M metagenome (GOLD analysis project Ga0210394, IMG submission 160121) | Forest soil microbial communities from Barre Woods Harvard Forest LTER site, Petersham, Massachusetts, United States - Inc-BW-C-12-M | ecosystem: Environmental > Terrestrial > Soil >... | reverse complement strand
CCGCGCTTTGTTCAGGCTTGGGTCCTGCTCGGCCAGCTCCGGGAACTTTCCGGCGATCGCACCGCGGCCCGGCAGGCGCTGGATCAGGCGGTGACGCTCGCCCCGAATAACGCCAGCGCGCGCGTTGCCCGCGCCCGGCTGGTCGTCGACGAGGATGAGACGTTAGCGGTTAAAGATGTGACTTTTGTTCTCGACGGAATCCCCAATGATCCCGGCGCCAACCTGATCTTTGCGCTGATCAAGGCCCGCCACCAGGATTGGGCGGGTGCCGACGTCGCGCTGAACCGTATCCGGGACCTCAAGGAGATCCCCGGAGCACTCTTTCTCCTCGCGGACATCGACTTAGCGCAGGGTCTGCTCGATCAGGCCGACAGCGCCATCAAGCTCTATCTGGCTCGTGCGCCTAACGAGCCCGCCGCGATTGCGATCCGGGCCGCGATCCTGATCGAACGCGGCAATCAGGCGGGCGCCGTCAATGTTCTCAAGAGTGCGCTCGCGTCGCATCCCGACAATGCGGTACTGCTCGGGCTGCTGAGCGACGCCTACGCAAAAAGCGGGCGGTTGGCCGAGGCCGCGGCAACACTCGACCGCATCCCGGCATCTTCGCCCCAGGACGAGGAGACGCGGTTGCGTCTGGCCGGCCAATTTTTGGCGGTGGGCCGTCCGGAAGGCGCGCTCAATGAACTGAAGTTCGCAGGAGCAAGCGCCCCGCTTTCGGTGCCGGTGGCGATGCTGGCGACCGAGGCGATGCTCGCTGTCGGCAAGGTCGACCAGTCGGCGGCAATCGCGGAGGACCTGATCCGGCAGGCGCCGAATGATCCGGCCCGCGAAACGCTGCGCGGCATCGTGGCATTGAGCAAGGAGAATGCGGCTGCGGCACGTGGCCATTTCGAGAAGGCCCTGGCGCTCGATCCTGATTTTGCCGCCGCGGCGATCGATCTTGCGCAGACCTATCGGCTCGAAAAGCGCCTGGACGATGCACGCGCGGTCTTCGAGCGCACCCTGGCGCGCAGTCCCAAAAACATTGCCCTGCTGATGGCGCGCGCCGATCTGGAATTCGCGGCCGGCAAGAGCGCCGACGCAATCGTTTGGCTTGAGCGGGCCAGAGTCGCGGATCAGCGCGCATTGGCGCCCCTTTTCCGACTGGTCGGCGCCTATCTCGCCCAGAAGAATGCGGCGGGGGCGGTCGCGGTCGCACGCGAACTCTACGCGATCGCGCCGAGCAATCCCCAAGCGGTAGCCGCGCTTGGCGAGGCGATGATCGCGAGCGGTGACCGCACGCACGCGATCGCCGCCTTCAGGCGGGTCGTCGAACTGACGCAACAGGCACCGGAGGCGCTGGCCCGATTGGCGGATGTTCTCGTGCTCGACAGCAAGACTGCGGAGGCAAACGACCTGATCCGAAAGGCCGTCGCGACGAACCCGGCCGATGCCGGGCTACGGCAGACGTTGGTTGCGCTCGCACGCTCCAGCAATACGGTCGCTGCGACAATCGGCTTCGCGCGCGAGTTGGGTACCCGTAACCCGGCTGATCCGGCTGTCGACGAACTGACCGGCCAGTTACTCGAGGCGGACAGCCAGTACGAGGCCGCGGCGCAGGCCTATGCCGCAGGCAATGCCAAAGCCGCCAGCAGCCGCCTTACACTACGCCGGGCCCAGGCGCAGATCCGCGCCGATGCGCTGGACGCGGCGCGCGCCACGCTTGCCGATTGGCTCGACAAACAGCCCAACGACCGCGCCGCGCGCGTCCTGCTTGCGGAATTGCTGGCGAGGCGGAACGATGTCGCCGGCGCAATCGAGGAGTACGAGCGCCTTGTCGCCGACAAGGGCACCGATCCGCTCGCCCTCAACGAACTTGCCTTGCTCTATCAGCAGAAGGGTGATGGCCGCGCCACGGCGACTGCAGAAATGGCTTTCGCGGCAGCCCCGCGATCGCCGGTCATTGCCGACACCCTGGGCTGGATTCTCGTTCAGCAGGGCGAGATCGAGCGCGGCGCGGCATTGCTGCGCCAGGCGGCGGCCGCTCCTGCGACGGCGCCAACCGTGCGCTATCACCTTGCCGTCGCTCTCGACGATACGGGGCAGCGCGCGGAGGCCAAGCGGTTGCTCGATGAGCTTCTCCGAACGAACGCGCCCTTCCCGGAGCGCGAGGCGGCGGAGAAGCTGATGGCGCAACTCGGCGGTTAGCCGGAACCCGGCGGACATGTAGGCGCGTGTCGGAATCTTTTACAAATCGGGACCTGGCCGTTTTGTCTGAATCCCTCCAACGCGTTGATATCGCTTCTTTGTGCTTTCCGGCGCAGAATTTGCACCGGGATCGTGCGGTTGCGCGGTATGGAGTTGCCAGCCTAGAGCGACGGGCGTCGGTGGTCGTTCGAATCGGTCAAAGGGGACAAAAAGTGGAGCGACATCGAAGGATAGCGGGTATTGCCATCGTCGCCGCGGTGCTGGTGGCGGGCACGGCGCCACCGGCGCGAGCCGCCTCGTTTCTGACCGGGTCTTTGGCGGATGCCTCCAATTTCGCCGTGCTCTATGAGGGCAACGGCAACAATCAGCTGAGCACCACCAACGTCACTGTCAACGGCAATATCGGCATCGGCGACCCGAGCGGCAGCACCACTGCATTTCTGAACGCTTCCGGACCGGGCACGCTCAACGGCAACGTCGAATATGCCGGCGCGGTGAGCAGCAACCAGAGCGTCAGCAACACCACGGTCACCGGTACGATCACCGGCGGCAACACCAATGTACAGACCGATCTTACCAACCTGAACACGCTCTCCTCGACGCTAGGCACCGCGACCGGGACGGCCCTAACCATCAACACCGGCGGTAGTGGCGGATCGCAGACGGTCAATGCCTCGAGCGGCACCGCGATACTCTCAGGGCCAAACGCGGGCGACCTCGTCTTTAGCGTAGGCTCAATGCAGTTCAATAATCAGACGACGCTGACGATCAACGGGAACGGCGGGAGCGGGCCGTCCAGTCAGTTGGTCGTCTTCAACATGCCATTCGGCGCGCAGTTCGGCGGCAATATCGTGCTTACCGGCGGGCTCACCAGCGATCAGGTGCTGTTCAACGTCACCGGCGGCAGCGGCCTGACCGGCGGCAACACCGATCAGCTCAACAACAACGGCGCGGCTTCCTTGCAGGGAATCTTCCTCGACCCGAACGGGGCGGTTTCGGTCGTGCATACCGTCTTGACGGGGCGCGTCTTCGGCGGCGATACCTCGAACATGCAGATCGTGTCAGGCGACACGATCACGGCGCCGCCGGGGACGACGAAGGTGCCGGAGCCTAATTCGATCCTTCTATTGCTCGGTGCCCTGGCCGGGTTCGGGGTTTATCGATCCAGGCGCATCCGATTAAAGGCCGCCGAGGCGAGCCGTTAGGAAAATCTTCGGGACCAACTCCGAAGCCGATCGGACGCGGACAAACGAGCTGGTTGACTTATCTGAAATCGCTCCAATCGTCGCAGAACCGGCTCTCAAGGTCTGCTCAGGGGCAACAGTACGCGCTCAGGTCCACGGCGACCGATGGCTCCATCGCGCCGATTCCGGCCGTTCGCGGGAGCGCGATCGAGCCGCGAGGTTCGACCCCAAACCAAAAGTTCGACCTATTATATTTAGTGCTTGGTTCAAAAACCGGCCATTTGTCCGCCGCTCATTCGATCACCTCGTCCGCTCGGTGAGCAGCGCTGGCGGCGCGGTGAGGCCGAACGCGTTCACTTCTTCAGGTTGATGACTGGCTCGAAATTAGTCGGCTGCTGGACCGGTAGATCGGTGGGCTGGGCCCACCCTGGACGGGCAGCAAAAATACACCAGCATGATGGCGCATGCTGACGGAAAGTTCTACTTAGGCGAAAATAGAGCGCCTATATCGTTTTACTACCGCCTGCAGATTTCTCGGCATCCCTCGGATGCGGACTGTCACGGGATCCGGTGGGGGACCGTCCTGCGGTTCGTGTTCCGTTAGTGGCGCCTCACTCGCCTGATCCACCCCGTGAGAGCATCCAGGGGGTCCGAAGCATCGCAAGCGGCCTGAGGCAATCGCGCGGCGGTAAGGCGAGGACGCCGAACGTGATCCCGTCGAGTTCGCCGGGCGACAGCCACAAATAGGTAGCGAACATGCGGTCCCATACCGACAACACGGCGCCGTAATTGGCGTTTGCCTCGGTCGCCGCGACCGAGTGATGGATGCGGTGGAGATCGGTCGTCACCAGCATGGGTTGCAGGCTCCGCTCGACGATCGTGGGCAGGCGGATATTGCCGTGCTGCACCGCGGCGGCGGCGAACACCGCGAGCCCATGCATGAGCACAGCGCCGGCCGGCACGTCGAGAAGCAGCACGACGAGCCAATAGAACACCGACGAGGCGACGTACTCGATCGGGTGATGGCGGACCGCGGTCGTCACATCGACATCGGGGTCCGAGTGGTGCAGCGCGTGAAACCGCCACAGCAGCGGCACCGCATGCTCGAACCGATGCACTGCGTACCGCATCAGGTCAAGTAACAGGAACCCGGCGGCGACGCCCAGCGCGGTATGTGCGATCGGCCATGACGGCAGCCGCAGGCCCGACAGTGTCTCGATCTGCGGCCGGACGACATACGCTGGCGACAGCAGAATAGCCGTCACCCCGAGATTGGCGATCCAGATCCCCAAATTTCCCAGCCGACGCCACGGCGCGGGAAACCCGCGGCGCCGCCGCGGCCCGGAGAATTCCCATGCCGCGACGGCTAAGAGGCTCCCGAGCAGGATGGCGAGGCTCAGACGGGCGTCCTCCTGCGGCGATCCCGATCGGCCGATATGACGCCTTCTAAAATGGGCATTGCAGCGAGCTCGTTGCTCCGAGCGGCGCACCGGCCAATGTCTCGCCGTCAGTGGCGATCGACAGGAACGCGGCGACCGCTGGCACGAGAGGAGCGTGCGCCCCATTGCTGTCATCGGGCAGGCTGGCGCAGAGGCCAAAGAAGGTGATCGGCGCGGGCGGCAGCGACGCGTAACTCCCCGGCGCCGCGTAAGGGGCGATCCCGATCGAGTTGCCGCCGCCGAGGGGCGAGCCGAAATCCTCGTTGATGAAGGTGACCGTGCTTGTGACAAATGATTGCGTCGAGCCGGCCGGATTGGAAGGAGCATTGAAGTGCACCGGGTCGAACGCCAGGGTCACCAGCAGCGGGACCTGCACCTCGAAGATGGCGTGCAAATCCTCCGCGGTCGGCGACGGGCCGAAGACCAGCGCGAACTTGACGCCGATATCGGAGGCTGGGCGCGTCTGCGGCGTGCCGGTTCCCGCGAAGTCGCCGATTGCATCGGCGGTCAGGCAGTCCGGCCCGCCGGGGCACACGGCGCGGATCCGCAAAATCGTCATGACGCCGCGTTCGCTGACCGCGGTGCTGTTGTAGACGGTCAGCGGCAACGAGACGTTGGCGACGATCTGACCAGTTTGGAACCTCTGCGAGCGGCGCGCCATGTCGTCGTAGAACAGCGTGAGCACATGCGGCTGCACGGCCGCCCCTAAGGGTCCCGCGACCGTGTCATAGGTCGTCACCGCGGAGAGAAAGCTGCCCGCCTCGTGGTCGAACATTTGGGTCGGAAGAGCGTAACCGGGGGCAGTCGGGGCGTTGTTGTCGTGGCCCGACGCCGGCAGGAATGCGATCGGTTGCAGCCCGAGAGCTGCGAAGGCGGCGGGGGTTACCGGCAAGGTGAGCGGGACCGGCGGGGTCGCCGGCAGCGGCGTCGGGTTGCCGGCGTAGACGGCCGCCCCGGCGATGTTTTGCGACCGGCGGATCGACTCGGGCCGTGCAAATTGCAACCCAGCGACTTCCAGGACTCCCTGGGTAACCGTCGGGAGCTGGGGGCAGTTGGTCATGCTGAGGAGGCTGCATGTCGTGTCCAGAAAAGACTGGATTGTGGCGGCATCGGCGCCGCCACCGCCGCCGGCCCAAGCTAGGCTGCCCGAGCCCAGCCAGACAGCGATTACGGTGGCTACGAGGCGACGGGTCGAAAGGAACGTAGCTGCCCGCATTGCCGAGCCTCCCCTGGATCCTGCGGCTGAACTCAAGCAAGCTAGCAGATTTATCTGGCAGGTTTTATGCCATTTCGTAAGCGATTGTTTCATCGGGGCATTTTTGGTAGATATTCGGCCGAATGTCAAAAATTCCGACGCCTGCCTGGCCGGGCGCCACCCGTCGTAGCTAATATACTGCGTTATTTTTCGGAAATGAAGGTCGGAACCCTTCTTCTTGACGCATATAATGCAAGAATTCGGGCAGTACGAATCTGGGCACTGGTACGACGGCGTTGATGTCGGATAATTTTACAATTCGGGCGGGTGCCGAGCGGTAGTACGGTTGAAATCCAGGCCTGCCGAGGGCCGGCGTGAAATTTGCATGCACCTATTCATCGACGAGGGGGGCCGGGCGATGAGTAATACAGGGCGAAATCCGAACCCGGTGGCGCTGCGCTTCTTGCTCGCCGCGTTGCTGTGCGTCGCCGCCAGAGGCGCGCTGGCGGTGCCGATCACCGACTACATTACGGTGCAACCGATCGACGTCTGCTCGGCGACAGTTTGCGCAGCGATCAACAACCTCCCGATCGCGGGAACGCGGACGATCGGGCAGACCGCGCTGAGCAACCCCGGAACCGTCCAGATCGGCGCGATCGATACTTCTACGGGTATAAACATCACAAATGCCATTCTCAACCAGATCGGCGTCGCCGTCGCATTCAACCCGGTCGTCAAGTTCCAGAATACCAATTCAGCGACGTATCTGAACCTGAACGATATCGTGTTTGATACCAACCCAACCGATCCGGCCGGCTCGCTGACCAGCGCGACGTTCCTGGCGCTCTCGGACCAGCCGACAATCAAAAACACACCGGCCGGATCCTCGGTCAGCACGCCGAGCCTGATCGGCGCACCGGTGTCCTCGAACCCGTCGACGATCAACATGTTTTTTGTCGGCGGCATCACTCCCGAGGCATCGCCGGCCGGCCCGGGCGGCAGCCTCTATGGCTTCAGCTGGGTCGGCAACAACGGCATTGCCATCAGCTCGGCTGGGGCCGCGCTCCATCCCGACACGCTCGCGCATGAGATCGGCCACGATCTCGGCCTGCCGCACTTCGACACGACGGCGGGGGAGAACCCCTGCTCCACCAGTTGCGTGGACAATCTGATGACGGCCGGGACCCTGCGCAATTCGCCGACGACGACATCCGGCGTGCTGACCGCGATCAAACAATCGCCGGCCACCGCAGATGGCATCACCCAATCGCAGGCAAATGCGGTACTGGACCCCAGCTCCGCTCTGAACCCGATCCCGCTGGTCAGCACCCAGATCGCCCCGCTCCGGATCGGCGAATCCTCAAACCCCTTCCCGTTTAGCGTCAATTACGGTCAGCAGGGGCGGCCGGGCGAATTCCTCAAGAAACTGACGCTGACCGCCCCAGGCGGAGGGGTTTTCTTTCGGGACAATACCTTTGCATTGCCGGGTGGTTCAGCTTTCGCGGGATCGGTTACCGGGACGGTGATGTGCACAATCGACGGCTGCCCCGAGGGCACAGGGAATGAGCTCGTGATCACCTTCACGAATGGAGCGTTTACGGACGGAGGCGCGCTCAGCTACAACGTCGATGTCTGCGAAAATACTGACGGATGCATTTCAACCAACCGTCCTGACTTGGCGTTGGATGGTGGCACCTACGCCTACCAATTCCAAACCGACGACGCGATGGGGGACCCGATCGAACAGTTTCTTACCACCAGCGATCTAACCGGCGGGGGAGATCTGTTTTCGGATTCGCAAACCCCTGACCCGACCATCCCCCCTCAGATCCTCGATCCCAGCACCTTTGTCGGCTTCGACACATCGCCGTGCCTGACCGGAGGTCCCTGTGGGAACCTGTTCAGCGATAATGCGGACGACGACGTTGCTGTCCCCGAGCCGCCGGCCATCCTGATCCTGCTGACCGGGCTCGGCATCACCTTCCTCGTTCGCTTTCTCTCTCCGCGGCACCGTGGTGCCGACCCGCTAGGCCGGCCTCAGGCAGGCGCCCTCGGCGGCTATTCCAGCCCGGCTTTGCGCAGCCCGTCGAGGATATCGTCGACCGCCGCGGCATTGCTGAACAATCGCCGCGCCAGCGTCTCCCAACCCGCCATGCCGGTTTCGCGGAGTTCGTTATAGCTCGCGAGCGCGGCCCGGGCCTCCGTCATTCGTCCGAGCCGGGCAGCGGCGGCGGCGACATAGATCAGCCCGATCGGCCAATTGCGGTTGAGCGTCCATGACCGGCGACCGGTGTCGACCGCCTGCTCGTAATGACCGAGCAGGTAGTGGGCGGCGGCCAACGCCGGCAGCCAGATGAACAGGCGCGGGTCGTTGGGGCTGAGCCGGAGCGCCTTTTCGACGAGCGGGATCGTCTCCCCGGGCCGCCCGGCATAGGTCAGCATGTGCCCGAGGATCGCGTGCGCCGCCGCAAAGCTCGGGTTCAGGTCGATCGCCTGGCGCATCTCGGCGGTCGCGCGCTCGGCCCGGTGCGAGTACATGCAGGTCAGAGCCAGCGCGAAGCGGGCGATCGGGTAGCGCCCGTCGAGGGCGACGGCGCGCTCTCCCAGCCGATACGCTTCCTCGTAATTCTGCTCCGCGTCGGCGGCCCAGCCGAGATACCCGGCATTGCACACGGCGATCGCCAGCGCCGCGGTCGCTTGCGGGTAGTTCGGATCGAGCGTCAAAGCGCGGCGAAACATTTCCTGCGCAGCGGCATTGTCTTCCTTGTTGTGGCGGTAGTGGTGCCACATGCCGCGTTGATAGGATTCGTAGGCGTCCTGGCTCTGCTGCGGCTGCTCGGCGATGCGATTGCGCTCGAATTTGAGGAGTTCGGGCTCGATCGCGGCGGCGATCGTCGTCGCGATCTCGTCCTGCAATTCGAAAAGATCGGTCAGGTCGCGATCGTACCGCTCGGCCATCATGTGGTGGCCGGTATCGGCGCGGATCAGCTGCGCCGTGACCCGCACCCTTCGGCCCGATTTGCGCACGCTGCCCTCGAGCACATAGCGCACGCCGAGCTCGTGCGCGACCTTGGTGATGTCGACCGTCTGGCTCTTGTAGGTGAAGGTCGAGTTGCGCGCGATGACCGGAAAGGCGCGCCAGCCGGACAGCATCGTGATGATGTCCTCGGTGATGCCGTCGGCGAAGAATTCCTGTTCCGGGTCGCCGCTGAGATTGGCGAAGGGCAAGACTGCAATGGCGCGGCGATCGTCGAACCCGGGCACCGCCGCCGGCGCTTGTGTCCCGGCGGACGCCTCGTCCACAGCGCCCGACATCCGGTAGACCTGCACCGGCCGGCCGATGTTCTTCAGGATTCTCGGGCCGAGGTCCACGAACTCGAAGTCGATCTTGCCGGCCACCTGATCGTGGACGATCGCCGAGACAAAGATGCTGCCCGGATCGGCCAGCCCTTCGAGCCGTGCGGCAATGTTGACGCCGTCCCCGAACATGTCGCCCTCGTCGACGACCACGTCGCCGAGATTGATGCCGATCCGCAGCGCGATGCGTTCCTCGGGTAAGAGGTCCCGGTTCCGCTGCACGGCCGCCGCGCGCAGCGCTCCGGCGCAACGCGCCGCCTCAACAACGCTGCCGAATTCGATCAGCACGCCCTCACCGGTGCGCTTGAAGATGTTGCCGCCGAATTCGGAGAGGTTCGGCTCGACGATGTCGTTGAGGAGGGCCGTCAGACCGGCAAAGCTGGCGATCTCGTCGCCGGGCAGCAGTCGGCTGTACCCGGCCACCAGAATTGCCGCGAGCCGCCGTGTGACACGCCCGGTTCGATCTCCCGACACGATGGCTTCCCGATACGCAGAACGGTGCGATCATCATCGCGCGATGATGAACCGGAAGCTAACAGACTCAGTACCGTAACGAAAGTGAGCTGGGTCACTCGGGCAGGCCGGCCGCCCGCAGCAAATCTAGGTCAGGCTCGAGACGCTGCGCATCGACGAAGCGGATTCGGCGCAGCGAGCCGATGCGGAACCGCGGCGCGGCGCGAACCAGCCGCAGTAGCGCTTCGCGCGCCTCCTTCTGCTGGCCGAGGCGGGTGCAGCCCAGCGCCAGCACGCAATAGGCAAAGGCGAAGTGAGGGTTGCCCTCGATCGCCCGGCGCGCCTGCGATACCGCCTCCTCGTCGCGGCCGAGGAGCAGGCTCGCCCAGGCGAGGGCCAGCGCCGCATGATAGACGAGCGGGTCGAACGGGCTGATCCGCAACGCCTTCTCGGCATTCGCGACGGCCTTCTCGTAGGCGCCGCACAGGCACTGCGCCAGCGCGCCAAAGCCGAGCACGAAGGCGGAGTTGGGACTGATCATTAGCGCCCGATCGACGGCGGCGAGCGCCGAATCATGATCGCGTGTTAGCGCCGCGCGGACCGCGCCGGCCACCGCCAGCGCCTGTGGGTCGTCGCCGCCGGCGGTGATCGCGGTGCGTGCCAGGCGCTTCGCCTCCTCCCTGTCGTCGTGCTGGGTCGCCGGCCAATCCATCAGATGGCGCTGCTGCCGGCACCAGGCGGCCAGCGCGTTGGCGCCGGGGTAGCGCGGCGCGGCCGCCAGCGCGCGGTCGAGCAATTGCAAGGCCTCGTCATTGCCGGTCGCGGTCTCGTCGAAGGCGACCGGCACGGCGCGCAGGTAGAGGTCATAGACGTCCTGCTCCGGTTCCGGCTTGCGGCGGGCGCGCTCGATCTCGGCTTCGCGCAGAACCGGATCGACTGAACCAACGACGCTCTCGGTGATCCGGTCCTGCAAGTCGAAGCTGTCTTCGAGCGTCCCGTCGAAGCGGTCGGCCCAGAGATGCTGGCCGCTCGCCGCCTCGGCGAGATGGCAATTGATGCGGACGCGGGTGCCGGCCTTGCGCAGACTTCCCTCTACGACGTAGCGCACGCCGCGCTCGCGCGCCACCTGCGTTGCATCGGCCGATTTGCCCTTGTAGGTGAAACTGGTATTGCGGGCGAGGACGGAGAACCAGCGCGCACGTGCCAGCTCGGTAATCAGATCTTCGGCGACGCTGTCGAGGAAGAACTCGGCCTCGCTGTCGCCGCCGAGGTTCTGGAACGGCAAGACGACGAGCGCCGGAAGCTGCGGCGGTGCGGCCACCCGCGGCCGCATGGGTGCCAACGTGGCAGGCTCGTCGACGGCGGCCGCCTCTTCCAGTGCGATGCGAAAGACGCGGACCGGCCGCGCGATGTTCTTGACCTCGTGCTCGCCCAGGTCTTCGAAGGCGAGCGGCAGCCGATCGCGGATCTGGTCGCGCACCGCGCGGCTGACATTGATGCCGCCCGGTTCGGCCAGGCTCTCGAGCCGCGAACCGATCGTGACGCCGTCGCCGTGAATCTCGTCGCCATCGGCGATCACGTCGCCGATGTTGATCGCCATGCGAAACCGGATCCGCCGGTCGGCCGGCATGGCGGCGACGGCTTGCGGCATCGCACGCTGGATCGCGATCGCGCAGCGCACCGCATCAACGACGCTGTTGAACTCGACCAAAAGGCCGTCGCCCATTGTCTGCACGATGCGGCCGCGGTGCCCAGCGATCCGCGGGTCGATGAGAGCGCTGCGCACGGCTTTCAGCGCCGCCAGCGTGCCCTCTTCGTCGAGCCCGATTAAGCGCGAGTAACCCACTACATCAGCGCATAGAATGACCGCAAAGCGGTGCTCTATCCTGGTACCGCTCACGGACTCTGGTTCCTCACTCGAGCAATCCGGGACGGCGGGAGCACTGTCGCATCGCGCTGAGCGCGATCGGCTTAGCGTCCCGGAAGGCGATCGCGGCCCTGGTGTTGAGACGGAAGGAATCGAAGTGGTAGATCGGAGACAATATCGGGAACTCCCAGACAATTCGAACGAATACGGCCGCACCTTCGATCAGCGCGCGCGAGGGTACCTGTAAGATCGTACAAGCTTGTCGGCTTGGGTGCCAAGGCGGCCGTGGCGGTCGGGTACGCCGATCGGCGGAGCATAGGGCAGCTTGCCGCGTTTGGTGTCGCGTAGACTACACGGGGCGGATTGTCAGAATCAGGCAATCATCAATAACTTGGCTGCTGGAGCGAGCGCCTTGGGGGAGGGAGCCGATCCCAAGGTGGTTTTCTGGGTTGGGTCTCGACGGCGAAGTGCCTGATCATTCGACCTTTTCGAAGAACCGACATGGCCGCTTCCGCGACAGCAATCTGCTCCGCCTGCTGTTCGAGACCGTCCTCCAAACGCTGCATCGACGAGGGCCTGGTCGGCGGCGAAGGCTTCGCCGTCGACGCCAGCTTGATCCATGCCGACGCCGGCGACCGCAACCGCGTCGAAGGCTCTGCGGGTCTGTCGCCGGAAGCGGCCGGACGCGCGGTCGAGGAATATCTCGCCGTCCTCGACCATGTTGCCTTCGGCGCGGCGAGCGAAGTGACGCCGAAGTTCATCGCGCCCACCGACCCGGCCGCGCGGTGGACCGCGGCGCACCGCGGACCGGCGTTTTTCGCCTATTCGACCAACTATCTGATCGACGTCGACAACGCCATCATCGTCGGTGTCGAGGCGACGACCGCGATCCGGCAAGCCGAGATCCTCGCCGCAAAGCGCATGATCGAGCGCTCGCTGGGGCACTTCGATCTGGATCCCGAACGCCTGATCGGCGATACCGCCTATGGCTCGGCCGAGATGCTGAACTGGCTCGTCCATGATCGCGGGATCGAGCCGCACATTCCGGTGTTCGACAAATCCCAGCGCCCAGACGGCACCTACTCGCGCGACAACTTTGCCTATGACCACAAGCGCGACCGCCTTATCTGCCCTGCCGAGAAGGACCTCCGGCAGCGCCAAAAAATTTATCGAGTGCCGTCGCCTTCTCGTCGACGAGAACGGCATGATACACTATCGCGCCAGCAAGCTGGATTGCGCGTGCTGTCCGCTGAAGCCACGGTGCTGTCCAAACGCGCCTACCCGCAAGATCCTGCGCTCAATTCACGAAGCGGCCCGCGACCTGGCCAGCGAATTCGCCCAGACCGAGGCCTACCAGACCTCACGCCGCCAGCGCAAAAAGGGCGAGATGCTGTTCGCACACCTCAAGCGCATTCTCAAGCTCGATCGGCTCTGCGCGGACCGAATGGTGCCCGCGACGAATTCCACCTCGCCGCCACCGCCCAGAACCTCCACAAAATCGCCAAGCTAATCCGCGCAGCGGCGCCGATCCTGGCAGGGTGAGGTCACACACCCCTCATCAAGGCGGACGAGACCATCCAACATCGCTGCCGCGATCATTCAAAAACCGATGTGCATCGCAAGCCGTGCAAATCCGGAACGGCAGAAAACCAGCCCGTGGACACATTCCGCTTGCGCGGTGCGAAGGTCGGGAAAGGGGCATGAAGAGAAGGCCGCGCAGCCGAGCCTGAGCGCCCGTAGTCGATGGATGAACCGACCTTCGCCGGGATGGGCGGCGACGAGAAAGATGCGCCGTAAGCAGCCGTTCACCGGACAGTGCCGCGCCGCTGAACTCGACCCCCTAAGCAGCCGTTAAACGTCGGGCATGGGTCCTTGTCGTGCTCTACCGTTCCCGACATACTTAGCCTAACTGGTGACGCCTTCCATCTTCACCATCTCGCATCGGGCTTGGGATCGGCAGCCAGATGATCGTCCTGATCCAGATGATCGGTACCTGATCATGCCGGCCTGGCCTCATCTCGCATCCCGTGGAGACGCGCCTATGTTGCGGCCCAAGGCACTCGATCATGTCGCCTCATTGTTACCGATCTTGACCGGAGCTTGCGCTTCTATGTCGAGGGTCTCGGGCTGGAGTTGCTGCGCAGGGGAGAGCGCCCCGGCGGCGTTAGCTGGGCGGTCCTCAGCGTCGGCGGCCAGGAAATCAACATGTTCTGCGACCCGAATTTTACAGCCGGAACCAAAGAGCCGCACCGAGTTGACCATTTTTGCCTGTTGATGGAGAGCGCGACGATGAGCGAACTCGTCGCTGCGCTGCACGAAGCAGGATTAGAGATAGCCGACGGACCAACGAGGCGGCGGGACGGCGCCGCCTTGTTCTTACACGATCCCGACGGCGTTCGCGTGGAACTCCAAATCAAGAACGCCGGCTGAATTCGGGAGCGGACCATGAGCCTTCGCACGGAGACCATCCGACCGGGCTTTGTAGCCGAGATCGGCGGGATCGATATCTCCAGGCCGATGCCACGGCGATGGCGGTGCTATGGGATATCAGCGACGCACATGCGGTGCTGGTTTTTCGTGGCCAGACCCTGACCGATATCGAGCAGATCGCCTTTGCCAAGAATTTCGGCGAGCCAGAACGTTACGTGTTTTCCTATAGCAGCAAGGTGAAACTTCGGTTGGAAAAGCCGGAGACGACATCTCCAACCTCGACGCTACCACCGGCAGGCCGCAAACGGGCGTCGCACGGCACCGGATGGCGAATCTCGGCAACCGGTTGTGGCATACGGACCGTTCCTTCAGGCTGCCGCGGGGAGGGTTCTCCCTGCTCTATGCCCATATGGTCCCGCCGACCGGGCCGCTTGGCGCCGGCGAAACGGAATTCGCCGACACCTGCGCCGCCTATGAGAGCCTGGGCCCGGAACGGCAATCGATGCTGGAGGGGTTGCGGGCGGAACACAGCCTAATGCACTCGCGTGCCATACTCGGCTTTACCGAATTTGCGCCGGAAGAGCGGGCGGCGCTGCCGCCGATACAGCAGCCGCTTGTTCTGACGCAACCGCGCACCGGCCGAAAATCGATCTATCTGGCCTCCCATGCCTCGCACATTCTCGATATGGAGGTGGCTGACGGGCGGCTGCTGTTGATGGAACTTACCGAGCGGGCAACTCGCTCCGACACGACTTATCGCCACGAATGGCAGGTCGGTGACCTAGTGCTGTGGGACAATCGCCGCTCCATGCATCGGGGTCTGCCGTTCGACGAGGCATACCCCCGCGACCTGCGGCGCGTGACGACGTCGGATGGCACCGAACCGGTTCGCAACCGCAGTCGCCACGATGCAATGGTCGCCTGAAGTTAGGGAAGAAGCGACGGCATTGAGCGGGGAGGCCGAGGGTAGCGGGATGACCGGTTACGGCGCGTTTGAGCGGATGACCGGGGGCGGCTGCGTTGACCGAAATTGCCCGAGGCCGTTCTCTAATCGGGGCTCCTGGGTCAAGCTCGATGTGGACGCTGGTCTTTGCCGGGGTCATGGTTCTCTCCGGGGTCGGTTGCCCGC
>Ga0210394_10004932_pt1 | contig 15244 bp, 12 predicted proteins | sample IncBWC12MmetaG_FD_160121 | JGI IMG/M metagenome (GOLD analysis project Ga0210394, IMG submission 160121) | Forest soil microbial communities from Barre Woods Harvard Forest LTER site, Petersham, Massachusetts, United States - Inc-BW-C-12-M | ecosystem: Environmental > Terrestrial > Soil >... | reverse complement strand
CACCCATCACGCCGCCGCAAATGTGGAATCACGGCAACTTTATTATTTCGCTGGGCCAGCTGGTGCCCATTCTGGGACAGGAAGCCGAGAAACTCGGCGTCGATGTGTTTGCGGGATTTGCCGCAGCCGAGGCACTGTTCGACGAGTCGGGCGCCGTCAAGGGCGTGCGCATCGGCGACATGGGGGTTGAGAAAAACGGTGTGCCGGGACCCAACTATGCCTTGGGGCCCGAGATTCACGCGAAGATCACCATGTTCTGCGAAGGCTGCCGCGGCAGTGCCTCCAAGCAATTGATCGCGCGCTTCAATCTGGATGCCGGTAAGTCGCCGCAAACCTACGGCCTGGGCTTCAAGGAAATGTGGCAGTTGCCGCCCGGCCGCGTTGAGCCGGGACTCATTCAACACACCGTGGGTTGGCCGCTGGACAGCCGCACCTATGGCGGCAGTTTTCTCTACCACCTCGACCACGATCGGGTGTACGCCGGGTTCGTGGTGGGCTTAGATTATGAGGATCCGCGCCTCAAGCCCTTCGAGGCGTTCCAGCAGTGGAAGAATCATCCGTCGGTCAAGGGCCTGCTCACTGGCGGAGAAATCATCGCCGGCGGCGCCCGCACCATCATCGAAGGCGGGTATCAATCGATGCCGAAGCTGGAGATGCCCGGCGCCTTGCTGGTTGGCGACGCAGGCGGCACGCTCAACCTGCCGAAGATCAAGGGAATACATCAGGCAATCCGCTCGGGGATGACGGCGGCGGCGCACTACGTCGAGACGGGCACCAGCACCGGTTTCGATGCGCGTTGGCGCGCATCGCCTGGCGGCCGCGAACTCCACAAGGTGCGCAACATGCGGGCGGGATTCCGCCATGGCCTGTGGTTCGGTCTGGCCAACGCCGCTTGGGAAACGGCGACGTTCGGCAAGTCACCATGGACCCTCGCCAATCACGCGGACGACACGGCGCTCAAGCGTCTCGATGAATACGTCTCCCCCGACCGAGGATGGGGCGAGCGCGAGCTGCCGCCGCGCGATCGGGTCGCCTCGGTGTTCTTCGCGGCGACGACGCATGACGAAAATCAACCCGTCCACCTGCATGTGGCGGACACCACGCTGTGCGCCACCCGTTGCATCACCGATTTCGGCAATCCCTGCACCAATTTTTGCCCCGCGAATGTCTATGAAATGATCGCGGACGGCAAAGGCGGCCTGAAACTTCAGATCAATGCCTCGAATTGCGTGCATTGCAAAGCCTGCGACATCAAAGAGCCTTACGCGGGGCAGATTACCTGGGTCACGCCGGAGGGCGGTTCCGGTCCCAACTACCAGAGCCTATGAGCGTCCCGCGTCGATAGTGGCAACGGCAACGCAGTCGATCGCATCGCGCCTGAGCGCAGAGGTCGCGGCCCAGCGACTTGAATTCGATGCAAGCCAGCAGGATGCGGCTGTGCGGCTGGATGAGCTGCGCGCCGGCTTGGAGGAGCAATCGCGCTCCATCGGCCAGAAGCTGCGCGCGCAGTTGCGCTGGCTGCCGGTTCCGCCCACCGACACACCCCTGCGCGGCTTGTACTTGTGGGGCGGAGTGGGCCGCGGCAAGACCATGCTGATGGACATGTTGTTCGAATCGCTCGACCCATCGTTTGCCGAGCGAACTCATTTCTACCGCTTCATGCGCGAGATTCACGCGCAGCTGCGCCGCATCAAGAAGCGCAGCGACCCGCTCGAAGCCGTGGCGGAGCAGCTGGCGGCGCGATCCCTCGTGATTTGTCTGGATGAATTATTCGTCTCCGACATCGGCGACGCGATGATCCTGGCGGCTCTGTTCGACGGCTTGTTTCGCCGCGGCGTGACTCTGGTCGCAACTTCCAACGTGCCGCCGCAGGAATTGTACAAAGATGGCCTGCAGCGGCAGCGCTTCCTTCCGGCAATCGAGTTGATGCAAAGTCACATGGATATCCTGGACTTGGGCGGCGGCATCGACTATCGATTGCGTCAGTTGGAGCAGGCGCCCACCTACTTGGATTCGACGCTGCCGGGAACGGCGGCGCAACTCAAAGCGCGCTTTGCCGCGCTCGCGGGCGGCACCGCGGCCGGTCCTACGATGCTGTCCGTGGAGGATCGGCCCATCCCGGCGCTTGCCACCGGGGCGGGCATGGTGTGGTTCGAGTTCAGCGACATCTGCGAAGGGCCGCGCAGTCAGAACGACTACATCGAACTTGCGCGCTCGTATCATGTCATTTTCATTTCGAACATCCCCGTGTTCACGCGCAGCAATGAAAACGCCGCGCGGCGCTTCATCTCGGCCATCGACGAATTCTACGATCGCAATGTACATATCGTCGTGTCGGCTGCCGCCGCACCGGGCGCGCTGTACCGCGGCGAGCAGTTGCAATTGGAATTCTTGCGCGCCGCGAGCCGGCTCGTCGAGATGCAGACGCAGCAGTACCTGGCCGGTAGTCACCGGCCTTGAAAAATTGCGGGCCCATCAGCACGCGGCACCGAGCCCTGGCATAATTCGCGCCATGAAGATTGTCGCCGAATTCAAGATTCACTTCAGGCGGATCCTCGATTCGCAGGGGCTCATCGTCGCGCCGCTGCCTGCTTTCGCCAAGGACGCCGGCGAAGTGTTGCGAATGTATCGAGCCATGACTCTGGCGCGCACATTCGATGCAAAAGCGATGAATCTGCAGCGCACCGGTCAGCTGGGTACCTACGCATCTTGCTTGGGGCACGAAGCCACGCATATTGCGGTGGGCGCGGCCATGGCGCCCGAGGATGTGCTGGCGCCGGTGTACCGCGAGGTCGGCACGCAGCTTTGGCGCGGCGTGACGATGCCCGAGATTCTTACCTACTGGGGCGGCGATGAGCGCGGCAACGACTTCGCGATTCCGCGGCAGGATTTTGCCTGGTGCGTGCCCATTGCCACCCAGACCCTGCACGCCGCCGGCGCCGCCATGGCCTTCAAGATACTCAAGCAGCCGCGCGTCGCCGTTGCGTACATCGGCGACGGCGGCACTTCCGAGGGCGCATTCGCCGAGGCGCTCAATTTAGCGGGCACCGGCGCTCTGCCGGTGGTCTTCGTCATCGTCAACAACGGCTGGGCCATCTCCCTTCCGGCCGCGGCGCAGAGCGCGGCGCAAACTCTGGCGCAAAAGGCCGTTGCGGCAGGTATTCCCGGAGTGCAGGTCGACGGCAACGACTTATTTGCGGTGCGCGAAGTCCTCGCCGAGGCACTCGATGCCGCGCGCCGCGGCAAAGGCCCCTGCGTGATCGAGGCGCTGACCTACCGCTTGAGCGATCATACGACCGCGGATGACGCCGGCCGCTACCGCAGCGACACCGAAGTCAAGGAGGCGTGGGCTGTCGAGCCGATGATTCGAATTCGCGCATTTCTGGTCAATGCCGGCATCTGGAACGCGGACCAGGAAAAGAGCTTGCTGCAGGCATGCGCCGAGCAGGTGGAGAGCGCGGTGACTGCCTACTTCGCACAGCCGAAGCCTTCGACCGACGCCATGTTCGAGCATCTATTTGCCGCGATGCCGGCGCATCTGCAAGAACAGCGCGCGACGGCGCGCAAGTACGGCGCAAAATCCAGCGGTCATTGACTTGGCGAAAATAACCATGGTTGAAGCCATCGCAATGGCGCATGGCTGGGAAATGCAGCATGACTCGAATGTAGTCGTGATCGGGCAGGACGTCGGCGCCAACGGCGGCGTGTTTCGCGCCACCGCGGGGCTGCAAGAAAGATTCGGCAAGGATCGGGTGCAGGATACGCCGCTCGCCGAGGCGATGATCGCCGGAATGTCGGTGGGCATGGCGACGCACGGCTTGAAGCCGGTGGCGGAAATTCAGTTCATGGGGTTTCTGTATCCCGCGTTGGATCAGATCGTGAATCACATGTCGCGCATGCGCAATCGCACCCGCGGCCGCCTCACCTGTCCGGTCGTCATCCGCATGCCGCATGGCGGCGGCATTCATGCTCCCGAGCACCATTCGGAAAGCACCGAGTCCATGCTCTGCCACATTCCGGGCATCCGCGTCGTGTGCCCGTCCTCGCCGGCCCGCGCATACGGACTGCTGCTGGCGGCCATTCGCGACCCCGACCCCGTGATGTTCCTCGAGCCGGTGCGCTTGTATCGCGCGGTGCGCCAGGAAGTAAGCGATGACGGCCAGGCGCTGCCGCTCGATGTTTGCATCACCTTGCGCGAGGGTGGCGATGTGACCATCGTCACGTGGGGCGCAATGACCCTCGAAACGCTGCGCGCCGCCGCCGAGCTCGATGGTCGCGGCATCGGCGCGGAAGTCATCGATCTTGCCACCTTGAGTCCCATCGACATCGAAACCATACTGGAATCGGTTGCCAAGACCGGTCGCCTCGTCATCGTGCACGAGGCCGCCCGTAATGTCGGGGTGGGCGCGGAAATCGCCGCGCTGGTCGCGGAGCGCGGCCTCTACGATTTACAGGCGCCGATCCAGCGGGTGGCGGGTTTCGACACCGTCGTGCCGTTATTCCGGCTGGAGCAAGATTACATTCCGAGCGCGCAGCGAATCATAGACGCCGTGCAGACCACATTCGCGGACTAAAGGCCTTCATGAGCACATTCAAGCTTCCGGATTTAGGCGAAGGTTTGGCCGAGGCCGAGATCCTACAGTGGCACGTGAAGGTGGGCGATCATGTACAGGTCGACCAGCCGATGGTTTCGGTGGAAACCGCAAAAGCCGTGGTGGAGGTGCCCGCGCCCTGCAGCGGCGTGGTCACCGCACTGCGCGGCGCACCGGGGGATATCGTGCTCACGGGAGCGCCGCTCATCGAATTCGATTCCGGAACCGTGGTCGGCAGCATGCCCGCGACCAGCGAGGAGGAATTCCTCGCGCCGCTCGCCGCGGGCCGCCATGCCACCCGCGGCGGCAACGGCAATGCCAATGGCCGCGCGGTGCCGGCCGCGCGCGCGCTGGCAAGGCGCCTGAACGTCGATCTCAAGGCGATTGCAGGCAGCGGTCGCGGCGGCTTGATTACTCTGGACGATGTGCTCGCGAGTGTGAATCCGGCGAGCGCGCTGCGCGATCCGGAGGCCGCGGACGGCGCATCGGAACCGTTGCGCGGCATGCGCCGCGCCATGGCGCACAGCATGTCGTTGTCGCGCGATCAGGTCTCCGGCAGCACCGTATGCGACGATGCGGATATCCATGGCTGGACCAAGCGCGGCGGCTACACGCTGCGCCTGATACGCGCGATGATCTGCGCCTGGCGCGCGGAACCCGCGTTGAACGCCTGGTACGATTCGTCGAGTCTTTCCCGCACGCTGTTCGCTCACATCGACCTCGCGATTGCCATCGATACGCCCGACGGCCTGATCGTGCCGGTGCTGCGTAAAATCGAAGGCAAGACCTGGGCGGAGCTGCGCGATGCCGTCAGCGCGCAAAAAGAGGCCGCCCACCAGCGCCGCACCCCGGCGCAGGATTTGCGCGACTTCACGCTGATGCTGTCGAATTTCGGCACGCTCGCGGGCCGCTACGGCATACCCATCGTGGTGCCGCCGGCGGTCGCCATTCTCGGCGCCGGCAAAGTGCGGGAGGACGCCGTGGCCGTCGCGGGCAGCGTGCTGGCGCATCGGCGCATGCCGCTGTCCTTGAGCTTCGATCACCGCTGCATCACGGGCGGCGAGGCATGCCGGTTCCTGGCTGCGGCGATCGCGGATCTTGAGAAGCCGGAATAACGCGGGGGATTTACCCATGTACCAGGGCTCGTCGGAACAACACCGCATTCTCGTTGCGGCGATTACGCGCAGCGCGATACGCCCGTCCAAGCCGCTGCGCGATTTGGATTGGCGGCGGTTTCTGCGCACTTACTTCGCCAACGTCGACGAACAGGATCTCGCCGACCGCGACCCCAAGGAGCTCGCCGGCGCAGCCTTGTCGCACCTCAAGTTCGCGATACAACGGCGCAGGACGGCGCTGGTGCGGGTCTTCAACCCAACCTTGCGCGAACATGGATTCGTCTCGCCGCACACCATCATCGACGTGGTCAACGACGACATGCCCTTTCTGGTGGATTCGATCAACCTCGCCTTGACCGAACGGGCGCTAACTTTGCATTCCCTGGCGCACCCGATCTTTGCCGTGTCGCGCGATTCCGCCGGCACTTTGCGCGCCTTACATGCGCGCGCCGAACCATCGCCGGCCAGCAAGCAGCGCCTGGAATCCTTTCAACATCTCGAGGTGGATCGAATCGTCGATCCTGCGGCGCTGAAATCCCTGGCCGCGCAGATCGAGCGCAGTATGCGCGACGTGCGAGTGGCGTGCGCGGACTGGGGACGCATGCAGAATGCGGCCCGCAGCGCCGCCCAGGACTTGAGCGCGATGAGCGCGCGCTTCGACCCGAGCGACTTGGGCGAAACTTGCGCCCTCCTCGAGTGGATGGAAAATCGGAATTTCACTTTTTTGGGCTACCGCGAATATCGGCTGCGGGGCCGCCAAGGCCGCGAGGTGCTGGAACCGATCGAGGCCACCGGCCTCGGCATTCTGCGCCCGCGCCACAAGCAGCCGGACAGCACGAATCGCACTCTTCCCGCCGACATCAGACGGCAAAGCCGTTCGCCCACTTTGAGTCTGGTCACCAAGTCCAATCTGCTCTCGACCGTGCATCGAGGCGGCTATCTGGACTATGTCGGCATCAAGAATTTCGACGCCCAAGGCACGCTGATCGGCGAACGGCGCTTTTTGGGCCTCTGGACCTCGGCTGCATACAACAGCAATCCGCGCGAAATCCCGCTGCTGCGCCAGAAAGTCGCGCAAGTGGCGCAGCACTTCGCGCTGGCGCCCGACAGCCACGATGGCAAAGCGCTGCAACACATCCTCGAGTCCTTCCCGCGCGATGAGCTGTTCCAGGCCAGCGTCGCGGAACTCAATCGCATCGCCACCGGTATATTCGGCCTGCAGGACCGGCCGCGGGTGCGCGTGCTGCTGCGCCGCGACCCGTTTCACCGGTTTTATTCCTGTCTGGTGTTCGTGCCGCGCGAGAAATACAACACTCAGGTTCGCCAGCGCATCGAACGGGTGATAGGCGAGGCATTTTCGGCGGTCGGCATGGAATCCCAGGTACAGATCGCCGAATCGAACCTGGCGCGCATCCATATCGTGGCGCGCACCGCGCCGAGCGATAAGTTGCGCATCGATGTGGACGCCTTGGAGCGGCGCGTTGCGGCCGCGGTGCGCTCCTGGCTGGATTCCTTCAGGGCCGCGTTGCTGAGGCGTTTCGACGAGGCCTATGCGCTGCAGCTTTTTGACAAGTATGGGCAGGCGTTTCCGGCCGCGTATACGGAAGACTTCAACGCCGATGCCGCCGCTCTCGACGTGTCTTTCCTCGAGGCCGTGGAGAAGGAGCCTGCGCGCCTGCATCTGGACATCTATCGGCCCGATCCGCGGCGCAAGGAAAAACTCTTTCTGAAGATCTTCCGCGGCCAGGACGCGATCCCGATTTCCGACCTGCTGCCGATGCTCGAGAACATGGGCCTCAAGGTGATCGCCGAACGGCCCTACGAAATGGAATTTCCCGGGCTCAAGCGCGCTTGGATTCAAGATCTGGAACTCGTCATGCAGGCGCCCCCCGCGATTGCGTCGGAGGCGCTCGACCGCGAGATCAAGAGCGCCTTCACCGCCGTGTGGAACGGGCGCATGGACAGCGACAGCTTGAATCAGCTGACGCTGTCGGCCGGCATTCCCTGGCGCATGGTCACCGTGCTGCGCGCCTATTGCCGCTTCCTGCTGCAGACCGGACTGCCCTTCAGCCAGGGCTACATCGCGCAGGTGCTGCGGAACCACGCATCCATTGCCACGCTGCTCGCCGACCTTTTCACCGCGCGATTCGATCCGCAGTTGGGCTCCGCCGCCCGGCAGAAGTCCCTGGCGCGGTTGGGCCGCGGCATTCCGGCCGCGCTCGAGGAGGTGACGCGCTCCGACGAGGACCGCATATTGCGCGCCTTGTGGAATGCGCTGTCCGCGACCGTGCGCACCAACGCCTACCAAGCCGGCGCCTCCGGCCAGCTCAAGGAATACTTGTCCTTCAAGCTCGAAAGCCAGCAGCTGCGCGAACTGCCTCTGCCGAAACCGCTGTTCGAGATCTTCGTGTTCTCGCCGCGCATGGAGGGCGTGCATCTGCGCATGGGATACGTTGCGCGCGGCGGTATCCGCTGGTCGGATCGGCGTGAGGATTTCCGTACTGAAGTGCTGGGATTGATGAAAGCGCAGCAAGTGAAGAACACGGTCATCGTGCCGGTGGGCGCCAAAGGCGGATTCATCGTCAGACGCATGCCGCTCGAGCGCGAGGCGCAGCAGGCGGAAGTGATCGCGTGCTATGAAACGCTGATCCGCGGGATGCTTGATATCACCGACAACATCGTCGGCGAGAAAATCGTTGCGCCGAACATGGTGGTTCGCCATGACCGCGACGATGCGTACTTGGTGGTGGCGGCGGACAAGGGCACCGCCACCTTTTCGGATATTGCCAATGCCATTTCCCAGGAATACGGCTTCTGGCTCGGCGACGCGTTTGCCTCCGGCGGTTCGGCCGGATACGACCACAAGAAAATGGCGATCACCGCTCGCGGCGCGTGGGAATGCGTGAAACGCCATTTCCGCGAAACCGGCGTCGACATCCAGAAGCAGAACTTCACGGTTGCAGGCATCGGCGACATGGCCGGAGACGTGTTCGGCAACGGCATGCTGCAATCGCCGCACATTCTGCTGGTCGCCGCTTTCAACCACCAGCACATCTTTCTGGATCCGCAGCCGGACGCCTCCCGTTCGTTTGCCGAGCGCAAACGATTGTTCAATTTGCCGCGCTCCTCATGGGAGGACTATTCGCGCGCCGCGATTTCAAAGGGCGGCGGCGTGTACTTGAGGTCCGCCAAGAGCCTGACGTTGTCGCGCGAGGCGCAGGCGCTGCTGGTAGTTCCTGCACAAGTCACGCCGAACGAAGTCATCAAGGCCATCTTGAAGGCGCATGTGGACCTCTGGTGGAACGGCGGCATCGGCACCTACGTCAAAGCGAGCCGCGAAAGTCATAGCGACGTCGGGGATCGCAGCAACGACGCAGTGCGGATCGATGCCCGGGAATTGAACTGCAAAGTGATCGGCGAGGGCGGCAATCTGGGTGTGTCGCAGCTGGGGCGCATCGAGTTTGCGCGGCGCGGCGGACGGCTGAATACCGATTTCATCGACAACTCCGCCGGGGTGAACACCTCGGACGTTGAGGTCAATTTGAAGATCCTCTTGAACGGTGCGGTTCGCGCCGGGGAAATCACGCTGGCGGCGCGCGATCGATTGCTGGTGCAGATGACGGATGAAGTGGCCGCTCTGGTGTTGCGCAACAACTATCTGCAGAGCCAAGCCATCAGCACCGTCGAATTTCAGTCCAAGGAGCGCTTGAGCGAAGGCGCGTACGTGATTCGCGCACTGGAACGCTCCGGCGATTTGAACCGCAGTTTGGAGTTTCTGCCGACTGAAGAGGAGATCGCCGAGCGCCGCCAGTCCGGCGAGGGCTTGACGCGCCCGGAGCTTGCCATCACGTTGAGTTACTGCAAGATCTGGCTGTACCGGGCGCTGATCCATTCCAATGTTCCCGAAGACCCGTATCTGTCGGCCGAACTCAAGCGCTACTTCCCCGCGCCGGTGCAGAAGCGATTCGCGGCGCGATTGAAGCGGCATCGCTTGCGGCGCGAGATCATCGCCACTGCGATCACCAACAGCATGATCAATCGCGTGGGGCCGGTTTTTCCGGTGCGCGCACAGGATGACACCGGCGCCGACCCGGCGGCCATTGCGCGCGCCTACAGCATTGCACGCGAGGTGTTTGCGCTGCGATATATTTGGTCGCAAATTGAAGCGCTCGACAACCGAATTCCCGCCGCCGTACAGTACACCGCGATGTTTCAGACGACCCGACTGCTCCGGCACATGAGCTACTGGTTGCTCGAGAACCGGCGCAACGATCTGGATATCGAACGCGCCGTATCGCGCTATTCCGCCAAGGTGACCGAGCTATTCTACGAATTGACCGGTGTACTCGACGTCGGTGCGCAAGCGCGCTTGGGCGCGGTGCGTTCGCAGCTGATTGCGCAGCACGTGCCCGAAGAGCTTGCCGTGCGCATCGCGTCCCTCGAGGAATTGCACTGCGCGCTGGACCTGGTCGAAGTCACGATGGCGGCACGCGTGCGGATCATCTACGCCGCGAAGGCATATTTCGACCTTGGCGAGCGCATTGGATTGACCTGGATCAAGCAGCAGATCGAAAGTCTCGCTGCCGAAGGGCATTGGCAGGCCGTCGCGCGCGGCAGCTTGCGCGACAACCTGTACGCATTGCAGGCCAAGATCACGCTGGCGGTCTTGAAATGCAAGGGTCGAGACGCGGCGGCGCGTGTGGATCAATGGCTGGCACGTCATTCGGCTCCGGTCGATGCGCTGAAACGCGTGGTGGTCGATCTGCGCACCGGTTCGGCGCCGGATTTCGCGACGCTCTCCGTCGCGCTGCAGGCGGTCCGACGTCTTGCGCAGGATTGACTTGACAATGCCGCAAGCCAGTGCATTCGGCGCGGACTATTTGCAGAATCGCATCGATCGGGAAATTGCGCTCGCAAAGCCGATGGGAGTGATCGTTGAATCCGCGGACGACGCCGGCGTCATTCTGCGCGCGCCGCTCGCACCGAACGCGAATCACAAGGGAACCGCGTTCGGCGGGAGTTTGTACGCACTGGCGGTGCTGGCCGGCTGGGCCTGGGCGAGCCGTTATCTGGCCGCGCACGAACTTGCCGCCGACGCCGTGATTCAGGAATCGAGCATGCGATTTCTCGCGCCGGTGCACGGTGAATTGCGCGCCAGCGTCGAAGTTCCCGGCGCTGCCGAGATCGACAAATTTTCCAGGATGCTGGTGCGTGCCGGCCGCGGACGCATTCGCCTGCATGTCGATTTGCATCACAAAGAGATCCTGGCGGCGGTTTTTGACGGCTTGTTTGCGGCGGCCGCGCGCCGCTAGGAGAGCACTGTGTCCGGACAATTGATCCTGGTGCGCCACGGCCAGAGCATTTGGAACCTCGAGAATCTATTCACCGGTTGGCGCGACATCGACTTGAGCGATCAGGGACGCCTGGAAGCGGCGCAAGCCGGCCGCGAGCTGCTCAAGGAAAAGCTCGAGCCGCACATTGCCTTCACTTCGGTGCTGACGCGCGCGATCCGGACGCTTTGGATCATTCTCGATACCACGCAGCGGATGTGGATTCCGGTCGAGGGCAGCTGGCGCCTGAACGAACGCCATTACGGTGCGCTGCAGGGGCTCAACAAAGCGCAGACTGTCGAGAAGCATGGCGAGGCGCAGGTCAAAGTCTGGCGGCGCAGTTATGACGTTCCGCCTCCCGCCTTGAGCTGGGATGATCCGCAACATCCGCGCTTTGATCCGCGCTATGCGGATGTCGATCCGAATTGGCTGCCGGCCGCCGAATCGCTGAAGGACACCCTGTCGCGAGTGCTGCCGTTTTGGGAGTCGCGCATCGTCCCGGAGCTGCGCGCCAAGAAGAACGTGCTCATCGTAGCGCACGGCAACTCGCTGCGCGCATTGGTGAAAATGCTCGACATGATGTCCGAGTCCGACATCGTGGAGTTCAACATCCCGACCGGCATCCCCATGCTGTACGAGCTGGACGAGCAATTGCAGCCGCTAACGGCCCGCTTTCTCGGCGACCCGGATGCGGTGGCGAGTGCGCAGGACGCCGTACGCAAGCAAACCGAAAGGAAATCGTAAGGAGCGGCCGCGCGCAGGCCGTCACGAATCCGCGGCAACGGTTACCTTGATACCGGACAGCGCGTCGGTGAAATCGACCTGGCAGGACAATCGCGAGGTGGCCTCGCGAAAATCCGGCAATTCGGTCAGTAGTTCGAGCTCATCGCTTTGCCGCTTGGGCAGGCGGGCCGCCCATTCTTCATCCACATAGACGTGGCAGGTTGCGCAGGAGCAAAGACCTCCGCAGATCGCCGCGACACCGTAGTCGAGCTCACGCAGGATCTCCATGATCTTCAGGCCGGGTTTTGCCTCAATTTCGTGCTCCTTGCCATCACGATCGACCACGATCATCCGCGCCATCAAAAACCTCCCAGTGGTTCCCATCGCGGGATCACTTAAGCCAAGTAGTGTGCCGGAAGGCGCAGGCGCGCGTCGAGTTGTGTTGCGCGCTCGGCGATCAAGGGTTTTGCGGGTCGCACGCTCATGGCAAGCTCGCTCCACAGCAGGCAGGTGTAATCGAAGAGCCAGAGCATCAGCCTAAAGCGCGTCCACAGGCTCGGCGAAGGCGCGCTCCCCCAGTAATTCGTCAATAGAATCCGCTGCGCTTGCTCGCCGAAGTCGTTATTGGCGCTCCACCCGGCCAAATCCCACAGCGGCTCCGATACGTGGGCGTACTCCCAATCGAGCAAGATCAGCGAGCGATCGCGCTCGACGAGATTCAGCGTGTGCAGGTCGCTGTGGCACAACGCCCCGGCGGCGTTCGGAAGCTTGGAAAGCTGGTCCAATCGCGACGCCGCGGCCGCTCGCAGGCTTAGGTCGACCGGGCGACGGGCGGCGGATAACGCAGCGACATAGCAGTCCACCCACGCCGGCGGACTCATGAGGCGCGCCGGCGTCGGAATGCGCAACTCGTGCACGCGGCGCAAGAGGCCGGCCAGGTTGCCGATATTTGCGCAACTGCGCGCCTCATCCGGACCCCAATTACGCCCGTCGACCCAGCGAGAAACGAGCACGCCGCGCACGGGGTCGCAATGGAGAAGTGGCGGCGCCAGTCCCGCACGCCCCGCGGTTTCAAGCACGCCTGCTTCCCACTCGAGGTCCTGGCCGAGATCGACAGGCTGTGGGATTGCAACCCGCAATGAATACGAGCAGCCGTCGCGGATGACGCGATAAGTCTCGTTGACGAGCCCGCAGCTGATGAGCTTGATGTCGGGGGTTCCCGTTCCCGGCACTGCGCCGCGGCTGAGACGTTCGAGATCACTCGGCTGCATGCACACTTAAACTGCGGCGCCATTCGCGCATCCCAATCACGATCAAGATGAGGTAGAGAACGAACAGCAGCATCGTCACATACAGGCGACGCGTGAAATACAAGCACAGGCAGACCGAATCGATCACCAGCCACCAATGCCAGTTCTCGTACACCTTGCGCGCCACCAAAAAAGTGGCGAATACGCTCGACCACGTCACCATCGAATCGGCGAAGGGCCAAGCCGCGGGCGTGAAGCGCCGCAGGAAAAAAGAGCTGACCACCGACAGTGCCGTAACGCCGAGCAGCGCGCCCAGGTGTCGCGCGATCGGCCATCGGGTGACGATGAGGGCGGCGCCGCCCCTACCGTGCCGCCACTGCCAGAAGCCGTATGCCGCCATCGCGGCATAGAACACGTTCAACACCGACTCCATGTACAGGTGCGCGCCAAACAGCACCCAGACATACATGCAGGAGCTGACGAAGGAGGGAATCCAACAACTAACTCTTTGCCGAATCGCGAGCAGCAGATATGCGACCGCGAGCGCGGCCGCGGCAAGTTCGATCACGTTCGTGTCGTGCCAAGCACCCACGAACTAAGGCGGTGCCAAACCCGGCAGTACCTTCATGACAAAGACCAGTTGCGCATCGTCGCCGGCGGAGCGAGTCATCTCCTGCGTCAGCACCTGCATCACTTGATCGAGCTCACCCCAGATTTGCGTGGCAAGCGCGTTGGTCCGCACCTTAAGGCCCGGATGCGTGTTCAGCCGATCGATAAAGGCTTGGATCGGGGGCCGATAGTCGGGGGTTAGCGGATACATGCTGATTTCGACGGCCGCGCGCATTTTTAACTACCTGCTCCCTACGCCGGCATTAACCGGGTCAGGTTCAACGGGTTCGCAGGATTCATCGAATATTCGACAACCCGCGTCTCAGGCCTTTATTCAAGACCACCCCAAGGTTCATCGAAGTGTAGCCTGTGGCGCGGATGCGTGCAAAACTCCGCCATCTGGCATTGGAGTGGGTCAATTGCGCATTTTTCAGGTCGATGCATTCACTGCCGCGCGCTTTAGCGGCAATCCGGCGACCGTGGTGCTCGATGCGGACGGGCAAAACGATGCCACTCTGCTCAGCATCGCGCGCGAGTTTTCGCACGCCGAGGTGGCGTTCGTGTTGGCGGCCAAGGCCGCGGATCACGATGTGCAGCTGCGCTTCTTCAACGCACGCAAGGAAGCGCCCTTCGTCGGGCACGCGACCGTTGCCGCGCACGCGGTGCTGATGGCCTTGGGAAGGCGCGCCAGCGGCGTGTCCCGTCAGCATTCCGGTACCGGCATCATCGAGGTCAGCGCCCAAATCGTCGAGCGCGCTACCGGGCCGGAAACCCTCATAGAGTTTCGCCAAACCGCGCCGGATCTGGAAGCGCCGCTGCCGTTCAAGACCACGCTGCGGGTTGCCGAAGCGCTCAAGCTGCCGGCAACTCAATTGCATGAAGTCATGCCGGCGAGAATCGCCCGCAAGGGCAGCTCGCGGCTTCTGGTGCCGGTTGCGGACCACCGCCAACTGGAAAATCTTGCGCCGAATTTCGACACCCTGGCGGCGCTCGGCAACGAACTTGGGATAGAAGGATTCTTCGTGTTCGGGGTCAATCGGGATTCCGAAGAGATTTGGACCGAATCGCGCATGTTTTGTCCGGCGCTGGGGCTGCCCGAGGACCCCGTCAGCGGCAACGGGCATGCCATGCTCGGCGCCTACCTGTGGGACCTCGGCCAATTCGGGAAAAAATCAACCACTTTCATAGGACGGCAGGGTTACCAGGTGAAGCGGCCCGGACAGGTCAGGGTGCGTCTGGAGATCGACAAGGGTACCCTGATCGCAACCCATATCGCCGGCACGGCAGTCATCGTCAGCGAAGGCACCCTGGCCCTGTAAACCACCCTGGCCCTGTAAATCAAGGGCGCCCGCCCGACAACGCGGCTTATGCTGCCGGAGCGGGGAGATCCAGCTTGAGCACGGCGGCCAGCGCCGCCAGCTTCGCCTTTACGGCGGTTGCGGTTGTCACCGCCTCGCTCATATTGCCCGCGGCAAATGCCGCCTGTGCCTTGGACCACAGCGAGGATGCATCGGTGAGGGCGGCCGACGCTGCGGCCAGATCGATGCCGGCGGCACCTTTCTTGCTGGATTTCTTGCTCAAAAACGCAAGGCGATTCTGGATCGCCGGGAGGTAGCCTGGGACGG